>Ga0268299_1001082_pt1 | contig 57756 bp, 52 predicted proteins | sample NOBtaG_FD_193484 | JGI IMG/M metagenome (GOLD analysis project Ga0268299, IMG submission 193484) | Activated sludge microbial communities from bioreactor in Nijmegen, Gelderland, Netherland - NOB reactor | ecosystem: Engineered > Bioreactor > Aerobic > Activated sludge | place: Netherlands...
CAATCCCCAATCGACATTCGAATCAGTCAATGCGAGCGTCGGGGCCAGCTATCTTATCGGACCAGTGCTTGCCAATCTGAGCTACAGGTGGATGTACTTCTCGAACACAAATGAACAGCCGGGCGGGATTGAGGACCAGTACGCGTTTTCCAAGAAGATGGTGCTGTTAACGCTCTCTTATGCATTCACAAATCAGTCGTTTTTCCGCATGGGGGGATTGGGCTCCTTCGGAACCACTGCTCCCGCTGAAGGTGGAATCCCAGGAGAAGCGGGATCTGGGGAGATTCCATCAGGCGGTGGTTCCCTGCTCGGCCCTGGAAAGTAATTAGGATTAAGGAGCATCGCTAGAACGTGCACACAGGCCTTAATACACCCGAAGACTATCTCAGAGTTGTCAATAATCACAAATGGATGATTATCGTGGCGATCGTGGTATCCACAGGACTCTCTTGGGGACTCTATGAATGGTTGCCAAAGAGTTACCGGTCGAGCGTGTTAGTCCAATTTGAAGAGCAAAAAGTACGATATGTTCAAGGGGTAGACGAGCCTGGAGGGGACAAGCCTGAGTTTGTAATGGCTAATCGAATCGGCGCTATGAGCGAATGGCTCTATAAACAGGAGCTATTGACCCAAGTTGCCCAGGAGTTTCACCTCTACGGATATGAGAAGGAGGGGGCGACTCGAGAATATGACGACTATATCGCCTCAAAAATGCGTAAGGAAGTAAAGTTTGATGCCAAAGAAGCTCCCTTTGTGCGTGTGTCATTTGCCGATTCCAGCCCCGAAATGGCAAGGGATGTGATAGCCAGGCTGTCGGACATTTTTGTGAAGGAGCACAGTGAAAGTCGTGCCGTCATTGCGGAAAGTTCGTCAGAGTTCTTGCAACATGAGTTAGACGTCTTGAAAAAGCAACTAGAGATGAAGGAAAAGGCGCTCGCCCAATTTAAACAATCTCACTTGGGTCAGCTGCCGGAACAGCTCAATTCTAATATGCACGCGATTGATCGCCTAGAAACCGAATTGACTGCGCAGCAGGAGGTCGAGAAAACCGTCAGTTTGCGTCTGGATTCTGTAGACAAGGCGATTAGAGAGTATGAGGACCCTACCAGCGATGTAGGTCCTCAGCGTGCCACGAAAGATCCCCGTCTGTCGCGGATCAAACAGTTGGAACGGAATCTTGCCGCATTGCAATCCACATACAAGGAGTCATATCCCGATGTGGCTAGCGTCCGTAATGAAATCAAGAAATTACAGGCAATGAGCACGGAAGACTACATTGAACTCTACATAGATCAAGAACCTGCCATTGAAGGTGATAGCGGTGTCAAACGTAAACGCAAGGCCGTCGATCCGTACAAGACAGAATTAATGAAGCAACGCGAAGACATCCTTAGGGAGTTGGAACTGGTTCGGCTTCGACAATCTCGAATCAAGGCCGAGATCAGAAAATATGAGGCAAGGATCGAAGGTACAACGGTAAACCAGCAAGAATTGATGTCCATACAGCGTGATTATGAAAACCTCCAAAAGAACTACCAATCGATTCTCGAAAAGAAAATGACGATTGGTATGGCTAGTGATTTGGAGCAGAAGCGTCAGGGAACCAAGCTGCGTATCGTCCAATATGCTGGTTTACCCAACCTTCCTGAGAAGCCCAATATCTATTTCATTTTGTTTGGAGGTTTTGGTTTTGGATGTGCAGCGGGGTTTGGTTCAGCCTTTGGAATCGAACTGTTGCGGCGAGGCTTTGTGTCTGCTGAGGAGATAGAGTTGACTCTTGGGCTTCCGGTCCTCGCAGCTATCTCTCAGTTTGAGTCGGCTTGGCCTGGATCCGCTAAGGGATCGGTGGAACCCGTTGCGAGGAAGCCGCGGTTGTTGTCCTTGCCCGGTCTCAATCGGGAAGATTCACCTGTGTCTGGTGCTATGCAAGTCGCTGTTGGACCTGAACTCGTGGCCATGTGGTATCCCAGATCGGCTGTTGCCGAGCAATATCGTGTCGCTGCGACCAGACTTGGCCTGATGGTCGACAAACAGAAAAGCACTGTGGTGTGTATATCGAGCGCTTTAATGGGAGAAGGGAAAACCTCTACGGCGTTGAATCTGGCCCATGTTCTTTCAAGGGACCTCAATAGAAAGACAGTGCTCCTTGATTGTGACCTGAAAAGACCGATGATACATGCCTATGCGGGGTTAGAGCTGGCAGCTGGGGTAGCCGAAGTATTGCTCGGGCACAAGACGCTGGAGGAATGCCTGGAATACCATGAACAATTGGGAATCTGGATCCTGCCAGCGGGAATTGAACAGTCTGGTACTGCCGCACTTACCCACGCTGATCGACTTTCAGAACTCATTGCCAGTTTGAGAGAACGGTTCGACTATGTCGTCGTAGATTCTCCACCTTTACTTCCCGTCGCAGAAGCCATGCTGATAGTTCGTTCCGCGGACGTTGTGGCCCATGTTGTTAGAGCTCGAGCCACCTCTCGCGATGTGGTGAGCAGCGCGATTAAGATGATTGGGCAGGAAAGAGCTGTCGCTGTCGTCTTGAACGGTGTCGAAGCCCAGGATGCGCCGTACTCCTATTATAACTACAGTAGCAGAGTATATGAGCCTAATCGTAAGCAGCTCAGATAGGCCGGGGTCTCAGAGGGCGCGGCCTTTTGTCGACGAACGAGCACCGAAGGCAATTTTTCGTGTGCCTGGTGCCAAGCGGAGAATATTGATTCTTGGAACCGGGCCCCTGGCCAGGGATCTGTCGCAGATCCTTCTCTCGCGAAGAAGAATGTTTACGGATGTAGTCGGTATGCTGGCCAAGGACGATGGACAGGTGCTCGATGGTTCTAGAGATCAAACAGTAATCGGTGTGATGGATCAACTTGTCGATGTCGTCGAACGTCACCGCGTCGATACGATTGCCGTATGCCTTGAAGATCGGCGTGCAATACTCCCTCTTAAAGAGCTGCTTGACTTGAAGGGAATGGGAATTGATGTGTTTGACGGCCATCACTTGTACGAGGAAGAGTCAGGCCGGATTCCCATCGACGAACTCAAGCCGAGCGCAATTATTTTCTCTACCGGTTTTCGGGCTGGCTTCATTGTGAAGACGCTCAAGCGTTTCATCGATGTGTGCGCGTCATTTATTGGGCTCGCAGTCCTTTTGCCGGTTATGGTGCTGATCGGGATCATAATTCGGCTAGACTCACCCGGGCCTGTGTTCTACCGACAGGTCAGAGTCGGTCTTCGTGCACAGCCGTATATGATCTGGAAGTTTCGCTCGATGTTCATTGATGCTGAAAAGGGTGGTGCGCGTTGGACGACCGAAAAAGATCCACGAGTATCGAGAGTGGGACGATACTTGAGGAAATGGAGGCTTGACGAAATCCCCCAGCTCATCAATGTCCTAAAAGGTGAAATGAGTCTTGTGGGACCCCGCCCGGAACGTCCAGTGTTTGTTCAAGAGCTCCGGTCGGTCATCCCGTACTATGATATTCGTCATGCTGTGAGACCTGGAATTACGGGATGGGCTCAAACTCAATTCAGATACGGCGCCTCCGTGGAAGATTCCCATGTAAAACTTCAATATGATCTGTATTACGTGAAGCATCTATCACTACGCTTGGATTGCCGCATTCTGGTAGAAACCGTCCGAGTAATCAGTTTGGGTGAAGGGGCTCGATGAACGCTCAGAAAATAAAGCCAGTTCACGGTTTATCATTTGATGTCGAAGAGCATTTTCAGGTATCTGCATTTTGGTCTGACGCTAGAAGACAGCAGTGGGACTCTTTAGAGAGTCGGGTTGAAAACAATACAAGGAAGATTGCGGAACTATTGGCGACTCATGATATGAGGGCAACGTTTTTTGTGCTTGGTTGGGTAGCCGAGCGACATCCGGATTTGGTAAGACTACTTTCCAAGCAAGGTCATGAGATTGCTTCCCACGGTTACTCGCATGAGTTAGTGACAACTCAATCGCCTGAAGGTTTCAGGGCTGATATCCGAAAGGCAAAGCGTATTCTAGAGGACATTACCGGAAAGCCTGTGATGGGCTACCGCGCCCCGAGCTTTTCTATTACGAAGGAAACGCCATGGGCTCTGAAGACTCTTGTCGAGGAAGAGTATCTGTATGATTCCAGCATCTTCCCGATTTTTCACGACAGATACGGAATGCCGGACGCAGAGCCATATTGTCACCGATTGACGACAGACGCAGGCCCTCTCTGGGAAGTACCACCTTCTACATTCGAGGCATTCGGGCTTCGATGGCCAGTCGCCGGCGGTGGCTACTTTCGTCTGATTCCTTATGGAGTTCTACGGCATTTTCTGAGAAGAATTGAACAAACAGGACACCCTCTTGTCATGTATCTTCATCCATGGGAGCTTGATCCGGCCCAGCCTCGAATGGAAGGTTCCTTGTTGTCACGATTTCGTCACTATAACAATCTCCACAAGACAGAGCCGAGGCTCGTGTCTTTGCTGAATGAGTTCGAATTTGGTCCGATTCAAGGACTCATCGAACCAATCGAACAGCCTTGTCGGAGATCGCTTCAAAGCGTGGTCGGTGACTAGGTCTGTTCCTCGTGCGCTATCCATCCCATCATTCAACACTGTTCGTATTTTTGAGACTAACGATTCACGAGTCTTTGTTGAGCCAATCCCTATGCTAGACTCAAGCATGGTGTTCCAATGACCGTAGCAAAGCAACTTCTTCCTTCGGCGTCCACTATACACATGGAAGCTTCTCATGGCCATCGGGTTCTTATCGAGCCTACGGGCAGCCTATTTCGTCTGGATCTCAGTACAGTGTGGACGCATCGAGAATTGTTGCTGTTTCTCGCATGGCGCGATGTGAAGGCCCGCTATGCCCAAACGGTGATGGGGATTGGCTGGGCGCTCGTACAGCCTGTGCTCTCCATGGCAATTTTCACCGTTATTTTTAGCTACTGGGCGAAACTACCCTCCGACGGGCTTCCGTATCCTATCTTTGCTTACACGGCTTTGCTTCCATGGCTCTACTTTTCAAGAAGCCTTGATAGGGGTGCCGGAAGCCTTGTAGCGGAAGCCGGCTTGATTAAGAAGGTATATTTCCCAAGAGTCATCATTCCAATCTCCGCCATGTTGGTCGGTTTGGTGGATTTCTTCGTGGGACTGGTATTATTGATCGGAATGATGATTTGGTATGGCATCACTCCGACATACGGAGTATTGGCGCTTCCGTTTCTGCTCCTGCTTGCGCTAGCCTCGTCGCTCGCCGTATCGCTTTGGTTGTCCGCCATTCATGTTAAGTATCGTGACATTGGGGCCGTACTCCCGTTGATCATCCAATTGTGGATGTATGCTTCTCCGGTTGTGTATTCGATCAATATGGTGCCGGAGAGGTGGCGGACACTCTATAGCCTTAATCCGATGGTCGGCGTGATAGAGGGATTTCGATGGGCGCTGCTCGGAAAAGCGACCCCTAGTTTTCTTGCAATCGGCATGGGCACCGGTGTGGTCGTCCTGCTTCTTTTGGGTGGCCTTCTGTACTTCAAATGGATGGAGCGCACGTTCGCGGACGTAATCTGATGGGTAATACAGCCATACGAGCAGAAAGCCTCTCCAAGCAGTATCGAATCGGCGCTGCACGCCGGCGGCATGATCGCTTGATCGACGCTCTTACCCATAGAGCGAGCCATCTATTGCGGATAGGGGGCAAGTCACAAGAGGACGACAATCTGATCTGGGCCCTGAAGGATGTCTCTTTTGAGATCAACAAAGGCGATTCTGTCGGTATCATCGGCCGCAATGGATCTGGTAAGAGCACACTCTTGAAAATTCTTTCTCGTATAACGGAACCATCCAGCGGTCGTGCGGCAATGGAAGGGCGGTTTTGTAGCCTCCTGGAGGTGGGAACAGGATTCCATCCTGAGTTGACAGGTCGGGACAATATATACTTGAGCGGTGCGATCCTAGGAATGAAAAAACGTGAAATTGATAGAAAGTTTGACGAAATTGTAGCTTTTTCCGAGGTCGAACGCTTCATAGACACACCAGTCAAACATTATTCCAGTGGCATGCACGTCCGCCTGGGTTTCTCTGTGATTGCACATATGGATCCGGAGATTCTGATCGTTGACGAAGTCATGGCTGTCGGCGATGGCAGGTTCCAACAGAAGTGTTTCGACAAAATGGCAGAAGCAGGGCAATCAGGGCGGACGGTTCTTTTTGTGTCACACGACATGTCGGCTGTTGCGAGGCTGTGCAAGAAGGCGATACTCCTGGAGAAGGGACGTCTGATTAACGAAGGACCGGCGCACCAAGTTGTTGGGGAGTATCTCTATTCATCCGGCAGTATTACACCTTCGAAAGAGTGGTTGGACCCAGAAACTGCGCCGAGAAACGACACTATACGGTTGCGTTCACTTCGTATTCGAACGGAGACTGAGTTCGTAAAAGATTCAGTAGACATTGGTGAGTCGATTGGCATTGCGTTGGAATTTGATGTCCTTCAGCCCGGTCAGATATTGGTGCCAAATTTTCTCCTTCATACGGAAGGAGGTGTCGTTGTCTTCGAAACATACGATCGTGACCCGGCATGGTTACGTCGTTCCCGGCCGATTGGTCGGTATACCAGTACGGCATGGATTCCTGGGCATCTCCTCACCGAAGGAACTCTGATCGTCAACTGCGCCATAATCACGGAAGTCCCATTTCGGGCGCATTGTTATGTCCCTGACGTCGTCGCCTTTCACGTGCATGAAAGCGGAGTCGGGATTTCCGCAAGAAGCGATTATGCGGGTGATATGCTTGGCGTAATACGACCGTTGCTCAAGTGGACCACGGATCACGATCTCGCTGAAGGTCGGTGCTAGCCGGTTGCATTTTTCTTGATGAGTGGTTCCATCAGAGTGCTGGGAGAGGCCTGTCCACGCTGGTCAAACAGTTGGATTGACGACTCACGCCCTGAAATTATCTGGAGGGTTTGATGAAAGCAGTGATCCTCGCAGGCGGTTTGGGGACTCGACTATCTGAGGAGACGATTGTGAGGCCGAAACCGATGGTGGAGATCGGTGGTAAGCCGATCCTTTGGCATATCATGAAAATCTACTCAGCCCACAACATAACGGACTTTATCATCTGCTGCGGCTACAAAGGCTATGTCATCAAGGAGTTCTTTGCGAACTACTTCCTTCATACCTCGGATGTGACCTTCGACGTCCAATCGAACAAGATGGAGTTTCATCGCAGCACTGCTGAACCCTGGAAGGTCACGTTAGTCGATACAGGCGATCAAACAATGACAGGCGGGCGAATCAAGCGGGTGAGGGAATATATCGGAAATGAGGCGTTTTGCTTAACGTACGGCGATGGTGTGTCGAACGTCAATCTTGGTAGGCTCATATCCTTTCATAAGGCGCAGCGCACGTTTGTCACGTTGACTGCCGTGCAACCACCAGGAAGATTCGGGGCCTTTTCACTCCCGGACAAGGAAACCAAAATTCACAACTTCCGTGAAAAACTCAAGGGAGATGGTGCGTGGATCAACGGCGGGTTTTTCGTGCTGCAGCCTGAAGTTATGGACTATATCCGAGGGGATTCGACGGTTTGGGAAGAAGAGCCAATGAGGCAGCTTGCCGATGAGGGGATGCTTTCGGCGTACAAACACCACGGATATTGGCAGAATATGGACACGCTCCGTGATAAGAGCGTGCTTGAAGATCAGTGGCAATCCGGTAAGGCGCCTTGGAAGGTGTGGTAATCAGGTGCATTCGGATTTTCTTGTCATAGGCGGTGGAGTGATTGGATTAAATATCGCGCGCGGGCTGCGGAAATCTTATCCGGATGCATCAGTCCATCTGCTTGAAAAGGAGGCAGCGTGTGGATTGCATGCCAGCGGTAGAAACAGCGGAGTTCTGCACGCCGGATTCTACTATTCGCCGGAAAGTCTGAAGGCTCGATTTACGTGGAGAGGCAATCGTCAGTTGACCGAATATTGTGAGAGAAGAAATATTCCTCTCAATAAGTGTGGAAAGTTGGTTGTCGCCCGAGATGTGAAGGATCATGCCGGACTCGATGAATTGTTGCGCAGAGGTCGGGCGAACGGAATTCCGTTGGAAGAAGTATCAGAGAAAGAGGCAAAATCAATAGAGCCTCGCGTCAAGACCTGTGAGCGCGCGCTGTTTTCTCCTGCGACATCTACCGTTGATCCCACTCTCGTCATGCAGGCAATGAAAAAAGACGCTGTCGAGGAGGGGGTGCAACTTTGGTGCGGAGTTCGGTATCTCGGACGAGAAAATGGCAAAGTAAAGACCAGTCAGGGTATTCGAGAAGCTGGGTATCTCGTGAATGCAGCTGGTCTGTACGCAGATCGTATTGCCCGCGACTACGGATTCTCTTCGAGGTACAGGATACTCCCCTTCAAGGGCCTCTACCTTTATTCTAGCGAACTTCCTGGCTCGATTCGTACGAATATCTATCCAGTTCCTGATCTCAAGAATCCATTCTTGGGGGTGCATTTCACCGTGGCGGCTAGCGGCAGAGCCAAGATCGGACCCACGGCAATCCCTGGATTTTGGCGGGAACAGTATGGCGGGATGCAGAATTTTTGCTGGGACGAGTTTTTGGAGGTGGCCGTCAGAGGATTGGGATTGCTCATTAATTCAAATTTTGACTTTAAGTCCCTCGCGATCAAAGAGTTGGCAAAATATTCCAAGTCCAAGATGATCGCACTCGCGAGCCGTCTGGCAGAAGGAGTCAAGCCGGAGCATTACCAGACGTGGGGAAAGCCTGGCATCAGGGCGCAGTTGGTCAACATCGAGAAGCGAAAGCTTGAAATGGATTTCGTATTGGAAGGCGATCGGTCTTCCATGCACGTCCTAAACGCAGTCTCTCCGGCGTTCACCTGCAGTATTCCATTTTCCGAGCACGTGTGTGAACACATTCGGACGATTCTGAATTGATCGAAGGGGGCGGTATGAGGATTCTTGTCACGGGGAACATGGGCTATGTTGGGCCGTTGGTTCTACGACGATTGAGGGACGCCCATCCTGATGCTGAGCTTATTGGCTATGATGCAGGGTATTTCGCTCAGTGCTTGACCGGCGCGAAAAGATTTCCTGAAAGCCTGGCGGATGTACAGTACTTCGGGGATATCCGCGACATCTCTGACGCGGTCGTGCGTGGAATAGATGCAGTGATTCATTTGTGCGCCATTTCCAATGACCCTATGGGGGCGCTTTTTGAGTCGGTGACTCTCGATATCAATCATCGAGCTAGCGTCGCGCTTGCCGACAAGGCCAAGCGTGCCGGAGTCAAGTCATTTGTGTTCGCTTCCAGTTGCAGTGTGTATGGATTTGCTGAAGGAGGGCCCAGGAGGGAAGAGGATGCGCTCAATCCGTTGACCGCCTATGCCAAGTCGAAAGTGTTCACAGAGCGTGATATTTCGGCACTGGCATCGGATAGCTTCGCCGTTACTTGTTTGCGGTTTGCGACGGCGTGCGGGATGAGTGACCGTCTTCGGCTTGATCTTGTCTTGAATGATTTTGTCGCCAGTGCGGTAGCCTCAAATCGGATCGATATTCTGAGCGATGGGAGCCCGTGGCGTCCCCTCATTCATGTGAAGGACATGGCGCGGGCGATCGATTGGGCTATACAGCGGGATTATCGCGATGGAGGGGCCTTTTTGACGGTAAACGTCGGAAGCGATGGTTGGAATTATCAAGTCAAGGATTTGGCTGCGGCGGTGGCTAAGGTGGTGGACAATGTGAAAGTTTCGATCAACAAGGATGCACAGCCAGATAAACGATCCTACCGGGTGAGCTTCGCCAAATTTTCCAAGCTGGCACAAGGCTATCTTCCGACCGTCGATCTAGCCGGCGCGGTGGTAGATCTTCGGGACGGTCTTGCCGCGATGAAGTTTCATGATCCTGATTTTCGAACCGGAGAATTTGTGCGTTTAGTGACATTGCATAGATTGCGCGAATCTGGCCATGTGACTGACGACCTTGTCTGGAAGAAACATTGCGCGGGTTGAAAGTATTTGCAGGCAGTGCTCAGTAGAATCATGTGAGAAAAAGAAGAGGCTGGTATGAACAAGTCATACTGTCGATCATGCGATACGGCGATCGAGCATACCTTCGTTGATCTCGGTATGTCTCCGCTCGCAAATTCCTACATCAAACCAGACCAGCGCAACCGAATGGAACCGTTTTATCCCTTGCATGTGTATGTTTGCGCAAAATGCTGGCTGGTTCAACTCGAACAGTTTACGAGCCCGCACGACATCTTTTCAGACTACGCGTATTTTTCATCTTTCTCGGATTCATGGCTTGCACATGCTCGATCGTACGTAGAGATGATCACTGCCCGTTTCAGACTCGATTCAAACTCAAAGGTCGTAGAGATCGCCAGCAATGACGGGTATCTCTTGCAGAATTTCGTGGCTCGAAAGATCCCTGTTCTCGGTGTAGAGCCTGCAGGGAACGTAGCTCAAGTTGCCAGGGAAAAAGGCGTCAATACGAAAGTGGCCTTCTTCGGAGAGAAAACCGCGCTCGACCTCAAGTCTGATGGCTGGGCGGCCGATCTTATCGTGGGGAACAACGTTCTCGCTCATGTGCCGGATCTCAATGACTTTGTCAAAGGATTGAAGATTCTCTTGAAGCCGGTCGGTGTGATTACGATGGAGTTCCCTCACTTGCTCAAATTGATGGATCAGAATCAGTTCGATACCATTTATCACGAGCATTTTTCCTATTTTTCATTCCTGGCTGTCGAGCAAGTATTTGCGCGTCATGGATTGGCACTTTTCGATGTGGAGGAATTGTTGACACACGGTGGGTCGTTAAGGATCTATGCCCGCCACAGCGATGACGGTTCGAAGCCGACAGCGGCCAGAGCGAAAGAGTTGAAAGCGCGGGAGGTGGCCGGAGGATTCGATCGGCTCAGTCACTATCTAACGTTTGGCCCGCAGGTCGAGGCGACCAAGAGAAAACTGCTCTCGTTTCTTATAACTGCGAGGCAAGAGGGAAAAACTGTTGCCGGGTACGGCGCTCCAGCCAAGGGAAATACCCTCTTGAACTACTGCGGGGTTCGCACCGACCTTCTTGCATACACTGTGGACCGTAGTCCGCACAAGCAAGGCCACTATCTTCCAGGGGTCCGCATCCCTATTTACTCGCCAGATCAAATACGACAGACACGGCCGGACTACGTCCTCATTCTGCCATGGAATCTCCGGGACGAGATCATGGCGCAAATGGCGTTCGTTCGTGAGTGGGGCGGACAGTTTGTCGTGCCCATTCCTGAGGTAAGGGTGTATCCGTGATCTTCCGCGAAACAATTCTTAAGGGCACTTTTATCATCGAACCAGAAAGAAAAGAGGACGCGCGAGGTTTCTTCGCCCGAACGTGGTCTGCGGAAGAATTTTCTGAACGTGGCTTGAATCCCAGGATTCTGCAGTGCGGCGTATCGTACAACAGCAAGAGAGGGACTTTGAGGGGAATGCACTATCAAGCTCCGCCCCACGAGGAAGTGAAGTTAGTGCGGTGCACCCGTGGCGCGATCTTTGATGTGGTGATTGATCTGCGCCCTGGCTCCAGCACCTATGCCAAGCACACCAGTGTCGTCCTGACGGAATCCAATGGACTCCTGTTGTATATCCCTGAAGGATTGGCGCACGGTTACCAAACTCTGGAGGACGATACTGAGGTATTCTATCAGATATCTCAGACGTTTCACCCCGAGAGTGCCCGCGGGGTGAGGTGGGATGATCCATGCTTCGACATTCGTTGGCCCGATGCTGACCGTATTATCTTGCCGCGCGACAGACAGTTTCCGTCCTTCGTTCTTGAAGAGGAACCCAAGGGCTGACAGTTACTATGCATCATATCCGCGACAGAGGAGAGCTTGTGCGGGTGGGACGGGAAATGCACGGTATCATCTCGGATTTGTTCCCGATCTGCCGAAGCATCACTGGGGAGGGAATTCGTGCAACACTGCGAGCCCTTCAGAAGCGTATCCCCCTTACCATTCAGGAGGTGCCTAGCGGCACGCAGGTGTTCGATTGGACTGTCCCATTGGAGTGGAATATTCACGATGCCTACGTTAAGGATCTCCAGGGAAACCGCATCATAGATTTCAGGAAATCGAATCTGCACGTAGTCAGCTATAGTCAGCCGGTCAATAGACGGGTCAGCCTGGACGAACTCAAGACTCATCTGCATTCGCTTCCCGATCATCCCACGTGGGTCCCGTACCGCACCTCGTACTACAAGGACAGTTGGGGGTTCTGCCTCAGCCACAACGAATTGCGAAATCTCAAGGATGCGGAATACGATGTCCGCATCGATGCGTCTTTAACGCAAGGCGTTCTCTTATACGGAGAGTATTTTGTGCCAGGACAAGTCAGGGAGGAGGTGCTTTTCTCCACCCATATTTGTCATCCGTCCTTGTGCAACGACAATCTGTCTGGAATAGCGGTGGCGACATTCTTGGCAGACTGGGTTTCATCCAAACCACGAAGATATTCCTATCGATTTCTTTTCATCCCGGGAACGATCGGGTCGATCACCTGGTTGAGCCAAAACCGGCACCAAGCTTCACATATCAAGCATGGATTGGTCTTAACGGGGGTGGGCGACCCCGGGCCTTTTACATTCAAGAGGAGTCGCCGAGGTGATTCGGAAATCGATCGAATAATGGCGAACCTTCTGCGGCACTCGGGCAGGCCTTACAGCATTGTTGATTTCATTCCCTACGGCTACGATGAACGCCAGTATTGCTCGCCTGGCTTCAATCTTCCTGTCGGCTGCTTCAGTCGCACCCCCCACAGTCAATACCCTGAGTATCACACTTCTGGAGATAACTTGGACTTTGTGAAGGCGGAATCACTTGAAGAATCGCTGGAACAATGTCGCACAGCAGTTGAGACTCTCGAGAGAAACAGGGTGTACATCAACAAGAATCCTCATTGTGAGCCTCAGCTAGGGAAGAGGGGGCTATATCGTGCCATAGGAGGACAGGCTGGGGAGAAATCAATGGAAATGGCCCTGCTGTGGGTCCTGAGCTTCTCGGACGGGTGCCATTCGCTGCTGGAGATTGCCGAGCGGTCTGATATTAAATTCGATTTCCTGGCTGTAGCGGCAGAGAAACTAACGGAGCAAGGCTTGCTCAGTCCGGCACCATAGCCTCATTATTCATGGCAGATCTCTTCTATCCAGAATTAGGGGCAAAAGACAATGAACGAAGATGGATGGAGTCTCACAGTTTAGAGAAAGATTTGGTCGCGATCCCAACCTCGAAACACCCGCATCGTTTAATGAAAAAATCCACTGGCTGAGGTTGCATTATAAGCTTCCAGAGATGACCAGGCTTGCGGACAAGTATGAGGTGCGCACTCACGGTCCGTTAACGCATCTTTCACAAGCCGAGTCTGGTCGAAAATAGCCTGGCATGCGCGAACTGTAGGTAGCCCGCGGAGTTCGTAGCCACCACCAGGGCTGGAAAGGAGTAAGAGGCCATCATGAATAATACAGTGTATTATGATCCGAGGTTTACTGATGACAGGCGCCGAGAGCTTCTTTTCGAAGGTCAGCTGTTCGTGTACTCGCCTCGCCCGGGTTCGCTGGCATTCGTCGACTTTGCCAGAAGGTTAATCGAAGAGGCATTCGCACCATTAAGTCCGGAAAATGCTCAATACGAAATGTCTGTTGAGCAATATGCCGATATTCTGATCAAGCTGAAACCAGGCTTTATTCATCATCCTGAATCGAAGCGGCTTATTCAGAGTCTATTTAGAGAGATGGGCTGTGATCTGGAAAAGACTTATTTTGACGTGCCGAAGATGCGCAGCTCGACCAGTGATAATTACTTAACGACCGGTATCGCGTACGCTTGGCACCCGCATCGAGACACGTGGTATTCCGCTCCATCCTGCCAGATCAACTGGTGGATTCCGATCTATGACATCCAAGCAGACAATGCCATGGCTTTTCATCCGCGCTATTGGAACCGTCCGGTTAGGAATAGCTCTAAAGGGTATAATTACTATCTCTGGAACCAACAGAATCGCGGCGCGCATGTCGCAAGATTCCTAAAAGAAGACCCAAGGCCGTTGCCGAAACCAACTGAAGCACTGGACCTGGACCCTCAAATCCGTCTCATTGTTCCCGCTGGCGGGGTGATCATGTTTTCTGGTGCGCAAATGCATTCGAGCGTCCCTAATACATCAGGAAAAACAAGATTCAGCATAGACTTCCGAGTTGTGCATGAGGATGATGTCAGACAGAAAAAAGGTGCTCCAACAGTCGACGAAGAATGTACAGGAACGACAATGAGAGATTACTTGCGAGGCACAGATTTCTCGCATATTCCCGACAATCTAGTCGCGTTGTACGATGACGGTACCGGTATGGAGGGAGAATTGGTCTTCAAGCCCCAAGAGCCCGGTACTTGAGCTGGCAAGCTAGATCTCATGCAAAGCCGACGTTCGGAAAAAAGAATACGCATCGCAGTACTGGGAACCGGATCATTTGCCGAAGCGTGCCATCTACCGGGTCTCCAGTCTCATCCGCGAGCAGAAGTTCGCGCAATCTATGGCAGGCGAAAGGACCGTGCCCAGCACCTCGCCGATCGGTTCAACATTCCCATAGTCTCCACCGACTATGAGGAATTGTGCAAGCGTTCTGACATCGATGCTGTCACTATTGTGACGCCGAACGTCTTTCATGCTCAACAAGCCTGTCTGGCATTGGCGTCTGGGAAGCACGTATTTTGCGAGAAGCCGTTGGCAATGAGCATGGATGAAGCTTACGAGATGGTTCGAGTTGCCGAGATGAGTGGAAAGATTCATCAGATTGCATTTACATATCGGTATCTTTACGGTGTTCGCGAACTTCGGCGAAGGGTATATCAAGGCGATATCGGGATCCCGCATTATGTGCGCGCTCACTATGACTGCTGGGATGGTCTACAACCAAACTATTCAGTAGGATTTCGAGACAAGTTGGATCTTGCGGGGGGAGGTGTCCTCTATGATGTGGGACCTCATCTGTTTGATCTGGTAACCTTTGTGCTCGGTCCCATCGAGATGATCACCGGATTTTCCAAGATGATCCCGCGCCACCCTGTGCATGCCGCGCCGGTCATTCAAGGGGAAATCGAAACGGACGATCTCGCATCGGCTTGGTTTATTCATGAAAACGGTGTGCGCGGGCAATGGTTCGGAAGCCGAGTAAGTCCCACCTTAGCTGAGAGAAGCTTTCTTGAAGTAATCGGAGACGAAGGAGCGTTGCGGGCCTCATTGAGCAGGGGGGGGGTGGATGTGCTAAGAATATCCACTCCGAGCAAGCCTACGTGGGACGAACTGTGCCTCCAGGACAAAGCAGACGACGAGTCTCCTCACTGTCTGGGGGCGATGATGCGGAGCTTTATCGATGCATGCCTGTGCGGGAAGCTTGATGGGAATATTGACGCATCCTTCTATGATGGGCTTGCCGCCCAAAAAGGTATAGTTGCGGTGGAAGAGTCGATGCTGCACATGAGCTGGGTGCGGCTGAGGGACGTAACCGACCGAAGATGAACGAGATTGAGCCTCCATTGACTCACAGGTTGCAAAAGATTGCGACCGGGATCATGGAAAATAGCTCGAGAGTTGGTAGTGATGAACCCGCTGGTCACAGTTGTTGTCTCCACATACAATCTCGGTTGGTGCATCGAAGATACGATTCGCTCTGTCTTGGCGCAGACCTACCGAAATATCGAAATCATTGTCGTGGACGATGCGTCGACGGATGATACATCGGCCCGCCTCACGCCCTACCTAGACCGGATCACTTTCATCCGACATGACACCAATCAGGGGCTTGCGAACAGCGCCGAAGGAGGATCAGCGAGAAACACGGGTATCCGCCGAGCCAAAGGGGAGTATATTGCGTTTCTCGACGGAGACGATCTGTGGGAGCCTGAGAAGATCGCCGTGCAGGTCGAGACTGCTCAGCGCTTTCCCCATGCGGGACTTATCGCAGTCGATGGTGTGCCATTCAATCACGAGGACGGCAGAATACTAGGCCCATCATTGTTTCACGATTATGGTGATTCCCTATGCAGCGCAATGACAGAAGGAGAGGTTCTTGAAGCTGATATCTATCGCCATACGTTGCAGGGTTGTATGATTGATACTCCTTCACAAGTCATGATTCCAGCGAAGGTGATAAACGCGGTTGGTCCCTTTGCCCTGTGCCGTTCGGATGATTATGAATTCTATATTCGAGTCACCGCAAAATTCAAAGTGGCGCTGGTCAAGAAACCGCTGGTGCGGTATCGGTGTCATACATCCAATATGTCCGGTCCGGTGCATATGCAATTCTTTAGATTTGTACAGTCCGGTCTGACGATACGGAAGCGACACCTCTTGGAATGTTCAGAAGAAGTGAGACCGTTCTTGAAACAGCAGATTAGAAACAAATTGCGAGTTGCATCAGAACGTGCCCGCGAAGAAGCAGACCAAGGGCGAAAGCTCTGGGCGTCTCAGTTCTTGTGCAAGCTGCTCGCCAAGAATCCCACCTCTCCCGGGATAACCTATGTTTGGTTGTCTCTTGTCAGGCTCTGGTGCCCGCATACTGTGGCAACAATATTCCGCCCCTTGACGACGAGAATAATGCGTCATCTCAGCTGAAAACGGCAACGACCTAAACTGCGATCGACGTGTTGCGGTCAAACAGTGAGATATCAATTTGTGATTACGCAAGTAAAGGCCGGGATTAAAAAGATGCTAGGCAGTCTGAACAGCGTCGTCACGAACGACCGAGTGGCCGCGTTGACCTTCGATGATGGACCGCATCCTGAGTTCACGCCTCAGGTCTTGGACGTTCTGAATCGCCACCAGGCTCGCGCCACCTTTTTCATGGTCGGGCAGGCTGCCCAGCAGTATCCCGAATTAGTCAGGCGAGTTGGAGAGGCAGGTCACGCGATCGGGGGCCATTCATGGGATCACTCCTCTTTTCGTCGCTTGACCGGCCACGAACGCCGCCGCCAAATGCGTGCCTGCCATGAGATCCTCGCACCCTATGGACTGCCTTTGGTTCGACCGCCCTATGGCGAACAGAGTGTGGCTGCGCGTCTCGATGCGTTCAGATTGGGATATGAGGTTGTCGGTTGGACCTTTGATGTCGGAGACTGGTATGAACCGGATGCATCACTGATGGCTGACCGCCTAGTTCAGTGGCTTCAGCCGGGGAGCGTCGTGCTCTTGCACGATGCGTTGTTTGATCAATCGAAGCCTGACGATCAACGAAAACACGAACGGCAATCCCATGCCGATCGCAAGTTCATGCTGAGTGCGTTGGATGAAGCGCTCATGCGTCTCAGAGACCGGTACAAATTTGTTACCGTGCCTGAACTCCTGCGTCACGGAGTTCCATACCGGACGTTCTGGTTCAAGAAGTTCGTATACTGACCTGGGTAAACATGACATCGACAAATTGACAATAGTTACGATTTGCCGAGTGAGTCAAATGATGATCGCTCTGCCTGAGGGGATGCGCTGTGTTCACAAAGGAGTTATTTGCGACTCTGACCGTCGGATGTGCGCTTGGACTTCTGTGGTCGTACGGCCTTTTCGTCGGTATTTTGGACGAGACGATTGTCGGCTTTTCCATTGGCCTCCGAAACGTCATGGTAATAGCCGCGGCCGGCTTGTTTCCTCTGCTTGCCCTTGTGTACTGGACGCTCAAGTCTCAGGTTATCTCCATACAGGACTCGTATGCGATTGCTGCCGGTTCGATCGCGACTCTGGGTGCGGTACTTGTCCTCGATGTAGCCTATAGCGGCTATGTGAATTTGCAGCAGACTACAAGGTTCGATCGCGAACGAGCGCGTATATCGGACCGGAATTCCTGGGTCGGCGAACTCTATCCCGACCTGTTCTACCCTGCACAGGAGAATTATCGTCTTCATAAACCTAACCGGGTTGTCGAGGGGTTCCACTTCGGCGACATGTATACTCCTGATATGCTTAAGTCTAGGACGCTAGTGGAGTCGGTGTTATCCAGAAAATATGTCAAGATCGCCATCAATGCGGACGGATTTCGAGGGGCAAGGCCTTTGGGCGATGCGAAGATGGTTGCTCTCGGGGATTCATTTACATTCGGATGGGGAGTTAATGAGGAAGCAACCTGGGTGGGGCTTCTCGAGCGATCTCTTGGCGAGACAGTCTATAACCTGGGCATCCATGATTCTTCACCAAGACAGGAATACCTATTGCTGGAGCATCTGCTGGACGACGGGAAACTCTCGCTGAGTCATGGAACCCTGTTGTGGCTGATCTTTGAGGGAAACGACTTGGAGGACTCGTACGATACCCTTCGTCCAACTTCCGGGGCGTCTATGACAGAAGTATTAGACAAGACGCTTCTTTCTGGAGTCTGGAAAATTCCTCGAGTGATCAAGCGACAATCAGTCGTCGATATCTTGCGCTCCGGACGTGCAACCTTCTCAATGTCTGAGAGCAACCGAAACGAAGGACCCTATTGGATCGATGGGATCCAGTTAGCAATCCCTCTCTATTATTCTCAACGATTTGGGTACAAGCTCTTCTCACCGTTACAGATCGAGCGAGCAAAATCAACGCGTGAGTATGTAATCAATCATTCGAACCGGGCTCCCTTACATCAGACAATTCGAGACATGGCAAGGCTATCGAGGACGTACGGGTTTGACGTTATCGTACTCTTGGCTCCGAGCGATGCAAGGCTCTATGAAAGCTACTTTAGTGGTTTCCCTCCCCTTTCTGAGCACGCGCATTTCCTCGAGGCCGTGATGGAGGAGGCGGGTTCGGTCGGTTTTCAGGTCTTGAACTTGGCGGAGGCCTTACGCCCTTATGCAGAACATGAACTCCTGTATTTTCGTGACGACGATCATTGGAATGAGCGAGGACACGAAGTGGTCGCTGAAATCGTCAGTAAGAATCTGCCCGCTCGGCGACAATTAGCGCGTCGTCCGAAAACACCTAACTAGGGATTCGGGTAGTAGCGTGCTGCGTAGCGGGTCGTTAGGAAACAGATCTCTTGCGTCTTGCGGTGTTGAGTATTGCAACTTACAAAGAATCCCACCTGAGCCATCTAGCCTTTGAGGACCCATGAAGCTGAGCGTCGTAATTCCTTGCTACAATGCCGCGTCCACCATCGGAGATCTGCTCGGAGCATTGGCTGAAGAGGTTTGGGATGAGCCCTGGGAAGTTATCGTCGTCGATAATCGCTCGGACGACATGTCGATTGAAGTGGTCGAACGATATATGGGCAAGGTTCCAGGACTCAGAGTCGTCAAAGCGCACGAACGGCGCGGCAAGTCCTATGCGCGTAATACCGGTGTGGCTGCCGCCAAAGGGGAGGCCATCGCTTTCTGTGATGCCGATGATATCGTGGGAACAGGATGGTTGAAGGCCATTGGAACGGCCCTTGAGACCATTAATTGCGTCGCCTGTCGCGTGGATTTTACCAGGCTGAATGAACCGTCGCTTGCAATTCAGCATGGGTATCACGAGCAGCACCACGGACTGCAAAAAGCTTGGTATCCGCCATATCTTCAGCATGCTGGCGGAGGAACGTTGGGTGTCAAGCGGGCGGTTCATGACAAGATCGGCGGATTTGACGAGGCTTTTCCCGCTCTGCAGGACACGGACTACTGTTTTAGAATCCAGTTGACAGGGTATCAGTTGCAGTGGGTGCCAGAAGCGGTCATCCATGTCCGCTGCCGGCCCGGTTCATCCGCCAGATTCCAACAAATATGCGAGTGGGCTCTCTACAATGTTTTGCTGTCGAAACGCCACAGCTCAGAGAGAGGGAAAGCCATTGCCGCCTGGAAAGAATATTTGAAGAATTGGATCCGATTGCTTGAGCTACTTCCAAGAGTTAGAACCAAGCTGGCCTGGAACAGGTGGATGTGGTATCTCGGTTGGCAAGTCGGAGTGCTTCATGGAAGCGTCAAGTTTCGCACGTCGCCCCTCCCGCTTCCCTTCCGACCCGCGGTGTAACTAGCGAATCGTCGCCTTTCTGAGGCAGGAACTCCGATGAATTTCTCGCATCCATTCCAAGCTCGAAGTACAAAAAAAGTCGCTGTCGTCATTCCTCTCTCCAACCGATCAAGATTTACAGAGGACGAAGCGATTTCATATAGGCAGTTGGTTCATTACCTTGGAACGTATGATCGGTATTTCGTGGCCCCCCAAAGCTTGGAGCTTGAATTTCCTGAATCACTCATTAAGCGATTTGATGATCGATATTTTGGAAGCATCGTCGCACATACCAGGTTGATGCTTTCCTCGACGTTCTATGATGCGTTCTCCGATTACGAGTACATCCTAATCCATCATCTGGACGCCCTCGTGTTTTCCGACAGTCTGCTCGAGTGGTGCGAAGAGGGGTTTGACTATATTGGTCCCCCATGGGTTAAGTGCGAGGCCACTCCCTGGGTAGAGGCGTCGCGAGTCGGAAACGGAGGATTGTCGCTTCGGAAGATCAAAAGTTTTCTCAGGGTGTTCGATTCAAGCCGGTACTGGGTGGATCCTAACGAATATTGGAAGACTTTTTGCCATACGCATCCGCGCCATATCCAACTCCTCAATTTTCCACGCAGGTTTCTGAAGCGACTGATCTATTTCAACAATGTGAAGCACGAGCTCGCCCAGTGGCCATTGCGGACGGACGGGAAGGGTAATGAAGACTATTTTTGGTCGGATGAAGCCGTTCGATACAATCCGGAGTTCAACGTCGCTCCTTTTTCGACCGGCCTTCGTTTCGCATTCGAGGTAGCCCCTCGGCTCTGTTACGAGATGAACAACCACCGGCTTCCTTTCGGATGTCATGCTTGGCCGAGATACGATCGAATGTTCTGGGAGCCCTATCTGGTGAAATAAATGCAGTGCCATTTTGGCGGGCCGGGTTGAAGTAAGGCCGCATCGTTAGAGTCACGTGATGAAAAGTCATTGGAGTAACCGGGTATCCAAAATTGGAGAATGGTACCGAAGCGCTGCCATCACAACATTCAGTGCCATCGTGCTGCTGGTTCTTCTCAATCTGGGGCTTGGGACAATATATCTGGTGCGAGATATCTTCTGGCGAGAAGAGCCGCGAGTAGATTCAAGAGTCAAGGATCTTCGTGGGCGGCATGTTGACTTGGAGGCATATTCCAAGTTGTCACGGGACCAGGTGAACGAATTCCTGGATGATCAGGATGTGTTCACGAGCAAAGGATTTCTGTACGCGCCTTGGGTGCAGTTTCGTGCTCCTGAGTTCCACAGTCGTTGGCTCAATACCGATAGCAATGGACATCGGCTGACGATATCACCGCGCTCTCGCTCCTTAGACCAGAACGGACTCAAAGTTGTCCTTTTCGGGGGGTCAACGACTTTTGGCTACGGTGTGACCGACGAGCATACCATTCCGAGCTATTTGCAGACGTTCTTGGAGGAAGATGAGCCGGCTATCGCTGCGGTGGTCAGCAACTATGCGCAGGGCTATTACTATTCTTCTCAAGAGATGCAAGCGTTTTTCAGCCTTCTCAAACAGGGTATGGTCCCGAACTATGCGGTCTTTATCGATGGACTCAATGATATCGGAATCAGAATTCACCGGGCACTGGGCTTCGACGAGCCGTGGTTCACGCCGGATATGACGGCGATCTGGGATGCACGACGAGGTTCTTCTCAGCAGGCTGCCTTGAATGAGGGCCGAGCGGATTCCGGTCCGTTGTTTCGACTCCCGATGGTCCGCTTTGCGAGAAGCATTGCCTTGCGCGTGCTGCCGCAATCCGCACCGGATGCCGAGAAGAAGCCTGAATCGAAAGAATCGCAGCCTGTTGCAGTCGATCCCGAGCGCGTGGCGCGAGAGGTGGAAAATATCACCTCGGTGTATCTCGCCAATATGGCAATGACTCAGGCCGTCTGCCACAAATATCGCATCACATGCCTGTTCATCTGGCAACCAGTGCCGTTCTACAAGTATGACGTTAAGCTTTTGCGTAACCCGTCCGGCCACTTTCAACCTCATTGGAAACAGGTTTTTACCAGGATGAGCGAATTGCAGCGCGATAACTTTCTCTATCTGGGCGATATGCTCGAGAAAAGCTCCGCGAAAGCGTACGTCGACCAAGTGCACTATAATGAGAGTGTGAACAGTGAGATTGCGAAAGCGATTTATCATTTTATTCGCTCCAACCAAAAGGCGTAATCAGTTGTTCCTGCCTCCGCTGAGCGTCGAGCGTCCGCGGGAGTTCACGTGAAAGTCGGATTTCAGGACCAGACCAAGTCAAGATTGAAGAGTCAAGTGTCCGATGAAGACACCTATTATGCGATTATCAAGCGGAAACTCGATGCGGAGGTCTTTGCTTATGGCGCTGGCGGGTTCGGCACCCTTCAGGAGTACATGATCCTCGATCGGTATGTGGATATGATTCATCCCTCCTTGATCCTGTGGCAATTCTGCCTGAACGATTTCATAACAACGACCCGGCATTGGAGACTGCCAGTTCATTGAATAACAATTGCTGGAGAAGGCCCTATTGGATAGATGGACGTGTCGAGTATTTACTGCCGAAGACTTGGACCGGATCATTTCGCACATGGGCTCGGCGGCATTCGCGACTCTTCTATGTCCTGATCTCACGATGCGATAAACTCCTGGCCATGCATCCCAGAAAGACGGTGGAAGATGAGATCGCCAGTGAAGGCCTGACCCACAAAGGATTTCAGCGTGCGGTGCAAGTGACGGGCGAACTGGTTCATAGGGCAAGGCGGCGTGTCGGCGATGTCCCGATCGTGGCATTTTCCTGTTGGAAAGCCGAGCCCCATGACAGTGCGTTCAAGTCGATTTCCGCGCAATCAGATGTGACGTCTTTTCCGGACATTGCCGGAGCGGTGGGAGCGGCGCATGATCGAGGAGAGGATGTATTTCACGCGGATATGGGACATTGGAGTGTGGAGGGACATCGATTAGCCGGTTCGTTAATCAGTGAACATTTACGCGATTTATTCCCCGATCTATTCCCCGATCTATTCAGGCCGGCTGCGGCACCAGCTGGTGCGACTCCCTCATGAAAACAACTCCTCTGCGAGTAGGTGCCATACTGCTGGCGGTTCTCTGTCCGCTTACGTTGGACGGTTGTACGACTAGCCCGGCCGTTCATCACAATCGTACGACGGCCGGCCCTCTCCGCTCCATCCAGCCCGGTCCGCGGTATTTTGTTGATTCAGAAGGACGTCCGGTTTATCTGACCGGATCTCATCATTGGTTCAGTCTCCAAGATGGTGGAAAATCAGATCCGCCTCCAGCCTTCGATTTCTCAGAGTATCTGGCTTTCATGGAGCGGCATAATCATAACTTCATGCGGCTTTGGGTCAAGGAACAGGCTCGATGGTTTCCGTCTGCTGAGCCCCGCAGCGACTACTACATCTCTCCGCTTCCCTACAAGAGGACCGGGCCTGGGATGGCACGAGACGGAAAGCCCAAGTTCGACTTGGACCAGTTCAATCACGAATACTTCGATCGACTCCGTGCTCGCGTCATGGCGGCGGGAGCACGAGGCATCTACGTGTCAATTATGTTGTTCAACGGCTGGGGGGTCATGCCGTTTGAGGATCTGGGACTTCCAGGTAATCCCTGGCTGGGACATCCATTTCACCGAGACAACAACGTGAACGGGATAGACGGCGACATCAACGGCAATGATCAAGGGGACGAAGTACACACGCTTGGGTCCGATCCACGCCATGTGGCTCTTCTGAAAAGGCAAGAAGCGTATGTCGCCAAAGTCATCGATACCGTCAACGATTTGGACAATGTGCTGTACGAAGTCGGAAACGAAATCATCGGAGCATCCACGGAATGGCAGTATTACATGATCCGATATGTGAAAAGGTACGAATCCGGAAAGGCAAGACAACACCCAATAGGGATGACCTTTCAGGGGGAGCAAGGCGGCGCTGGGCCGAACAATTACTCACTGTGGAATAGTCCTGCGGATTGGGTGTCGCCTGGAAGCAGAGAGGCCCCGGGTGAGTCGTTCACTATGGCATATCGTGAAGATCCTCCAACGGATCACCATTCAAAGGTGATTGTGGCGGATACCGATCATCTATGGGGGGTGGGGGGAGATCGAGTATGGGTGTGGAAGAGTTTCATGCGAGGCCTCAATCCCATCTATATGGATCCTTATGGGAGGCCGGAGCAGCCGAAAGCCGATGAATCTGCGCGTCGAGCCATGGGTGATACATTGACATTCGCCAGCATGGTCAATCTCGCGGTGATGAAACCTAGACCGGAACTTGCCTCGACTACCTATTGTCTGGCGGAGGAAAACCGGGAATATCTCATCTATGTGCCACCGGTTCCTGAATCCTCTCAGGAGGCTCCATCTGGCCGGACCATTACAGTCGACCTTCCCGAGAAGAAATTCAGCATGAACTGGTTTAATCCGGAGACAGGTGAGAGAATTATGAGGGATCTTGAGGCCAGGGCGGGAGGCAATTTGTTTCTCGTCCCTTATTCAGGGGATGCAGTATTGCACCTCATTTCCGTAGAAAAATGGGAGACACGGTAGGCACGCGGACGATTCTGTACTTGCCAGTCCGTGAGAACAACTGAGGAACGGAGGGGACGTGAAATATGGCTGGGACCGGCTTCAGTAATTCAATGTTCGTCGCAGAATTGCGTTACATCCAGTCCATTCGTGAGAGGAGGGAATTCAGAAACCCCGATGCGTGGGTTAAGAGATTCATCCCCACATTGCGGCGATGGCGGTGTGCATGGTTGAGCCCTCACAAGCTTGCCGACCTAAGAGCGGATCCCTTTTATTATTATCTCCTTGCCAGAACTGAATACTACGACAGGGTATTCCTCGATGCGATTGGCGACAATGTACGATTTATCGTCAATGTCGGCTGCGGAACCGATACTCGGCCATACCGGTTTAAAGATGTGTTGGAACAAAAGGGAATCAAAGTATTGGAGTGCGATCAACCTGCTGCCATTGAGCAAAAAGCGGAGTTGATACGAAGACAGGGAATTTTTGATCATGTTGCATATATGTCCTTGAACCTGAATAGCGCGGCATGGCCAGAATTGGAAACATGGTTGAGCAGGAATCGGGCTGGGAAAGGCCTGGTGTTTATGGAGGGGGTCAGCCCATATGTAAACTCAGATACATTTAACAGGTTTTTGTCTCTTCTCGCGAGAGAGCTGCTTCCCGGAAGCCGAGTTGCGTATGATTTCAAGCTCAGCGGAGTCAATGACGATTTTGGTCGCATCGGTCAAACCCAGCGGCCATTCAGGCTACCGGCTGTGCGAAAAGAAGTGGCCGATTACCACAAAAAGCTCGGGTACCGGCTTCAACACATGGAACTCAGTTCCGAGCTTTCGATTCGTCTACTGCCAGGGCAGGGGCAATCCGGCGCGCCGCTATACACGGAAGATGCTCTTCTCCAGCTGGAATTGTGAACATCTCATCATGAATCCTGATGGCCGACACTAAGTCATCAGGTGACGTGATGAGTCTCATAGAGGGCCAGCACAAGACAAGCCATATAGCCACTTGCCGGTGCTGTTTTGGTTGTTATGTCCCGTTATCTTGTATTGGTTTAGTCATATCTGGCTGCTTTGCTCACGGAACATGATGCCGGAAGATCCCATCGTGTTTACGACGCGTGACCGCATGAGTTATATCGTGGCCGTCGTCGCTGGCTTTGTCATGTTGGGAGCCATATAGGTGGTCATGAGCATCGAAATCGAGCGGTCCAGCAGTTTATGGTTTCGTTTGATGAGGTAGGTGAACCGATACCCAAAGTGCGGACAAAAGGGTCAAGAATGAGTACAATCACGAGATCAATATTGGACTCCGACTGGTATCGGTTATGCGGCCGAGGCCTTAAGACTGGATGTCCGGCCTTTACCAGGGCCAGTCGGAGTTAGGACGGCCATGCAATCATTGCCAAAAATCAGTGTCATTACGCCAAGTTATAATCAAGGACAGTTTCTTGAGAAGACCATCATGTCGATCCTCGATCAAAACTATCCCAATCTCGAATACATCGTCATGGATGGCGGCAGCACAGATAACAGCGTCAACGTTATCGAAAAATACCAAAAACATCTGGCCTATTGGGTGAGCGAAAAAGACCGCGGGCAAAGCCACGCCATCAATAAGGGGTTTCACCTGTCGACAGGAGAGGTGATGACGTGGATCAACTCGGATGATTGTCTGGAACCTGGCACACTGCATCTCATTGCCGATCATGTCCGCCGTTATCCTGAGATTGGGGCTTTCGTCGGCCATGGCAGAATCGTCGATACGACGGGGAGGGAGATTTATTACAGGAAGGCGGGCGAACTGACGTTTGAGCGATTTTGCCAGTGGTTGGATGGTGGAGATTTCCTGCAACCTTCTTGTTTTTTTACACGTTCAGCCTGGGAGCTTTCCGGTCCGTTGGACGAGCAGACACATATTGCATTCGATGTGGACTATTGGTTGAGGATGGCTAAGAAAGGAGTGCGTTTTCAGGTGGTTGATGCGCTCCTTTCCACGTCTTTGTCGCACGGAAACGCGAAGACCACGGCATTCCGGAATCACATGGTTATGGATACGGCGGTGGTGGTCATTCGGGCGGGAGGAGAGCAATACGTCCGGAGACGATTGGACGAAATGGCAACGCAATTTTCCTACTATGAAGCCAATTACCATATGATCCTGAATCATCCCGTCGTGAAGGCAACCTTGCCGATCATCCGGTTCTTTATGAAGCCTGCAGCTCGATGGAAAGACGTGACCCCCTGGTGGTAATGTCGCTGTCCTTGACTGCATATCAGAAACTCAATGATTGTGATCACTAATTCCAACCATGTGCTCAATCGAATCTTCACGCTACCTGTTGCTCCTAGAGGTCGTCATTTGTCGGAGCTTTTGTCGGAGCTATTGATAGCAATCAGTTCTACATGGTTAATCTCCCCGAGACTCCAGCACGATGCTATGGAGAGGGCTGAATGTCCAAGCCATTGGTGAGCGTGATCATTCCCGCCTACAATTGCCAGGAGTATATCCATGAGGCAATCGATACAATCTTGAACCAGACCTATAAGGCTATCGAGATCATCGTTGTTGATAGCTCAACTGATGATACGAGGCAGTTATTGAAACGGTACGGTCGACAAGTTCGCTATTTCTATCAGGAGCCCAGAGGGGTCTCTGCAGCGAGAAATTTCGGCTTAAAGCAGGCTTATGGCACACTAGTCGCATTCCAGGATGCCGATGATCGCTGGTTTCCCGGCAAGCTCGAGGTTCAAGTGCGTGCACTAGAGAAGTTTCCCGATGCCAAACTCGTGTTTTCTGACTACGCAATGTTCGATCATTCCGGGGTGATTCTTCCATCTGCTTGCTTCCCCCATTTCAAGTTGTGGTTTGACAGACACAAGATTCCGGGTGCCCCCCTGGCTATCGGTCGACTGTACTGGGAATTGATGTTGAGTAATTGTATCGGCACCTGTTCAGTATTAGTGGAGAAGGCTGCGATTGATGAATTCAAGGGGTTTGATGAAAGCTTCAGAACTTGCGAAGACTTGGATTTGTGGCTCAGACTGACAACGAAGTATTCCATGCTCTATGTTGATGAAGTTCTTGCCGAATATCGAGTGCGCGACACGGGGTTGTCTGGGTCTCAGTCAACTAGACGGATGACGTGGGATGTCGATCGCATACGCGTGCGTGAAAAACACGTCAGAAACTGTCTCGTTCCTGACCAGCTTCGTGCTCAAGTGAAACACTTGCAGGGAAAGCATTGTTGGGAAGTGGGATGCGCGAGTCTTACTTCTGGTGATAACAAGAACGCAAGGGCCATGTTTCTCACAGGAATACCATATCGGCCTCTTGATTGGCGCATGTGGCTATACCTCGGCATGACGTTCCTTCCAACCTCAATTATTTTCTCAGGTATACGCATTAAGCAGGCCCTTCGTAGCAGCCTCGCTCGGCATGCGTTGTGGTGGGGGGGCAAGGAAGCTTAGGGAAGGCTGGGAGAGTGTTGATGGGACTCATACACTTGGCCTTTAATCGGGCAGGAAGCGAGGGAGTAAGATACCGTGTTCTACCGTCTAGTAAAGACCTATACGACCTATGGATTGCGGTCAGCGATTCGTAACGTACTTGGCGAGGTGAAGACGCTTCGCAAACACAGGCAAGGCATGAGGAAAGCACATGCTTTTCGCGGTAAATTTCACCTGAGATTACACATTGGATGTGGTCCAAAGTTAAAGTCTGAATGGATTAACATCGATCTGTCACCCAAAGCAGATATCATGCTCGACCTTAGAGAACCGTTACCATTCTCTGAAAGCTCGTGCTCCGTGATCTACTCCGAGCACTTTCTTGAGCATCTGGAATACCCGCTGCACGCAATATCGTTCTTGAGAGAATGCTATAGGCTTCTGGAGCCTGGCGGTGTCCTAAGTCTTGGTGTTCCCGATACCGAATGGCCTATCGCAGAATACGCTGGGACGAGACGCGATGATTACTTCAGGATCGCGAAAGAGCGATGGCATGCTAAGTGGTGTCAGACTCAAATGGAACAGCTGAATTATCACTTTCGGCAAGATGGAGACCATCGGTTCGCGTATGATTTGCTAACGCTCTCGCAGGCTTTAACGAGCGTAGGCTTTCAACAGGTGGAGCGTCGAGAATTTGATCCTGACCTCGATAGCGCCGACCGGGAGTTGGGGACCCTGTATGTCCGAGCCTTCAAACCGGCAGAAGAGAAGCAAGCTCGCAATAAATGAGCGTATGTTCTGTAACTTGCATATTGGTTTGGCGGCGAAACCATGATAGTGCCATCAGTCAGCGTGATCGTGCCTGTCCACAACTGCGTGGATTACCTTGAGCTGGCCCTGAGGAGCGTATTAGATCAAGGTAGTCTGCCCATTGAGGTGATTGTGATCGACAGCTCGACAGGGGAGTCCTGGGAACGTGTTTCCGCGTTGCAGGACTCGCGAGTTCGGAGATATTCCCAAGAGCCACGTGGAGTGTCGGCGGCACGGAATCTCGGCATCCAAAAAGCTCGAGGTGAATACATTGCCTTTCAGGATGCCGATGACGAATGGCTCCCAGGAAAACTGGAGTTGCAGGTTCAGGCGCTCAAGAAGTTTCCCGAAGCTGCGCTCGTGTTTACGGACACGATGATGTTCAGCGATACGGCGGTGATGCAGCCTTCGATGAACCGGCATATGCTTAAGGACTGGTGTCAATCCCATGGGTCAGATCTCCCGGGATGTTACTATGGACCGCTGTATCCCCAGCTCTTGATGCGGGACTGTATGAACACGTCGGCTGTGGTGGTTCGGCGATCCGTATTGGATCTGCAAGGCGGGTTTGATGAAAACTTCAAGGTTGGAGAGGATTACGATTTGTGGTTGCGGATTGCCAGGCAGTATCCGATGATCTTTATCGACCGTGTGCTGAGCAAGTATCGTGTCCACGCTGAGGGATTGTCCGGCGGAGACGATGTACGTACGCTGCGCTGGCTTGAAGCCCACATGGCGGTTCGCAAGAAGCACCAGCGAATGCAATGGGTGCCATCTCAGCATGCAAAACTCTTGGCCGATATTATTGGTGAACGCGCGTGGGAGGTAGGCTGGAACTATTTCGGGCGGAACCAGCTTCGTGATGCCAGACGGCATTTCTATACCGCACTTTGGTCGAAACCTCTTGCTCCCGGGATATGGCTTTATTGGTGTTGTTCCTTCTTACCGATTCGGGTTATTCAGCTAATCCGATTGATACGAAAGTCTAGCCCTGAGCGCGTGGTCTCCAATTCCTGATTGTCCTCAATGGCGATAGTCGGGGAGTAATTGAATCATCAAAAGAGACTCTGATGACAACCGTTCCCGATCCGCACGCAATATCCAATGAAAGATTTCAGTCAAGCACCGGCCCGCTAGTCTCTGTCGTAATTCCGACGTATAACTGCGGCGATCTCATAAGAGAAACGCTGGAGTCAGTCGTGGCGCAAAATTATGCAAGGCTTGAGGTCATTGTCGTCGATGATGGGTCCACAGATAGCACTCCACGAATAGTGGAATCGTTCGGATCTGATAAGGTTCGCTATATAAGGCAGGCGAATAGCGGCGGGCCCTCAAGACCACGTAACAAGGGTATACAAGTAGCAAGAGGGCAATACATTGCTCTAATTGATTCTGACGATATCATGCTTCCTGGGAAGATTGCCTGCGCAGTGGCATTGCTAGATCAAGAACCTGATCTGGGGTTCACGTTCACCAACTTTGTCAAATTTGATGAGTCAAGAGGACAGTATCCTGGGGCATTCTTGGACACCTATGAACACTTCAAGAGTCTTCCTAAGAAGGAAGTAGGGAAGGCATGTTATGTCATTCGCGCCGCTGCCGCCTATGATGGCTTAATCTCCGAAAACTACGTTGGGACCTCCAGCGTAGTCATTCGCAAAACGGTGTTCGACAGGGTTGGCTTGTTCGATGAATCGATCGCGGGTCCCGAAGACTTCGATATGTGGCTTCGAGTGACAAGTCTGTACAATATAGGATTCATTGACATGATCGGCCACCGCTATCGTGTTAGAACGGAGAGTATTACGACAAGAGGCGATAGGAGATTGATTCCTCACAAGGTGAGAATCTTAGAAAGGGAACTGGAAAGACCGAACCTTCCATCCCCTGTGCGGACGAAGCTCAAAAGGAAACTATCACACGAATTATGGGCACTTGGCTTTACCCATCAAGCGGACGGTGACATGACACTCGCCCGGAGGTATTACGCGAGGAGCTTAAGAGAAGCCAATTATTGGCGTTCATGGAAGAGTATGCTAGTGACACTCCTGGGAGTAAGGGCGATTCAGCTTTTGAAGAAGATGAGAAGCCATATAGCAGAATAAGTCTTACTGAGGATTGAGGGATCGAGATGCACACTATTCTTGGCATATCGGCGTACTATCATGACAGTGCCGCGTGTCTTGTTCGAGACGGCGAGATCGTCGCAGCGGCGCAAGAAGAGCGATTTACAAGGAAGAAACACGATCCCGGATTCCCTCATCGGGCCATCGATTATTGTTTGCAGGCTGGGGGGATCCGTCTGGGTGAAGTAAGCAGGCTGGTATTCTATGACAAGCCCCTGGTGAAGTTCGAGCGGTTGCTGGAAACCTATTTGGCTTTCGCACCGACCGGTCTGCAGTCGTTCTTGGCTGCGATGCCGGTGTGGATGAAAGAAAAATTGCTCCTCAAAACGCTGCTATGCGAAGAATTTCTAAAGCACGATCAACGACTGAAAAAGCGTGATCTTCCACAACTGCTCTTTTCCGAGCATCATGAGTCACACGCGGCTTCTGCATTCTTCGCATCCCCCTACGATTCGGCTGTGGTGCTGTGCATGGACGGCGTCGGAGAATGGGCTACGACGTCGGCCTGGAAGGGGCAAGGTAATCAGTTGATGCCTCTATGGGAGATCCCATTCCCTCATTCACTGGGATTGTTGTACTCGGCATTCACATATTATACGGGCTTCAAGGTGAATTCTGGAGAATACAAGGTAATGGGTCTCGCGCCGTATGGAGAGCCGAAGTATGCGAAAGCCATCTATGACCATCTGATCGATATCAAGCCGGACGGTACGTTCCGGATGAACATGGAGTATTTCAACTATTGTACCGGTCTGACCATGACGGGACACAAGTTCGACGATTTGTTCGGAGGTCCACCGAGAAAACCTGAATCCAAATTGACGCAGCGGGAAATGGATCTTGCCCGTTCTGTTCAAGAGGTGACCGAGGAAGTGATGCTTCGTATTTCGCGGTCGCTTCACCAGGAGACCGGCCTCGACTATTTGTGCCTGGCCGGTGGTGTCGCGCTCAATTGCGTCGGGAATGGCCGCATTCTGAGAGAGGGGCCGTTCAAAGAGCTCTGGATCCAGCCTGCGGCCGGCGATGCGGGTGGCGCCTTAGGCGCGGCGTTGAGCGTTTGGCATCAGTATGAGAATCAACCTCGCGTTTCGAATGGAAAGCGCGACCACATGCGTGGGTCCTATTTGGGGCCGTCTCATACCAACGAAGAAATCGAGACCTTCCTCAAGGAGAAGGGCGCTCCCTATACCAGATTGCCCGATTCGGAACTGTTTCAGCGAGTGGCGCAAGATCTCGCCGGAGAGAAGGTCGTGGGATGGCTCCAAGGGCGCATGGAGTTCGGTCCTCGGGCGTTGGGGGGGCGCAGCATTCTTGGGGATGCGAGAAGCACCAAGATGCAGTCCGTCATGAATCTGAAAATCAAGTATCGTGAATCGTTCAGACCGTTCGCGCCATCGGTATTGCGTGAGCGCGTGTCCGACTATTTCGATCTGCACTCGGACAGTCCGTATATGCTGATCGTAGCGCCGGTTCTGGAAAAGCGGCGCCGGCCGATGACCGCTTTGCAGAAAGATCTCTGGGGTATTGAATTGCTGAACGTGCCGAGATCGGATATTCCCGCGGTCACCCATCTCGATTACTCGGCAAGGGTTCAAACGATTCATCAGGAAACCAATCCGCAGTACTACAACCTGTTGAAAGCCTTTGAGGCGCTCACAGGGTATGCGGTTTTGGTCAACACTTCGTTCAATGTACGAGGGGAACCGATCGTGTGCACACCAGAAGATGCGTATCGGTGCTTCATGCGTACGGAGATGGACGTCCTCGTGCTCGAGAATTGTGTCCTATACAAGCAGGATCAAACGCCGCTGGCGGAAGACTCAGACTGGAAGAAAGAGTTTGAGCTTGACTGATTCCTTTATGTTCGTCGGTTCTCTAACAGCATCACGGTTGCGTGAACGACTCACCCTCTCGGGTGTAATTGGCTTGACCTTCATTGTTTTAGGCTTGTTGCTCAATGAAAGCACACTGGAGCGAACGATTATACCCGACGGCGAACTGGAATCCCTTTTCATGCGGGCTCTCGTAGTCGCGGGGCAGGTATTGTGGTTAGCCTCGGGGATATACCTCGTCATCAAACAGCCATATATTCCGGTTGGTAATTTTGTACTAGTGAGTTCTAGTCTAGTGTTGTCGGTCCTGGTCGGCATGGCGGTGGTTCAGATGTTTTACAAGCCGAAACCCATTGTATCGGGGTGGAGGTCATCTGTAACGCTCCCTATGACAGTACACAAGGCAGAAAAGAATCAGCTGGGATTTCGAGGTCAGCCAATCGGCTATTCCGATGACGAATTCGTGATTCTTCTCTTGGGTGACTCTCAGGCTGAAGCAAAATTCTGTTGCGCATATGGCTGGATGCCGGAACGCCGTCTTGAACATTATTTGAACTCACATCACAGAAAAAAGGTGAAGGTTTTCACGTTGGGCGCTGCCGGCTATGGCCAAGATCAACAGCTTCTTGTTTTAAGAGAATACTATGAAAGATACAGGGCAAATCTGGTGCTGTTATGGCAAACCCCACAAAACGATGTTTGGAACAATGTTTTCCCCACCCACGGACCGTGGAATGGGACCGCAAAGCCCACATTTCGGTTGAAGGACGGAAAACTGATAGGACCCAGCGAACAGATCGATCAAGAGCTCCCGACATCAACCTTGCGAATTGTCGATTTATGGCATGAACTATTTCCTGTTGGAAGAGATGACAAGTGGGAGAAATATCTTCCCGGACCCTATTCACCGTTAGTGACCGCCGATGGAGCTATCAACCGGAAGTGGCAGGAAGCAGCCGACAAAGGCATGCTTCATGAGGATCTCGACAAGGAGAAGTCCCATTTTGCACTACAGTTGCTCCCTAGAAGCGAGCGAATGCAATATGGGCTCGACTTGTCTCGGAGACTATTGCAAGAAATTCAGAATGAGGTTGTCGCACGAGGTGGGGATTTTGTGATTTTTCGAACACGATCGAATAGCGATCGTAAGGAAGAAATATATCGGCATGAACAAATATACGTTCTTCGTGGGAAATATTACAAAGTATCGTTAGCTCAAGAAGAAGCTAGCGTAGTATATATGAACCAGGGGTTTAAGGAGTACGTGGTCCCAATTACTCTTGAGGACCATTATGTAGGACCTGCCGATTACCATCTTAATGAACATGCTACCGATCAAGTGATGAAGGACCTTGCCAATAGCCTTGCCGATCTTATCCCGGATAGAGGGTTTGGCAAGAGCCGTAATTTCAAACAAGAGGCATCTGCAATCAAGTAGGGAGTCTTCTTCCAACAATTTGAGGGAGATCTAGCACATGCGCATTCTCATCACCGGAGGCGCGGGGTTCTTGGGAAGTCATCTCAGCGACCTGCTGATCGGAAAGGGACATGATGTGATCGTCATGGACAATCTGATCACCGGACGGGCGGAGAATATTGCGCACTTGATGGGGCATCCCCGGTTCAGCTTCGTCAAGTACAATGTATGCGACTACATTCATGTCGACGGCACGCTCGATGCGATTTTGCACTTTGCGTCGCCGGCGAGCCCGCAAGATTATCTGGAGATGCCAATAGCCACTATGAAAGTCGGCGCGCTGGGCACGCACAAGGTCCTGGGGCTGGCCAAGGCGAAGCATGCGAGGCTGTTATTGGCGAGCACGTCGGAAGTCTATGGCGATCCGTTGGTTAACCCGCAACCGGAAACCTATTGGGGGAATGTCAATCCCATCAGCCCGCGGGGCGTCTACGACGAGGCGAAGCGGTTTGCTGAGGCCATGACAATGGCCTATCACCGGTATCATGGGGTCGATACCCGCATCGTCAGGATTTTCAATACATACGGTCCGAGGATGCGACCGCACGATGGTCGAGTTGTCTCGAATTTTGTGGTGCAGGCTCTCCAAGGCAAGCCGTTGACGATATTCGGCGACGGGAGTCAGACGAGAAGTTTCTGTTATGTCGACGATTTGGTTCGCGGTATTACGTCGCTTCTATTGATCGATTCGGATAAGTCAGTGGCGGAGCGCACGAACCGGGCGAAGTTCCTTACCAAGTCTGCCCAGCCTCTTCCAGAAACCATTCATGACCCCGTCAATATCGGCAATCCTCGAGAGTTGACCGTCAAGGGCATTGCTGACCTCGTGCTGAAGTTGACGGGGTCCAAGAGCGAGATTGAGCACCGGCCGCTGCCGGCCGATGACCCGAAGGTTCGACGGCCGGACATTCGTCTTGCCAAGCTGCTGCTTGGATGGGAGCCCCAGGTCGAACTGGAAGACGGTCTTAGAAAGACGATCGAATATTTCCGTCAAGCAGTTTGAGTCACATATTGCTAATCAGGAGAGGATTGTGACGATGAAAATCAGCGTGTTCGGACTTGGATATGTGGGAACTGTGTCGGCCGGCTGTCTCGCCGCCAGCGGCCACTCTGTGTGGGGCGTCGATGTCAATGCCGATAAAGTTGCCTCCATCAATTCCGGTACTGCTCCGATTGTGGAACCGCAAATTTCTGACCTTATTGCCAAGGCCAGGAGCCAGGGATTGCTGAGAGCGACCGTGTCGTCTGAGGAGGGCATTCTGTCGACGGATGTCTCCTTCATCTGTGTCGGAACACCCAGCCATGCGAATGGAAGTCTTGATCTTACGCATCTCAAACGCGTCTGCGAAGACATCGGATCAGCGTTAAAAAGTAAGAATAATCCTCACACCATTGTCTTTCGGAGCACGACTTTACCCGGTACGACGGAGGATGTGGCCATTCCGATTCTCGAAAAGCAGTCCGGCAAAATGGTCGGACAAGGATTTCATGTATGCTATAACCCCGAGTTCCTCAGGGAAGGCACTTCGGTCAAAGACTATTACCATCCTCCAAAGATTGTGATCGGGGAGCGAAATGTCGGTGAAGGGGATGTCGTAGAAGCCATCTACGCGGGCATTTCGGCGCCAACGGTTCGAACTTCGATTCGGGCAGCCGAGATGGTGAAGTATTCGGACAATGCCTTTCATGCGCTTAAAGTCACTTTCGCAAATGAGATCGGGAGCATTTGCAAGAGACTTGGCATAGACAGTCATACGGTGATGGACATTTTCTGCCAGGACACCAAGCTGAATCTTTCCAAGGTATACTTGCGGCCAGGCTTTGCATTCGGCGGGTCTTGTCTGCCCAAGGATCTTCGCGCTTTGTCATACCAAGCGAAGCGGACGGATGTGGACGTTCCCGTGTTGAATGCGATTCTTTCCAGCAATGCTTCACACATAAAAAGTGTCATTCAACGCATCGTCGGGCTAGGGAATAAACGGGTAGGATTTCTCGGAATGGCCTTCAAGCCGGATACGGATGATCTGCGGGAAAGCCCCTTGGTCGAGGTGATAGAAACGATCTTGGGTAAGGGGTTTCAGGTCAAAATCTATGATAAGAGCGTTGCGACAAGTCGTCTGATTGGGGCCAATAAGCGTTTTGTCGAAGAGCATATTCCCCATCTGTCGTCGCTACTGACCGAACGAATCGAAGAAGTGACGGAGCAGTCACAGGTCGTTGTTGTGGGTTACGCCTCGCCCGATTTCGAACCGGCTCTGAGAAGGATGCGTGCAGACCAATTCATTATCGATTTGGCCAGAATTGGCGGACATGAGGGTTTTACCGCTTCCTATGATGGTATTTGTTGGTAATGTTACCTCGATGGCTCAGGTGGCAAGGTTTGTACGATGAAGATTCTGACCCTCGCTCCCGACGTGCCTGCTACATCGGGCATGCCCGGCTCTCCTCGTCTGTTCAATCTCTGTCGTGAACTCTCACGGCGACACGAGATCCTGCTTCTCACCTATACTTCATCCCCGCAACGATACCGGACCTTCCTGTGCGACCCATCTACTTCAGGAGTGTTTTCAAAGGTGGAGTTGTTGCCCGATGTTCCTGCTGTGAACTGGTGGGGACAGCAATGGCATCGAGCGCATCTCGCCGCCAACTTCGAGACCCGCTATCGTCAGCCTGAACACTATCGATCGATTCGTAAGTGGATTCGGGAGCTGTGCCTCCGGGAGCGTTTCGATCTTGTGTATGTTGATCTGCTTTCAATGATACAGTTTGTCGATCCGGTCGTCAGCACCCCCGCCATCGTCGATCTCCACGATTCAATGACGCTTATGGCGAGAAGGCTAATGGGTGCGAAACGGAACTGGCGCCACGTTCTCTCGACCTATTTGCACCTGTTGCGAGTTCAAAGACTGGAGGCGTCGCTTGACGACAGATTTGAGCTTGTTATCACCAACTCGTCCGTTGACGAAGCCGTGATCAAACGATTGTCAGGAACAATCAACACGCTCACGATCAATAATGGGGTGGACATGGAGTATTTTTCCCCAGATTCTACTGTGGTGGAAGGGGATAAAATCGTGTTTACCGGCGTCATGGGTTATGGGCCAAACGAGGACGCCGTCCTTTATTTCGTTAAAGATATCTTTCCGCTGATACGGGTGAAGCGACCAAAGGCTGAGTTCTGGATAGTCGGGAGCGAACCATCTGACAGCGTCACTGCGCTGGCTCACGTCCCAGGAATCCACGTGACGGGGAAGGTAGAAGATGTTCGCCCGTATGTCCGGAGTGCGGCGGTATTTGTTTCCCCGTTGCGGGTGGGTTCAGGGGTGAAGAACAAGGTGCTTGCCGCCATGGCGATGCAAAAAGCGATCGTGGCAACCTCGCTGAGCATTGATGGGTTGGACCTGGCCGACAATCGCGAGGTGCTGCTGGCGGAGACACCACAGGATTTTGCCGACAAAGTTGTTCGGATGCTTGAGGATCGCCAAACAGCCCAACGATTGGGTGCCAATGGACTAGCCAAGGTTCGAGATCGATATTCCTGGACTGCGATGGGAAATGCCCTGGAATCCGCCATTGAGTCCATGACCGCGTCTCATAATGGCCATCCCTATCGGTAATGGCGATCACGATTCAGGTGTTGGACAATCTCCCAGGGGGAATGAGAATCCGGTGAATGTTGTATGTGCCATCAACGCCCATGATGATGCTTTATGGGATCAGTTTGTACTCAGTCATCCGGAGGCCTCCGGTTACCATACGTTGGCCTGGCGAGGGCTCGTAACCCGTGTGTTCGGGCACCAAACCTTTTACTTGATGGCCAAAGACGATCACGACACTGTCCGCGGCGTGCTTCCTCTGGTGCTGACGAGTAGCCGCCTGTTCGGCAGCTTTTTGACTTCGCTGGCTTTCTTCAACTACGGGGGGGTTCTCGCAGCGGATCAGAAAGCTGCCGCAGCGCTGTTGGCGCGGGCCAGTGAGCTTGCTCGCGAGCTTGGCGCTGGCCACATCGAATTGAGACAAATGGCGCCGTTGGAGACTGATTGGCCGGTAAGTCGGCACAAGGTTTCCATGCGCTTGGCCCTGCCTTCAGATCCCGAAGCCTTGTTCAAAAGTTATCCCTCGAAGCTTCGAAGCCAGATCCGGCGGGGACAGAAGGAGGGAATGGAAGTTTGTATAGGGAGCGGTGAGCTATTGGATGACTATTACGCGGTCTTCTCCCGGTGTATGAGAGATCTCGGCACTCCCGTCTACGAGAAGGGTTTCTTCCGAGGGATTGTCGAGACCTTCCCGAAAGAAACACGCCTCTGCGTCGTGTTGCTGCAGCGGAAACCGGTCGCCGCAGGGTTTATCTACGGATTCCGTCGAGCGCTGGAAATCCCCTGGGCGGCATCGGACAAGCGATATAGCCGGCTTGCACCGAATATGTTGTTGTATCATACCGTCCTGGAGTATGCCTGTCGGGAAGGATTCACGGAGTTTGATTTTGGACGATCGTCGGTTGACAGCGGCACCTACCGCTTCAAAGAGCAATGGGGAGCTCGGCCGAGACCGTTATATTGGTACTATTGGCTGGCCCAAGGTCGGGAAATGCCGCAACTCAATCCCGATAATCCAAAGTTCAGGGTGGCAATCAGTCTGTGGCAGCATCTTCCGCTCGTTGTGGCGAATCTAGTTGGTCCTCATATCGTTAAGCACCTGCCATGAAGCTGCAGCGGACTTTGGCTCCCACGTCGGCTCCACTTTCTCTCTCCAACCTTCTGAGTTCTCTCGCCGGGCTCCTCGGAGGCCGGAAGGGCTGTGAACGGTTGATCGGAGAGCTCCAAGCCAGGTTCCAAGCTCGCGGTGTATTCCTTGTCTCGTCAGGAAAAGCCGCCTTAGTGGTGATTCTTAAAGCTTTGGCGGCTGGTTCTGAACGTCGCCGGGTGATCATCCCGGCCTATACCTGTTATTCCGTGCCGTCGGCGATCGTGAAGGCCGGCTTGGAAGTTGTCCTATGCGATGTGAATCCACGCACGCTGGATTTCGACTTTCCAGAGTTGGAGCGGCTCCTGGACGAGAAAATTCTGTGTGTGGTTCCGACTCATTTGTTCGGTCTTCCGGCCGATGTGAGGCGCGTGAGGCAACTATGCGGGGTATTCGGCATCACTGTCGTCGAGGATGCGGCGCAAGCGATGGGTGGAGGTTCTGAGAATGGGCTTGCCGGTACGGAAGGGGACGTGGCGTTTTTCAGTCTCGGTCGTGGGAAGAATCTCACCAGCGGGACAGGTGGAATCATTCTCACCAAGTCATCGAGTTTGACGGAATCGATCGGTGCCGAATACTCGAAGTTGCCGCCTCCTCCCTTCAGCGATATCGTTCGTAATTGGGTCGAATTGGCCCTCATGCGGATGTTTATTAAGCCGGCGTGCTACTGGCTTCCTGCCGGACTTCCGTTTCTTCGGTTGGGAGAGACCAGGTTCTATACCGATTTTTCGGTTTGCCGCATGGACGAGGTTCGCGCGCGTCAACTGCAAGGTTGGGGACAGCGATTGACCCAAGCAAACCGCGAGCGTGTGGCCTGTGCCGGGCGTTTGCTTGCGAACTTGCCCCATGATCCTCTCGGCGTCCAGCCAATCACGCACCCTGACAGCGTATACCTCAGACTGCCGGTGCTCTTGCCTGACAAGAACGCGAAACATGAAGCTTGTGCGCGCAGCTACGAATACGGCACCGGCGTGAGTCCGAGCTATCCAACGACGATCCAGGACATTCCGGAATTGGCGGGTTTGATCGCCGACCGAGAATGCCCGGGCGCACAAGAAATCATCGACCGAATGGTGACCCTGCCGACCCATGCATTCGTGACAGAATCAGATCGCGCGAAGATCCATCGGACGCTGGGGATCCCTGGCTCTCGCCTTGGGGAAGCCAAACCACGATCCGTCCCGGTCGATCAATGCAGCTCGCTATGACGATGTACAACAGCATGGAAGCGCTGTTTTGGCTATCGATTGGGTTCATCGGATATGCCTACATAGGATATCCGCTGGGCTTGTACGTCATCGGCTTGGTGCGCAGTCGACCGGTGATGAAGTCGGAATATCGGCCAACCGTGGCGGTCATCATCACTGCCTATAATGAGGAGAAGCGCATACGCGAGAAACTGGAGAATAGCTTCAAGCTCGAGTATCCGCGGGAGAAGCTGCAGTTGGTCGTGGCGTCCGACTGTTCGACCGATGCAACCGATGAGATTGTGCGGTCGTTTGCCTCTTCGGGGATACGCCTGGTCCGCTCCGACGTCAAAGGCGGAAAAGAGGCGGCTCAGAAGCTTGCCGTCGAATCCACCACCGAAGAGATTCTGGTATTTTCCGATACGGCGACGATTCTCGAGTCAAAGGCCATCATCGAAATCGTCAACAACTTTTCAGATAAGTCCGTCGGCTGTGTGAGCAGCGTGGACCGGTTTATTGATACCGACGGAGTTGTCAGCGGAGAAGGCGCCTATGTCCGTTACGAAATGGCCTTGCGCAGCTTGGAATCGAGGGTCAATACTCTTGTCGGGCTCAGCGGCTCATTCTTTTCCGCGCGACGAGAGGTCTGCCGAAACTGGGCTCCGGATCTGCAAAGCGACTTCAATACGCTGTTGAACAGCATTCGGCTCGGGCTCCGGGGAGTCGCCGATCCAAACAGCATCGGATATTATAGGAATCTTGTCGATCAGAGAAAGGAATACGAGCGGAAGGTGCGAACTGTTGTTCGGGGGATTTCGGTATTCATGCGAAGTTTATCGTTGCTCAACCCCGTCCGATATCACTTGTTTGCCTGGCAATTGTTCAGTCATAAACTGTGCCGATGGCTGGTTCCATTTGCCATGATCGGCGCGCTGCTTTCGAATCTCGTCCTCGCCGCTTCATCACCGTTCTATCAAGTCATGCTGCTGGCTCAAGCAACGTTCTATGTATTGGCGTTCCTCTATTTGCTGACGCAGCAACTCCCGAATATCGGAGTGCTCCGGATTCCCTCATTTTTCGTCATGGTGAATATTTCGATTCTTGACGCGTGGATACGGTATTTTAGGGGCCAACGCATCGTATCCTGGAACCCATCGAAGCGGTGAGCGTTGGCCGCAGGAGGTCTGAATATGGCTGGCGGTATTGGGCGGAGAGGCAAGACCGAAAACACTGGGTGGGCATAGAGATCAAAAGATAAGGACATGCTATGGAACGTGAAGAGATCACCAAGAAAACGTTACGACAATTTGGGTTGATGGTGGGAGGAGTCTTTCTCCTGATCGGGCTATTCCCATTTGTGTGGCGACAAGATCCGGTGCGAATGTGGGCAGTCGGATTGGGCGCGCTCCTACTTACCATGGGATTGGCCGCTCCGGGCCTATTGCGGGAACCGTATCGTGGGTGGATGTTTATCGGACATATCCTAGGATGGATCAACACGCGCATCATCCTCGGCGTGTTGTTTTATGGCATCATCACCCCTATGGGCACGATCATGAAACTGACTGGTCGGGACCCAATGCGGAGGGGTTTCGAGCCTGACGCGAAGACCTATCGTGTGACGCGTGAACCCAGGCCGGCCTCTCACATGAAGAACATGTTCTAATTTCACCCGCCTACGCAGGAAGCCACGGCTGCCCGTCCTCCGCAGTAGTCTGCTACGGAGGGTGGATCAAGCCGTGGGGGAATGCTGACGGGTGTCCTCCGAAGCCTTGGCGAAGGAGGACATGCTTCCAGCCTTCGTAGCCTTGTCGGCTACTTCGGCGGAGTAGGCTCGGCGGATTCCGCCAAACAAACCAAAGGTCCCACGGCTGGAAGGCCGTGAGACTCCACTGGCAGCAAGCAGACGTTGGGAGGATGACATCATGGGAGAATTTCTTCAGGAACTATGGGCGTTCATGCGTGAACGGAAAAAATTCTGGCTTCTGCCGATTATTCTGGTCCTCGTGTTATTGGGCAGTCTGATCGTCCTCACGCAAGGATCGGCCGTTGCGCCGTTCATTTATACGTTGTTCTAGGTCGAATGCGAAATGCCGAGGGACAGGAGGTTATTTGCCAGAAGCCTGTCCCTCAGTGCGGATGGCTTCGTCTCACGCTTCCTCATCGAAGAAGGCAGTGTCTTCAGGCTACCCGAGTAGGGAGTTGACGTGTTAGCCGAGTTCAAGGCTGCGGCGTGGCAACTGCTGGCGGGAGCCTACTACTATACAGGCCTGGCCCATCTTCGGAATCAAGGTCGGGTGGCTATCCTGACTTATCATCGCGTGGTTTCCGACGACATGGTTCGAGGTGAGCACATTCAGCGGGGCATGTTCGTTCGAGCTGAATCGTTCGAAGCGCATGCCTCGTATCTTCGGGACCATTTTGTCGTACTGCCGCTCGCCGAGCTGCTCGAACAGTGGCGCACGGACGGATTGGATTCCAGCAAGCGCTATTGCGTGATTACGTTCGACGACGGCTGGCGCGATAATTATCAATATGCCTTTCCGTTGCTCAGGAAGTACGGCCTTCCGGCCACGATTTTTCTTGCCACGGACTACATCGGTACCTCACGATGGTTCTGGCCGGACGAACTCGCCTATGTGCTCGGACAGGCGCGGCAACAGATGACAGAAGAGGATTTCCGTGGTGCATTGGCGAGCGTGTTGACCGAGGTCATGCAGTCTGAGGGGATTCGGCCGTCTTCTTTCTCGCCATCGGCCGATTCTGACGAATTGATTGAGCAGTGCAAGAATTTCAGGCCGGAAACCATTGCAGGATTCGTCCGCCGATCGAGTCAGGCACTCGGCATCCGCCCACCGGGCGCTCGTGTCTTGTTGGATTGGAATGAAGTGAAAGAAATGGCCAGGCACAATATTACGTTCGGTCCCCATTCTTGTTCCCATCGCATTCTGACCAATATCCCGCTCGCCGATGTGGAGGACGAATTGGTCAGGTCTCGGGAAGCCTTGCTCCGGAACGACCTCGCTCCGGTTCCCGTATTTTGCTATCCCAACGGGAATTTTGACCGGGAGATCCAAAATCTCACAAAAGCCGCTGGCTATCTCGGCGCAGTGGGCTGCGAGATCGGGCTGGAGACCGGACGCCCGTGCGATGCCTTTGCGCTCAAGCGCATCAGCGTGCATGAAGACGCTGCGGCGTCGGACCCGTTGTTTGCGCTGACCCTGTCCGGCCTAAGATAGAATAGGGACACGAACTGTGACCATGCAGGCTGAGAGCCGAGGCCGAATACATTCTCAGGGCTGTGTCTTGGTTACGGATGGAAACGAACGGTCAGCGTTGGCTGTGACGAGGGGACTTGGCCGTGCGGGAATTCCGGTCGTGGTCGGAGCCGAAAGTCGGTCATCGCTGGCCGGGGCGTCGCGATATTGTGTGAGGCAGTGGCAGTATCCCTCTCCGCTTTCCGACCCGGAAAAATTCGTCTCAAGTCTAGCCGAAGCCGTCAAGCAATTGAATATCATGTCCATCATGCCGGTCACTGACGCCACCATGCAGGTTGTTGCCGCACAGAGAAAGGTCTTCGGATCGTCAAGAACCATGGGACTTCCGTCACTTGAGAGTTATGACCTCGTCTCCGACAAGTACCGACTTTGTCGATTGGCTGCTGAGCAAGGAGTCCCCATTCCACCGACCATTTTTGTCGAGCAGGGGGTTCCACCAGCCGATACGGAGGCACTGGGCGGCTATCCGCTCGTCGTCAAGCCCGGCCGGTCGATGGTATCGGTGAACGGATGCTGGACCAAGACCAGCGTCCACCAGGTAGACAATCGGGACGAACTTGATCGTTTGTATCGGACCATTCCCTATCTTCGAGAACCATCGTTGATCCAAAAGCGCATTGAAGGAGAAGGACAGGGAATATTTGCGCTCTGCAAGTCCGGCGATCCCGTCGCGCTCTTCGCGCATCGGCGGATTCGAGAGAAGCCTCCTGCCGGAGGCGTGAGCGTGCTTCGAGAAAGCATAGAACTACCGAAGGAAATGACGGACCACGCGGTGCGATTGCTCAAGAAAGTTGGATGGCAAGGCGTGGCGATGGTAGAGTTCAAGGTCGAGAGTAGGACCGGTATTCCGAACCTGATGGAAATCAACGGACGATTTTGGGGGTCATTGCAGCTTGCTTTCGATGCCGGGATGAACTTCCCGTACTTGCTCTACTGCATGATCGGCGGAGAAGAGATTTCCAGTTTGGGTCGATCATATCGCGTAGGGACGAAGTCGCGTTGGTTGCTAGGTGATCTTGATCATCTGCTCTTGAGGCTGACTAGAACGAATGTCGAGCTTCGATTGGATTCAACTGCACCATCACGATGGCGGTGCCTTATGGACTTCTTGAAAGTGTTTCAAAAGGATCTTCATTATGAAGTGGAGCGGCTGGATGATCCAGGCCCTGCGCTTCTGGAATATCGAACTTGGCTGGCGCAACTTATCGGAGGTCGGGCATGAGCGTCAGCGAATCATCGACATGCTCGGACCATCGCTGGTCACTTGTGCGAGCGGCCAAGAAAACCGCCACTTATCTGACCATCCCCTTACGCATGACGAGATATATGTACCACAGGTGGACCACCGTCATTCCCGATTCGGTTACCTCTATCCTTTTTGTGTGTCACGGGAATATCTGTCGAAGCCCTTTTGCCGCTTCATATTTTCAGTTCTTAGTCCGCCAAAATGGAAGACCTTTGACGGTTCGCTCCGCCGGTCTTGATACGACTCCCGGGAAACCGGCTCATTCCAATACGAGGGCGATGGCGAGACAGCAGCACCTCTCGCTTGATGATCATCTCACCACACAGCTTCATGCGGAGCTAGTGAAGCAATCAGATTTGATCGTTGTGATGGAAATAGCCCAGAAAATTCGAGTGCAAAGCCTCTATCCTGCCACGAAAGGCAGCGTTGTGTTGCTCGGATATTTTGATCCAAATGGTCCTCTCGAGATCGCCGATCCTTATGGGAGAAGCGTAGACGACTTCCGGATCTGCTTCGAGCAGGTCACCCGTTGTTGTAACGGCTTGGCGCATGCGCTGGGTTTGACTCATAACCGCTCAGAAGTGTCTCATACGCCGTCTGCTCCTTGAGAGTGTGTATGACCTCTAGAGTGGAGAAACAAACTATCCTTGTCTTGTCGACGAGCAGTGGACCAGGGGGTGCTGAACGAGTAATCAGCACTCTTTCCGCGGCTCTCGATAAGGATAATTTCAGAGTGATCGTAGGATTGTTCCGTTCTGGATGGCTCCAGACCGAATGTGAGCGATTGTGCGTGGAGACTCGCGTGATACCCCTAGGAGGTCCTTTTCACCTGAAATGGTTTTTGGCATGCGTACGCCTGATTCGGAAAGAAAAGGTTTCGTTGATTCATGCGCATGAATTCAGTGCTATTGTGTATGGATGGGTCGTGTCCCGACTTCTGCGGATCCCTTTTGTCGGCACCATCCATGGAAAGAATTACTTTTGGGAGAAAGGCAGACGCCGGCTGGCGTATCGAGTTGTAAGCCGATCAGGTCAACTCGTGGTAGTTTCAGAGGATCTCAAGAAGTTTGTTGCGGACAAAGTTGGTATTCAGGTTTCGCAGCTTCGAGTCATCTACAATGGTATTGAGCCAGCCTCCCCTATAAGTGAGGGCGAGGTCGATCGCTGTCGTGCTGAGTTGGGCCTTAAAGCCAGCGACCTGATTATTGGAACTGTGGGAAGCTTGTATCCAGTGAAGGGGCATCGGTATCTACTAGAGGCTATGCCGGATGTCTTGGCGAAGTTTCCCAATGCAGTACTGCTAGTAGTCGGACGTGGAGAATTGGAAGTGTCACTTAAGGAGCAGGCAAAACAACTAGGTATTGCAGAACGGGTGAGGTTTCTCGGAATGCGCCAAGATGTTCCTAGATTATTGGCAGTCATGCACGTGTTTGTTCTACCCTCCCTGTCGGAAGGCCTTTCTGTTGCATTGCTTGAAGCCCTGGCATCAGGAAAACCGGTGCTGGCTACCCGTGTTGGAGGCAATACGGAATTAGTGAAGCACGGTGAAACAGGGTTGTTAGTCTCATCGGAGGACTCAAGAGCTCTGATGAATAATCTGATCATGATTCTCGGGGATTGCAAGCTGCGCCATCGTTTAAGTTCGCAAGCTGCCGATAAGGTCCACACGCAGTTCTCCCTACAGGAAATGAAAGAGCAATACCGAGAAGTGTATTGGAAACTCTTGTGCTCTGCCGTCTGAAAGAGCAGTCAATGAAGATGGATGCTGGTCGGTCAATTCCTGGCGTGTGGGGAGGGCAGCTTCAAGCAAGGAGCAATCCAATTGCTCAACCACTCGCAAAATCACCTGGAAGGCAAGGAGGCAATATAGGGTTCTATCTTGTCATGACGTATCTCCTCTTTGAGTTTGGGCGGCCTCAGGAACTGATACCAGGTATCAGAGTTATCCCTTTCGGCACGGGACTTTCAGTGTTGCTCTTCATACAGGTCGTGATGGCTGGCAAGCTAGATTTCTCAAGAACTCAGACAAAACTGTGGATCCTTCTTTTTGCTGTGATGGCAATCCACGTTCCAATTGCAAGAAATAACTTCCATGCACTAATGACCTTCAAAGACATGTTGCTATTATTTTTTGTCTACATGGGCATCATCACTTTTGTCAACACCACAGCAAGAATGGTCAAGCTCGTGCAGATGTTGCTGATCATCCATGTGTTTCTGGCTGTTATGGGAATTGCCAAAGGTGGAAGCGGTATTGGTGGTTGGATGGGCGACGAAAACGATTTCTGCATGGCAATAAATATGATCATTCCTTTCGCCTATTTCCTACTATTTTCAACTACAAGTGTCTTTCTCAAGCTGCGCTACCTTGGCTATCTTGGGTTGTTCATTCTTGCGGCTATGACGACGCTTTCACGTGGAGGGTTCATCGGCTTGGCGGCTGTGGGGGCATACTGTTGGTATCGTTCTCCAAAGAAGTTCAACGCCTTTCTGGTCGCTGTTGTAGCGGTCTTATTTATGGCTCTGCTGGCACCGGAGACGTATTGGGATGAAATCGCCTCATCCACGAGTGATGAGACTATGGGCAAGGACGGCACGGGAGGAGCAAGGCTCTATACATGGGGCATCGGCATGGAGATGTTCTTCTCAAACCCCATTATTGGCATCGGGCAGAGCAATTTCCCATGGACGTTTGATATCTATGAAGACGGGCGGACATTCAACACCCGATCAATTGCCGGGCGACAGGCACATTCTGCCTGGGTGACATTACTTGCGGAATTAGGGCTTGCCGGAATTGTCACCATAGGAGGAATGATCGTGTGCTGTTTCATGGACCTAAAGTCGATAAGGAGGAAGTTCGCTCCGCCGGAACTGAATAAAAGGCATGCGCAAGAAATGAAGATTGGCGAGGATATTCGTGCATATCTTGCAAGAGCGATGGAGGGCAGCCTAATCGGGTTTATCGTCAGCAGCGTGTTCATTTCAACGCTGTGGTACCCCAGCTTGTGGATCATGATAGGTTTCGTTGTGGCGCTCCGGAACATTTCCGATAGGGAGGAAGGACAAATTTCTATTGCTGATCCGATTCAGCCAAGATATCAACGAAGTGTCCAGAACCCCTACGTAGGAAAAGCCCGACCGGACACAGTTTCTAAGACCTTCTCATTCTCTAACTTCTCGTGATGTATCAAGAGCAGGACATTGCGCGTAGCGGGGAACGAGTGGATTTCATGTCAAAACATTAGCAAGAGGAACGAATGGTAAGAGCGGCGTGTTTTCGATTTTACTGGAAGATAAGAAGTCTGGTCGCTCCTAACCTCAGGTATTCACAAGATTTATACGAGGGCGTCATCAAGAAGTATGTCGATGAACAAACTCGTTGGCTTGAATTGGGCTGTGGGCATTCGGTCCTACCGCATTGGCGTGTCCAGGAGGAGATGGAACTTATACGGAAATGCCGTCTCGTTATCGGCTTGGATAGTGATCTGCCGTCTTTGAGAATCCATAAGACTATCTCGCGTAGGCTTAGGGGGGACATAAGTAGAATCCCCTTTCCCGACAATTCTTTTGATCTGGTCACGATGAATATGGTTGTAGAGCATTTGGACGATCCGGAGCGCCAGTTTCGGGAAGTGTATAGAGTTTTGGCTCCCGGTGGCATCTTCATCTTTCACACCCCTAACGCCTTGGGTTACGGGGTATTGATGGCTCGGCTGGTTCCGGAGTGGCCGAAGCGAAAACTTGTTCGTTTGATTGAAGGGAGAATAGAAGGGGATATCTTCATGACCTTCTATCGGGCGAACACGCGCAAGAGAATCACGGAACTTGCCGAAGCATCGGGATATCGCGTTGTCGATATAAGAATGATAGTGACCGATGCGATCCTAGCGTCGGTGCCACCGTTATTCCTACCTGAGTTGATGTGGATTCGAGCCTTGATGACCAAGCCTCTAAAAAGTCTGCGTACCAATATTATCGGCATCTTACAGAAAACCGGCAAACACCCGGTCGGTGAGGGCCTTCTGTCACATTAAGGCCTTCGCTCTGAGAGAGCGTTGTTGCGGTTCCTAACATGCCATCGTACGTCCAGCAGCAGAAGATGCGCCGTGTTCGTGTGTGCCATATCGCGATGGGTGATCTGTGGGCAGGCGCAGAAGTTCAATTGGCTGCTTTAGTCTGCGATCAGGTTCGCAGGCCGGAGATAGAGGTTTCTGTAGTGCTCTTCAACGAAGGAAGGCTTGCATCAGAATTGCGCGCTCTCAAGGTGCAAGTGACGATTCTTCCGGAGATACATTGGAATGGGACAAAGTTGATACGGGAATTGATCAGATACTGTCGGAAGAATAAGTTCGACATCGTCCATACCCATAAGTACAAGGACAATATACTTGGAACGATCGCCGCCGTTCGTTGTGGCGTTCCGCATATAGTGAGGACGGTTCACGGCTTATCGGAACCATTCCGGGGAATCCAAGCTCTGCGCATGGGGGTCTTGCAATTCATCGACAATCTAATAATCAGAATGTTCGCGAGTCGCCTAATCGCAGTATCGTCAGAAATCGAGCAGCTATTGGCAGCCACATACGGACCGCGAAAGGTGGTGCGGATTCACAACGGGGTCCGGTTGAGTCAGGTTCACACAACAAAGATGGTGAACGAGACCAGACAAGTGTTGGGGGTTGATCCCGTATGTCATCTGATCGGAACGGTGGGGCGGCTGACTGCGGTGAAAGGTCAGGAGTCATTTCTAGTGGCTGCTCAACTGTTGTTGAAAAAAAGGAGGGACCTGCATTTTCTCGTAGTAGGGGACGGGCCTCTTAGTGGTCGCTTGCAAAGCAGAGCGAAGGAATTTGGAATAGACAATCGGCTAACCTTTCTTGGTCATCGTGACGACACCTATGATTTGATGCGAGCGATGGATATCTTTGTGCTGCCTTCATTGCACGAGGGAATTCCGATGGTCATTCTTGAAGCCATGGCCCTCGCTCGACCAATTGTCGCCAGCCGAGTGGGGGGTATCCCGGAAGTCCTGACCGATCAAGTTCACGGTCTGCTCGTAACCGCAGGAAGTCCCACTGAGTTGTCGAATGCCTGCGAGAAGTTCCTGGAAAACTCTGCATTTGCCGAGAGATGCGGTCAGGCTGGACAGCTCCGCGTCGAGAAGGAATTCTCGTCAGATTCCATGGGGGAAAAGGTGTCCACGCTTTATCGAGAGCTTGTCGCTCGTGCTGCTTGATGGATTCATGAACGTTACGAAATCAACAATAGCTAGGCCAAGATTGTGACAAACTCGAACTCGGGCAACACGGCTCAGCCGAATGTTCTTCGAATCGCGCTCATCGGCGCCGGTCGGCATGCCCAACACCATGCACGGGCAATCCTCAAATGTCCTGGAGCCAGACTGATAGCTGTCTCGGATCCGTCCGAACAAGCCCAGGCGGCGATGACGGCTATCGTCCCTGACATCAAGAGCTATCCGACACCTGAAGAAATGCTCGAGGCTGACCGATTCGATGTCGTCCACATCTGTACTCCCCCCGTTTCCCATGCGGTGCTGGCGCGGAAGGCATTGGATGCCGGATGCCACATCTATGTCGAGAAGCCCTTTACAGAGCGAGCGGAGGACGCACAGCAGATACTAGAAGAGGCGCAGGCTAAGAATCTGCTGGTCTGCGCCGGTCACCAACTGCTTTACGAGCCTCCTACAGCAGTGCTGGAGCAGTATTTGCCCTCGATCGGTGAGCTAGCTCATGTGGAAAGCTACTTTTCCTTCCGGACTGTCCGACATGCTCCGGGGGGGCGAAAAGTACTGCGGGCCGATTACCAGTTGCTCGATATCCTGCCGCATCCCGTCTATCTGATGCTCCATGTGTTGGAGCGGGCTGTGAAGGGACAGACGGAACTCATTTCTCTGGAGGTGAACCAGGCAGGGACAGTTCACGCTCTCGTACGTCGTGGGCCGGTGACCGGGACACTGGTCGTGACGCTCGATGGTCGTCCGGTCGAAAGCTACCTTCGAGTGGTGGGCAAGAACGGATCGATTGTTTCCGATTATGTCAGAAGTACGACTCAGCGGGCGATTGGTCCAGGTTCTTCGGGTATCGATAAATTGCTGGCTCCCTACCGGCAGGCATGGCAACTGCTGGTGGGCACAACGTCAGCGATGGCGCGCCGCTTCATGAAACGGCAGCGAAGTTACCCAGGCCTTGCCGAACTCTTCTCAGCGTTTTATCAATCTATCCGTTCGAACAAGCCTTCTCCGCTGTCTCCGGAGATCTTGTTGGAAACGGTGCGTATTTGTGAAAGGGTTTCAGAGGCTCTCAAGCGAGCCGAGGCACAGGCGTTGGCGGATGCGGCGCCAAATCCAGTCGAGAGTCACGGTGTTCTTGTGACAGGAGGAACGGGTTTCTTGGGCAGATCCGTGGTGCGTTCGCTCCTGGAACGCGGGCGGTCCGTCCGCATAGTCGCGCGCCGTGAACCGTCGCCTTGGGAACGGGTAGAGGGAGTCGAGTATGTAGTCACGGACGTTTCAAATGGGACTCATGCGCAGCTGTTCAAGGGAATCGATACCGTGATTCATGCGGCGGCCGAGACAGCCGGGGGTTGGGAAGAGCATCAACGAAATTCCCTCGATGCGACGGCATATATGATCAAAGGCGCGGCTGCGGCCGGCGTCACGCGGTTCACTCATGTGAGCAGTTTGGCGGTGTTGGCGCAGAGCAAAGGGGAGCCAATCGGCGACCTGCATCCACTGGAGTTGAACAGCAAGGGTTCCGGTCCTTATGTATGGGGGAAGTTGGAATCGGAGCGGCTTGCGGTAACTCTGGGTGAGGAACTCGGCGTCTCAATTAAGGTTGTGAGGCCTGGCGCATTGGTCGACTACGGACAGTTTGACCCACCCGGACGGCTCGGCAAGCGGTTGGGTAATTTCTTCGTGGCGGTCGGTTCACCACGGGACAGACTTGGCGTGGTCGATGTAGGATTCGCCGGTCGTTTTCTGGGATGGATGACCGATCACTGGGAGGACTCGCCGAGTCCCTTGAATCTGCTTGATCCCGTCCTCCCGACGAAGCGCGACCTGTTGGGGCATCTTCGAAAAATGAATCCCGACCTCACGGTGATCTGGCTTCCGAGAGTGATCCTGCTTCCGCTTTCGTGGTGCGCCACGGTTGCGCAAAAGCTTCTTCGACCTGGAAAGCCGTCGATCAATGTGGCCAAGGTATTTAGCGTGTTGCCGTATGATACATCCACCATTGCTAAGATCGATTCCGTCATGAGGAAGTCGGTCATCGACGCTTGAGAGGCAAGGAAGGACAATCTATGAAACTGCTCAAGAAGCTTGCAACAAGCTTGCTCCCACGACCCATTCTTAAATGGGCCAAGCAGCACTATTATACTTATGTTGTCCCAAGATTTTGGGAACCCGAGGTAGAACTCATACGCTACTTTGTTAAACCTGGAGATTCAGCGCTTGATTTGGGAGCGAATATAGGGTGGTACAGCTCTGTCTTGGCACGGCTGGTTGGGGAGAGTGGAAAAGTCTACGCGGTTGAACCGATTCCGGATACGTTCGCGCTTCTCTCTACTGTCGTGTCTAGACTCGGGTTAAAGAACATAAACTTGTATAACTGTGCCGTGTCTGACAAGACTGGAACTGCTGTCATGGAAATCCCAAAGCACGACTATGGGGGAACGAATTACTATATGGCCAAGATAGTTTCAGGAAATCCTTCAAATCCGCTTCTCGAAAGATTCGAAGTTCCGTTGCGATCCGTGGATGATTTGTTGCCTGGTGCCGGGGCGGAACGAGTTACATTCGTAAAATGCGATGTAGAAGGACACGAATTGGCCGTACTCAGGGGCGCCACTCAGTTCTTTCAAAGAACAAAGCCAGCCATGATGATCGAGGTATCTGGCACGAGAGAAACGCAGGACGATCCCAAGAATGAATTCTTCGCGATCATGAGCAGATACGGCTATACGCCATATTGGGTACATGGAAGCAAGCTGCGAAGACGAGCGATAGGAGACTGGAGCGTTAATTACTTTTTCCTTCAACCGAATCATGTCCAACAGTGTGCAGAGATAATTGCTGGATGAGTGCCGGTCGTTTGGCGCTATGAAGGTTCTCTGGCTAGGACACAACCTCTGCTACCCTCCTAAGGGGGGGGCACTCCAGCGAAACTATAATCTCGTTCGAGAAATCTCTCGAAAGTGTGAAATCCATGTGCTGGCTTTCGACCAACCGGTTACTCGTCCTTTCAATGTTGCACCTCAAGATTGCGTTGATGCTTTATCCAGGTTCTGCGCGAGCGTAGATTGGGTTACTCTTGAGGCGGCTCCGATTACTGGATCTCGATATATGCTCGCATTGAGATCGCTCTTGTCGCAGGCGCCCTATGATTTTACGTGGTTGAAGTCAGTGAGAATGGCGAGCAAGTTGGAAAACTTGATAACGAGATTATCGCCCGATGTCGTCCATTTTGATGCTCTGGGGCTGGCGCAGTACCTGCCGTTGGTTGGCACAGCTGGTACGGTACTGAATCACCATGATGTAGAGTCGTGCAAAATCAAGCTTCGAGCTAAGAAATCGGGGAATCCACTTCTGAGGAGGTATTTCACGCTGGAAGCAGCCAAGCTAGCTGTTGCTGAGAGAAAGTGGTGCCCTCAATTTGGAGTTAATACGGTTGTCTCTGAAGATGAAGCGACGGTCCTGGCTAGTGAATGTTCTACTTTGAATGTTCGTATCGTTCCAAATGGCGTAGACACCACATATTTTTCCCCTCGGTCCGACCCAGGCTCTAAGGTGCTATTGTTCTGCGGCAGCTTGGACATGCATCCGAATCAGGAGGGTATAGAGTACTTCATTTCGAAAGTGTGGCCTCTCATTGCCATGCATGACACTGAAGTCGAGTGCTACGTAGTAGGGAGAAAGCCGCCTGAATGGCTCGAACGTATAGGTAAAGCCAATTCAAGAGTGCACGTAACCGGGTTTGTTGATGACGTCAGGCCCTATTTTCAGAAAGCGGCTGTCTGTGTTTGCCCAATCCTCAGTGGAGGCGGCACGAGACTCAAGATTTTGGATAGTTTGGCAATGGGAGTTCCAGTGGTTGCTACACCCTTTGCCGCTTCTGGACTCTCCTTGGATCATGGCAAACATTTGCTCCTGGCCAATACCGAAAGTCAGTTTGCAGAATCCATCTTGCACTTGCTCGCTTCCAAATCATTACGTATGGAATTGTCGAGCAATGGAGCAACCTGGGTGGACCGGATGTATTCTTGGACTGTCGTGGCGGATGCGCTCATGGGCGCATATCGTGATGTTGCGATGCAACGGAATTGTGTCCCGGGTAGATACTAAGTCTGGTACAGGTTGCACATGTGTGGAATAGTCGGTTCAGTTCATCAGGATTCTGGAAGAGTTGATCAGCAGTTGGTCAGGCGGATGTGTGCATTGATCCGTCGACGGGGGCCGGACGACGACGGCTTCTTTTTTGATCGGCATGTCGGCTTGGGCATGCGGCGGTTGGCTATCATCGACGTAAACAGCGGCAAGCAGCCGGTCTTTAACGAGGACCAGAGTATTGCCGTCGTGTTCAACGGAGAAATTTACAATTTCAGAGAACTTCGAGCTGAGCTATTGAAGCACGGGCATATTCTCAAGACACAGTCCGACACGGAATGTATCGTCCATCTCTACGAAGACTTTGGAGAGGACTATGTCGTCCACTTGCGCGGAATGTTTGCGATCGCGATATGGGATATACGGCAGAAGAAACTGGTGCTCGCACGTGATCGGTTCGGCATCAAGCCGCTGTACTATTGGAAGGATCATGAGGACCTGTATTTTGGATCTGAACTAAAGTGCCTCTTGGCGGTCGATCGATATGAACCACGTATGGATCAGCGATCCGCCTCAGATTTCTTCACGTTCAAGTATGTGCCTGGCCCGCGCACTATTTATCAAGACATCGTCGAGTTACCTCCCGGCCATGTCGGTATCTGGAGGGACGGCGAGTTTGCGGTGAAGCGGTACTGGCACTTCAAGTTTTCCCCCGATCCCAGCCGGTCCGTTGACTACTACAAAGAGGGGCTGTTGCATCACCTGGAAGAAGCGGTGCGGCTGCACTTAGTGAGCGAGGTTCCGTTAGGGTCCTTCTTGAGCGGCGGCATCGATTCCAGCGCGGTCGTGGCATTGATGTCCAAGATCTGTCCAGGGAATGTCAAGACGTTTACGGTGGGGTTCGGAGATGGGCAACCAGGCGCGGATGAACGTCCCTATGCGAGAACGATTGCCACTATGTTCGGGACCGATCACTCCGAGTGCCTGTACGAAAACCCTCAGAAGCAGGTTGAAACGATCCTTCCGTCCATGATCGAGGCCTTCGATGAGCCGTTCGCAGATTCATCGATGATCCCGAATTACCTGATTTGCCAGGCAGCCCGTCAGTGGGTCACGGTGGCGCTCTCGGGCATCGGCGGGGACGAACTGTTTGCCGGTTACGAGCGGTATCGAGGGGCTGTTGCGGCGGAGTCTTATGGACGTCTGCCCTCGTTCATGACCGCCGCCGTTCGGGCTCTGGTCCGTGCAGTGCCGCGATTGGATTCGCACGGACTCTGGATCGATCGGATGAAAACCTTCGTGGAAGGAGCGCAACTGCCGTTACCGATCCGATATCAACAGTACCTTTCGGCATTTACCGCGGCGGCAAAGAATCGTCTGTTCACCGTGGATTTTCTGAAAGCGATGAAGGAGAGCGGTCGTCCTCCGGCAGGCTTCGAACTGCGAAAGTCTGAGGGGTATCATGATCCGCTTGAATGGATTCTCCTGACGGATATGGAAACCTATCTCCCCGACGATGAACTGCGGAAGGCCGACCGCCTCAGCATGTGGCATTCGCTCGAGGTGCGCGTGCCGTTCCTTGATCATAAACTGGTGGAGTTCGTTGCCACGATTCCTTCGAACCTCAAACTCAAAGGATGGGAAAAGAAGCATATCCTCATACGGTCGCTGGAAGAGTTGCTACCGCCATCGATCCTAAATCGAAGAAAACAAGGGTTCTCAATTCCGCTCGACCATTGGCTACGCGGGCCTTTGCGGGATCTGCTTCGGTCGTACTTGACCGGTTCCATGCTAAAGGACTTGGGACTCTTCAATTCATCAGTGATCGATACGATGCTGGACGAACATGAGCGAGGGGTCCACAATCACGAGACGCAGTTGTGGGCACTCCTGACGTTTGTTCTGTGGCATCGTGCCTACATGCAGGGGCGCAAACTTCACACGGCGTCCGCATAGCCCTTGTGACAGAGTAAATCGTCAACAACCGTCCTGGTCTCGCGTGAGGTTGAGACTATTGACTCGCTCGTAGTCTCAAAAGCTCAACTGCGCCTCAGAAATAGGATTTCCAAAGAGAGGTGGTAGGTATTGCGCCCACACTTAGAAAGAACTCGACCGCAAGACAGGGTCGAGTTTCTGGATGCGATGCGGGCCGTTGCGATGTTCATGGTGGTCGGACAGCATGCAATTGGATATAGCCTGCTTGATCCTGTAACCCGTTCTAAGATAGCGCCTTGGTTTCAGATAGCTGTTCCGGTGTTCTTTCTGGTTGATGGCTTCCTGCTGTTGAGGGGATACGATCAGAAAGGCAGGTTCAACTATCAAGATTACATCTATAAGAGCACGAAGCGACTGGTCATCCCATGGGCACTATTTAGCATCTTGTATGCTTTCGCCAGGCTCGCATATGAGTATGTCGGCGACCCTCCAGAAAGACTTATTCTAAACAAAAGCCTCAACGATCTTCTGGCTGCGATTTGGGTTGGATCTCCGTCAAGTCAAATGTATTTCCTGCTGTCCCTTTTCTTTTTGCGAACTCTTTCATTCTTCACTATAGGGCTTGGGAAGGTTTCCCCACTGATGTCGCTCTACAGTGTCGTAATAGCCGGCACTGTTTGGTGGAGTAGCCAGAATACAGTACTGCTAGGAGAACATACCCTTAAGGCAAATTGGGCCGGAGGACAGGACCCGCTCGCTCACGCCGTGTGGGGAATGCAATTCTATCTTGCTGGATGCGCTGCATATCGATTTCATTCTTGGCTTAGCACGCACGCAAAAATCGTGGCTGCTGTTTGCGGGTCAGTTGCGATCGCGGCGCCATTTTTCGCGATTGATTTTCTCCAGCAATACTTCTATCTAGTTGGCTTTTATGCCTTGTTTCTGGCAGTCTCAAGTGGGTTCAGCTTTTTATCATGGGCTGGTCAATTTACGATGGGCATCTATTTGACCCACATCCCCGTGATTATGAAAGCTATCTCTGTTGTCGGATCACAAGTTTTTGATCCGACTAAAGTGGGGTATTACTGCCTAGTTGTAATAACGGTGTACATAGTCTCGTTACTAGTCAGCATTCGATTGTTGAAATATCCAAAGTTGCGAATGCTACTAGGTGAAAAGATGGCCATGAATAGGTAGCCATCAGTGGTAACAAGAGGTATGTAAGACTCGTTTATTTTATCATGAGACCCGTAGGGCTGGCGGGGGCCGTCACATCTTGCGGGGAAGATCCGGCCGGGCAACCGATTCGTGTATTTCCCACGGCGACCTGGTCGTAATACATCAAGCCGTCGCCATTCTGTTTGTATATTTCAATAAAATCGAAGTAAGTATTGGATGAGTTGCCACCAGGGCCGTTCACTTGGGACCCGCGAAAACGTACATTGTAATAACCCAGTGTTCTAACCCCATTCACCCAAACTTCTAACGCGCCATCTTGCACACCGGGTGTATTCATCTTGATGTGTTCTTCGATGCAGTACCATACATTGTCATTCAAGGGGACACTCGCGACATTCGGGTAATAGTTGCACGAGTTATAAGGTGGGGAGCCATTTGGACAGGTATCGGCGACAACTTGACCTGCAAACCCCAATTCTCGTGAGCCAAACCAATTAATTGAAAAGAAATTAGGATTTGTATTGGGTATGCTCTTGTAATAGATATGTTTTGTACCTGAGGCGGCGCTATAGGTAAACTTATTAGTTCGATAGTAGTAACGAACG
>Ga0268299_1001083_pt1 | contig 57655 bp, 45 predicted proteins | sample NOBtaG_FD_193484 | JGI IMG/M metagenome (GOLD analysis project Ga0268299, IMG submission 193484) | Activated sludge microbial communities from bioreactor in Nijmegen, Gelderland, Netherland - NOB reactor | ecosystem: Engineered > Bioreactor > Aerobic > Activated sludge | place: Netherlands...
AGGGGGGCCGACTTCAAATCGGAATCGGTGGCCGGATTGCTCCGGAACGGGTGGCCGGCTTCGCGGCGGAATCAGTGGCCGACTTCAAATCGGAATCGGTGGCCGACTTCCTCCGGAATCCGCAGTGCGATTCGCGCGAATCGCGACGCTTCTGTTCCTCTTCATCGACGATACGCATGAGGACAGACAGGAGGTTGAACCAATGTCCGGTGGCGTCTGCACGTTCCTCCTCCGATGCCTCCGGCATGACCAAGTCGACGAGCGCAGATCGCGTTGGCTGCTTCATTTCGGAAGCGTACTGAACCACCGCCGGTTTACACAAGGCACCGGCATGGCAGGCCCCGTCGACAGCAGGGCTTCTGAATCCGTTGCGACATCCGGTCAGCAGGTAAGAACAAAGAGTCAGAGGCGCTTCAGGCTCGGCTTAGTTGCCAAGCCGTTCAGGTTGCTAGTCTGTTCAGGTGAAACGAGTTGCCCATTGCAACATCTTGCACCTATCAGTACACACCGCGGCGGACCTTCCCAATCAATGCTGCCGCTACTACATAGCGTCAGCACCGCCGTTCACCCCCTAGGGTGGATGAACGGCATTTTTATTGCTTAGTACCCCGAGAACGCCACCGTCTTGTGACAGTCGGACTAGCGAATGCGGCAATGGGCCCGCAGCGCAGCCTTCATCAGGTCGTCCCGCGACAAGCCGGACAGAAAGACTGAGTCCGGTGTCCAGACCGCCCGCATGTCGAGCGCCAGGTCTGCGACCAACGCCGAGACGAGGCTGTTCGAAGGCTCGGCCTGCTCAAGGCTGCATCCCGAAGCACAGGATGAGAAGGAGCGACAGGAGGCGGTCGAGCGTTGCCTCCTCAAGCACGCGCACACCGGGCAGGAGCTTGCTACAGTCCGGTCGGACATCAAGCAGGTGTTCCCAGTTCGGCTTCTCCGGCGTAGCGCGGTGCTAGATGCCAAGCGACCGGAGACACGCCTGCGCTGTCTTCTCGATCGCGGCAAGCGCATTAGACTCGGCCCCACGCCGGGGGAGTTCGTGGAGCGCCTCGTGCGCCCTGAGCGACACGCCGACGGCAGCCGAACTCGCCCCAAGGAGCAGCATCGCCGCCGTTTCCTTGGCCTGCCGCGGGTTCTTCATCAGTGCCATCTGCACAGCAAGGGTCTTGTGGGCGTTCGCATACCGCACGGTTGCACGCGAGTACGCCGGACGCTCCTTTGGCTTCTCCCTCGTGCGTTCAGGCTGTGCCGCCTTAGGGTCGACCTCATGCCTGACGAGGCCCTTCCGGACCTCCACCCGGCCAGACGGTGCCAGGTGAATGATGGCACCCTTGGCTTCCTTTCCCTTTGCTTCGCGGTACTGCCACCACGGCACCAATTGATCGGTCGTCACCTCGACCCAGTCGAACTCCTTGCGGAGCGCTTCCGCTTGTGTGTCCACAGCCTCCTTCTGGAGTGCCATGAACTCTCCACTTTCGTCGAAGTATGTGGTGTCCTTCTCCGCGAAGAGGTCCTTGCTGAGGGTGCCCTTGTACCGCTCGATCGCAACAATCGCGATCGCGACTGAGGGTCTCTCGCCGACGATGTGCTCGCGAAGCTGCCGGACATCGACGCGGCCGGCCCGCTTGACCTCTCGAAGGAGTCCCTTCTGCTCGGCCTGCGGCGCAAGCGTGAGCGCTTCTGCGAGCGAAAGCGGGAGCGCCTTCGCCCGAACCCCCTCCTTGACCTCGGCGCAAGGGCGGCGAGCGCCAAGCGCCGACGGATCGTCGGAACCGAGACGCCGGTCTCGGCTGAGATGTCCTCGACCTTGGCGCCCCTGGTGAGGAGCCGCGCAAAGGACTCGGCCTCGTCAACAGGGTCGAGTGATTCGCGCTGGACGTTCTCAACGGTGGCGATGCGGTCGAGGTCCGTCTTGGCCGTTCTCTTGGGAAAGCGGATCGGCACGCGGTAGGCATCGTCGATCTCACCACGCAGCGTATCGACACGGAGTTAGAACCCGACTCGTGCTCGAAACCATCTGGACCCACGCCAAGGATCGCGCGAAGCAGGAACAGGAAGAGAAACGCAAACAGTGTGAGGCGGAAGAGGAGGTTCGTACCGAGTACCTGCGCAGCTTCCATGTCGGCCTTGGACAAACTCTTTATTTGCTGTACGAGGTCATGCGAATACCGCGTGAGGACACCCTCTGTGGACTTCCAGCAGAAGCGTGAATCCTCGCGATATCCGAACCTGTGAGCTACCGCCTGAAACGTATGCGATGTAAAACGAGTTCCGTGAAGCACACCTATCTTGCTGACGACATTCTTTTGCCTCACCGGGTGCGTCACATTGGGATCGCCTAGACGCAATCGCCGCGCTTGTCACGGCTGTAGCCATAGCGCCGCTTGGCCACACTGCGCTCGCGCGCGGCCTCTCGAAGTCATCTTGTCCTTCGCGTCAGTAGAAGTTGGATGGCAACACCACTGATCGCGCGGTATAGCGCGTCTCCACTGACGGTCAACTCCCTAGGGCGCAGCCGTTCCGTTCAACACTCCCGCTCAACAAGACGTTGCCAAACACTCCGTTCGCTCGATATCGTACCTTCGTGGAAGCCAACTTGGGTGGCCATCCGGGAAATCCCGGCTATAAGGGGGGAATGTTATGGTCGTGACGCGTTCAGCAGATTGCACCGTTCACGATGTTGTCGCGGCGGCCCGGAATCTCGCACCCCAAGTCATTGCGGCACGTGACGAGGCCGAGCGAATGCGCCATACGCCGCCGGCCCTGGCCAAGGCGCTGACTGAGGCGGGACTTTATCAAATGTTCCTGCCTCGCTCGGTCGGTGGGATGGAGTTGCCGCCACTCACCGCATTCGAGGCCATCGAGGAACTCTCGAGGGCGGATGGCTCGGTTGGTTGGTGCGCAATGATCGCATCGGATATCGCCCTGTTCACGGGCTGGCTCCCAACTGACACCGTGCGAAAGATGGCCGGTGATCCAGCCGATTTTCGCGGCGCTGGTTCGCTGCGACCGCAAGGGCAGGCTTGGCCGATAGACGGCGGCTACCGCGTAAAGGGCCAGTGGAATTTTGCGAGTGGGATCATGCACGCCAACTGGCTCTATTGCGCTAGCGTGATCATGGAGGGGGAAAAGCCTGCAATGACGCCCGCCGGGGCGCCCAAGATCAGGGCGATGTGGCTTCCGGTAGATGAGGCCACCATTGTCGACACTTGGTCGAGCATTGGAATGCGCGGCACGGGAAGCCAGGATTTCACCGTCGATAATGTGTTCGTCCCGGCAGATCGAACGTGCTTTGTCGCCGATCCCCCTGTCGAGCCGGGGCCGCTCTACAATCCGCGTTTATTCCTGATTACCGTTTGGACCACCACGGCCGGCAACGCGCTTGGCATTGCGCGAGGCGCGATCGACTCGTTCATCGACATCGCCATCCGCGATGCATCGACACAATCCACGGCGCTGCTGCGCGACCGTCCCTTCGTGCAATCCCGTGTCGGGACGGCCGAGGCCATTCTCAATGCAGCGAGGGCCTACGTCGTGCAGGCAGTTGACGCAGTTTGGCAGGCGATATGTGCCGGCGAACCGGATCCGTCACGAAAGATTGCTGACGCGCGGCTCGCCATAACTCATGCGATGCACGAGTCGGTTCGTGCGGTCGACATCATTTTCCACGCTGCTGGGACTAATGCGATCTACACGCGGAACCCATTGGAGCGCCATTTCCGCGACATCCATGTCGCTGTCCAGCACTACTCTGCATTTCCGCTCCATTATGAGTCGGCGGGCAAAGTCCTGATGGGACTAAGACCAACCGACCCGGGATGGTAGCACGCTGTATCCTAGTTACCGCTGCCGCAGGAAACGAGGGACCTGACGCTATACCTTGCCCACAGAAAATTGGACATAAAAGAGGCGCGGTAGCAGCGGGCTTCTTTATCGTGGGTGCTATCGACCTCGAGGCTGGAGTGATACCGCGCTGGTCTGGACGAGCGACCTTGCTAGGTCCAAATGCTGTTGGCGTCGCAATGGAGCCTGTCGATGATGAGCGGGGTCGAGAGACAAACGGACCTGGTCAGGAGTAGGCTGCGTCACGCTATAGGGGAGGCCACTACCGGGGGCGTCGGGACCCTGCTGCGCCTATGGGGCGGACAAAAGTCATTTTCCGTCCCGTCTGAAGGGTGTAGGCTAAGCGCGATAACGAGGGGGTAGAGATGTTAGCCATGAGAACCAGTCTGGCGTATGCGTCCGCGTTGCTTTGCGTGATCCTCGCTTTTGCAGCACCTTCGTTCGCCAACGATGCTGAGTTCAAGAAGCAGGCGGAGCAGCTAGCCTCCGAGTACAGTGCGAACTTCGGCAAGCAGAATGCAGCCGGTATAGCTGCACTGTATGCGACCGGCGGCATTATCGTGAATGCGATGGGCGCGCACCCGGATATTGCGCGGTTCTATGACGGATCATTCAAGGCAGGCTTCAATAAGCTGGACCTTACTATCGATCAGGCGTCGGCCTTGGGCCCCGATACGGGCATTGGGACGGGCAAGTTCCGCGTAACCGGTAAGAACCAGAGCGGCGCTCCGATCGAGGGCGGCGGCATCTGGGCCGCGACGTACGTCCGCGAGGGTGGGAAGTGGAAGGTCCGGATGATGACCGGGATTCTGCAACCAGCGGCCCCGAAGTAGGGCTCAGTCCCGGAGCAAAGGCGGCGACAGGTTTGTCGACAGTGAGCCACCGCCAACCCTTCCGCCGGCCATCACCGGTGATCGCGGGCAATTTCATTTGATTGACGGGACATCGAAAAAGCCGTTCATCCCAGAGGGGATGAACGGCCCCTCGACCTGAGGACAGCGCCTTGCCTTCAGCGGCAAGGTTGAGACTCCTGACCTGGATCTTCTACTCGCTGGCCGAGGCCCAGTTGTGCTGATCGAGGCGCGGCAGCACCACGACAACCGGGCGTCAGCCCCAGCTAGTCATAGCAATCGACCTCCGCCGTCTGAGACGATCAGTCCTGCCACGCTGGTTGCCCGGCGCTACGATGCTCGACCTTTCCGTTTAGCGTGGCGTAGGACGCCGCGATCCACTAGTCTTTGCATAGGGATCACCGAAGCGGGGTGGTCCGGCATCATCTCGGTAATGTTGCGGCCGGAGGCTTGGGGAAGTGGCACTGCGAGTCGCCGTCGTCGGTGGCGGGTTTTCCGGCGTGGCCTTCGCAATACATCTCGTCCGGCAGGCCACTACGCCGATCGCGGTCCACATTATCGAACAGCGCGCGACGCCCGGCCTCGGCTTGGCCTATGACAGCACCGACCCCACCCACCGCCTGAACGTCCCGGCGGCCCCCATTTCAACCCTGTACCTCGATCAGCCCAAGCATCTTGACGATTGGCTGGAGCAGTCGGGCGCGCTGGCGGCCGACCCCGACATGGCGACGCCGCGCGGGCGGTACCCCCGCCGTGCCACCTATGGCGCCTATGTGGTGGAGCAGCTGAGACAGCAAGCGCAGCGTCCGCATGCTGAGGTCCACCACATCCGAGCGCGCGCCTGCAGCCTGGTCCGTGATGCCGGCGGCTGGCGCGTCATCCAGGAGGATGGTGGTGTGGTGAAGGCCGACGCTGTCGTTCTCGCCACCGGCCATCCGCCCGCCGCGATACCGGGCCCTTTGGCGGCGGCTCTGGCCGGTGATACGCGACTGGTGCGGGATGCCTGGGTGCCGGGGGCGCTGGATGCGATCGGGCCGCGGGAGGATGTGCTGATCGTCGGTACCGGGCTGACGATGGCCGATATCGTCGCGTCCCTGAGCAGCACCAGCCATCGTGGCCGCATTGTCGCGGTCTCGCGCCGCGGCCTGCGGCCGCTTGGCAATCCCACCCTGCCACCCACACCCTGGGCCGGCTTCGGCGGAGACCTGCCACGCACAGCCCTGAGCCTGTTGAGGCGGGTGCGCGGCGCGGCCCGAGAGGCGATGGCGGCCGGCGAACCCTGGCAGAGGATATCATCGGTGGTGCACGGCTCAGGGCAAGAGGTCTGGGCAGCATTGCCGCTGGTCGAGCAGCGCCGCTTCCTGCGGCACCTCGGCTCCTTCTACTCGGCCCACCGCTTCCGGATGGGACCGCAGGTCCAGCAGGCCGTGGAGGATGCGTTGACCTCGGGCGGGCTCGAGGTGATCGCCGGCCACGTCCGCGGCGTGCAGGCAGACAAAGCGGGCATCACCGTCACGCTGGCACCTGCGCGCGCACCGGTCGGCCTGACCGTGCAGCGGCGTGTGGATCGCGTCGTGATCGCAACCGGCCCGGCGCCGGGCGCGACCATAGCCGCGAATCCGCTCCTGGCTGCCGCGCGCGAAGCGGCGCTGCTGCGGCAGGACGCGCTTGGCGTCGGCATCGATGTCGACCGAAACAGCCAGGTGTTGGACGTCGCGGGCCGACCGCAACCCGGGCTCTACGTGGTCGGCCCACCGGCCCGCGGCATCTTCGGCGATGTGGTCGGCGTCCCCGATATCGTCCGTCAAGCCCAAGCGGTCGCTGCTCACCTCTTGACGGATAGCTGAGCCGGCGCAGCGCTGTTCGCCAGAGCCAACGCCTGCTTCGTTAGCGGCCAGCATCCAGATCACGCCCGCCTGGTAATCGCATGGGCGGAGCGGCGAAGGATTGACGGGAGGATAGCCGCTGTCGCGTTCGCTTCGGATCCTGTCGCAACGGCGCAATCGGAGATACCGCGGATTGCCCATGTCAGGGTGGCAGCGGAGGGCAACAAAAAGCCGCTCATCCCATATCGAGGATGAACGGCGAGGCCGTCGCTATGCAGCGGCGGCAGGTTTCGCTGTACCGGTGGCGGCGAGGTGCATGCACACCGGCAGCCAGGCTCGACCCTTGGCGTCGCTCTCGTCGAGCGTCGCTTTTGAATCGGCAGTGCGCTTGAAGTAGCTTGTGAGCGTCGCCACGAGCTCTTTCTTGGTAGCCTTGCCGAGACCCGGATGCTTTCGCGTCGCACCGCATTCGTTTGCGGCCTTCATCAGGTCGTCGCGCGACAAGCCAGAAAGGAAGACCGCGTCCGGCGTCCAGACCGCCCGCATGTCGAGCGCCAGGTCTGCAACCAACCCCGAGAAGAGGCTGTCTGAAGGCTCGACATGCTCGAGGCTCCGCATCCCGAAGCACAGGATGAGGAGGAGTGACAGGAGGCGGTCGAGCGCTCCCTCGTCGAGCACTCGGACGACGGGGAGGAGCTTGCTCGGGCTCGGTTGGGTATCAAGCAGGCGCTCCCAGTTCGGCTTCTCCGGCGTGGCTCGGTGCTCGATGCCGAGCGACCGGAGACCCACCTGCGCTGTCTTCTCGATCGTGGCAAGCGCGTTCGACTCGGCCCCGCGCCTGGGGAGCTCGCGGAGAGCCTCGTGAGCCTTCAGCGACACGCCGGCGACCGCGGATTTCGCCCCAAGGAGCAGCATCACCGCCGTTTCCTTGGCCTTCCGCGGGTTGCCCATCAGGGCAGCCTGCACGGTCAGCGTCTTGTGGGCGTTGGCATACCGGACGGTCGCCCGCGAGTACGTCGGACGTTCCTTCGGCTTTTCCTTCGTGCGTTCGGGCCGTGCGGCCTTGGCATCGACCTCGTGCTTGACGAGGCCCTTGCGGACCTCGACCCGGCCCGATGGCGCCAAGTGGATGATCGCCCCTCTGGGCTCTTTGCCCTTGGCCTCACGATACTGCCACCATGACACCGAGTGATCAGTCGCTACCTCGACCCAGGCGAACTCCTTGCGAAGCGCTTCCGCCTGCATGTCCACGGCCCCCTTCTGGAGGGCCATGAACTGCTCCCGGTCATCGAAGTACGTGGTCTCCTTCTCAGCAAAGAGGTCCTTGGTGAAGGAACCCTTGTACTTCTCGACTGGGAAGATCGCAGTCGCAAGGGATGGCTTCTCACCCAGGATGTGATTCCGGAGCTGCCGGGCATCGATGCGGCCGTATCGCTTGACGGCCCGGAGGAGCCCCTTCTGCTCGGCCGGTGGCGCCAGCGTGAGCGCTTCTGCGAGCGAAAGCGGTAGCGCCTTGGCGCGGACCGCCTCCTTGACCTCGCGTGCGAGATTCGCAAGCGCCAGGCGCCGGCGGATCGTCGGCACCGAGACGCCGGTCTCGGCCGAGATGTCCTCGACCTTCACTCCCTTCGTCAGAAGCCGGGCGAAGGACTCGGCCTCGTCGATAGGGTCGAGCGGCTCGCGCTGGACGTTCTCGACGGTGGCGACGCGGTCGAGGTCCGCCTTGGCGGTCTTCTTGGGAAATCGGATCGGCACGCGGTATGCGTCGTCAATCTCGCCGCGCTCCTTGAGGACCTTGAGCGCTAGGTACCGGCGCTTGCCGGCGACGATGCGGTACGCGTCGTCTCCTTCGGGCCGAACGATGAGGTTTTGGAGTACCCCGTCCTTCTTGATGCTCTGGGCAAGCCCTTCGATCGCCTTCTTGTCGTATGCCCGACGCGGGTTGTCTTTGGGCGCTCGAAGCGCCGCGAACGGAACGCTGGTAGCCATGAATTTGTCTCCGGAGTGTGCGTGCGCTGGGTTCCCGGCAGGAATGCGAAGCGACACGTCTAGTGTTTCGTCCACGCAGGTGAACGGGTCTCAAAGAACTGAGGACCTGCGATCAGTGTATGAACGGCGAGGAAGCGAACTAGGCACGGTATTGCACGGTCGGCACCCATCACGCCGGTATGACCCATACGCTTCCTTCGTCGACGCAAGAAGGGCTCGCCGCAAACTGCTTGGGCGTTGCATACGCGCGACCACTCCCGGCACCGACGCGATGCCGGCCCATGCGCCGCCTCCTCATCGAGTACCTTGAAGACGCGGGAGATCGTGCTGCGCGTCACGGTCAATGGGACATCACCCCAGCGCCACACCATCGGTGCTCGCGGCGCATGTCTCACCGCACCCACTGATCCGCTCGATTTCCCAGCGTCCCAAAGTATGGTATCGCAATCGCCGCAGGAACCTCCCGACCGGCTTGCCCGGGGATTGCATCGTAGTTTGCTACATGAGCAACTATTTCGCCGCCGTGTTCACCGACTTGGTGCGTCACTCACTAGCTTGGGAGCGCGTGCCCCGAAGCGCGATGACGACGATCATCGCCGAGTACCGCTATCTGGCGCAGTCGCTCGCAGGGCAATACGGCCGGCGGCATGAGAACTTTACCGGTGACGGCCACTTGTTCCTCTTTGAATCGGCCGATGTTGCCGTTCACTTTGGTCTGAAGCTTATCGCATACTGGAAGCAGCGCCGTCGCTCGCTGCTTGTGGTTCACAAGGCCCCCGATCTTCCTGTCCGTGTCGGCTGTCACTTTGGTGAATGCATGCGCATTGCGGATGCCGACGCCTGGATCGGTCGTGCAATCAACGTCGCCAAGAGGGTGGAGGGGATCGCTGAACCTGACTCGTTGCTGGTGACGCAGATGATGCTCGAGCTGATCGATTTGCCCTTCTACGACTTCGGCGAAGCCGGTTTGCATGAGCTCAAGGGCGACTGGGTGCACCAGCGACCGCTCTACCGGCTGCTTTCGGTCAATGAGGATGCCATGGCCGAGAGGGTCGTTTCTGAGTTGACGGCCGAAGACTGGTTCTTGAAAGGCGTTGGCTTCACGGGGACTACGTGCCATGCCAATTCGGAAGAGGCCGATTGTTATCGCGAAGCGCTTCAACTCCGAGAAAATTACCCTGAAGCCCATAACAACTTGGCCATCGCCTTGAAGGCGACAGGCGACGTTGAGGCTGCCGAAAGTCACTATCGCGAGGCACTCCGTCTTTGGCCGCAGTATCCCGAGTGCCACTACAACTATGCGATCTTGCTCGAATTGAAGAACGATCCGGCAGCTGCAAGATCACACTACGAAGCAGCCATCAAGTACCGTCCGGACTATGTCGATGCCCGACTGCGGTACGCCAGCCTCCTCTCATCGGTCGGCGATTTGTCTGGGGCTGCCCGACAATACGAAGACGTGCTGCGAATTCGTCCCGGCTATCCGGAAGCACACAATAACTACGGAGTCTTCCTGGAGAACAATGGAGATGCGCGTTCCGCTGAGCAGCGCTACGCGCAAGCCATCGAATTGAATCCGGATTACGCGGAAGCGCATTACAACTACGCAATGCTGCTTGAGCGAAGCGATCCTTCGGCGGCGGTGGTCCACTATAAAGCGGCACTAAGAATACATCCTGGCTACCTCGAAGCGCACAACAATCTGGCCATCATGTTGCAGGAGAGCGGCGACGTAGAAGGAGCTGAGACTCACTACCGCGCAGCACTGCGAATACGTCCCACCGATTCAGCGGCAAATTACAATCTCGGACTACTCTTGCAGGCGCGGGGAGACGAAAAAGCCGCTGCCCATCATTTGGAGATGGGACAGCGTTGACTCCTCTGGCATTTCCTCAAAGCACCTTGCGCTCTCCGCACGGGTGCGTCCCCCAACACCTTCACAGCATCTGCCCCAGGCCGGCCGACAGCATCATCAGGAAAGCAGCCCGAGTCTTGATCCGGGATGCGCGTGCCGTCCCAGAGTCCTCATAGGATGATTGCGTCGACCCTTCCATCGGCGACCCAAAGGTGTATGGTAAGAAGATGAGAGACACCCGTCCAATCTCTAACTGATCGCGAGGCTAACGTCATGCCGCAATTTATGGTCGAACGTCATCTGCCGGGCATCACCCCAGAACAGCTGACCGATGCAGCCGCTCGCGCAAAGTCTGTTACGGCTACAATGACCCAGCAGGGTAAGCCGGTTCGGTATCTTCGTTCGACTTTCTTGCCCGGTGAAGAGAAGGCCTTTTGCCTGTTTGATGCTCCATCTGCCGAGCGGGTGAGGGAGGCGAACGAGCTGGCCAAAATCCCTCTGCAACGAATCGTGGAAGTCAAACACATCTCTGCAGAGGACGTCGGCTGATCTAGCACCCTAAGCTTGAAGATCCGGCGACAGCGCGGTCGACCTCGTTCACGGCTCAGACGGACACAGGGGGAGATATCCATGGACGGAGTGCCACACAAGCCACTCTTCACGCTTACGTTGACGAACATCCAGATCCTGCCGGAAGGCAAGCGCGAGATCGGCGATCGCCTCGTAGGAATTGTCGGTGGTGGGACCTTCGAAGGGGATCGCTTGCGTGGCGTGGTGCTGCCCGGTGGCAATGACTGGCTGTTCGTCCGCGACGGCGGCGAAAGGTCGATCGATGTACGCCTACCACTACAAACAAATGACGGCGCGATCATTGCCATGAGCTATCGTGGATTTGCCCGAGTACGCGATGAAGCACGGGCGCGAGCCATCAGCGGTCAAGCCCTTACGCCGGCGGACCTTGCTGTCCGCATGGTGGCGTTCTTCGAAACGCGCGATCCGCGATACAGCTGGATCAATCGCGTGATGGCGCTGGGCCTGGGGCAGCCGCGAGTGGGTGCCATCACTTACGACCTCGTCGAATTCCTGTGAGCATCTCCCACCGCATGGCGGCGATCTCCGATCTCGCGGTTGCTCTTGGAACGTCCGGGCGCAGCTCGGGCGCTGAAGGGACCCGAGAAAGGGGTTTGTGCGCCTCCAAGAAGGAGCAGCGAAGCGATGTTTGCGAAGGCGCTGGCCAAGTCCCGGATTTTGCGATTTCCCGCATCGAGCGCGAACCCTACAAGCCGCAGGACACCCGCCATCGCCCGTCCCAGAGCCCTCTGCGTTGTCCATAGGACGACGCCCAATAACGGACGAAAGAGGGATACAATACGAATAGAAGTAGTACTGGAAAGTACCGCTTCTCAGGCCACCCGTTCAGGGAGACGGGGCAGGCTTGTTTTCTGTTATGCATCGTAGAGCACAGACGACACGACTCATTTTTACATGCCTCGGGCTGTGTGGTGCGTTCCTGCTGCTTTCGCTCTCTGTACCATTGCCAGGACGAGCGGCCTCATATCCGGAGATCAACTACCAAGGCAAGCTAACCAATACATCGAACGTCGCGGTCCCCGACGGCACGTATCATATGCGCTTTTGGCTCCTTACGAGTCCGATCGCCGCAACCACGACAGCTATCTGGTCGGAAGACCGTTCGACTGCAGCAGGCGATCGCATCACAGTCCGCAACGGTCTCTTCAGCGTGATGCTCGGAAGCTCGACGCCTTTGACCGGCGTCGACTTCAGCCAGACGCTTTACCTCGGTATCGAAATAGGTGGGCACGGCGGCTCTCCCAGTTGGGACGGGGAAATGTCGCCGCGAAAGGTCCTCGGCACCGTCCCTGCCGCTTTCGAAGCGGACCGTCTCGACGGTCTCACCTCGTCCCAGTTCCTCAGAAGCGACGCCGCAACTACTCTCTCCACCTCGACTGCATCGACCCTCCTTACCATCACGCAGTCGGGCGCAGGCGACATCCTCAACATCTTCGATGGATCGACCGAAGTCTTCTCGATCCTCGATGGCGGCATGGTAGGAATTGGCTCGTCGTCGCCGTCATCGAACTTCAAGCTCTCCGTTGGCGGGAATACCTACCTCGGTGGCAATCTCACCGCAACGGGCACGCTGTCCGTGTCAGGACCCGCAACTCTTACTGGACTTACTTCTTCTGCGTCTTCAACGATCGGTGGCGGAACGCAACAGACCGGGCTCACTATTTCGGGCGGCGCGACGACGACGCTGAATGCGTACTTTGCGAGCAACGTCGGCATCGGCACCACCTCACCCTCATCACTTCTCTCGATCGGCAATTCAGGCGGGATCAACTTCTCGACGGCGACCTCCACTTTCTATTCTTTAGGCGGCATCGACCTCAAAGGTGGCGGGTGCTTTGCGGTCAATGGCGCGTGCATCACCAGTGGTGGCTCGCTCTCTGGTGCCACAGGCCAGGTCGCATACTTCAGTGCAACCGATACTGCGATCGGAACCTCGTCGATTTTCATTGATACGAATGGGAATATAGGAATCGCGACTACGTCCCCACTTGCGAAGCTCACCGTCGCAGGAACACTCGCCGCAAATGCAATTATTCCGAACGCCCCATACACACAAACTCTCTCCGGGTACGATCTCGGCTCATCGAGTGCCCGGTGGAATGCGCTCTGGGCTGGGACAGTCAATGTCGGCACGTCGACCTTTTCGCTCAAGAGCGACACGTCGAGCAATCTCGGGATTTACACAGCAGACTCGGGTAGTGGGGCGCAGGCTGTCACGATCACGCAAGCAGGTGATGTCGGCATTGGCACGACGACACCATCGAAGCTACTCTCAGTGCAAGGCGACAGCCTCATCGCTGGGAATCTCACGACAGGCGCGATCACCGCGACTGGCACGCTGGGTGTCACGGGCGCGACGACGCTCAACAGCACGCTTGCCGTGTCGAATCTCTCGACACTGACGGGTGGATTCCTTGCGCGCGCGTCTTCGACGGTCGGTGCTGGAACCCAGCAAACGGGTCTTACCATAAGCGGTGGCGCGACAACGACAGGCAACTTGATCGTTCAGGGTACGGACACATCCACGTTCGGCGGCGGCATAGAGGCGCAGACCTTCAACCTCACGTCGACGAGCGCGACCTCAACAGCGGCGAACGGCATCAATCTCACTGATGGGTGCTTTGCGATCAATGGCACGTGCATCGGGCAAACGGTACAGCTCTCGGCAATTCATACCTATACAACTAGTACGACATACACCGCGCCCTCCGACCTTGCGTATGTGGTTGTCGAAGCGTGGGGCGGTGGTGGCGGTTCAAATGGAATGTCTCTCGCGAGTACTGACGGCATGCCGGGAGCGGGAGGTGCGGGTGGAAGCTCAAGCTTTGGTGCGCATCTCACAGGCGGCGGCGGCGGCGGTGCGACACTAGCTGCAACGACGACATGCTTGAACGGTACGCCTGGTGCAGGTGCCGATGGTGACATCAATCTTTCAGCGACTTCGACGCCGTTTCTTGGTGCGACCTCAACCAATATGGCACCGCGTGCGACGACATTTGCACAGGGCGGTACCTACTGGCTGTACAACTCGGTTGACATGATGGAGGATAACACCGATTACTTATACCGAACGCAACAGTCATGTGTTGGCGGTGGCGGCGGGTACTCGCAAAAAACCATTACCGCTTCGATAGTGGGTGCTTCACAGGCAATCACGGTAGGTTCTGGCGGTGGCGGTGGCGGTGGCGGTGGTCGAAGCACTGAGCTAGCAGGACAGCGCTTTGAGTCCTTCAGTCAGCTCGCGTCTGCCACGCTGAACACTTCGTCAAGCACATGGGCCGGACGGACACTGCGTCAAGTCATCGATAGCGCACAGATCACCAACGCGGGTAAAGAATATACGCGCGCGACCTTCAAGGCAGGGAGTGCGTCGGTTCTGTATATCAACCATGCGACGGTAGGTCTCGCTTCAACGACCGGAGATCCCTACGACTTCGAGGACTACGCGGGCCTCACGTTCAACAACGGATCGTATCGAGCGTCGATCTTGCCCGGTGAGTCGATCACCTCCGATCCTATCGATTTCACGATTCCGAGCGGCCGAGACGTCCTCATTTCTGTCTACACGTCTGAGGATGGTTCGGGCTATGCGCAGGGTTCAAGTACCGGATGGGATGCCTACTATGTCGACTACGATGACCAGTCCCTCGATGGGGACGCTTACACCACCTTTGGTCTTGGCTCGGCGGTCGGTGTGACCAAGGTCGAGGGGGCAAATCAGATTGAAGCCGTAGCTGGTGGAAATGGTGGAGCAGGCAGCGGGCCAACGCAAGGTGGGGGTGGGGGTGGTGCCGGAGGACAGGGTGATGACTCGAACTTCGGTCAGTATTTCTATGATAATGGAGGTTACGTCAGCACCACGACCTTTGGGGGCGCGGGTGGTGTAGGCGGTCACGGTAGCGCTGGTGCAGGTGGCGGAGGTGGTGGCGGAGGTGGTGGTGCTGGCACGACCTACAGCTTTTCCGGTCCGACTGCGGGACGAGGTGGTGATGGCGCAAGCGCATCAGGTGCCACGGCAGGCGCTGGCGGCGGAGGCGGCGGTAGCACCGGCTACATGACGACGGCTAGCTTCCAGTTGGCGAGCGCCGGCGGACATGGTGGACATGCAAGTGGCGCGACACAAGGCGCAGGCGGCGGCGGGGGTGGCTCAGGTAACTCAAGCTTCATGCCGGGCATCTTTGGGACGAATATAAATGGTAATGATAATACCTATATAGAACATACGATACGCCAGGTGGCAAGTAGTAGTAATCTCTATATCCCGTCAGGCATCTCGCAGGTACAACTCGTCTTCTACTCAGCTTCCGCATATATGCCTATTAGCGATGTCTACATCGGGCAAGCGGCAAGTGCCGGCTCCTATAGCTTCTCAGGCACACCCACACATGTCACCTTTGGTGGTGGGAGGGGTGGGGCGATAGTTGATGACCAAGTCACTTCGGACCCAATCAGCTTTTCTCCATCATCTGGGCAAGACATCGTCGTCTCATTCTATCTTCGTAGCGATAATGGTGGAGAAGGATATTCCTATTCCAATGGAGATGAATACGTCTCCGCATATGCAAAAGCAGGTCTCGATGCGTCGACGGTAAGTGCGAGCGGATACGCCTTCGCGCACAGAAGCTTGGGACTTATGAAAATCGAGCCAGTCAACACGGGGAGCGGCGCAAGTGCTTCTGGCTCGACTGCGGGAGCAGGTGGCGGTGGTTTCGGGGGCTCGATATGGGATTACGTTGAATACTTTGGTAGTAGCACACCTGCTGTTGGAACTGCTGCGTCGGGTGCCACACAGGGTGTGGGTGGCGGTGGAGGTGGCGGTATGGGCGGAGGTACTTGGGGAGGTGCTGGCGGCCCGGGCGGCAATGCAAGTGGCAGTACCGGCGGTGGTGGCGGTGGTGGCGCCGGCGGCTACAGCGGCGGCAATTCAACGGGCGGCCTCGGAGGACCGGCGAGTGGTCTGAATGGTGGCGGTGGCGGTGGTGGCGCCGGCGGTACCACCGGCGCTGCTAGTGGCGGTGTCGGCGTGACTCCGACGGGAACTACAGGCGGTGGCGGTGGTGGCGGCGCCGGCGGTGAATCTGACGACGGTGGTATCGGCGGCGATGGTGGTGCAGGCAGTGGAGCGACTGGTGGTGGCGGTGGTGGTGGCGGTGGCGAGGATGGTCAAACATCCACGGGTGGCGGCGGCAATGGCGGCACAGGCGGCGCAGGTGGGACCAACGGCACCGGAGGCGGTGGTGGTGCGGGTGGTGGTGGGGCGGGAACGAATGCAAGTGCCGGAGGTGGCAGCGGCGGCAATGGTTCGAGTGGGGCTAACGGCGGCGGCGGTGGTGGCGGCGGTGGTGGCGGCAACAATGTCACGTCCGCTCGTACCGGCGGGAATGGCAGCAACGGTATCACCAACGGTGGCGGCGGCGGTGGTGGTGGTGGTGGTACCGGAGCTGGCGGCAGTTCCGCATCGGCAACAAAGAACGGAGCGAATGGTGCGTCAACCGGCGGAGGAGGCGGAGGAGGAGGTGCGGCAACCGGTTCAGGTGGTACGGCGGGCACGAGTGGCACTAACGGCCTTACTGCGGGAGCCAACAATGGCGGTCGTGGTGGTCGCGCAAATGGTGCGACGAACGGCGGTGGTGGCGGTGGTGGCGGTGGGTACCAAGGAGGAATTGGTGGAGAAGGTGCACAGGCGTCTGCGGCCGGTACTGGTAGCGGCGGTGGCGGTGGCGGTGGCGGTGGAACAACGGGAGTAGCTGGAGGCGACGGCGGTATTGCAAGCACGACCGCACAAGATGGGGGTAGGGGCGGTGGCGGTGGCGGTGGAAGCGGGGCTAATGGAGGAAATGCGGCGGGAACCGGAAATGGCGTTGCCGGCTCTGGCGGCGGCGGTGGTGGCAATGGCGCAACTGCCGGCAATAACGGCTCTCATGGCGGAGGCGGCGGGACTGTTGCTAATTATGGCGGTGGCGGCGGTGGTGGTGGCGGTGGTGGATCAAATTCTTCTGGTGGCACAGGAGGAACAGGAGGAACTGCCGGCACTTCGACGATTATCACGTACACGACCTCTGGCGGTGGCGGGGGCGGCGGTGGTGGCAATGCTGGAGTCGTTGGTGGGACCGGTGGTGCAGGTGGCACGTCGACGTATGATGGTTCTAACGGCGGTGGTGGAGGTGCAGGAGGCGGTGGCGGTGGCGGATCCTCAAGTGGCCAGGCCGGAGGTAAAGGTGGCGTTGGTGGCCTCTACGGTTACGGGACGGATACCGATATTGGATACGCTGACACAGGAGGTGGAGGTGGAGGTGGCGGCGGTGCGGGAGGTGGCGCCGGAACGTCTGGCGGTCGCGGCGGCAATGGCGGCGCCGCCGCATACCAACTTATTGATCCACCGCTTGGCTCTGCGCAAGGAAACACTTGGCCGGATTACACCATTCGACAGATACTCCCGCGAGAGCACTTCTATGTCGGCGCTACCGGCCACACCTATGCACGCGTCACATTCAGGGCGGGAAGCGCGTCGTTAGGCATCACGAACGCATATATCGGCACTGCCGCAAGTACAGGTGACGTATACGATTTCGCGTCAGCTCCTACACAGCTGACCTTCAACGGGGGAAGTAGCGGATTTTCAATCGCAACAGGCGAAACCCAGGTTTCGGACCCGGTTGCATTTTCTGTGTCGAGCACCTCTGATGTCATTGTCTCATTCTATGCGGCAGCGAATGGATCGTATCGTCGCGCCACCAATCAGACCAACTACGGGATGTATTACAAGAACGCGAGTGACGCTGCTACTGTTGATGCATCGAGCTACGGTGAGGATGGAGAAAACGTCTATGGCGTAGAGCTCGTTGAGACGTCAGAGGAGGTATTTAGAGGCGGAAACCCTGGCTATGGCGGCGGTGGTGGTGGCGGTGGCGGTGGTGCATCAAGCGGCGCAGCAGGTGGCAACGGTGGTACGGGTGGCTTCGACACCCAGGGGGGTGCATATGACGGCGGTGGCGGTGGCGGTGCGGGAGGAGCAGCGGGAACGGCGGGAGGTAGCGCAGGGGCCGGCAACTATTACGGCGGCGGTGGTGGTGGCGGTGGTGGGTCAAATTCCGCAGGAGGTGCAGGTGGAAGCAAAAACAGCTCTGGGCTCGGCGGCGGTGGTGGCGGAGGTGCTGGTGGGTCATCGAGCGGTCAATCTGGCTATGCCGGAGGTACGGCTGACCCAAGTGAAAACGCACAGGATGGAGGCGACGGCGGAGGCGCGGGTGGTGTAGGAGGTTCCGGCGGCCAACGCGGTGCGCCGGGTGGTGTCGGTGGCAATAGTGGACTTAATGCGGGTGGCGCAGGTGGTGACGGCGGCATGGTCATCGTCTACGAATATACTTATCGGCCGGCAGGCGCTGACCTTGCAGAAAATTTTCCGACACTTGATCCAACTCTTGCTCCGGGAGAGATTGCGGCCTTTGATGTTGCTCATGCAATCCATGTGAAGCGTGCAGTGCATGGAGATTCGGCGCCAATCGCCGGCATCATCTCGACTCAGCCGGGTATTGTACTCAGTGCAACTGAAGCAGGGCTCGAGAACGCGGCGAGCGAGCGCCCGGTCGCGCTTGCAGGTCGTGTTCCGGTTAGGGTTAATCTCGAGAATGGTCCCATCAAAGTGGGTGACGAGATCGCACTTTCGTCGGTGCCGGGCGTTGGGCGTCGATCGACATATCTAGAGCGCACAATCGGTGTTGCGCTTGAGAGCTATAATGGAAGCGAGAGTGCCGAGGTGGGATCAGTGATGGTCTTCATCAATCTGCAGGCAGGGTTGTCCCTCTCAAATCTTGGAGCCGGACTGCTTGGCATTGATATGGGGACCTCAACGGACACATTCGACTTCGTTGGCGGCATGATGAGCCAGATAGCCGCCCGAATTGGGAGTTCGACGAACTTCATCGGTGGCGCGCTCTTACCGAATTTCGCATCAACCTCATCGTCGACAGCCGCGCTATTCGGGGGGACGACTGACGCCGCAACACAGTTCATCTCAGGTCTCTTTCAGGTATTCCTTGAGCAGTTGATGCACATGGGAGTGGCAATTACAGAATCGCTGACCGCGATCAAGAATCTCCTAGCGTTGAATTTGACCGTAGGTACTGCGGTACAGCCAGCAGGTGTCACCATGTACGACAAGGTCACTGGCGGCGCGTACTGTGTCGTGATCGAGAATGGCGCCATAGTCGCACTCTCGGGTGTCTGTGACCAAGCGACATCGACGCCAGCCGTTGCCACGGAGGTTGAAATCGAAGCGAGTGAGGTCGCGCCAGAAAACGAAGATGAGGCTGGAGAGGCGGTCTACCCCGCGAAGGCAGACGAGACTGCAACAACCACCCCCGATCTGGATCCTGAAGACACTGAGCCGGCGGTTTCATCTACGAACCCGGCCAGGGAAGAACCTGTGACCGCAGAGACTCCTGAGCCAACTGTCGACGAGATGGAGGGGGGCGGCGAGCTTCCGCCAACCGCATCTGAGGTTGAACCTTCCGCGGATGAACCGGAAAGCGCCATCTCTGATACAACAGAAGAGTCTGACAGCTCCATGGTTTTACCCGGTACCCCGCCAGGCTGATTCCTATTGGGATCAACTGTTGACTCGCTCCGTCCTGCCCGCGAAGGAAGACGGCGGCGTTCGGGTATAATACATACTGTTATATGCCTATTCGAAAGAGAGTGGTAATTGCTCTGTGTGCTTGTGCGCTCCTATCTATCATGCCTGCCTTCTCGGTAGCACAGGAAGAAGTCGGGGCCCCTGAGATAGAAGACGCGTGGTACCGATTCAACCGTATCACAGAGGACTACCGCATTAGGGAAGATGGGACTGTGCAAGTTACGGAACTGATGACCATGCTCTACAACGGACCCTTCCACTCGATGTGGCGCGTGCTTCCAAAAGATGGCGTGACGGCCGTTCGCGACATCAGCATCTATGATGCTTCAGCGGGAGAAGAGTTCATCCGCTCTCATGAAGCGCTCGATGTGGACGATCCAACCAGCTGGCGGAAGTTTTACGTCTCCGAAGATGACACTTCTACAAATGTCGAATGGTATTACCAAACCGACGATCGAGTGCATACGTGGCGTCTGCGATACACGCTCCATGGCGCAGTCGCTTACTACGCGGATAGAGACGAACTAAGCCACAGCTTTTTCTCCGGCTTTGATGTGCCGGTTGACACAGTCGAGGCAACCGTCTCACTCCCGGGCGGCATAACAGAGCCGCAATCGAGCATATTCACCACTAACGATCATGACTTCTACATTGACCGTCCGGACGACTACACCTACCGCTTCCGGGTCTCCGACATCGCGCCAGGGGAGCGGGTCGGTGTCACAGTGTCCTGGCAGAAGGGACTTGTGCGTCCTCCCCTCTCGTGGGAGGCGCTTCTCTTGTGGTTCAAGCTCCCGATCGCGCAACTGGTTGCGGCGATCGGCATGGTCGCGCTCGTTTCGGCAACCACCTTTTACCTCTTGCGTCGGCGACGCATGTTCAGATTCGCGCAATCTCCTGCATCTGTCCGCGATGTCCGTGTGGAGCAGTGGACGCGTGAGGCGTCCGCTGCACTTTTTCGATATCTGCGCGACCGAGGCACTGAACTTCTTCGCCTCCTCCGCAAGACCGGGCGTTAGAAGGGAGTCCATGGCGGCATGTACGAGTGCGGACGCCCCCGATGCTGCATGGCGGGCTCCTGACGTCCGCTCGACAGCCGATACGCTTGGCGGATGCGCAAGAGCGATCCGTCGATCACATTCCTGGGTAACACGAACGGGCGACGACCAACATCGTTCGGCATCCGTCAGGCGGATCGCCTGTTCCAGATGTATGTCATCGGGATGACTGGCACTGGGAAGTCGACACTGCTCGCGTCGATGGCGCGGCAGGACCTAGCCGCTGGTCATGGATTCTGCTTTCTTGATCCCCATGGGGACGTTGCAGAAGGCTTGGCTGTCGTCTCGGAGCGCTCAGGAAGGACCGATATCACGTACTGGGACGTACCGGACCCGGCGTCGCCGCTTGGATACAACCCCCTCCGACCAGTCCGGAAGGACAAGATGCCGCTCGCGGTGTCCGGCATCCTCGAAGCGATGAGGAACCTCTGGTACGACGCCTGGGGCGTCCGCATGGAGCACATCCTTCGAAATGCGTTGTATGCCCTCTTCGAGGTGCCCGGTAGCACGCTGGAGGACGTCCTCAAGCTCCTCTCGAGTTCGTCGTACCGCACGCAGGTGGCGAACCGAGTCACGAACGAACCGGTCCGGCTCTTCTGGCAGAAGGAGTTCTCCAAGTACTCCTTCGGGTACCGCTCGGATGGTGCCGCGCCGATCCAGAACAAGATCGGCGCGTTCCTGGCCGATCCGACGATGCGCCGCATCCTCACCGCTCCGGAGCAGGACCTTCACCTAAGGCGCATCATGGACCAAGGCGGCGTCCTTCTGGTCAACCTTTCCAAGGGCCGCATGGGGGAAGACAGCGCGAACCTGCTGGGAAGTCTTCTCGTCTCGACGCTCGGCCTGGCGGCCTTGAGCCGCGCCGACATGCCGCTCGACCAGCGCCGCCCGTTCTACCTCTATCTCGACGAGTTCCATTCCTTCACGACGCTCTCGATCGCGACCATGGCGGCGGAACTCCGGAAGTTCGGCATAGGGCTCGTCATGGCCCACCAGCATCTTCACCAGCTTGAGCCGGATGTCCGGCACGCCGTCTTGGGCAATTCAGGTACGATGATCGCATTCCGCCTCGGAGCCGAGGACGCCGTACACTTCGCCAATGAGTTCTCGCCGGTCTTCGCCGCCGACGACCTCGCTTCGCTCCCGAACCACCACATGCTCCTGAAGCTCATGATCGACAACGCGCCGAGCAAGCCGTTCAGTGCCACAACTAGCCCGCCGGATCCGGCTGTGCACTGAGATTGCGCAAAGACTGCGCGACTTGTGATAGCTTCCATCGAAACGGGTATTTGGCGGTCGTTCGTATCGGGTAAATCAAGAGGCACAGCAAGACTGGGAGCATGAATAGACTACTGCCCATCACAGCGGCTTGCGGCCTCGGCGCGTGTGCAAGCGTGACGACAGAGGTGCTCGCCCCCGGAGACGGCAGTAATCTACACGCTCAATGCCGTACATCATCAAGGCATGTTCATGGTCTGGCCGCGGCGATCCCAGGCGACGACGCGTCGCGACATTCGTGTTCGCGAGCAGAAGGCGCATCTTGTCAGAAGGTCGCAGCGCCGATTACACGGACCAAATCCGGATGAAATCGTCAGACAAGACTGGTGAACAGGGCCGCGTCAAAAGCAAGTCCCAGAGGATTAACCTCAATCTTAGTCGCCGTACTGCCGTTGTAGTACCATACATCTCGGCCTGCGCCGTCGTAAGCCGAGAAATACAACACCCCGTCGACGTTGGTGAGATTACGAGGTTCCGATGGCACCGTAGGATTGAGGCCGATCTTGGTCAGCGCGTTGCCGTCGTAGGACCACAGCTCATAGCCCGTGCCGTCGTAAGCCGAGAAATACAGCACCCCGTCGACGTTGGTGAGATAGGCGGGAGACGACGACCCCTCGGGATTGAGGTCGATCTTGGTCGCCTCACTGCCATCGTAAGACCACAGCTCAGTGCCCGCGCCGTCGTTTGCAACGAAATACAGCACGCCACCTACGCTAGTGAGATTGTAGGGCGACGACGACCCTGTGAGATTGAGGTCTATCTGGGTCGCCGTGATGCCATCGTAGGACCATAGCTCAACGTGCGAGCCGTCGTAGGCCGAGAAATACAGCGCCCCGTCGACGTTGGTGAGATGGGCAGGAGACGACGACCCCGCGACACCGAGATCGATTTCGGCCAGCGTGGCACCGTCATACGACCAGAGCCCATAGCCCGTGCCGTCATTCGCCTGGAAATACAGCACGCCGTCGACGTTGGTGAGATAGGCGGGATATGACGACCCCTCGGGATTGAGATCGATCTTTGTCGCTTCACTGCCATCGTAAGACCACAGCTCATTGCCCGTGCCGTCGTCCGCCCTGAAATATAGTTCCTCATTAAAAGTGGTGAGATTTTGAGGAAACGACGACCCTGTGAGATTGAGGTTTATCCGGGTCGCCGTGATGCCATCGTAGGACCATAGCTCAACGTCCGAGCCGTCGTAGGCCGAGAAATACAGCACCCCGTCGACGTTGGTGAGATGGGCAGGAGACGACGACCCCGCGACACCGAGATCGATTTCGGCCAGCGTGGCACCGTCATACGACCAGAGCCCATAGTCCGTGCCGTCATTCGCCTGGAAATACAGTACGCCGTCGACGTTGGTGAGATAGGCGGGATATGACGACCCCGCGGGATTGGGGTCGATCTGGGTCGCTGCCGTACCATCCCACACCCAAAGGCCTATATTTCCACCAACCGATGCTCTGAACGCCACTAACGCCTGCGGCGGATCGACGCCCGCAATTGTTACCGACACCTCCTTTGTAACTGTAGAGGTGCCGTCACTCAGGGCAATCGTGAAGGTCTCAACCTTGGTTTCACCGGCCTCCAGATACTGAATCGCGGAATTGTCGACGTTGTACACCCAGTTGATGATGCCGCCTACGCCGTTGGCGTTGGTGTCAGACGTCAGCACCGCGATCATCGACCCCAGGGTCCCAGGTGCTGGCACCATCACCGACAGAGTGTGGAGGTCCAGCTTGTCGACATCTGTAAAGCTCAGGGCGCCCGCCGCTGTCAACACGCCATCCTCCACCACGGTGCCGACATCGCCTCCGGGCGCCGACGTGATGATGGCATCGTCGTTGATACCAACGATGGTTACTCTTAACGTCTCCTTGGTCGAGCTGGCGCCATCGCTGGCCTCGTAGGTAAACGAGTCCATCTTCGTTCTTCCGCCGCCTAACGCCTGCACCGGCAGGAGACTGTTGTTCAAGACATACGTGTAGCTACCGTCGGCATAGAGGGTTAGGGTCCCGTAGGTACCGACGAACGTCCCGGGTCTCGCGACGGACAGGGAAAGCGGCCCACCGTCGGGATCGATATCATTCGCTAGAACGTTGCCCTCAACTTCCAATAAACTGTCTTCAGTGACACTTGCATAATCGGTACTTGCGACCGGCTTTTTGTTTTTGACTAGCTTCGCCATTTCTTTTCCCCCCAAAGACTTTCCACGAACGTTTCGCTGCCACGCTGGACAGCAGCGCGCTCCTCATCTCGCCCGCGCCGCGGTGACCTTCTCGCGCGCTTGGCTAAACTGGCGAGGTTTACGCGAGGATTATGCTCTTGGCGGACCCTCTCAAGCATGGTTGGCAATTAACGTCTCCGCATTCTTCACCCCGATCAGCACACTCCGCATATCGCTCGCTACGGCTTGCAACAGATTGGTAGCCGCCGGAAGGTCGGTAGCGTTGGACCAAACCGTGTTCTGCTCCACCTGCTCATGCACATAGGCAAGGCTGACGGCCACCTTGCCCATGAGGGTCGTGATGTCCTTGCCGGCCGCCGTGTCCTGCGCGCCGCTCATGATGTTGACGAGGATCGAACCGACGAACTGGCCACCCGCCAATGTCGCCTTGGTTTGGGCCGTCCAGTAGGCGAGGCCTAAGGCATCCGACGAGCGGTTGAACAGGTTGTTGTAGACGCTGTCCAGAAAGGCACCGATCTGGACGTCGCTGGCGCTGAACGGGTTGACGAGGAAAGGGTAGAGGGCCTTGGCCTCGTCGCTGACTCCAAACGAACTGGCGATGTTGGCGAACAACGCCGAGGGCCCCTGCACTGGCAGGCCAGTGACGAACTGGTTGACCCAGAAGGCGAAACCGACGGCATCCGCGCCCCGGCCGAAGAAGGCGACATACGTCGCGGCGATCTGCTCTTCGGCCGTCAGCGCCAGGAGGTCGAGAGTCGTCGACGTCCCAACGCTGACTGGCACAATGTAAAGTAGCGCTTGGCCATCGGCGCTACTGCCACCAGTCGCGGAGGCGTGATAGGTGAAGGAATCGATGCCATGAAAGCCGGGCGCCGCCGCGTAGTTGTAGCCGCCAGTGGCGGCGAGTTGGAACGTGCCGTGCGTCGGGCTTGATAGCAGCGAGGCCATCGAGGCACTCTGGTCGTTGAGCAACACGCCGCTTGATTGGTCGATCAACAGCGACTGACCTTGCAGAACGATATAGGCGTCATCGTGCGTGCTGACCGCGCCGTTGCCGACCGCGGCTAGATAGTCAGCCAGAATGTGAGCGGCGGGCTTGCCCACCAAGCCCCAGCCGAGGTTGCTCGCCGAATCGTAGTTGGCGTAGAATTCGCTGGCAATACCGCCAAACCAGATGGCACCGGCCAGCCAGTCTCCGGCCTCCTTCAGGACATCGAACTGCGCCTGAGCGAGGATCGCCTGCTGATTGGAGTCGGGCGTTCCGCCAATGTTGGAGGGGTTGAAGGGTGCGATGGTGGAGGAGGGGTAGCCGGTTTCCGTCAGGACCAGGGGTTTGCCATAGAAGGCACTGACAGCGGCGAGGTCGGTCAAGACGTTGATGCTGCTTGGTGCATTGGGAACGCTGTGGGCCCAGAACGACTTCAATTGCTGGGACCATGCCGCCACGGCCTGGTCGTAGGTGGCGACGCCGTTGGAAGCGACTGGCAGATAGACATCGACACCGACGAAGTCTAGGGCGCTGGAGAAGGGGATCTGGTGTACGTCAGGGAAGTTGTCCACATAGGGCGAGATGAAGGGAAAGTAGGTCGCTGCGTAGCCGACCAGACCCGAATAGTTGGCCTTCACCGCTTGGATCACACCGAGCCACCAATCAGTGTACGCGGCTGTCTGCAGATTGGTATTTTCGGTGCCGAGGATGACCGCGGTGGCGCGGGCCAGCTGGGCAGCAGTGCCTAGCTGCGGCAGGTAGGCCGCCATCGTCGCGGTGATGGCCGTAAGGTTTTCATTGGCACCGGGTGCACCGATATTGGCTTGGGTCGAGGCGTTGATAAAATAGGGTTTCAGGTTCACCTGAAGGCCGCTTGAGGACACTTGCAGCGCGAACGCCTGGATGTCGCTGAGGCTCGTACCGACGAATTGCTTGTCGGGGAAGAGTGGGTTGGTGGCCGAGGGGACGATGGCGCCGGTGGCAGGATCGATCGGGATTTGCCAGCCAATGGTCATCGATCCGATGTTGTTGGCCTTGTACCATTCGATGGCAGCGTCCCGCAGAACCGGATTGTTGTCTCCAGGAAAAAAAATGTTGTTGCTCAGACCGCTAAGGTTAATCACGACTCTGCTCCCTCAGCCCAGAGCTTGGTGAGGTAGGACCAACCAGCCTTGAGGGCTTTCGTCTCAAAGGCTTCCTATCAAGACAAATCCTGATTCGCTTTGCAACCTCCTTGTTATCTGGACCTGCCCTGCCTGACCGGTGACAGCCGTCTTGCAGGTCTTGGACTACTCTCAGCTCGAAGGCGCTGCGATCACTTCTCGCCCGTCTTCACCGCCGACGACCTGGCCTCATCGCCAATCACCACTTGCTCCTGAAGCTCATGATCGACAACGCGCCGAACAGGCCGTTTAGCGCCACAACCACGCTTGGCACCGGGGCAGGATCTATGGCGTAGCGCCCAAGCAAGTGCCTAGGGCGCTGCTGGGATTGTCCCTGAGGCAAAGACGGCCATTGCTGTGATAGCATTAGGCCAATGAAGGCTTCAGTGGACAGTGGAAGGGGTGCGTCGGTGAACGGAGACTACACGTGGATCACCAACTTCATCTGGGCGATCGCGGACGACGTTCTGCGCGACCTGTACGTGCGCGGCAAGTACCGCGACGTGATCCTGCCGATGACGGTGCTACGCCGCCTCGACGCGGTCTTGGAGCCCACCAAGAAGGCCGTCCTAGATGCGAAGGCGAGCCTCGACAAGGCAAGGATCGCAAACCAGGACATGGCCCTCCGCGCTGCCTCCGAGCAGAGCTTCTACAACACCTCGCCGTTCACGCTTCGCGACCTCAGGAACCGTGGAAGCCAGCAACAGCTCAAGGCCGACTTCGAGGCGTACCTCGACGGCTTCTCCCCAAACGTGCAGGAAATTCTCGACAACTTTGAGTTCCGAAATCAGATACCGCGGCTCTCGAAAGCCGACGCACTCGGCACGCTGATCGTGAAGTTCCTCGACCCTGCGATCAACCTGAGCCCGAACCATATCGCCAACGGCGACGGCTCGGTAAAGCACAAGGGCCTCGACAACCATGCGATGGGAACCATCTTCGAAGAGCTGGTGCGCCGCTTTAACGAAGAGAACAATGAGGAAGCCGGCGAGCACTGGACACCGCGAGATGCCGTCCGGCTCATGACCAATCTGATCTTCATGCCGATCGCCGACCGGATCGAATCCGGGACGTACTTGCTCTATGACGGCGCCCTTGGCACCGGCGGCATGCTGACCGTCGCCGAGGAGACCTTGCAGCAGCTCGCGAAGGAGCACGGCAAGGAGGTCGCGACGCACCTCTACGGCCAGGACATCAACGCCGAGACCTATGCCATCTGCAAGGCCGACCTCCTCCTCAAGGGAGAGGGCGAGGCGGCCGACAACATCGTCGGCGGCCCGGAGTATTCAACGCTTGCGAACGACGCGTTCCGTTCGCGCGAGTTCGACTTCATGCTGTCGAATCCTCCCTATGGCAAGAGCTGGAAGAGCGATCTCGAGCGTATGGGCGGGAAGGATGGGATCAAGGATCCGCGGTTCGTAGTCGAGCACGCCGGCGACCCCGAGTACTCGCTGCTGACGCGATCGAGCGACGGACAGATGCTGTTCCTCGCCAATCTTGTTTCGAAGATGAAGCATTCGACCAAGCTCGGTAGCCGCATTGCCGAGGTGCATAACGGGTCGTCGCTCTTCACTGGGGACGCGGGCCAGGGTGAGAGCAACATCCGGCGCTGGATCATCGAAAACGACTGGCTCGAAGCCATCGTCGCCCTCCCGCTCAATATGTTCTACAACACCGGCATCGCGACGTACATCTGGGTGCTCACGAACCGCAAGCCGGAGCACCGCAAGGGCAAGGTTCAGCTCATCGACGCGACCGCCTGGTTCAAGCCGCTGCGGAAGAACCTTGGCAAGAAGAACTGCGAGCTATCACAGGAAGACATCGATCGGATCGTCCGGACGTTTCTAGACTTTAAGCCAACGGAGCAGTCCAAGATCTTCGACAATGCCGCCTTCGGCTATTGGAAGGTCACAGTCGAGCGGCCCTTGCGCATCCCTGACATCGACCCGGAGCGCATCTACAAGCCAAAGGAACTCAAGGCACTGCGGGAGGAACGTGGGGTGAGCCCTGACGCACCCCCCGTGATACGCAAAATTCACAAGGGCGTTCCCGCCGATCCCCTCCGCGGCCTATTCGAGGTGACCATCAAGGGCAAGCCATCCGTCGTCGAATACGAGCCGGACAGCGACCTACGCGACACGGAGCAGGTTCCTATGCAGGAATCGGGCGGTATCGACGCATTCATCAGCCGAGAAGTGCTGCCGCACGCCAAGGATGCGTGGGTCGACGAGGCCAAGACGCAGATCGGCTACGAGATCAGCTTCAATCGATACTTCTACAAGCCGCAGCCACTGCGTCCGCTCGAGGAAATAAAGGAGGATATCTTGGCGCTGGAACGCGAGACTGAGGACTTGCTCAAGGAGATCGTCGGGGGAAATCTGACATGAAGGAAATTCTCGGCAAAGCCAAGACCGTTCGTGAGCTGCTGGCCGCACATATTTGGAGCCCCAGTCGACTGATGGAAGTTGCAAGCGTATGATTGCCGACCTCAAGCCATATCCAATAATGAAGGACTCCGGCGTGCCGTGGCTTGGACAGGTGCCCGAGCATTGGGAGGTCACGCCGATCGCGCGAATCGGTCAGCTGTTCAAGGGACGTGGTGGCAGCAAGGAAGATGAAGAGACTTCCGGTGTGCCATGCGTGCGGTACGGCGACTTGTACACGCGACATGAATTCTTCATCAATTCCACTAAGGCGTTCGTGAGCCCTGATCGCGCTTCGGCGTACACGCCGATTCGATATGGTGATGTACTGTTTGCGGCAAGTGGGGAAACAATGGAGGACATCGGGCGTTCGGCCGTGAATCTCTTGGATGGTGACGCCGTTTGCGGAGGCGACGTAATCTTGCTGCGGCCCGGTCGAGACATGAATCCACGCTTGCTCGGCTATGCGGCTGACGCACCGTCGTCGCGGCACCAGAAGGCCACCATGGGACGCGGCTACACGATCGTCCATATCTATGAATCGGAGCTGAAGAGACTTGCGCTCGCCATTCCTCCTTTGGCCGAGCAAGTCGCCATCGTTCGGTTCTTGGATCGCGCGGACATTCGCATTCGCCGCTACATCACAGCGAAGCAGAAGCTCATCAAGCTGCTGGAGGAGGAGAGGCAGGTAATCACAGAGCGTGCGGTCATGCGCGGCCCAGATCCGATGGTTCGTTTGAAGCCCTCCGGCATTGACTGGGTTGATGATGTTCCTGCAAACTGGGAAGTAACCCCGCTTGGTCGCTTGATTGATCTGCTTACTGGTTTTCCATTTAAGAGTGACGGTTTCACTCAGGTCGAGGGCGACGTACGCCTACTTCGAGGTGTGAACATCTCGCCTGGCAGGCTTAGATGGATTGATGTTGTGCGGTGGCCGAAAGCGGACCGTGTAAGCTACGGCGCGTTTGAGCTGCATAGGGGTGATATTGTATTGGGTATGGACAGGCCGCTTATTCAGGGCGGGACACGTGTTGCTAGGGTTGAGGAAGCGGATATTCCGGCACTGTTGCTTCAGCGCGTCGCTCGCATTCGAACTAAAGACACATTGTCAGCTGAGTTTCTTATCCTACTTCTCGCCGGAAAGTCCTTCAGTGATTATCTCACCCCTATTTTCACGGGGGTCAGCGTGCCTCATTTGAGCCCGGACCAAATCAAAGCCTTTCGATTTGGCTTACCAAGTATAGAAGAACAGAGGGAGATTGTGCACCGGGTTGCGGAGACAACAAGAGCAATTAATCTTGCAATTGCCACTGCAGAACGGGAGATTGCTCTGCTACGTGAGTACCGTACTCGCCTTATCGCCGATGTCGTGACCGGCAAGCTCGATGTACGCAAGGCGGCGGCAAAGCTGCCGGAAGTGACACCCGAGGCTGCGTCTCTAGACGAGATCGACGACATGTCGCAGGATGAAGAATCGGCACAGATTGAGGGAGCTTGAGGCCGAAGAAGCCGCATGAAAACAGACACCAGCGAGAAGGGATTGGAGGCACTGATTGTCAGCGACATGACCGCCGACGGTTGGGTTCCTGGCAATCCAAACGACTACGACCGCAGCTATGCGGTGGACTTGGCGCAGTTGAAGGCCTTCCTTGCGACGACCCAGCCGCTGGCGATGGCAGCCCTGGATCTCGATCACGATAGCGCCACGCGCCAGAAATTCCTCGCGCGGCTCCAAGGCGAGATCACCAAGCGCGGCGTGATAGACGTCCTGCGCAAGGGTGTGAAGCACCAGTCGCACTCGATCGACCTCTTCTATGGCACCCCAACTCCCGGCAACACTAAAGCAGAAGAACGATACGCCGCGAACCGCTTCAGCGTGACACGGCAGCTCCGGTATAGCCTCGACGAGACCATGAATGCCCTCGACGTCGGGCTCTTCATCAACGGCCTGCCGATCGCGACCTTTGAGCTCAAGAACAGCCTCACCAAGCAGACAGTCGCGGACGCGATCGAGCAGTACAAGCGCGATCGCGACCCGAAGGAGCTGCTGTTCCAGTTCGGGCGCTGCATTGCGCACTTCGCGATAGATGACGCGGAGGTGCGGTTCTGCACGCACCTCAAAGGCGGGGCGTCATGGTTCCTGCCCTTCAACAAGGGGTGGCACCATGGCGCCGGCAATCCGCCGAATCCGGCCGGCCTCAAGACCGACTACTTCTGGAAGGAGACGCTCCGCCCCGCGAGCCTCACCAACATCATCGAGAACTATGCGCAGATCGTCGAAGTGGTTGATCCCAAAACGGGAAAGAAGAAGCGCGAACAGATCTTCCCACGTTTCCACCAGCTCGACGCGGTGCGGAAGCTCCTTGCGCATGCGGGGGAACACGGTGCCGGCACGCGATACCTGATCGAGCATTCGGCGGGGAGCGGCAAATCGAACTCCATCGCTTGGCTCGCGCATCAGCTCGTCGGGTTGAAGCGGGAGGATAGGCCGGCTTTCGAGTCGGTCATCGTCGTGACAGATCGGAGGATCCTCGACAGCCAGCTACACAACACGATCAAGAACTTCATGCAAGTTGGCGCCACTGTGGGCCATGCGGACCGCTCCCGCAACCTGAGGGAACTGATCACGGGCGGCAAGAAGATCATCATCTCGACGGTGCAGAAGTTCCCGTACGTGCTCGAGGAGATCGGCAACGACCACCGCGGCAGGCCGTTCGCCATCATCATCGACGAGGCGCACTCAAGCCAGGGCGGCAAAGCGACCGCTGCCATGCACAGCGCGCTTTCGACGGCCGGCCAGGTGGAGGACGACGAGACCGTCGAAGACGAGATCAACCGGATCATGGAGGCGAAGAAGCTTCTGCCGAACGCGAGCTATTTCGCCTTTACAGCGACCCCGAAGAGCAAGACGCTGGAGATCTTCGGCGACCCGTACCAAGAGGGGAACAAGACCAAGCGCCATCCATTCCACAGCTACACGATGAAGCAAGCGATCGACGAGGGCTTCATCCTCGACGTGCTCGAGAACTACACTCCGGTCGACAGCTACTACAAGCTCATCAAAACGGTGGAGAGCGATCCGGAGTTCGACACCAAGAAGGCGAAGAAGAAGCTCCGCCGCTATGTGGAGAGCCACGAGCACGCCATCGGCGTGAAGGCCGAGATTATGGTCGACCACTTCCACGAACAGGTGATCGACCTGCGGAAGATCGGTGGGGAGGCCCGGGCCATGGTGGTGACGAGCGGCATTGAGCGCGCCATCCAGTACTTCCATGCCATCCGGGACTATCTCGACAGCCGCAAGAGCCCATACAAGGCAATCGTCGCCTTCTCTGGGGAGCACGAGTACGGCGGGACTAAGGTCACGGAGGCGACCCTAAACGGGTTCCCGTCGAAGGACATCCCCGACAAGATCGAGGAGCACCCGTACCGGTTCCTGATCTGTGCCGACAAGTTCCAGACCGGCTACGACGAGCCGCTACTCCACACCATGTATGTGGACAAGCCGCTCTCGGGCGTAAAGGCGGTGCAGACACTCTCGCGACTCAATCGGGCGCGCCCGCAGAAGCACGACACCTTCGTCCTCGACTTCATGAACGATATTGAGACCATCAGAGCGTCGTTCGAACCGTACTACCGGACGACGATCCTCGCCGCGGAAACTGATGCCAACAAGCTCCACGACCTCAAGGCCGACCTGGACGGCGCCGGCGTCTATTCACCCGAGGAGATCGACGAGTTCGTGAAGCGGTACTTGAACGGGGCCGGCCGAGACGCGCTCGATCCGCTCCTCGACAGTTGCGTCGCGCTCTACCTTGAGAACCTCGACGAAGACGGCCAGGTCGACTTCAAGGGCAAGGCTAAGGCGTTCGTGCGGAGCTACGGCTTTCTGTCGGCCATCTTGCCGTACACGAACGCCGACTGGGAGAAGCTGTCGATCTTCCTGACGTTCCTCGTCCCCAAGCTGCCGGCACCCAAGGAGGAGGACCTATCGAAGGGCATCCTCGAAGCGATCGACATGGACAGCTACCGCGCGGAGAAGAAGGCCGCGATCAAGATCCAGTTGCCGGATGAGGATGCGGAACTCGAACCGTTACCAGCGGACGCCGGCAGTGGGCGGGCCGAGCCTGAACTCGACCGGCTGTCGACCATCCTCAAGACGTTTAATGATCAGTTCGGCAACATCAATTGGGCGGACAACGACCGCATCAGGAGGCTGATGACCGAGGAGATTCCGGCGAAGGTGTCAGCCGACAAGGCGTATCAGAATGCCAAGAGGAATTCTGATAAGCAGAATGCCCGCGTTGAGCACGATAAGGCCCTGAAGCGCGTCATGACGGCGGTGCTCAAGGACGACGCTGAATTGTACAAGCAGTTCAGTGACAATCCGGAGTTCCGGCGATGGCTCACCGACATGGTGTTCTCTATGACCTACGAGGACGCTCCGCGATAGAGAGCGGGCGGCCCGTGTCAGCTCGAGGCCGCGACATGCGGCTGAGGAGTCTGTCCGAGAGCGAATGCGAGCCGACAGACAGGAAGTCGTCCCGAGCGCCATGCGGTCCGATCCTGATGTTCAGCGCATTTGTCCGGCGGCGGCGTCCACATAGAGAATGGGCCAGCTGTATGGGGAAGGCGTATGGGGTTGGCGCCGGTGGCTGTCGCGGTAGCGGCGAGAAGGAGGCCGGTGTGGAAGCCGGCCTCCCGCTCCTCGCGGAGCTCTTGTCAGTGGCTTTCCGCCCGGAAGCGGGCCGGGTCCTCCATCCACTTGCGGATGTCCTCCTCTCGGTACACCACGCGGCCCCGGGGATGCTCCGAAAGGCGTATCCTCTTCGGAAACGTCCCCTTGATCTCGCGGCGCGCCTGTTCGGCGAACGACAAGGTGACGAGGTCTTTGACCTGCTTCTTGGATAGAAAACGCATCGGTCTGCTCCGTATGAACGGAGCATCGCGACGCCCCTTGGGTTAGACAACGCCCCTGGGCGGGTGGAGCGTAGCACAACCCCTGCAAGAGGGGCACTGTTCCCGGCTACCCTGGCTGGGTGAAGACATGTGCAAGCAACAAGTTCGATCCGTTCCCTATAAGGCTGAGATCTCGCCCTCGAAGCCAGCGCCGATTTTCGCCACCCCCGGCCGACAGGCCTTCACGCGGCCCTACGGGCTCCGCATCTCGGCGGTCGTCACGGCAGGCGCAACCGGTGGCTGGAGTTAGCTCTCCCTCGGCACAACTGGCATTGTGTCTGGCAAGACATTCTCGGATAGACTTCCAAAAACAGGAGGTGGGCTGTGGCCAAACTAGCAATCGTCGCGACGATGAAGATCGTCCCAGGGAAGCGAGCGGAGTACCTCCCGCACCTCATGGCGCACGGCAAGCGGTGCCTCGCCAATGAACCCGGCACCTTGCGCTTTGAGATCATGCTGCCGAACGACGAGCCTGACACGATCTTGCTATACGAGGTCTACGAGAGCCCGGAGGCGTTCGATGCCCACTGGAACGGTGCCTCGATCCAGCAGGCCCGGAAGGACACGGCAGGCATGGTCGAGAGTATGAAGGGGACGAGGTGTGCGCTGGTAGAGTGACGCGCGCACGCTCCAATTTCCCCGGAACGGCCTTCAGCGTCCAGCACTTAGGGTGCCCTGTGTGCAGTCCCGAAAGCAGCGCAGACTGGCTACATTGAGTGAGAAAACAGAATTGGGACGGTGGGATGCAAGAGACTGAAAGAAAAGACCGGACGATCCCCGGCGCCGGCCGGCTGGCTGGAAAGTCGGCTCTCGTGACGGGCGCCTCGCGTGGCATTGGCGCCACGATTGCAGAGCGGATGGCTGCGGAGGGCGCGCAGGTAATCGTGAACTACGTGGCAAATGCCGACGCCGCTGAGGGCGTGGTCAAGAGGATTCGTGAAGCCGGCGGGATCGCGCATGCGGTGCAGGCTGACGTGAGTCGGGTCAGCAGTGTTGCTCCGCTCATAGCTGCAACAGTCAAACACTTCGGGCGGCTCGACGTACTCGTCAACAACGCGGCTATCAGTGAAGGCTCTGCGTTCGACGACATCACCGAGGCGATGTTTGATCGCTTGGTCACGACAAATGTCAAGTCTGTGCTGTTCCTGTCGCAGGCGGCCGCTCGGGCATTTGATACCCGTGGCGGCGCGATAGTGAACATCAGCTCGGTCGGCACTCGAATGGCTGGTCCACGTTACATGGTTTACCAAGCGACCAAGGCCGCGATCGAGATGCTGACAGTCGCGATGTCACGAGAGTTGGGACCGCGAGGCATTCGTGTGAATGCGGTGGCACCTGGACTGATTGACACAGAGATGCTTCGCAGCGTAATGCCAGCGGAAGCAATGCGGGCTAACATTGAGCGGAATACACTAGGCCGACTTGGACAGACGGATGACATCGCCCCTGTCGTTGCTTTCCTGGCCTCGGAGGAGGCTCGATGGCTTACAGGCGAAACAATCCACGTAAACGGCGGACAGCGCGGTTGATAGTTGACCGCGCTCTACTATCCCAAACACCGGCGCGATCCGCATCTGTACAGAGAGAGAATTGGATACGCGAAAGCGACATCGCCCAGATTAGGCAAGAAGAGTAGACTTGATTTTTGATGGCCAGAAAGCGATTGGGATTCTCCGCAATTGCTTTCCCAATTCAAATGTCGCGTCGTAAAGATGTCTATCTTCCTCCCCATCTTCGTATTTGTAAACAATATAGGTCGCCGGCCAGCCCCAGTCGAACCCTATACAAATGCCGGCTACGGCGTGCTGGATTTGATTGCCGCCATCACGAAAGTCGGCCTTCAATCCAGTATCCAAAAATGAGTTGAACGGCATGGCAAAAGCGCCGTGGTTTCGCTCTCGCGACGTCCATCCATCGCCAACTAAAACACGCTTAAGATCGTGAAGAACAACGCTCTTGATTACTTCCGACCGCTGTTCTGCTGAAAGGCTCGGAGAGACTTGAGTGTGCAAAGCGCCCCGGGATACGGCGGCAAAGAAGGCCATATCTACAAGCGCTTGGCCGTCAGTGGTAGTGCCGAGACGTGCACCTTTGACAGAACCTTGGCGTACATTTGTAAGTTTCGTGTCGGTACGGTGTTTTCCTTAAGAGCATGTTCCATATAGCCAGGAACAATGAGACCATCTTGCGTGCCCATGGTTGATGCTCCTTCCGCTCTGGAAGCATCAGTAGCGCACATGCTGTGAAGTGGTACAAGTTTGGGAGGAGCTGCATTGCCACGACCTCAGCGGTCGTCACCCTTCTTCATTTAGCCGCCTCCAGCCCGGCCGACGCCGCCCGGCCTGCAGAGTCAACCACCGTGCTGGCCAGGGCGCGTGCTCCGCGGTCTCTCTCGGCTGGCATCCCCTCCCTCTGCTTGGGCGGCGGCATGGCGCCCAAGCCGACGTGGGCTTCGGCGAGGCCGCCAGAGCTGGGGAGCGTATGCGGTTCAACCAGCGATCGAGCGCCTGCCATCTACAGGGTGGCCGACTTCTAATCGAATCGGTGGCCGACTTACTCCCCGGAAAACCACAGTTTTGAGTAAAGTGCAGGGCGATACCGTATTCAGCCCATCTGTTCTGTTTCGGTACCAACTACGTTCTGGAGAACGTAGTTGGTGTAAACTTCGATACTATGGCGCATCTCCGGGATGTAGTTGTGCTGGTCATAAGTCTGTTCGACCGGGTCCTGCACGCCCGAAACGTGGTTGATGTACTTCTCGGCGACCTCGCGGGGGAGCCGCAACTGCGCCCACTTCGTTCGAAACGTTCTCCGGAGGTCATGGAGTGTCCAGCCGGTGACGCCCGAGGCTTTGTCGAGGTCGGCTTTCGACTTGCTCCATCCTGACCAAGCCCGGTCTTTCGAGAGCAGGGCGACCACTTCGGGTCGCACGGGAAAGACATGGTCGGCGTGGTTTTTGGTGAAGCCGCCGGGGATGGTCGCGAGGTCGCCGTCTCGAAGGATGATCTGCTCGATCTCGCTCCGGCGTTGGCCGGTCAGGATCAAGAGCTTGACGATGGTGCCGAATGCCGTGTCGGGGCAGGCGTGCCAGACCTTCTTGAGTTCGTCATCCGTCAGGACCCGCTTCCGTGCCTTGGACTTGCGGACCACGAGCGTCTCGGCCGGGCTGGTCTTGAGGTAGCCTTCCGTGACGGCGAACTTGAAGAGCAGCTTGAGGACGGCAGTGGCGTGAGATTTCACACTTGGCGCGAGGTCTTTGACCGAATGGGTCAACGTCGTCGCGCTGATGTGTACGAGAATTTGGGGCAGGGCGACGCGCCCCAGGAGCCATTCGTAGCTGTCGTACGTCCGCCGTCGAACGTGAGCCTTCCGATCAACCAGGAAGCGCTTCTTGAGCTCGTCGTACGTGACCGTGGCGACGACCCCATAATTTCGTGTCCTCAGCAGGTCCTGCGCCCGTTCGCGCGCGGTCGCGAGGGAAAGGATGGGGTAGATGCCCAGGGTCTCCCGCTTCCGCTCTTTGCCGTACGTGACGACGAACGCCTTGGTGCCGCCGGGCGACACCCGGACGCCGAAGCCGTGGAGGGTGTCGTCGTGATGGATTTTTTGGCCAGTCGCTGGGACCGGCAGACTGCGGACTTTCAGGTCCGTTAATCTCGCCATAGTCTCACCTATGCTCGCGGTGCTGCGAGGAACAGTGGTCACTATGGACGAGCACATCAAGTGAATTCAATGACTTACGGTTACCATGGTCCGTATGAGGAACGTCTGCATCTGACTACGGATCAGAAGGTTAGGAGTTCGAATCTCTTCGGGCGCGCCATTCTCACAAGCTCGTCTATTCCAAGCTGGCCAGCGTTTTAGTGATCTCGCTCGCTATTCCACAGGGGGAACAGAACAGGGGTGTTTGTCTTACGTCCGAGTCTTACGTCGTGAGACGTAAGACAAATCACGCGGCCTGCCCCTCGTATGCCAGCCTGATGTTGAGCGCCGCAGCCGCTTGGTCGGCAGTCACGGCGGCATAGCATTTCAGCACCTGGTCGATCGTGTCGAGTTCATGGCCGGTGATCGCCCGGATCAATTCGCGCGGCACCCCGGCGTCATGGTTCAGCGTGATGCATGTATGACGCATCGTCCGCATGGTGAGCTTCTTCGTCGGCAGGCGCAGTGGATCCTCGGGATCGGCGCCAACATAGTACCGGGTCTCGAAGTACGGATGCTGCTTGGTCAGCCGATCGCGCAGTTCATTGAACACGTCGCGGAATGCATCGGCATCCTTCCAGGGCCGGCCGGCGCCGTCGTGGAAGAACGTCCGCGCAGTGACGCCATCGTCCCGCCGCCGGGCCCGTGCCGCCTCGACGCGCATCACCAGCGCTGGCACCGTCCGCCACGGTAGAACGAGCGGATTGTTGGTCTTCTCCTGCCGGAAGGCGAGTAGGTCGCGATCGAAGACGTCCGCCGGCCACGACAACCAATCCTGCTTGCGCACCCCCAGCCAGCCCATCATCACGACGGCGTCGCCGATGGACTTATGGCCAGCATTGTCGGCCAATGCTACGAAAGCGTCGATCGCCGCACGCGGCCACAGGATGAGGTTTGGCTTCGGAAGGCCGAGGTCGAGCTCGGCAGCGGGGTTCTCTTTCGGTGGCACGAAGCCGGGATGATCGACCCTGTCGTAGCAGAGCCTGACGCGGCCAAAGAAGGCGCGGATGGTCCGGTACATCGAATGCGCGCCTGCCCAGCCGTTGGCCTCGCCGTGCTCGCGCAGCCAGGACCGTAATGTTCCGGGCGCCAGCTTGCGCCAGTAGGTTTCGCCGAACTTCTCCACGAACTTGTCGAGATAGACCCGGTACTCGAGCTGCGTCTTGTCCGACAGCGAGGTGTAGACGTCATGATCCTTGTAGTCGGCCACCATGGCGCCGATTTGGCCTGGGCGGTATGTTCGCCACCTCTCTGACGGTTCTGCTCCACGAGCAGTTTTCCCGGCCTGGACAGGCGTCTGCGTGACCGGTCTGCCGAGCTTGTCGATCAAGTGCGGGCCCATCCCAGCTTCGCCCCGGCGCCATGCCGTGTAGATAGCTGCTACGGCTCGGCACGCACTGGCGGCGACGATCGGATCGCGGATCGGTTTGCCCCGGCCATCGTGCAGGCGCACCGTCGCCCAACCCTTCTGTCGGTCCTCGTGGCGCGGCGCGAAGTAGTGGCGGAGCGTGCCGTCCTTGTTGGTGTACGTCACCAAGTAAGGCGCGTCGATCTTGCTCATCGTGCCATTTTCTCCTGGTTGAGGAGCCTGCACGATTTGCAAGCACTCGGTCAATACGACCGCATCACTATAGGAGCATACCCGTTGCTCCGTTGGCGCCGAGTCGGTCGAGGACGTGGTTCAGCTTGCTGTTCACTTGCTTTCCGTGTTGGCCGCGGCGCGACGCCAGTGGGGTTGCTGCCAGCGGTTGCCAGCCAATCGGCCACAGCCTTGGCGGACCAGAGACCACGTTCAAAAGGATGCGGAAACCCCTGCGCGTAGAGGCGCTTGCGCACACGGTCGCGGCCGAACCAACCAGCGGGCTTGCGGAAAATCCTCTCGATGTCGGCCGGACTGGTTCTATCGAGCGGTCCTCGACGATGCGCTCGTGCTGACGTGAGAGCCTCCTGCGCGTCTCCGGCTGGCCGAGGGTCGAGCGGGTGCTCCAGGCGATCGATTCGGTCGAACAGATCGGCATCGATCCGGCCGATGCCTGCCCCGATCACTGGCGGCATCTTCACAACCGGCTCACCGCGGGCGAAGTGTCGCGGCCTTACAGCCGCGAGCAGCATCGGGCGTGGCTCCTGCGCAAGCGGATCGGTCCATGACGCGCTTCGGATGGATGATGACCACCTGCTGCGCCATGCTCTGTGGAGGCGCATCGGCGCTCTTCTCTCCCATGCCGACGCTGATCTGGAACGCGAGCGCCAGTGTGCCGATCGGTCTTTACTTGATGGAGCCGATCGACGCCCTTCACATCGGTCAGCTCGTCGTCATCAGGCCTCCGGAGGCTGTCGAATCCTTTCTTGCCGGGCGCGGCTATCTGGCCAGGGGCGTGCCGCTGTTGAAGCGTGTTCTCGCTCTTTCCGGTCAGACGGTCTGCCGCATCGGTCGCGCGATCACCGTCGACGGAATGGCCTTGGGTGAGGCGCTCGACCGCGACCAGCTCGGACGTGTTCTGCCTGGTTGGACGGGTTGCCGGATCGTCGCGGACAGCGACGTCTTCCTGATGAATTGGCAGTCAACGAACTCGTTCGACGGCCGCTATTTCGGTCCTCTTCCAGCCTCGACCATCGTCGGCGTCGCCGTTCCCCTCTGGACCAAAGTGGACAACTGACATGCCTCGCTCTTCCAAGCACGGCTCCATGCTGCAAGCGGATGCACAGCCGTTTGAGTCCTCCTCCGTCCCGGCCACATCACCTTGGCTCGTGCGCTGGCGGACTAGCTTCAAGGCTACCTGCCGGCTCCGCCTGTGCAGTTTGGCTGTCGTCATTCTGCTCAGCGGCGCCGACGGTGCCCACGGCGAACCAGTCGCAAAATTGTCCGTCGATGCCACTGTCACTACGGATCGGATCGCCGACTCTGTATCGGAGGCATCGCGGCGGTTCGCGATCCCAGCCGCCTGGATTTGGGCGGTTATGCGCGCAGAGAGCCTGGGCGATGCCCACGCGCTGTCGCCCAAAGGCGCCATGGGTTTGATGCAGATCATGCCCGGCACATGGTCCGAGCTGCAGTCACGCTACGGTCTTGGTTCTGATCCCTATGATCCGCACGACAACATCATCGCTGGTGCGGCCTATTTGCGTGAGCTGCACGATCGCTTCGGCGAGCGCGGGTTTCTTGCGGCATACAATGCGGGCCCTGGTCGCTACGAAGAGCATCTCGCGACCGGTCGACCGCTTCCCTCAGAGACGCTTTCATACATGGCCGCTGTCGCGTCGGTGGCCGGCGTGCGCATTGATGACCGGGAGAATGCTGCAAGCGTTGCAGGCTCCTCATGGGCCTCCGCCCCGATCTTCGTATCGCGTAGAGCGACCAGCTTTGCGCGCGCTCAATCGCCGGCGGATGCTCGAATCCAGGTTGGTGCCCCAGCCGGCCGGGCACAGGCGCAGTCAGCGCTTGCGCCGCCCTCCGATGGACTATTCGCCCAGGCGTCCAGCCGGACCATGCGGCCATGACCTTGGTCGGGCCGCGTCGCCTTGTAGCGCGCTTTGGCGCTCGTCTAAGTGCTGGCGAGGGTATTCACAGAAACCCAACTCATGGACGGCGAGATAAAAGGGCATGCCCGAAACGCTGTAAGCCTCTGACGAGGCTCGCGTTTTGGCGTGCATGCCGGTCGGTCGCGGGCATGAAGCCTGGTTTTTCTCAAGGATTTCAAGGCTTTCGTATGCACGGGCCTGAAACGCGACTGTCCGAGGCCTCGTCATGAGCCAGCGCGACAGCGATTTTCGCATTCGGCTCGGCCGCATCAAATCCACGCGCGCACCGAAGGCGAGGAGCTTCCTCAACCAGGTGCTGCGGGCCGCTAAGAAGGCGGGCCATATCGCTGCGCCGGCGTCAGGTGCACGCGCCTCCGGCTATGGCCGCTCGACCTTCGGCCGGGGCCGCGGCAGCTTCAGGCGCAGCCGTCTGTTCAGCTCGACCCGTCGCATCATCGTGAAGGCGCGGGTCGTGCGCCACCGGGGCCGATCCTTCCGTTCGGCGCCGCTCTCGGCGCATCTATCCTATCTCAAGCGTGAGGGCGTCAGCCGCGATGGAGAAAAGGGCGTCATGTTCGACGCCGGCTCCGATCGCGCCGACGATTTCGCCTTTGCGGGCCGGTGCAAAGACGACCGACACCATTTCCGCTTCATCGTCTCGCCCGAGGATGCCGGCGAGATGACCGACCTCAGGGCGTTCACGCGCGATCTCGCGCAGCAGATAGACGCCGATCTCGGCACGCGGCTGGACTGGGTTGCCGTCGATCACTGGAATACCGACAACCCTCATGTCCACCTCCTCATACGCGGGGTGGATGCTGCCGGCGCCGATCTGGTGATCTCGCGCGACTACATCAGCCGGGGCCTGCGCTCGCGCGCCGAGGATCTGGCGTCGATCGAGCTGGGCCCCAAGCCCGAACACGAGATCCGCAACGCCCTCGAAAAGGAAGTAACCGCAGAGCGATGGACCCGCCTCGATGTCGAAATCCGCGGCATTGCTGACGACGTCGGTTCCATTGATCTGCGCCCCGAGACACGTGGTCCCGCCGATCCCGAGATCCGCCGCCTGATGATCGGCCGCCTCCAGCATCTGGCGAAGATGGGCCTCGCCACCACGACCGGTCCCGGGGAGTGGATGGTGGCGCTGGAGGCCGAGCGCAATCTTCGCGACCTCGGCATGCGCGGCGACATCATCAAGACCATGCATCGGGCCTTCACCGAGCGCGGCCAGGATCGCGGCGTTGCCGACTATGTCATCGACGGCGGAGCCGCCTCGCCGATCATCGGCAGGCTGGTCGACACGGGTCTCCATGATGAGCTGACCGGCGAAGCTTATGCCGTGATCGACGGCACGGACGGCCGCGCCCATCATGTTCGCTTTCGTGGCATCGAAGCCTTCGCGCATGCGCCGCCCGTCGGTGGCGTCGTCGAGGTTCGGCGCTTCGGCGGGCCGGAGGACCAGCGGCCGACGCTCGTCCTCGCCAACCGTTCTGACCTCGATCTCCGCACCCAGGTCACGGCGCCGGGCGCCACCTGGCTCGACCATCGTCTAGTCGAGCGCGAATCGATGCCGCTCTCCATGGCGGGGTTCGGCCGCGAGGCACGCGATGCCATACAGGCCCGTGCCGAGCATCTCGCTGACGAAGGGCTCGCCCGTCGCCAGGGTCAGCGCATCATCCTGCAGCGCGATCTGCTCAACACGCTGCGACGCCGCGAACTGGACGCCGTGGGCGAGAAGCTGTCGGCCGAGACGGGGCTGCCGCATGTGAAGGCCGCGGCGGGCGAGCATGTCGGGGGCGTCTATCGCCAGCATCTGACTCTCTCCTCAGGCCGCTTCGCCATGATCGACAACGGGCTTGGCTTCCAGCTCGTGCCCTGGTCGCGCGAGATCGAGCGGAGGCTCGGCCAGCACATCGCGGGCGTCACCCGGGACGGCGGCGGCATCGAGTGGAGCCTGGGGCGCAAGCGCGACCTTGGCCTTTAGCCACGAGCAAGAAGAAAGGATCCCTTGCCATGTCCGCGACCAAGATCCTCTGGGGCCAGATCATCATCGTCTTCCTGGTCGTGCTGATCACGACCTGGGCGGCGACGCAGTATGTGGCCTGGCAGCTCGGCTTTCAGGCCCAACTCGGAGCCCCATGGTTCGGGCTCGTGGGAATGCCGGTCTATTACCCGCCGGCCTTCTTCGCCTGGTGGTTCTCTTATGACGCCTATGCGCCAGAGATCTTCACCGAGGGTGCCTTCATCGCCGCGTCAGGAGGCGTCATTTCGATCGCGGTCGCCATTGGCATGTCGGTGTGGCGGGCGCGGGAAGCGAAGAACGCCGAGACCTATGGCTCGGCGCGCTGGGCCGAGAAGGGAGAGGTGAAGGCAGCTGGGCTGCTCGGCCCGGATGGCGTGGTACTCGGCAAGCTGGGGCGCGGCTACCTCCGCCACGACGGGCCCGAGCACGTGCTGTGTTTCGCGCCGACGCGCTCGGGCAAGGGCGTCGGCCTGGTCGTGCCGTCGCTGCTGACCTGGCCGGGTTCGGCCATCGTCCACGACATCAAGGGCGAGAATTGGCAGCTCACGGCCGGCTTCCGCGCGAAGCACGGCCGTGTCCTGTTGTTCGACCCGACCAATCCGAAGTCAGCGGCCTACAACCCGCTGCTCGAGGTCCGCCGCGGCGATTGGGAGGTCCGCGACGTCCAGAACGTCGCCGATGTGCTGGTCGATCCAGAAGGCTCGCTCGACAAGCGCAATCACTGGGAGAAGACCAGCCATTCCCTGCTGGTCGGCGCCATCCTGCATGTTCTCTATGCCGAGGAGGACAAGACGCTCGCCGGCGTCGCCGCCTTCCTCTCCGATCCGAAACGGCCGATCGAGTCGACGCTGAAGGCCATGATGACCACGCCCCATCTCGGCGACGCCGGGCCACATCCCGTCGTCGCGTCGACTGCACGTGAGCTGCTGAACAAATCCGACAACGAACGTTCCGGCGTGCTGTCGACCGCGATGTCGTTCCTTGGCCTCTATCGCGACCCCGTCGTCGCCCAGGTGACGCGGCGCTGCGACTGGCGCATCGCCGACCTGATCGCCGATCCGAGGCCGGCGACGCTCTACCTCGTGGTGCCGCCTTCCGACATCTCCCGAACCAAGCCGCTCATCCGGCTGGCGCTGAACCAGATCGGGCGCCGCCTGACCGAGGATCTGCATGCGAAGGAGCGCAAGCATCGCGTGCTCATGATGCTCGACGAGTTTCCGGCGCTCGGCCGCCTCGACTTCTTCGAATCCGCGCTCGCTTTCATGGCGGGCTACGGCATCAAGAGCTTCCTGATCGCGCAGTCGCTGAACCAGATCGAGAAAGCCTATGGGGCAATCAACTCGATCCTCGACAACTGCCATGTCCGGGTGAGCTTCGCGACCAACGACGAACGGACCGCAAAGCGGGTGAGCGATGCGCTCGGGACGGCGACCGAGATGAAGGCGATGAAGAACTATGCCGGGCACCGGCTCTCTCCCTGGCTCGGCCATCTCATGGTGTCACGCTCCGAGACCGCCCGCCCGCTGCTTACCCCCGGCGAGGTGATGCAGCTCCCGTCGACCGATGAGATCGTCATGGTCGCCGGTGCACGACCGATCCGGGCGAGGAAGGCGCGCTATTACGAAGATGCCCAGTTCAAGGAGCGCGTGCTGTCGCCGCCCGATCCGCAGATGTCCGGGCGGACATCCCGTGCCGACGGCTGGTCAGCGCTGACACCGCAGAAGCCGGACGCGGTGCTGCTGGCCGGGATGGAGACGGCGGAGAGCGATCAGGCCAATAGCGGCGTTCGCCGCGAACCTGAGCTTCCCGACCATGTCGCCATCGCCAGGGAGACGACCGACCAGAAGCCCGCGGAGGAGTTCGCCATGATGCTCGATGAGCAACCGGAGGATGTCGCCCGCCAGCGTCAGGCGTTGCGCCGGCAGATACGTGGGATCGCGCGTCAGGTCTCGCTCGACCCCAATGACGGCATGGAACTCTAGGGGGCGGGATGCGCGACCGCCTGAACCTCACCTTGCCCGTCGAAATGATCACCCGAATCAACGAGCTGTCGGAACGCAGGAAGATCCCGCGATCGGCCATCGTCGAGGCGGCCGTGGCGTCGTTCCTGTCTCCCGACGCCGCCGATCGGCGCGAAGCCGCCTTCACCCGCCGGATGGACCGGCTTTCCCGGCAGTCACAGCGCATCGAGCGCGACCTCGGCATCACGGCGGAAACGCTGGCGCTGTTCGTGCGCTTCTGGCTGACGATCACGCCGCCATTGCCGGGCGACGGGCAGGCAGCCGCCCAGATCAAGGGCCGCGAGCGATTCGAAGGCTTCGTCGAGACGCTCGGCAAGCGGCTTCAGAAAGGCCAGAGTTTCCTGCGAGAAATTCCCGAAGACGTTGCCGGGACGATTGCGTCAGGTGAAACTGACCCGCCGGTGGAAGACCGATAGTGCTGACCAGACTAGAATAGCCGAGGGCGGAATTGTCGCCGAAGTCGGCGCTGGTGACCCCGATGAGCGGTTGCGTCTCGAGCTATCAAATCGGGTGTCCGCGATCACCGAAGCTCCGATGACGCGCTGGTGAGGCCAGAGGGTCGGCCCCGACAGGGCGCAGGCCGCCGGTCCAGACCAGAGGCCGGTAGCCATGTGAAGGGTCGCCGAAGCCTTGGGCCTGCGGCTGGCACGCGGCCACACGCTTGTCGATGAAGGCATGGTCGACGTTCCGGCGACGGACCCGGGCAACGCCACGGACGTAGATCGATCTTAGACCGACCCGTTCGCATGTCTTTCTATCCTGACGCCCGATGACCCCATCGGCCTTATTGCGCTCTCCCAGCCCCGTTCTCTAAGCATCGCGCAGACACGTCGGTTCAGCCGACATCGCGGGGTTCGCTGTGACGACGATCTCCTCCTTTCGATCAGAAGCCGTCGCCCGAGGCACGCGAATGCTCCGCACCGCGCTCGGCCCGCTGATCGCAAGTCATCTCGAGGATCCAACCGTCGTCGAGGTGATGCTGAACCCCGACGGTCGGCTCTGGATCGATCGCCTCTCGGAAGGCCTTAGAGACACCGGCGCTCGAGTTGGCCCTGCTGACGCCGAACGGATCGTCCGGCTCGTCGCCCATCACGTCGGGCTGGAGGTTCACGCCGGCAGCCCACGCATCTCGGCCGAGCTGCCGGAAAGCGGAGAACGGTTTGAAGGCCTGGTGCCACCGGTGGTGGCTGCACCGTGCTTCGCCATCCGCCGCCCGGCGGTGGCGGTGTTTACCCTCGGCGACTACGTCCGGTCTGGAATCATGTCGTGTGCGCAGGCGGACCTACTGCGCGCCGCCGTCCGGAGCCGGAAGAACATCCTGGTCGCGGGAGGCACGTCGACCGGCAAGACGACTCTGGTCAATGCCTTGCTTGCGGAGATCGCTCAGACTGGCGACCGCGTGGTCCTGATCGAAGACACCCGCGAACTGCAATGTGCCGCGCCCAATCTCGTGGCGCTGCGCACCAAGGACGGCGTCGCCACGCTGTCCGACCTCGTACGCTCGGCCCTGCGGCTCCGGCCCGATCGCATTCCGATTGGCGAGGTGCGCGGCCTGGAAGCACTGGATCTTCTCAAGGCCTGGGGCACGGGCCATCCCGGCGGTGTCGGCACCCTGCACGCCGGGTCCGCGATGGGCACGCTGCGTCGCCTGGAACAGCTCATCCAGGAGGCCGTGGTGACGGTCCCCCGTGCGCTGATTGCCGAGACCATAGAGCTCATCGCGGTGCTTAGCGGCCGCGGTGCGGCCCGCCGGCTCGCCGAGCTCGCTGTCGTGAAGGGCCTCGGTTCGACCGGCGACTACGTCCTGATACCTGCAGGAGAACAACAATGATGCACATCCGGCGCCCCCTCGCCGTTCTCTCGAGCCTCATCCTCTTCGCGCTCCTCTCTGCGCCAGCTTACGCCGCTGGATCGAATATGCCGTGGGAACAGCCGCTCAACCAGATCCTGGAGTCCATTCAAGGTCCCGTCGCGAAGGTCATATCGGTCATCGTCATCATCCTCACCGGCCTGGCGCTGGCTTTCGGCGAGACCTCCGGCGGCTTTCGACGCCTGATCCAGATCGTGTTTGGCCTGTCGATCGCCTTTGCCGCCTCGAGCTTCTTCCTGTCGTTCTTCTCATTCGGCGGTGGGGCGCTCGTTTGATGGATCAGCGCGAACCCATTGCCGGCTCTTACGCACCTGTCCATCGCGCGCTCACAGAACCGCTTCTCCTGGCAGGCGCCCCCCGAGCGGTCGTCATCGTCGTTGGCACCCTCGCCGCAGCCGTCGGCCTCGGTCTACGTCTGTGGATTGCCGGTGCCGCGATCTGGCTGGTCGGCCATCTGGCGGCGGTCTGGGCCACCAAGCGCGATCCCGCCTTTGTCGACGTGGTGCGCCGTCATCTGCGCTACCCGCAACATTTGGCGGCGTGAGGCGGACGATGATGAACCTCACCGAATATCGCCGCCGCTCGCAGAATCTCGCCGACTTCCTGCCGTGGGCAGCCCTGGTCGGGCAGGGCATCATCCTCAACAAGGACGGTTCGCTGCAACGCACGGCCCGTTTTCGCGGACCCGATCTGGACTCGGCCACGCCCGCCGAGCTCGTCGCCATTACCTCCAGGCTCAACAACGCTCTGCGGCGGCTGGGCTCCGGCTGGGCGATCTTCGTCGAAGCGCAGCGTCTGCCGGCAAACTACTACCCCAACAGCCACTTTCCGGATCCTGCATCGACCCTCGTCGAGGCAGAGCGCCGCGCCCAGTTTGAAGAGGAAGGGGCTCATTTCGAGAGCCAGTACTATCTCACCCTGGTCTGGCTGCCGCCGGCCGACGATGCGGCGCGCGCCGAGGCCTGGCTCTATGAGGGCCGATCTCGGGAGGAAGGGAACTGGCGGAACGCGCTGACTTCATTCATCGACCGCACCGACCGGGTGCTGGCCCTGATCGAGGACTTCATGCCCGAGGCCGATTGGCTCGATGACAGCGCCACGCTCACCTACCTGCATTCCTGCATCTCGACCCGGCGGCAGCGCGTCAGGGTGCCCGAGATTCCCATGCACCTCGATGCCATCCTGGTCGATGAGGATGTCACCGGCGGGCTGGAACCCCGTCTTGGCCGGGCGCATCTGCGGACCCTCACCGTCATGGGGTTTCCGTCGCAGACCTGGCCGGGCCTGCTCGACGAGCTGAACCGGTTGGCCTTCCCGTATCGGTGGTCGACGCGCGCCATCTGCCTCGACAAGTCCGATGCGGCGAAGGTGCTGGGCCGCATCCGCCGTCAATGGTTCACCAAGCGCAAGTCGATCATGGCGATCCTGAAGGAGGTGATGACCAGCGAGGCCTCGGTCCTGCTGGACTCCGACGCCGCCAACAAGGCGCACGACGCCGACCTGGCCTTGCAGGAGCTCGGTGCCGATGTTGTGGCCCAGGCCTACGTCACCGCGACCGTGACCGTGTGGGACGAGGATCCTGTCATTGCCCAGGATCGACTTCGCCTCGTGGAGAAGACCATCCAGGGCCGCGACTTCACCTGCATGCGCGAGACGATCAATGCGGTCGAAGCCTGGCTCGGAAGCCTGCCGGGCCATGTCTACGCCAATGTCCGGCAGCCGCCGATCTCGACCCTCAACCTCGCGCACATGATGCCCTTCTCCGCGGTGTGGGCCGGGCCGGAACGGGACGAGCATCTCGATGCGCCGCCCCTGTTCTTCGCGCGGACGGAAGGGGCGACGCCGTTCCGATTCTGCCTCCACGTCGGCGATGTAGGCCACGCCTTGATGGTCGGCCCCACGGGCGCGGGCAAAAGCGTGCTGCTGGCGCTGATGGCGCTGCAATTCCGGCGCTACCCCGATGCGCAGGTCTTCGCGTTCGACTTCGGGGGGTCGATCCGCGCCGCCGCTCTCGCGATGGGCGGCGACTGGCACGATCTCGGCGGAGCTCTCGTCGAGGAAGCCAGCATGCCGGTCGCCTTGCAGCCGTTGGCGCGCATTGACGATGACGGGGAGCGTGCTTGGGCAGCCGAATGGGTCGCTGCCCTGCTGTCCAGGGAATCCGTTGCCATTACTCCCGACCTCAAGGAGCACCTATGGTCCGCGCTCAGTTCGCTAGCTTCGGCTCCTGTCGCGGAGCGCACGCTCACCGGACTTTCGGTCCTGCTGCAGTCCAATCCGCTCAAGCAGGCTTTGCAGTCCTACACCGTCGGCGGGCCGTGGGGGCGTTTGCTCGACGCGGAGGCCGAGCATCTTGGCCAGGCCGATGTGCAAGCGTTCGAGACCGAAGGCTTGATCGGAAGCGGTGCGGCGCCCGCGGTGCTCTCGTATCTCTTTCATCGCATCGAAGATCGCTTCGATGGTCGGCCGACCCTGCTCATCGTCGACGAGGGTTGGCTCGCGCTCGACGATCACGGCTTTGCCGACCGGCTCCGGGAATGGCTGAAGACCCTTCGGAAGAAGAATGCCTCCGTCATCTTCGCCACGCAATCGCTTGCCGACATCGACGGGAGTGCGATAGCCCCAGTCATTGTTGAAAGCTGTCCCACGCGCTTGTTTCTGCCCAACGAGCGGGCGCTGGAACCACAGATCGCCACAATTTATCGGCGTTTCGGCTTGAACGATCGGCAGATCGAGATCCTGAGCCGCGCCACACCGAAGCGGGACTACTACTGCCAGTCGCGTCGCGGCAACCGACTGTTCGACCTCGGCCTCTCCGAGGTAGCGCTCGCCTTCACCGCCGCGTCTGCCAAGACCGATCAGGCCGCTATCGCACAAACAATGGCTACTTGCGGCAGCGGCGGCTTCGCCGCCGCCTGGCTTCGCAGCAAGGATCTCGATTGGGCAGCCGACATGCTCACCACCACCGAGGAGATCGCATCATGACCGCTCGTCGCCTTCGCGCATTGCTCGCCGCCGGCGCTGCCACACTCGCGCTCGCTGTCATCGGTGTTCCTGCGCGCGCCCAGATGACGGTTTTCGATCCTAGCAACTACAGCCAGAACGTGCTGACGGCGGCGCGGGCGCTGCAGCAGGTAAACAATCAGATCCAAAGCCTGCAGAACGAGGCAATGTCGCTGATCAACGAAGCGAGGAATCTCGCGAGTTTGCCCTATTCGGCGCTGGAACCGCTTCGACAATCGATCGGCCAGACCCAGCAGCTCCTCGTCCAGGCGCAGCGCATCGCCTACGACGTGACTTCTATCGACCAGGCATTCACCCGTGCCTATCCGCAAAGCTACAGCTCTGCGACATCCTCGCCGCAAATGCTCCTGGATGCGCAGACGAGGTGGCAGAACTCTCTCACCGGCTTTCAGGATGCCATGCGGGTGCAGGTGGGTGTCGTCCAGAACCTCGATCGCACGCGGGCTCAGATTGAGAATCTGGTTTCTTCAAGCCAGTCGGCGATGGGCGCGCTGCAAGCCGCTCAGTCTGGCAATCAGCTCATCGCCCTTCAGACCAGCCAGCTCGCCGACCTTACCGCGGTCATGGCGTCCATCGCCCGGGCGCAGAGCCTGGAAAGCGCCCGCACCGTCGCGAGCCAGGCCCAGGCCCGGGAGCAGCTGGACCGTTTCCTGAACTACGGTTCGGGTTACCAAGCCCAGACCGTCAAGATGTTCCACTGATTCGGGACAGAACGAAGTCATGGGCGGCACGGGGGTCATTGACCGGTTCCTGGGGATATTCACCCAGTACATCGACTCGGGCTTTGGTCTCATCCAGGGCGACGTGCGCTGGCTCGCCAGCGTCTTGATCGCGATCGACATCACCATGGCCGGCCTGTTCTGGGCGTTCTCCTCCGATGAGGAGGTGCTTGCCCGCCTGATCAAGAAGACCCTCTATATCGGTGTCTTCGCCTTCATCATCGGCAACTACAACACCCTCACAGAGATCATCTTCGACTCGTTCGCCGGCCTGGGGCTTCAGGCTGGCGGCAATACGCTGAGCGCCGGCCAGCTGCTTCAGCCGGGGAGGCTGGCGCAGGTCGGCATCGATGCCGGCAAGCCGATCCTCGATTCGATCTCCGGATTGATGGGCTTCGTCAGCTTCTTCGACAACTTCATCCAGATCGTCATCCTGCTGATCGCCTGGCTGATCGTCGTCATCAGCTTCTTCATCATGGCGATCCAGCTCTTTGTCGGCCTGATCGAGTTCAAGCTGACCACGCTGGCCGGATTCGTGTTGGTGCCCTTCGGCCTGTTCGGCCGCACGGCCTTCCTCGCCGAGAAGGCTTTAGGCAACGTGTTCTCGAGTGGCGTGAAGGTGCTCGTTCTCGCCGTGATCGTGGGCATCGGCTCGACGATCTTTGGCCAGTTCACCAGTGGCTTCAACAATCCGCCGACGATCGACGACGCCCTCACGCTGATCCTTGCAGCCTTGGCGCTGCTCGGCCTCTCGATCTTTGGTGCAGGCATCGCCAACGGTCTGGTCGCCGGTGGGCTCCAGCTCGGGGCGGGGGCTGCTGTCGGCACGGGCATGGCTGTCGCGGGCGTTGGAGCTGCCGGCGCGGCCTTGGGGATCGGCGGTGCCGCCGCGGCGGGTGGGGCCATCGGTGGTGCCGCGCGCGCTGGGGCCGGTGTAGCGGGCGGCGCTGCCGCTGCATTTCGCACCGGAGGCGCAAGCGGCGTCGCGACCGCCGCTGGATCGGCCGCCACGAGTCCGCTCCGCCGTGCCGCAGCCAACCTGCGCGAGAGTTTCAATGAAGGTGGCCGGTCCGCGACAGGCAAGTCGGCTTCCATCGGAGCAGGTGCTGCCGGCTTCGACGAAGCATCCAGACCTCCCGCATGGGCGAGCCGCATGAGGCGACGTCAGACCTTCAGCCGCGGCGCGTCAGCCGTCGACCATGCCCTTCGCTCCGGCGATCGTCCCAGCGGCGGTTCATCCGTCAATCTCTCCTGAGGATCATAGCGATGTTCCGACGCCCCACCGTTCGATATGGCGTAACGCCCGAACCCGACACACCTTATCAGCGTGCGGGTCAGGCGTGGGACGACCGCATTGGCTCCGCGCGCGTCCAGGCCAGGAACTGGCGCCTCGCCTTCTTCGGCGCACTCCTGATGAGTGGCGGCCTCGCGGGCGGCCTCGTCTGGCTATCCGCTCGCGGCACGGTCACGCCCTGGGTTGTCCAGGTCAACGAGCGCGGCCAGGCTCAGGCCGTGGCGCCCGCCGTCGCGGACTATCGCCCGACCGATGCCCAGATCGCCTGGCATCTTGCCCGCTTCATCGAGGAGGTGCGCCGCATTCCCGCCGATGCCGTCGTGCTGCGGCACGACTGGCTGGAGGCCTACAGCTTCGTCACGGATCGCGGGGCGCTGGCGCTCAACGACTACGCCAGGACGAGCGATCCCTTCAGCAAGGTCGGCAAGACCCAGATCGCTGTCGACGTCGCAAGTGTCGTCCGCGCTTCCGACACCAGCTTCCGGGTCGCGTGGGTCGAGCGCCACTACGTCGACAATGCGTTGGCCGCGACCGAGCGCTGGAGCGCCATCCTGACGATCGTCGTGCAGCCGCCGACCGACGCCGAGCGACTGCGCAAGAACCCGCTCGGCATCTACGTCCACGCCTTCAACTGGTCCAAGGAGCTCGGCTGATGCGCTTTCAGTCTCTGACACTCCCCTTGCTTGCCTCGGTGTCGCTCGGTGCCTGCTCGAGCGTCTGGAAGCCGCCGGAGATCAAGTACGACGACACGCCGCGCCAGGCGGTCCTCCGGCCAGATCCGCCCAAGCCGGTGCAGATCGTCGAGCTGCCAAAGCCGCTACCCTTGCCGGGCCAGCTGAAGCCGCTTCCGGGCAGGAAGATAGCGCCTGCCGACCGGGCCGATCCGCATGCGCGCGTCGAAGCGGCCAATGGCGCGGCGCGCGTGCAGCCGACGCGAGCGGGCTACATCAATGCCATGCAGGTCTATCCGTTCTCGGAAGGCGCGCTCTATCAGGTGTACGCAGCACCCGGGCAGATCACCGATATCGCGCTCGCCCCCGGCGAGCAGCTCGTTGGGTCTGGCCCGGTCGCCGCCGGCGACACCGTGCGTTGGGTGATTGGCGACACTGAGAGCGGCACCGGGTCAACCAAGCGCATCCACATCCTCGTCAAGCCGACGCGGCCGGACCTATTAACCAATCTCGTCATCAATACCGACCGGCGCACCTACCATCTCGAGCTCCGCTCCACCGAGAGGACCTACATGGCGTCGGTGTCCTGGGCCTACGCGCAGGATCAGCTGATCGCGCTTCGCCGGCAGAATGCGGCGGCCGACGCTGCCACCCCTGTGGCCACGGGGGTCGACATCAATGCGCTGAATTTCCGCTATCGGATCGAAGGCAACAATCCGCCCTGGCGTCCGCTGCGCGCCTTCGATGACGGCCGCCAGGTGTTCATCGCGTTTCCCACCGGCATCGGCCAGGGCGAAATGCCGCCCCTCTGGGTGATCGGTCCCGCCGGGGGCGCCGAGCTGGTCAACTACCGGATTCAGGGGAGTCACATCATTGTCGATCGGCTGTTCGCCGCGGCCGAGCTTCGGCTTGGCGGCGAGCAGCAGAAGAAGGTCCGCATCGTCCGCACGGACAGGAGGCCGCAGTCGTGACGGACTCCCCGGGTAGTTCGGCAGACGGACACACGGCCGACGCCCAACGGCTGGAGATGCGCCTTCGGCCGAATCGGGCGCCGGTCATGCGGCTTTCCCGCAAAGTTCTCATAGCCCTTAGTCTCGTACCGGCCGTCGCGATCGCCAGCGCGCTGTTCTTCGCTTTGGAGCCTGGGCGCCAGATTGCTGGCTCAGAGCTCTACAGCATCGACAACCGCACTACCCCGGACGGCCTCTCCGGCCTGCCCCGCGATTACGCCAGCGTGCCCAAGCCCGTACCTAAGCTCGGGCCGCCTCTCCCCGGCGATCTCGGTCGGCCGATCCTCAATGCGGGAGCTGGGAATGCCAGCGCGCCATCGCCGTCGGATGCCGAGAAGCAGCGCATTGCCCAGGAGCAGGAGGCGGCCCGCGTAAGCCGTCTCTTCGCCACAACAAACATCAGGCAGACTCCGGCGAGTATGCCGAATGCGACGGGCGCATCGACTGGAGCGCCCATGCCAGGCGGCGGTGCCCCCGAGCTTGCGTCACAGGATCACAAGCTCGCCTTTCTCAAAGGCAACGTCGATCGTCGCACGGTCAGCGCTGATCGCATCGCCGCACCTGCGAGCCCGTATGTGCTGCAGGCCGGCGCCGTCATCCCGGCGGCACTGCTCACGGGTCTACGCTCGGACCTGCCTGGCCAAGTCACCGCCCAGGTGACCGAAGATGTCTATGACAGTCCTACCGGCAAGTTCCGCCTGATCCCGCAAGGCGCTCGCCTCGTCGGTCAGTACGACGCGCAGATCGCGTTTGGACAGACGAGGGCGCTCCTGGTGTGGACCAGGCTCATCATGCCTAACGGGCGGTCAATCGTATTGGAACGTCAGCCGGGCGCCGATGCAGAGGGGTATGCCGGTCTCGAGGACGAAGTCGACAATCATTGGGGCACGCTGTTCAAAGCGGCGATCCTATCCACACTTCTGAGTATCGGTGCGGAAGCTGGAACAAGTGGCGACGAAGACGAACTGATCCGAGCCATTCGGCGCGGCAGTTCCGAAAGCGTTAGCCAGATCGGCCAACGTGTTGTTGGGCGGGCACTGAACGTACAGCCTACCATCACCATCCGACCGGGCTTTCCCGTCCGCGTCATGGTCACCCGTGATCTCGTGCTCGAGGCCTATCGCTGAGGAAAACGTGCGATGTCGAAACTCAAGCTGAGCGCGATCGAGGACGACAAGCCGGTGAAGCTCACCATCGAATTGCCCGCCGCCGTGCACCGCGACCTTACTCTCTATGCTGAGGTACTCGGACAAGGCCCAGGTAAAGCCAGGGTCGAGTCAGCAAAGCTCATTCCGGCCATGGTGGCGCGGTTCATGGCGACGGACCGCGCCTTCGCGAAGCTCCGGCGAACCAGGTCAAAGCAATCCGCGTGAATGTGCTTCATCGCGCATGAACGCGACGAACCGGCCGACTGCAGCGTCCTCGCTCGTTGGCAACCACGCCAGCTCGACCTGCAGCCAGGCGTCGTCTTCGGCAATCGGCTTGTAGACCACGCCGGGGAAGATGACCTCTGACTGGCTCTGCGTAGCCAAGGTGATGCCAAACCCAGCGCCAACGAGAGCCATGATCGATTGCTTCCCGGCGGGATGAGCAGAGAATCTGACGCGGTCTCCCAGAAACGAGGCATAGAAATCGCGAGCTGCATGGCTGCCATCCCACCCCTGGGTCAGAAATGTCTCTGCGCGCAAGTGATCCCACGTCAGAGAGTCTCGTGAGGCGAGGCCATGCATAACCGGGAGCGCCAAGACCAGTCTCTCACGATAGAGAGGCACCGCGGTGGCTCCGGCCCTGAGCGTGTGACTTGTTACGAGCGCGGCATCCAACGCGCGCTCCACCAAGGCAGCGAAAATCGCGTTGTCATTCAGTTCGTGAAGCGTGAGGACGACACCCGGATGGCGGGTGCGCCAGCTGGCCAGCAAAGGCTGCAGCGGTTGTCCGATGGGCGGCATCCGGACACCCAGTCGAAGGCGGCCCTTCTTTGCTGCACCGGTACTCTTGCCTGATCGAACTACGTTGTCGATTGCGTCGAGACCTCTCCGGACTTGGACCATTAGGTCACGGCCGGCCGCAGTGAGGCGAACTCCAAAGGCGCCTCGCTCGAAGATCGTAACGCCAAGTTCGTCCTCCAGCCTGGCAATGCGACGGCTGATCGTGGCCACGTTGACGCCCAGCGATTGCGCCGCATGCGAAAAGCTGCCGGTTTCGACCGCCATCGATAGATAGCGAAGATCTATCAGGTCCATCGCGCCTGTCCCTTTGCTGTCACAATCATGCGGCTTGGCCAAACGCGGCCACCGGCGCAGTTCGAACAGCGAGGCCAGGTAGGAGCCCGTCATGAAACCGCCGCTTGTTGGACGGACGGCACCTTCGGCATCGCGGGCGCTACGTGTAGTTGATGCAGCATAACGTGGGGATTTCGGGAATATTGAAAGATTGTAACCAACGCCGTATCGCAGAGAGGGCAGTCCGCAACTGATCCGGGTCCTCATGAGACGGTCGAAGTGGTTATCCTCGTGGATTAGGCGAGTCCGAGGCCACCGAAGGACGCTGGAGGCACGTTTTCAGCAAAGCCGTACCCTACGGAGCGAAGCGTCCGCACATGCATAAAGTAGCAATCTCCCTTGTGTTTGCGTACTAACTCGTTAGTTGACGCGAGGAAGCGTTGCCGCAGCCGCCTCTTGAGGGTTTGGCGCACGGCCTTATCCTCGAACATCATCTGGCGTCAATTCATCGCTATGCGCATGGATCTTGAACTGACCAAGTCCGTGAGGAATCTTGTCTCGGGCTTGGCCAAAATACTCGTCTCCGGTGTCCCAGAGTGTAGCTATTATTGGCTCTGCAACTCCCTCGGCCTGAAGGCGCTCTTTTGGGAGAGTAATAGTCCTCGATTTCGAGGGCTTCTTGGCTCTGGAAAGCGGTAGCGTCAATAACTCTTTCGTCTTTGTAGCTATCGATCGCGCCTCTTCTGCCTTTACGTATGCCAAGACAGCCGCCGAGCAGGCCCTTTCGAAAAGTCCGCCAAATCTGGGCGCTTGCTCTCCTAAGGTTCTACCGATCTGGACAAACTCGTCACTAGTGATAGGCGATCGCCCCCTAGGCATATTCTTAGGGAAGGACGATGATTCCGCATCGAGGGGTGTTGGCTTCGGCGGCGACGCGACGCTAGAGTTAACATGGAGGGGAAATATGTCGGAAGAGCGTTGACGAACTGCTTGTAACAACTGGTCGGTAACGTCGTCTAAGCCTTTGGAGGAAGTAGCGGCCAGCCGGTCAGCAAGCATCGGAGAGTAGTTACGAACTTCCGCTGCACTTATGTTGTGCCAAACAGGCAGAATGACTTTTACCCCATCAATCTCGCGAGCGGTCAAGCCGTCCAATTCCTTCTGGGGCCACTCCTTTCGCAGAAAGTAAGGGCCTGTGGCGAAATAATCGAATCGATATGGGTTGTATAAAGCAGTAATAGAATCCGGAAATCGAGCATAACGAGCAGGGAAACACTATATATTGATGAGGTGGTCGACTGGGACGCCATTCGTATGCGCTACGAAGCGGTCGCTCCTCATTTGGATGAGCGAGGCCTTCGTTTGTTCGCCGCCAGCGAGGCTCGCGCCGCGGGTCGAGGCGGCATCGCGATGGTGTCGCATCTCACAGGCATAGCGCGCAGCACGATCGGACGCGGCCTGAAGGAGCTCGACGAGGAAGCAGCCGAATGGCCGTACGGCCGCGTCCGTCGCAGCGGCGGTGGTCGCAAGGCGGCGACACTCAAGCAGCCCGGCTTGCGCAAGGCCTTGCTCGAGTTGGTCGCCTCGGCAACCCGTGGCGACCCGCAGGCAGACCTGCTGTGGGTGAGTCGCAGTCAACGCCATCTCGCCGCCGCCTTGGCCGAGCAGGGCTATCAGGTCAGCGCCAATCTGGTCGGCCGGCTGTTGAAGGACCTCGGCTTCAGCCTGCAAGCCAATGCCAAGACCCGCGAGGGCAAGCAGCATCCTGACCGCGATGCGCAGTTCCAGCACATCAATGATCAGGTCCAACGTAAGCGGTGTTCTGACCGCATCTTCATAGGCGGCTCGTGATTGTTCATCGTCCGCTCCTAGGTAACGAGCGGAGTGGTTTTATGCTGGACACAGATGTTGCGCCGACGTCGGAGCCGGACGT
>Ga0268299_1001084_pt1 | contig 57578 bp, 60 predicted proteins | sample NOBtaG_FD_193484 | JGI IMG/M metagenome (GOLD analysis project Ga0268299, IMG submission 193484) | Activated sludge microbial communities from bioreactor in Nijmegen, Gelderland, Netherland - NOB reactor | ecosystem: Engineered > Bioreactor > Aerobic > Activated sludge | place: Netherlands...
TGCCTCGATCCCCTCCTGAACCTCATAAAAGGCTCCGATTTTTGGTCCCACCTTGACTTCCCGTGGTTCAAAAAGCCCTTCCCCGCGAACCAGAAAGACCTGCTTCCGCGTTCCAGAGTCCAGCACGGCCTGTTCGGGAACCGCGACCTGGTTTCCGCGATTGATCTTGAGCAGCACGTCTCCGTACATCTCCGGCTTGAGTCGTAAACCCGGGTTCGGTAATTCCACGCGGACTTTGACGGTACGAGCTTGCTCGTTTAGGTAGGGGTAGATGTACGAGACGCGTCCATGAAAAGGTTGTCCTGGATACGAGGAAAAGGTGATCGCGGCTTGCTGATCGACCTTGACAAACGGGACCTCGAACTCGTAGATCTCGGCATTCACCCAGACGGTCGACAAGTCCGCGATCGTGTAGAGCCTCATCCCGGGCTCCACAAACATCCCCCTGAAGACTTTTTTCTCGGTGACGTAGCCGCTGAAGGGCGAATAGATCGATATCGCGGTCTTAGCCTTGCCCCTCCGAGCCAACTCGTCGAGCTGTTGATCCGAGACCGTCCACAGGCGTAACCGGTCGCGTGCCGCGTCCACTATGTGCTCCGCCTGCTCTTGTACTTCGGCAAGAGGACTGTCTTTCACCTTGGCTTGCGTTCGCAGCGCCAGCAGGTACTCATCCTGGCTGGCGACCAAGTCAGGGCTGTACAGCGTGAACAGCGCCTGACCTTTGCGCACGACCTGTCCCGTATAGTCCACAAAGAGTTCTTCCACCCATCCCGAGACCCGCAAGTTGATATGCGTAATGCGTTCTTCGTTATAGTCCACTCTGCCGACCGCCCGGACGGTGGTCTCAAGCGGACGTGTCTCGACCACCGCTGTCTTCACGCCAATCAACTGCTGCTTCGCCGGCGTCACCATGGCATAGGCCTGGGCAGGACCGGTTTCCTCGCTCGGAGACATCGGCATCCCCTGCAGGCTGCGCTCCTTCTGCTCCGTCTGGCTTTGATCGGACGTCTTCTCGTCACGGGGAAGGACTTGGTGTCGCTCCCATCCGGTCATGAACCATGACCCGAGCGTCAGCATCACGATTCCAACTCCGGTCGCCATCCACATGGTTCGTTTTTGACTCCACATTTTCGTCATCATGACATCCCTCACTTTTTACAATTCCGTGCCGACGACCTGTTCGAGCTCAGCCACGCGAGCTTCGCGATCGACCAGCACTCGCCAGTACGCCAGTTGAAACTCCCGCCAGGCCCGGTCTGCGTCGATAAGATCTAGAAAGGAGGTCCTTCCGGTGCGATACCCGGCCCGCGCGGCTTCCACGCCCTGCTCGGCCTGCGGCAGCACCGTAGTCCGGTACAGCACCGCCACTTCCCAACTCGCCCGGACTTTTGCCAGGAGATCTCGGATCTGGAAGCGGGTCAGGTTTTCCGCTGTGTGGAGGTCTGCGCGTGCCGCCGCGACCGCCGCCCCAGCCTCTCGCACTCTGGCGTCGTACTTCGGCTTGGTCCAGAAGGCGAACGGCATGTTGATGGACACCACGGCGCCGAACCCGTCGTTCGCATGAAAGTTCTGGAAACGCTGGAACGCTACACTGACATCCGGGTAATACTGGCGCTCGGCCAGCGCACGAGACTGTTCATTCCGCTGAATGGACAATTCGGCAGCCTTCAGTTCCGGTCTGGCCTGCACCGCCATCGGATACAGGTCTTCAAGGTCTTTCTCGAACCGCCCCTCACGCGGCTCCTGTGGAAGCCCCAACGGAAACCGTGGGTCCCGATCCACTAAAGTGTTCACTTTGGCCTGAGCCGTATCTCGCTGCTGCTCCAACACCGGGAGACGCTGGTACAGGCCGGAGAGCTCGACCTGGGCTTTCAATACATCTACCTGACTGCCCTTCCCAGTGCGGAACTTCGCCGTCGCGATCTCAAACAACTGTTTGAGCAGGTCGATCTGTTCGTGGTGGATTTGGATCGCCTTGTGTGCGAAAAACAGGTCGTAGTAGGTCTGCTTGAGGCGGGCGATCAGGTCCCGTTCCTTCGCGCGCAAGGCCTGCTCAGTCATGTCGGCCGAGCGACTGGCCACTTCCCCCTTGAGGGTCAGCTTGCCTGGGAACGGAAATGTTTGCGACACACCAAAGATTGTGTTCTGCGTCTGTGTCACGTTGAAGGTCTGGGGGAAATTCCAGAGCTGAACCGATAGTGTCGGATCATCCAGCGACCGCGCTTGCGGCACCCGTTGTGTGGCCGCTTCCACTTGCTGCCGCGCCGCCTGGATTTCAGGATTCCGCGCCAAGACTTCCTGGATCAACCCTGACAAGCCCAACGTCGCTGGCGGGACGCGTTCATCCGCATCTGCACGGTCTGAGAGTCCACCGACACACATCAGTCCGGCCACGGCCATCGTGAGGCACTGGCGTGATGGATTCCATCTCATGAGAATCCTCCTTCAATAACTCTTGGGCCAGCACTCCAACTGAACAACCGGCTATCGGTTCCAACGACCAAGCGGGATGGCCAGGCGCGTTCAGCACGAGGACTGAGCAGTACGATTTAGAACAACGGGTTTAAAAAACTCAGGATGGGAGGATCAAATGCGAAGAACGGTCGTGCTTGTCCGGAGAAGTTGGGACGAACTGTCTGAGGGGAAAGGATACTTGAGAATACCGGCTAGCGGGGGTGACGAGAGAAGAACACCCGAGGCAGTTTCTCCGAACCAGAGCATCTGGCTATCAAATGTGGGCTGGCCCTGACCGGACGCCTCGACATTGAACGTCTTAAAGGCATCGCACACCTGCCGTGCAGGTTGCTCTTCAGGTGTGGAGCAGCCATTTCCCATCTCAGCGGTTTCCATGGGGCTCAGCGGCAAAAGACACGCGTACGCATTAAAGCTCATCACGAAATAGAGCAGAGCCAATGTCGTCGCTAGGGGAAGGTGAACGCGATGCATGAAAAGTCTCCTGAACATGCACAACTTACCATTCTTGTTAATGCGGTCGCAAGGTGACGCAAACGAACGGGGAAATCTCACGTCCAGGGGTGCGCCTTATGAAGACTATGCCGCCTACGCGCCTGCGAATCCGCCTACCGATGTCACGGTAACCACCATGCCCGTAGATATCCCCACCCAGATCGCTGGCAGTCCCTCGCTTTTTCACCGGCCCTCATTGACAACGCGCGTGAGCCCTTTCGCGCTGCTCACGGCCTCGCAATTCCGCCCTCATGTACCTGCTTCCCATCGCTTAATCCTGTTCAAGCACTTGAATGATCGGGCATCCCTTCGCAGGTTGTTTCCTATCGCACTGCTGAACCAGACCAGCTAACGCGTTCCGCATCGCCGTGAGGCCAGTGAGCTTCCGGTCAATCAGCTCCATCTTGTGGGCGGCTAGGGCGCGGGTCTCCGCACAGGCGCGGGCTTCCTCCAGCCGTAGGAGGTCGATGATTTCCTGCAACGTGAACCCAAGGGCCTGCGCCCGCTTAATGAAGCGGACGTGTTTCACGATGTCCGCCGGATACCGGCGATAGCCCATGTGCGGCTTGTCCGGCTCGGCCAGCAGTCCCCGTCTCTGGTAATAACGGATCGTCTCGACATTCACCCCGGCCAGCTTCGCCACCCGGCCTATCGTCAATTCTGAAGCCATGAATATTTCCCTTGATTCCGTACCTTAGTACGGAGTTTAGACTTGAATCAATGGATGCGACAACAAATAGTCACGAGGCGCCATCACGGTTGGGCCGAACACTCATGGCGGTCGGCATAAGCGGCGCTGCGTTTGCCGCACTCTGCTGCTTGGCACCGTTTCTTGTCGCCGGTCTGGTCACCGCTCTTGGCCTTGGGTTTATTCTCAACGATGCGCTATTGATGGGCCTTCTTGGTGTGTTCATCGGAGTAGCCGCACTGGGCTATTACGTGGTGCGTCGCCAGAAGTGCGCGTGACCTGAAGGAAATTGCCGGATAACAAACCACAGGAGTGGAAATTATGGCAGAGGAATTTGACCTTGTGATTCTCGGTTCCGGCTCGACGGCGTTCGCTGCGGCGCTTCGCGCGGCAGAAAGAGGAAAAACGGCAGCCCTGACCGAGGTGCGAACGCTCGGTGGAACGTGTGTCAACCGTGGCTGCTTGCCGTCAAAGAACCTTATCGAAGCCGCGAAAATCCTCTACGATGCGAAGAATCCGCGCTACCCCGGGCTCTCTTCTGCCTCGATGAGCTTCGACTTTCGCACTCTTATCGAGCAGAAGGATGAAGTGATTGAAGAGTACCGGGGAAAGAAGTATCAGAGCATTATCTCCGACTCTCAAAGCATCCGCGTTTTTGAAGGAGCAGCCAGCTTTAGCGCCCCCAACGAGGTGACAGTGAACGGGGAGGTTCTCTCAGCGCCTCGGTTCCTTGTCGCGACTGGAAGCTCGCCCACCGTGCCAGACGTTCCAGGGCTTCGTGACACGCCTTATCTCACCAGCGACCTGCTCACCAGTCAGGAAGACCTCGGGCTGACAGAACTTCCGGCGTCCCTCATCATCATCGGTGGCGGCTACATCGCTCTTGAGCTCGGTCAAATGTTTTCGCGCTTCGGCACGAGCGTCACTATTCTGGAACGCGGAGGGCAAATTCTATCGGCCTACGAGCCGGAGATTGCGCAATCAGTGGTAGAAATATTTCGTGAGGAGGGAATCACCATCCATACGAAAGCCAAGGTGAGCCGGGTACATGGCGATGAACGCCAAGTCCTCGTCACGTTGCAGGTGGGCGGGCGGCAGAAGGCACTGAAGGCGGCGAAGCTGCTTGTTGCGACGGGGCGCAAACCAAATACGGAACATCTGGGGCTTGACCTTCCGGGAGTGGATCTGGATGAACACGGCTTCGTGAAGGTCAACGACGAGCTTCGGACTTCTGCCGGGCACGTGTATGCCGCCGGCGACGTCATTGGTTCCCACGCTGGAAGCCAGATGGCGACTCCTGTTGGGGCGCATGACGGCGGTATTGCCGCCGAGAATGCTCTAAACGGCACAGATGGCCATAAGGTAAACCATACCGTGATTCCGCGTGCGATTTTTACCGACCCGCAGGTGGGTGTCGTCGGACTTTCGGACGCGGAGGCCAATGCTCGCGGGTACGAGTGCGATTGTCGCATTATTCCTATGTCCCTCGTTCCAAGAGCGGCGGCGGTCCGGGATACCAGAGGGGTTATTAAAATGGTTGCGGACCGTAAAACGAAAAAGGTGCTGGGGGTTTCAATGCACGGAATGAATGCTGCCGAGGTGATTCATGAAGCAGCAATGGGGCTTCGCTTCGGTGCGATTATCGACGACTTCGCCCGCATGCTGCACGTCTATCCAACAATGTCCGAGGCGCTCAAAATAGCTGCTCTGTCTTACACAAAAGACGTTTCAAAAATGAGCTGCTGTGCAGACTAAAGTAACGCGATGTTGGGTTAATCGAGCATGAGAAGACCAGATTGCCAGTTTTTCAACTGGGTCTCATAGCCTTGCAAACCCAGAGCCCGAATTTCTCTACACTGGAGAGCCCAGATGACCGATGGGAAGCCCACTGAGTCTCAAGTTTTCATGGCAACACCCGTCCACATTAGTTGATCCTGCGGGATATTACATTGGCTTTTAATGAAATGAACTTTGGGGTTAATCTCCTCGGAATTCATGGGGAATGAAATAGTTTGATCCCAAAGAAACTCAGGTGCCACGAGTGGCACTGGGCTCTGCAACTCCTTGTTTTCCAATGTAACTGAATGTCAGGATGGTTTTAAGTTTCGTTTCATCCCACTGGGAAACAATCCCGGCCGAGAGGTCCACATGCACTTCTTTCGGACTGCGAGGAGCCCCCGTCCCCAATTTGGCGACACCGGTCTTGCCCTGCGTCATAAGCCTCGCGACGGGATAGCCTCGAAAGCCCGTCTCACTCTGGAACCAATCACCGCCAATCGTCTTGATGACCTCGTCCACGTCAGCCTTCGGGAGCGTGAAGGCCAGCCAATCAATCGTCTGAGTGAATACTCCAGAATCCGTCATTTCTTCCTCCTAGGCGTCCGTGCGATAGACGCCCCCGTCTTACCAAGTCGGGGGCTGGTCGGCTGCGCGCGCCGCCGGCTTTCACCGCCGGTCGCGCTGCGCCGAAAGAGCGCCAAGCTGGCAGGCCGAGTCTTTCCTTGCCTGGATTGCTTGAGGGCTTCTTTGACCCGTTCTAGGTCAAATCTCACGCAGCGACAAAAGCGTTCGAATGGGATCTCCCCCTTGCGGTACGCCCGACGAATAGACTTCTCGCTGACATGGAACATGACGGCCAACTCCTTCACGGTGAGCCACGCTGTTGTCATCGCATTCCTTTCAGATCGTTCATGCCTCGCACGGTGCTGACCATACCGAGAGGTGCATGGATGGTGAAAGATCCCCTGGAAGGGACACGAGAGGACAGAAAGGGTCAGCGGGGGACAGCACTTTTAGATGAGCACGATGCTCATCTCCCGGCAATACGCGCTGGAAGAAGGTATGCAAAATCAGGGGCAGACTGATATGCGGGATGGACCATGCCACCAAACACCGCTCCAGAAGCGGCGATTGGGATGACCATAAGAGTGAACTATGATAAGTTGGTAGGGCGAACAGTGGGATGGCTGAGTTGAATGCTCCTGCGCTCGCGAGCCAAATTACGGCAGATTGCCGCAAAAAGTTGTACTAGGGCCGAAAAACAAATGTTAGGTATAAATGGCCCTAATGGCGGTTTAAATCCGGCTAAGGGGAGGATAGATAGGTAAATTGAAGCTACGAATTGTTGACTAGCACAGACGTACACAACAGATCGTAGGCTTCTTACTAGAGCGTCTTGGGAAACACCGAAGGAAAAACTTTGACGACTGAAAATACACTAAAGGTTATTGTACGTATGAAGTCAACAAGGTAGATTTGCCTACATGGGCATCTTCTCGGAAGTAGAAATCTAAAACTGAGGAGGCTTCGGTTTTCGCGCGAGACGACGAGCACTAGGCGATCCTTCGCTCGGCTCAGTGCCGCGTAAAAAAGGCATGTGGACTTTGGCCTCTCGGGAATGTCTTCGCATCCGCAAGCAATCATGGCGACGCGGCCACCTCCCAGTCACTTGGCCTTATGAATAGACTAATGGCTCTATCCGGAGACAAGGGACGCGAATGAGTTCGGTGGTGAGTCAGCGCACACATCATCTGCCCCCGCGAGCCGCTGGCCGACGCCGCGTTGAATCGCTTCCTGTGGATGTCATAAGTTTGACGGTTGCCTCTCCGAGAGACAACCGAATGACGATGATCGTCAACAAATTTTCTGCGCCTCAGCGGAATAAGCTGAGAAACCTCTCCCATTTCTGTTTCATTCGTGGCATCGGCATTGCAGTAACCTGATGCAGTCGGATACCCCGCAATGCAGGAGGAGATCATACATGAATCTTTTTGGTGGTACGATGAAACTTCTGGAACACGCCCTGGATGTGAGAGCTACACGCCAGCAAGTGATTAACTCGAATATTGCGAATGAAGAAACGCCTGGATATCGTGCAAAAGATCTTCGGTTCCAAGATGCGTTAACAGCTGCCAGTGCACCCTCTGGGCAGGTGTCGCTCCGTGTGACGAATGCCCAGCATCTCAGTGGATCAGCCAGCTCAATATATGGACAGATCGTCGAGATTCCAGGCGGGGATTTACCTCTCGACGGGAATTCAGTGAATTTGGAGAGGGAACTGGCAAAACTGTCCGATAATGCCATGCAGTATAAAACGGCAGCGGAATTGATCGCGAAAGAGTTTCAAGGGCTGCGCAATGCGATACGTGAAGGCCGATAATAGACTCGGGTCACCGCGCTAATATTCTTCACCCACTGTAATGGTTGACGGGCCGCCTTGCTGGTCTCTCGACCTGATAACATCGGCACTGGAATGAATTTCCACGCATGGTGTCCTGTATCCGGGCGACTTCCAATAGAGCGCCTCAAGTAGACGTTTGTAGGACACGATCCCAATCATCCGACCTGACGGCGCTATTTTCTTAGCCATCTATGCCGTCGCGTACGACGGAACTCTTATTATGGTCGCTTCGAATTCGTCCATCCGGCTGGATACATTCAGAAGGCTGTTCCATCATCTGTAGGGTGACGTGATCGATATGAAATCGCTCTCGCAACAGTTGCTGCAGATTTCCTAACACGCTATCCCGATCGTCACCCGTGGGCACAATGATATGGGCGCTTAAGGCATCCCGACCCGACGTGATGCTCCAAATGTGCAGGTCGTGGACTTCCTTCACGCCTGTCACGGATGCCAGCGCGTCACCGATGTCCTTCGCATTCAGATGCGACGGCACGCCTTCCATCAGGACATTCACCGCCTGGGATAACAGCAGCCATGTTCTCCAGATGATGAACAGCGTGATCCCAATGCTGATAAGAGGGTCAATCATATACCACCCGGTGGTCCAGATAACTGCCCCCCCAACGATAACGCCGACCGAGGTGACGGCGTCGCTCAGCACTTCGAGATACGCGCTTCGAACATTGAGGCTTGCGGTGGATTTTCCGGTCAGCAGCCGAAGACTCAAGAGGTTGACGCCTAATCCAACTGTCCCGACTAGCAGAACCGGTAATCCCACGACAGAAGACGGATGAGAGAAGCGCAAAAAGGCCTCATAAAAGATGAAACATGCCATGAGGAGGAGGGCTACGGCGTTGACGGCCGCGGCCAGAATCTCAGCGCGGTGGTATCCATACGTCTTGTCGGCGCCTGATTGTTTGGTTGCCATCCACATCGCAAACATGCTCAAACTTAGTGCCGCCACGTCGGCCAGCATATGGCCGGCGTCCGCCAGAAGAGCCAAGCTGCCCGTGAGCCACCCAGCCATCGCTTCGACTCCCATGAAGGTACTCGTGAGGCCGAGCACGATAAACAGGGTGCTTCTTTTGGTCGCTTCATCGGTGTGGTCGTGACCGTGTCCTGTTCCCATATACTCACACCTCCTCTCTTCGCAAATTCAACCTACGAAGCACCGATACGGTCTGCTACCTATAAACTGCGCCGTGCCTCATTTTCTCCGGCTCCCTTGTGCTCTCGGCATTAAGGAACGCGGTCTGCGAATTAGAGTCGACCGTTATCAGCTTCCTGTTTCAGTCATTACTCCCTCCATTTTGTTATCGAAACCTCATCGCAAGCCGCTCTTCTCGTCTGGTGCTGACGGACTCGGAACAGGCAACTCGACGCACATATCCGCATGCGGCAGAAATTCAATTGTTCCAGTCTCGACATCGTACATCGCAGCGATGACCGCGACCCGTCCATCCTGGTGAAGGCTGTTCAATATCTGGCTTTCACCGAGAACCGTGTCTGCCATATGGGATGCATTGCCGCGAGCCACCGCATTGACGAACGCCTCCGTTTCCGAAGCCGACAGTTGTCCAACGCGCTGACGGGGGAGCCGAGCAATCGATTGATGAATGACCTGTGCGATAGACTCAAAGTGGTGACATTTCATCTGGTTGACAACACTCTCTGGCAAGCGGATACGTTCGACGGCCGCCGTCACGGCGCCGCACCGGGTGTGTCCCATGACGACAATGAGCTTCACCCCGGCCACGGAACAGGCATACTCCAGGCTACCTACGACCTCATCACTGATGATGTTCCCCGCAATGCGGATGCTAAAAATGTCGCCCAACCCCAGATCGAAGATCAATTCAGCGGGCGCGCGTGAATCGATACAACTGAGGATCACAGCCAGCGGATGCTGTCCCGCTGACGTCGCTCGGATCTGGCGACCCAGGTCTCGGGTAAGACGCTGACCCGTCCGGAACCGCTCGTGACCATCTTTAAGGATCTGCAAGACCTGTGGCGGTGTGAGCTGACTTTGAAGCTCACGCGTGGAATGATCCACATACTGCGTGCGATCTTGGAACTCATACTGACGCTGGAATCCGACTAGGCTCGTTTTTACGCCACGCGCTGGGGCGGTGTGCTCGTTGAAATCGCGCAACAGATCGAGCACGTCCGGGTCAATATAGTCCGTGTTCTGGGCATCGATCAGGACCTGGCCGTTGGGAGGCACCGCATCTAGCACCTTGAACAAGGCCGCGCGATTGAGGAAACTGACTTGATTGGCCAATTCAATATGCAGCACGTCGCCACCCAGATGTTTTTCGACAAAGCGCCGGATCGGCTGGCGAAGATTACTGCTGAGAATGAAGCTGAGACTGACCGCCAGTCCGATCAGGACCCCAATTAGCAAATCGGTCAGGATGATGGCGACCACGGTGAGCGTGAACGGCACGACCTGGTATCGACCCGCGCTCCACATCTGCTGCACCAGCGCCGGGCTGGCGAGCTTAATTCCTGTGACTAGCAGGATCGCGGCCAGGCACGATAATGGAATCATGTTCAACCACACAGGGAGAAACGCGACGCTACCCAGGAGCAGGATGCCATGGATGATCGTCCCGAGTTTTGTCTGGCCACCCGCATTGATGTTCACGGAACTCCGGACGATCACTGACGTAATCGGAATGCCGCCGATCAAGCCGACTACTACATTGCCGAGGCCTTGGGCTAGCAATTCCCGGCTGGGAGGCGACTTGCGTTGTTTCGGGTCGATCTTATCGACCGCTTGCAAATTCAGTAGCGTCTCCAGCGAGGCCACGCCAGCGATGGTCACTCCGGCCATGTACACGGCTGGATTAGACCACTGCGAGAAGTCAGGCCACTGCAGAAATCCCAGAAACCCGTCAAGGCTGTCCGCAATAGGTACCTGCACGAGGTTGATCGGCTCGATCACCCAGCCATCGCCTAGGGAACGGAAGATCAGGCCGAGCCCTATCCCAAACAGCACCACGGCCAGAGGCGCGGGGAACATCCACTTTTTCAGAGGCTTGCAATTGGCCCAGAAGACTAAGAGCGCGACCGACGCCAGACCGATCACGGCTGATCCCACATGAATGTGTCCGAGCATGTGCCAGAGTTCGGTGAAGGTGTTCGCATGGTCAGGCTGCTGAAAGGCCATATCCCCTTCCGGGTCTGCGTGATGGCCTAACAGATGCGGGATCTGCTTCAGGACTAAGAGCACGCCTATCGCCGCGAGCAACCCCTTGATCACACTGGAGGGGAAGTATTCCGCAATGAACCCGGCCCGTGTAAGTCCCAACGCGATTTGGATCACACCTGCAATGACCACGGCCATCAGAAACATAGGGAATGATCCCAACGAGGTGATTTGGGCTGCCACGATGGCCGCCAAGCCGGCGGCGGGTCCGCTGACACTGGTCTGGGACCGACTGACACATCCCACCACAATCCCACCCACAATGCCCGCTACTACCCCCGATAACAACGGCGCATTGGAAGCCAGCGCGATTCCAAGGCACAAGGGAAGGGCTACAAGGAACACGACCAAGCCGGCCGTGAGGTCCTGGGAGATCGTTTTGTTGGTCACTGCTTTCTCCTCGATTGCCAAGCTCACGACATTCCCCTGGAAATGTTTGACTGCTCCGCGGTTCCCGAAGTCCTATGGTGCACAGGCTTCAAAGATCTCCTCGCAGTGGTCGTCGGCGGCCGCTGGCGTCGGAACAGATTCGTAGGTCACCCCGATCACCCGCTCACCCACTATGCTGACACTGGCCCAACATCCATGATGGCTCCTCGCGGTGCTCCCTTTCGATCCCACGAACGACTCCTCCAGCATCGGCGCTTCTTTATAGTATTTCAGCACGGTCCCCGAGCCTGTATGAGTTTCCTTAACGGGTGTGCCGGCACAGGTAAGCAGCTCCTGTGTGGCTTTCCCAATCAGTCCTGCTCCATGCGACACGTGAACCGCTCGAGGAGCAGTGGTGCAGCTCAGAAGCATCAGAACGGTAATTCCCGCGCCATTGCTGAGAAGGTTACTCATGTAGTTGCACGTCGCTCTTGAATCCATCGTGTTTTGCTTCGACCTAAGGAGTCCCGACCCATGTCTTCACCCAATGCTCCAGCTCGATTCCCCCGAAGGGTTTAGGCAGAAAGCCTTGGGCGCCGCCCGGATTCAGTAGGTGAATAGGTTCCTCAGAATAGGAGGCGCTCATTAACAAAATCGGGAACCCGAAGCCTTTCTCCCGAGTCAGCCGTAGCACATCTGATCCTGATAGACCGGGGAGATGCAGATCCCACAGCATGGCCTGGATCTCAAGTGTCGAGAGTAAGGTTAACGCCTGCTCGCCAGTGGACGAGCCGTGAACGACATAGCCCCAATACTCCAACAAATCCTGGCAGAAGAGCCGGATATCCGGATCGTCATCGACGACCAGAATGGATTTCACGCGTACTGACCCCTTGGAATCATGATTGTGAATGCCTTTTTCTTCTCACCACGCCTCGCGTAAGGTCGGGTCCTACACTTCCTGCCCATACGCATTTCCCACCGCATCAGCCCTTCCTCTCCGACGAGCCCAGGCTTCTCGAAGACGTTCTTCCCAGACATACAGCGTCGGCAACACCAGCAAGGTTAAGGCGGTGGAGGTCACGAGCCCGCCAATGACGACGGTCGCTAGCGGCTGCTGCACTTCCGCGCCGGCAGAGGTCGAGAGCGCCATCGGCACAAAGCCGAGACTGGCCACCAAGGCCGTCATCAACACCGGGCGCAGACGTATCATGGCTCCCTGTGACGCCGCATCCACACGTGAGAGTCCTTGCTTTTGCAAATCGAGAATGTAGGCCATCAGGACCACCCCGTTCAGGACCGCCACCCCGAAGAGCGCAATAAACCCGACCGCCGCGGAAATCGAAAAGGGCATGCCGCGGAGCGCCAGCCCGATCACGCCGCCGGTCGCAGCCAGCGGCACATTCAGAAAAATCAGCATCGCGGGCCCGACCGCGTTAAAGGTCGAGTACAGGAGCACAAAGATAAGAAACAACGCGATCGGGACGACGATGGCCAGCCGTGTGGAGGCCTCCTGTAATTGTTGGAATTGCCCACCCCACTCGATCCAATACCCTTTGGGTAATGACACCTGCCCCTCGACTGATCGTTGCGCATCGGCCACGAAACTCGCCAAATCTCGACTCCGGACATTGGTTTCTACGGCTAGACGGCGGTGAATATTTTCTCGGCTGATCTGCGCCAGGCCGGTCTCCACCCGGATGTCGGCCAGCTGACTCAGCGGGATCTGCCGGCCTGCAGGATCCGCTACTCGAATGTCTTTGATACGGTCAAAATTGCTCCGATCCTCGGGCCGAAACCGGACTTGAATCGCAAATCGCTGATTGCCTTTGACGACCTGCCCGGCGACTCGCCCTCCCAGCGCCTCCACCGTCCCCAGGATGTCTGAGGCGTTGATGCCATAGCGCGCAATGGCCTCGCGGTTGATGATCACCCGCAGGTACGGCATGCCCGCCACTTGTTCGGCTTTCGTGTCGGCCGCCCCCTGGACCCCCGACACCACCTGCACGACATGGTCACCGAGCCGCTTAAGCGTGTCCATATCCTCACCGAAAATAGTGATCGCAATATCGGAGCGCACCCCAGCAATCAACTCCTGCACTCGCAACTCGATCGGCTGGGAATAACTAAAAATGGTGCCCGGCTCCGCCGCTTTGAGCGCCCGATCGAACGCGTCGATCAGTTCCGCTTTCGTCTGAGCCGTCGTCCACTCCGACTTGGGTTTCAAAATAATGTACACATCACTGACCTCGACGCCCATGGGATCGGTGGCAATCTCTGGGCGACCGGTTCGAGGGACCACCGTGGCGACCTCGGGAAACTGGCCCAAAATGTGTCCGATCCGATTCGTACTCTTGACGGATTCCTCTAAGGCCACACTGGGAAACCGCCACGCTTGGAGGGCGATCGCTCCCTCATCCAATTTAGGAATGAACTCCGCCCCTAGCAGCGACGCGAGGGCCAGGCTGCTGGCAAAGATGACGGCGGCCACGGTGACCGTGATGGCGGGATGCAGGAGCGTCTTGGATAGGACCGGCTGGTAGACCCGTTTGGCCCACCGGACGACCCACGTTTCTTCCTCGCGGACTTCTCTGCGGAGGAACAGACTGACAAAGACCGGCGCCACGGTGAACGCCAGAACAAGCGCCGCCACGAGCGCAAAGATGACCGTGAGTGCCATCGGTCGGAACATCTTTCCTTCGACGCCCTGCAACGTCAGAATCGGCAGATAGACGATAATGATGATGCCGACGGCAAAGAAGATGGGGCGGAGGACTTCCCCGCCCGATCGCAGGATGACTTCCCGGATCTCGTCGGCGGTCGGTCGCCGTCGTAGTTCTTTCTGCCGCTCAGCCAAATGCCGCATGATGTTTTCAATCATCACCACCGACCCGTCGACAATGAGGCCGAAATCGATTGCCCCCAGGCTCATGAGGTTGCCCGAAATGCCGGCGGCGAGCATGCCGGTGAGCGCCACTAACATCGAGAGTGGAATGACCGAAGCGACGATGAGGCCGGCACGTAGGTTTCCTAGCAAAAGAAATAAAACGGCGATCACGAGGACAGCACCTTCCGTCAAATTGGTAGCCACCGTCTTAATGGTATTTCGCACCAGATCCGTTCGGTCATAGTAAGGGTCCACCGTCACGCCGGGCGGGAGCGATTTCTGGATCTCCACAAGTTTTGCCTTGATGCGGTTGACCACCACCCGTGAATTTTCACCGATGAGCATGAGGACGACGCCCGTCACGATTTCACCGCCCTCGTCCCGGGTCACGGCGCCCTGCCGGATCATGGGTTCAAAGCGCGTCTCCGCGATGTTACGGATGGTGATCGGCGTTCCGTCGTGTCCTGTCGCTACCACAATATTGTTGAGGTCTTCCAACGTCTGCACGAGTCCTTCCCCGCGGATCAGATACTGTTCTTGTGCGTGTACGATGTACCCTCCACCAGCATTGGCGTTATTGCGTTCGATCGCTTCAAACACCCGACTGATGGGCAGCTTGTACGCCACCAACTTGGAGGCATCGAGCACCACCTCGTAGGTTTGCAACTCGCCGCCGTAGCTGTTGACTTCGACGACGCCCGCGACCGACCGCAGCTTTAAAGCGATGTCCCAATCAAGGATGGTCCGTAACTGCATCAGGGAGAAGCCCTGCCCCTTCACTTCGAACTGGAACACCTCCCCTAATCCGGTAGAGATAGGACCCATCTCAGGATTGCCAAACCCCGGTGGAATCGCCTGTTGGGCACGCGGTAACCGTTCCATCACGAGGCGACGGCAGAAATAAATGTCCATCCCTTCCTCGAAATAGACGGTGACGGCGGAGAGCCCAAAGCGCGACACCGAGCGGATCAACGTGATGCCGGGCAACCCCGACAGCGCCGTTTCAACGGGGAAGGTAATGAACTTCTCGACTTCGACCGGCCCCAAACCGGCCGAATTGGTGAGGATTTGCACCTGATTGGGCGTCACGTCTGGGACGGCGTCGATCGGTAATTTCCGCATCGCGTACACGCCGGTGACGATAATCAGGCCCACAAATACGAGCACGAGAAATCGGTTGCGAAGCGAAAATTCGAACAGCGAGTTCAACATGAATGGCTCCTCGGAGACTTCCTGCTAGTCTCCCGCGATGCGTTCTTTCAACACAATGGATTTGAGATAGAAGGAGCCTTCCGTGACGACCCGCTCGCCAGTCGCTAACCCAGACCGGACTTCCGCATCGTTTCCAGACGTGCGACCGACGACAACCGGCCGGACCGTGTAGGTGCCTGGACGCTCCTGCACAAAGGTCACCGCCTTCTCGTCGATCTGTTGAATGGCATCCCGAGGAATGATGAAGACTGTTTCCTCTTGTGAACTGGGTAGAAGGAGCGCCGCTCGGGCAAACATGCCTGGCCTGAGACGGCGATCGAGATTGGCGATCTCGACGCGTGCGTCCACGGTCCGCGTATCAGGATTCAGCAAATAGCTGAGATACACGATTTTCCCTCGGAACCGTTCTTGTGGATACGCATCCACGGTGATCTCCACCTCGCTGCCCACCTTGACTGCGGCCAAATGCTGTTCGTAAATATCAAGCAGAATCCAGACTGTGGACAGATCGGCGATCGTAAACGCGTTATCCTTCGGCGTCAGGAGCTCCCCACGAGTAATGTTCCGCTCGATCACCGTGCCCGCTTGGGGGGCCAGCAGTGCAAAGGAAGAGAGCGCCTTGCCCTTCTCACTCCAGCCGATCTTCTTGATGTCCTCCTCCGACAGACCGACGAGGCGCAGGGCTTCGTAGGCCGCCCGATAGGCTGCCATGCTTTTCTCATAGGTCCCCTTCGCTTCCAGATACTCTTTTTCCGAGGAAATACGTTGCTCGAATAAACCTTTTTCTCGCACGAAATTCCGATGGTCCACCTCTCGATTCGTCACATCTTGGAGAAAGGTGGCTTTCTTCTGTCCCAGCTCAATGCTGTCGAATAAGGCCAACGGTTGCCCCGGCTTCACGTCATCCCCGAGCTCTGCCAGGACATCAATGACTCGTCCGTCGATGCGAGGACTGAGATGGAACAGCCGATATTCATTCGGCTTGATGCTCGCGGTGGCTTGAATTTCCTCCCGGAAGGCTCGACGTTCAACGGCGACCGTCTGGAATGTTTGGCCTTCGAGGGCTTGAGGGGGGACCGTCAGTCGATGTGGTGCGCTGGTCTCACTTGCTGGAGAAGCGTTGCCATTTTGATCCGCCGTCTTGCGTCCCTCCTGCGCGACCGTTGCCTTGGGCGTCGTGGGCTCGACACGGCCCTCGTTACACCCCAGGCCCACAGAGACAAGGAGGCAGCCCAGGCCCACGACACTCTTCCCATTTAGATAGGACCTCGTCACGCGAACCCAGGCAAAGCGGAGCAATACATTGCCTAGTGAAAGCCCGGCGTCAGCAACGGTCCCGATGAGACCTCTACAGCCGTTCATTGAGGTTCTCCCGTCCAGCGTTCCAAACGCGCCAACGCGATCGAAAGCGTCGAGCGCGCCTCGGTATATTCCATCTGCAATTGTCGATAGACCCGCTGTGAATCGAGGAGTTCTAACAGACCAGCTGCGCCTTGACGGAAGCTAATACGGGCAATCCGTAAGGCTTCCTCTGCCTCTTTGAGCAAGCCCTTTTCGAACATCTCAATCTGTTCACGAGCCGTCCGCGCCTCCTGGGCAAACTCAGTCACGGCTCGAATCAATTCATTCTCGGCCCGCTCCCGCTCCGCCTGCGCACGATCTTTGGCGCCCAGCGCCGCCTCGATTTCGCCTTGACGCCGGTACCACAGAGGCAAGGGCACCCGCAGACCGACAATAAAGGCCTCGTCACCGGCTTCTCGGTGATAAGTCCCGGCAATAGAGACAAAAGGGAGACGTGACTCCCGCTCCAGCGTCACCGTGTGCTCCGCTTGCTCCAGCTGCTTCGCGGTGCGGCGAAGAATGGGGTGCGATTCCAGCGCAGAGCTGGTCAGGTTGTCTGCATTGAGGTCCTGTCGGGATGAAACAAAGGTCCCGCGCACCGAAAACTCCCTGCCAAGCGCTCCGGCCGTCACCGCATTGAGCCCGGCACGGGCCGCCACAAGTCCATTGTGTGCTCGGCTGAGGTCCTTCGTGGCCTTCTGCAACTCCACGCTCGCCTTGACGGCTTCGAAGGGTCGGGCTTGCCCGGCATCCACTCGCGCTTTAATCGCCCGAAAGATGTCTTGAACCAGGGCAAGGTTTTGCGTCGACAGCTCACTGTCCCGTTGGGCCAATAGGACACGGTAAAAAGCGATCTTGACATCGGCGAGGATGTTGAGGCGCGCTTCTTCCACTCCGGCCAAGGCGCCGGCGAGACCCGCCTCCGCAGCTTCTCGTCGCGCGCGTCGCTTGCCGGGTAGCTCGAGCGGTTGTTCGAGGGTGACCGTCCGTTCGACCTTCGACACGCCGGTGCTTGGATCGCGGATGGCCCCCCGGCCTCCGGACCCATCGATCGACGGATTCAAAAACGCGGCGGCGGCGACTCGTTCACCTTGTCTCTGCCGTACCCCTCCCTTCGCTCCGCTCATTTCCGGATTGCGTTTCAACGCCAACTCCATGACCTCGTCGAGCTGAAATACCCCCGAGTCTGCCCTGGCGGACGCTGTTTCCCCACACCAAAAGCTGGCGAGCAGCCCCGTGAGGCCGATGAGACCTATGGTCTTGTAGTGCATGAGAGACCTCCCCATTGCCCGCATGACGGGAACGCGTTGTCTGCTGATCAGTGTTGGATTGAGTATCTGCGAAAAATCAGAGACTGAGGGGAGGGCGGAAGAGAAACACGACAAAGGTGGGCGCGAACGAAATGGAGCTCAGAAAATTCTCATCGACCAAAGGCGCGATAATGTCTGGACTCGGCAGCGACACGGTCTGGAACATAGCGTGGCAGGGACACCCATCTTCGGACATCGTCCCGTCAAGCGAGGGGGAAGGATTGACGGCTCCCACGAGACCTCCCGCTGACCTCACTTGCCATTCACCGAGGCAGGTGACACCGGTCAACTGAATTCCTAGAAGAAGAACTAATCCAATCAGGAGCAGATGTTCTTTTCGCCCTTTCGGCACGCGCTATTTCTCCGAGCTGACCGTGTATAACATACTCTTTTCTGCAAAGCAGTAGAAACTTTCTACTCTCGCCTTCCTTAGGAGCCGCAGAAGCGCATGTCCACGCCCCTACGAAATTGACGACATGCCCTGCATCGTAAAGATCGTATCGCCCGTGATGCTAGAAGATGGCTGCGTGCAGGCTATCAGCATGGGTGATAATCGTAAGAGCCTCCCTGAGTTAATGAGCGTGTCCGTCGGATCCCGGTTTGGTCATCTCCTTATCACCGGGTGCCGTACCTTTCATGGAGGAGTTCTCCCACATAACTCGATTTCCATTGCCGAGGGTAGCCGCCTTGTCCGGCGGCACGACTTTCTGGAGAGGTGGAGAATCCCAAATAACTCGATCGCCCGGGGCCAAGTTCGCTGCCTTCATGAAATGCACATCTCCCTCGCGCAGTTCACCCAGACGGTACAATGTTACCCCTAGATTGTAGTGACCCTCTGCAAGGTCGGGGGACACTTGTATCGCGGCTTCGAAATGACGCTTTGCGTCCGCCCATTGCTTCTGCTGATAGGCCTTAATGCCTTCGTTATGATGACTTGTGGCTGCCGGGAGGGTAGAGGGGGGAGCGGACAAGACGTTTTGCTTCGGAACCGATTCACATCCGCCTATGACAATCACCAACAAGGAGACTATCTTGAGCATTGCTGGGTGTGGCATATATCCTCCGCGTCGGTTACTTCCGTCCTCGTTTCTCCATTTCCTCGGTGCTCACCCACTGAAGTTAGCCGAAAAGTTTCTTGTGAAGATACAACTCTTTTCAACAAGCCCGCAACTGGATCACTCTTTGCTAACCAGCGTCGAGCCTGTAAAGAGTTCCCGCAATAGGGCATGACGGGTTTAAACATTCCATCGGTTGCGAGACAGTTTCCCATACGACGCGCGCGGGAGGGAGCCGTGCGAACTAGTTCTCCAACTTCGCATCCATCAGGCCACTGTGAGTAGCTGTTGGATGGTTAACCCTGAGGAAATGGTCATGTGGGGTCAGTTTGAAACTGTAATTCCCGATGAGCGTCGCGCAACACTCGAATCGCCGAGCGACAGAACAGGGCAGCCACGAGCAGACCGATTAGAATGTCAGGCCAGGCTGAACCGGAAAGGCTCACTCCGGCAGCCGCCATAAGGACGCCGACATTGCCAATGACATCATTGCGCGAACAGAGCCATGCGGATCGCATGTTGATGTCATCGCCACGATGCCGCCACAGTAGAAGAAGGCACACGGCGTTGGCAGCGAGTGCCACGACACCGACCACTCCTATCACCTCGGCAGAGGGCACTACGTTATGAAGGCTCTTGAGGATGACCTGTACCAGAACTCCTACTCCAAACGCCGCCATGAGACTGCCCTTAAGCAATGCGGCGCGTCCCTGCCAGATCGCCCCCCGGTCAATCGCATACAAGCTCACGCCATAAACAATCGCATCGCCCAACATATCTACAGAGTCGGCTAAGAGTGCGGTGGAGTAGGACATGATTCCAGCCACGGCCTCAATGAGGAACATCATGACATTGATCCAGAGGACGAGGCGAAAGACGCGCCGCTGCCGTCCCGAAATGGTTCTGACCTGACAGCACTTATCCATAACCGCATCGTACCAATAGCAGATGCCATGAAGCGAGCAACACACTTGCGCGCATAGCTCATTGGGCAATCAGCCATCGCAATGATTCAATATCAAAATCCTCTCGATAGAGTGAAGCTGCTCGTTCTAATTTGGGCATACTGTAATGAGAATCTGCTGGTCCTGTCATTCGGCCACTATTCCACGGGTGAGAGGACAACTCTGGTTCTTCCTGTATAGCGCTTGATCAAAACACCTCCCAAATTGCGTGACGGAGTTGAATTCATCGCCCCTTGCAATATGAGGTGGGCGACGCTTATGTCGAGCCTCAAAGATCTCATTGAAACAGGTACTGGTAAAACCTCGCCTATTTTTCTCGCCCGCTAACAGTTAGAATCTTTCAAGAAGCTTTGCATACCCCCATTCCGAATCCAAGGAGGCGAACATGTACGTCGAGTTGGTCAAAAGACTCCTGTTCGTCTGAGTCCTCACAGCGATGCCCGTCCTGATTTGACTATTTGCGGATCCCGGTCGGTTTCCGATATGCTTTGCGCATAAAGGATGACTCTCATTTGCTCTTTCTAACGAAATAATATATTTCGTCTGTCTAGAATTGGCACCATGCGACCCACTTACTTCAGGACCTATGAAAATCAGAATTCATATTCTTGTTTTGTTCTGTGCACTGGCGCTGCCGGGCTGTCTCTCTCCTATTACGCTGAACCGGGCGGTCGTGGCTTATGACGAGGCGATCACCGACGCCATCGCCAAGCAACTTTTAGTCAACATCGCTCGTGCCGAGCGCCACCAACCCATACACTTCACCGGTGTGTCGAATATTGCTGCCACCTTCGACTTTCGAGTCAACGCCGGCGCGACTCCGACGCTCACCGGAGAGCATGGGAGGACCCTGGTGCCGATTTTCGGCGGCAGCGTGGCAGAAAACCCGACGATTAGTATCGTGCCGATTGAAGGAGAAGAGTTCGCCAAGCGGATGCTGGCCCCCTTCAATGAGGGAAAACTCATCCTGCTTCTTCGACAGCGGTTCGATATCGATCTGTTACTGAGGTTGATGGCGCAGGAGTTACGGATCAAACAGAACGGAGAGGACACCGCCTTCCGAAACACGCCCGCCGATCGCCCGGGCTATGAGAAGTTTCGACGTACGGTCTCACACCTGTCAGCAATCCAGGACATGAACCAGCTTTATGCCGAACCCCTGACTTTTGAGCGCGCTTGGACTATTCCGGCGAACTCCGTGACTGCGGAGGGTTTCCTCGCCTTGGAAAAAGAATATTCTGTCACGTTTAACCAAGGCGAGAACACTTACACCCTTCGAAAATCGATTCCAGGTCGCATTCGTATCACCAATTATGATCCTGCCACGCTTTCTTATGAGGAACGGGCACGATTAACCGAAGAGACGGAAGAGGAGCGTGTACACGATGTGTCGTTCGACATCCGTGCAGGCCACTTCGGTGGAGAATATCCAATGAAAGGGTATTTCCGCCTTCGGAGCTTCAACGCGATGCTCCACTTTCTCGCCCGATCACTCGGCGAAGATCGAGAATACCACGTGGACAAAGACCCGCTCACGCCAGAAGTGGCCGAAAATCCCGTGTATACCATGGAGATGTTGAGGTCAGATGACAGTCCATCAGGGGCTGATCTAGCCATCCAGTCTCACGGAATCTACTATGCAGTGAGGACCGACGGGCCGCTTGCGCGATGGAATCGGGAGGCCTTCCAGTTACTCTATCTGCTGTTTCAAATGACCGTGACCGAAATTCCTCGTGTCGGGGTGCCGAGTATCACGATTGCCAAATAGCAGATCGTTGTTCAAGCCTACTCACAACAGCGTCCCCCGCATGATCAGATACGCGACACTGAAATAGATCACCAGCCCGGTGACATCGACGAGGGTGGCGACGAAGGGCGCAGACGAGACGGCAGGGTCAAACCCGAGCCGGCGCAACAACAGCGGCAAGAGAGACCCGGCCAAGGCTCCCCACACCACCACGCCGACCAACGAAATCGCCACTGTGAGAGCCACGAGTAGCCAATGCGGTCCATACAAGTCGCCAAATAAGGACCACAGGCCAATGCGTAGGAAGCCGATGGTGCCGAGGATCGACCCGAGTGCGAGCCCGGTGATAAATTCCCGCCGCATGACCCGCCACCAATCCCGCAGTCCGATTTCTCCGATCGCCAAGGCACGGACCACGAGGGTCGAAGCCTGTGACCCGGAATTGCCCCCGCTGGAGATGATGAGCGGAACAAACAGCGCAAGCACCACAGCTTTTTCTATTTCCTTTTCAAAAAATCCCATTGCCGTTGCAGTAAAGAGTTCGCCGAGGAACAGCACCACCAACCAGCCGGCACGCTTCGTGATCATTCGCCGCAGGCCAATAAGAATGTAGGGCTCATAGAGCGCAGCTGTTCCGCCGATCTTTTGAATATCTTCCGTGGCGGCGGCTTCGGCCACGCGTAGTACGTCGTCGATGGTGACAATCCCAATCAAAATTCCTGCCGTGTCCGTCACCGGGAGCGCCGTACGGTGCTCCCGTTCAAACACACCGATCGCAGTTTCTTGATCGTCGGTAGCCCTGAGCACCACAAACTGATGGTCCATCAGGTCGGCCATGGTATGGTCTGGGGGGGCCAAGAGCAGGGACCGGATGTGGATGTCATCAACCAAAATACCGCGCTCATCTATCACATAAACTAGGGAGAGGGTTTCACTGTCTTGCCCATGCTTTCGGATGTATTCCAATGTGTACTGCAGGGTCCACAGCTCTCTCACCGCGATGTAGTCGGGCGTCATCAATCGCCCGATGCTGCTTTCTGGATACCCAAGGAGCGAGATCGCAACGGCCCGCTCCTGCGGCGTTAATTGCGCCAGCAGTTGTTTGGTCATGATCGCCGGCAACTCTTCAAGCAGAAGGGTGCGGTCATCCGGCGCCATGTTATTCAGCAGCCCTGCAAGCTCTTCTTGTCCCATTGCTTTGAGCAGTTGTTCTTGTGTCGAAAGTTCGAGCAGTTCGAATACCTTGGCAGCGAGATCCCGAGGAAGGATCCGCAGGACCACCATCTGGTCCTCAGTCGAAAGGCCGCGCAGAGCACGGACCACGGCAGAGGGACTCCAATTCTTCAGGGCCTGACGGAGAGCGAGAAAATCTCGTTTACGGAGAATGTCGCTAATCTGAGAGGGAGACTGAATGACCACTCATACCCCTTCTGACATCACCGAGGTGTCAAATAATTCTAGCAGCGTCAGGAGCCTTCGGTCCTGCCGTAGTACTTGACTATCTATGTGGCAGCCAGGGCTCCCTTGATCCATCGTTTAGGCACATCAAAGGCAAAGCGAAGTTGTACCGCATAATACTTCTGAACCAGGCCTGAACGGTCAAGGGAGCGATCCTCTTCTCGATAGACACTGAATTCTGCATCGTGCCATCGAAACGCGAGCCCGATAATCCAGTCTAACTCCGTCGGGTTGAGCGTATTCTTGGCTTCTCGGTCCGTAAAGAAATTGGTATCGGCATAGAGCACGATACGGTTCATATACAGATCGAGATCGGCATGAGCGACGTACCGAAAGAGGGTTCGGCCTGTATTGTCGGGGCGAGCAAAATAGTTGCTGTTGTAAAAGAGCCATCCCGGCCCCGCATACGCCGACAGGTTCTGTTTCGGAAACCGGCTTCGCCACCAGGAACCGAACGGTGCCTAACACGTCGCCGTACATCTGTTTCGTGCCGCTTTTATCCAGCGGAGCATCCCGTTCGTACTGAATCCGCCATCCGAAGCGATCAACGAGTCCCGTCAATGCGTAGGTGCCGTCCCATTCACTCAGTTGCAGCCAGCCCTTCGTCCGATCCGAAAAGAAATTCTGGTCCATGTAGAAGGTCAGATACTGCTTATACAAGTCCGTTTCCAAATGCAGCATATGTCGCAACCCGACCAATCCGGTATTGTCTGGGCGAGCCGCGAAAGTGGGATTTTTCACGAAGGCCGCCGTCAGAAAATACCCGCCGAACAAGGTCTCCTCGGATTCTCTCTCGTCCTCCCCGGGATCGTCCATCGAGGGCAAAGGGCGGCCATATTTTTCCAGGGCAAAGGCATCGGTGAAAATTGCGGGCGGCGCGAGCAAAAGGAGGGCTATTGCCAAACACGTCAGTCTGAGGTGCTGAAGACACCCTGCCATTTGAGTGCGCACGGTGCGGAGACTGAATCGTACATCAGACCGGACAAACTGAACCACGCTGGACCTTTCTATGATGGGTCGCAGAATGACGCAGGTACGACCCAAGGTGCTCTAAGCAGGGGTGATTCCAATAGGCGTGTGTGATCGCTCGCGATGAAAGACTTGGTACAAGATCGTTGTCTTACAGTCAATGGATCAGCTCAGCCTGAATCAATTTTAACCAAACTTTTACATTGGGGACATTGTGGAACAGTCCTACTTCTGCGCATGGCAGGACTCGAAGATCCCATCGCATAACCGCACATCCCTCAACGATTCCGGGGCAGATCGATACTCGGCTCCGACAACATGGTCCTTGTCCAAGAGCAAACTGACCCAGCAACCTCGATGCACACCAGGCCGACTGCCTTTTAAAAACACGCCTGACTCGTCGAACATAGGTGCTTCCCTGTAGTAACGCAGGACCAGGCCCTGTTCAGTCTGATTCTTTTGAACCGGGGGTCCTGCACAGGCGAGGATCTCGGCATGTGACTTTCCTAGAAGGGATGTTCGGATTTCATCGTCCGGGGCACCTTGGGTGGTGGCACAGGCAGTGCTTAAGACAAGGGGGAGAAGGGCTGGCAGTGCACAGTACATACACTGTAGGGGGCTTTTATCTCTCATGGACAACCTCCACCGGATGCGCCTTGGCTGGCGAATGGAAGACGCGTTAATTTCTGGAATCGATCAGCACCCACATGCCGACGCCAATGAAACCAATTCCGGCGACCAGTTTCAGGGCTCTCGGCGGAATATAAGCGGAGAGTTGCGTGCCAACCAGTACCGCGATGAGACTGGACAGTACGAGGGCTCCGGCAGAAGCCGCGAACACACCTACTTTACTCGTGCTCTTATCAGCGGCAAACAGTAGCGTGGCGAGTTGTGTCTTATCACCTAGCTCAGCCAGAAATACCGTCACAAAAATCGGCCACCATGCCATTTCAGTCCTCCTGTCACCATGCTAATTACCCGTTAGTCTTTTTCAATAAGCGGCAGATTACGCATTCAAGGAACAGAACCCGCCTCGTGCTTCACCTATGTCGCCGTTGGAGAGCTTCCGTTTCTCAGATCAAACTCTTTATACATGCCTACTCGTTGAGGTTTCTATCCATGCTCATGGCGGTGATGGAGCTCAGAGACGTGGGGATGATCATGCATCAGCGGCAGGTGGCGGTGCAGGTGAGCATGTGGCTCCTCCATCCCCTGCGTCACTTCATGCTTATGGTCATGGTGCTCGACATGCACATGTACATGGTCATGTTCCAGTTCCTCATGCAGGTGGAAATGGCTATGATGAGTTCGGAGAAGGAGTACGACGCCCACCCCCATGACCAGAGTCGCTACCATCTCCATGGTTCCCCAGCGCTCACCGAGAATGGGAACAGCAGCGAGCGCGCCGATAAAGGGAGCAGTCGCAAAGAATCCGGCCTCCCGAGCGGCACCATGCAGACGAAGAGCCTGCAGATCCAGCACCAGGCTCATGCCATAGCTAAAAAGGCCCAGCACAAGCGCGGCGAGGATAATCGAAGGTTGAGGCAAGGACTGACCACTCAGAACAGCCAGATTCAGTGTACAGAACCCCGCACTTAATGTTTTGATCCGCGTCACGATGATCGGATCACGAAGGGACAATCGCTGGCTCAAATTATTATCGAGCGCCCAGGAGAGGCAGGCGCAGGCGATGGCGAAAAATCCCCATGCATCCGGCCGGAGATCGCCTGGTCTGTACTGAAGGAAGCCCGCCGCGACTATGATCAGCAGAGCGCCAACTGCTTCCACACGCCCGAGGTGTTCTCGAAAGAGAAGCACGGCCAACACAATGGTGAAGGGCGCTTCCAGGTTCAACAGCAGCGAGCCGAGCACTCCCGTCATGCGCTCTAACCCCCACAGCATGAAGATAGGCCCTACGATGCCGCCGGTTAGAACGATGCCCGCCAATAGCCATCGGTCGGTTGTTGCCACCTGCGCCTCTCGCCGCGAGGCATCAGACCCACGGTAGAACAACCGCTCAAAGATATAGAGTCCCAACCCGGCTCCAAGGTAGAGCAGACTGGCAATAAGAAGAGGGCTGGCTTCAGGCAGCAAGAGCTTGGCGAGGGGAAGACCGAGGCCGAACAGAGCTGCCGCGGCGAGACCATACCCAGCGCCTTTATATGTTGTGTTGTGGTAGGCGTGCATGACCCTTCTTTCTCACGGACTTCTCTTGGCAGTCCTTCGACCAGCGCCACTCCTCGTAGGTGTTTATGGAACTCCAGAATCAACCACGCCCCGGTTACGCATCCAGTTTACGCCTCTGCGCCATGAGGTATGGTATGACCTGCGTCGGCTTCCCTGGTTCGTCGGCATCACCCGAGGCGCCGGCTAACTGTAGCCGAGGGATCATTTTGAGGTAATCTCCGACTGATGGCACTTGGACGTCGACAGCCTATTCCAGCTCAGCTGTTCGTTTTTTCCATCTTCATCTCTGTCCTACGCCTCGCATGGTTCGCCTGCCCGGACGCATCCATGACGATAGGTCCCCCACCACTGACGGCTGCTATGAAGGGGACACCTCTACCATCAGCATCCTTTCCTTAGCCTGAAATCTTTGGCGATCGACTAATAACCCGCGATCTTTTCTTCCCGCTCGTGCCATGGCTCACTGTCCTTTCTTCGCGTCGGCCACATCCTGGCCGAAATGCTGCTTCAACAGATGCCCGCTAAACCCACTTGCCGTCGTCCCCGTGTGCCGAAATGCATCCAGCCTCGCTTTGATGGCGCAGGGACTTGAATCAACAACCGCACCATCTTCATGGCAACACCCGGGACGTAGCGAGATGACTTCGGGGCAGATCAGACGCCCGCGCCCGGCCATTTCTGATTCTGAGCATCATCAACAAATTCCTCAGAGAGTATCTTGCTTCGTATGTCGGCCGCTGACCCGGCCAAAGTGACAGGATCGGACAGCCAGATTAATGCTGCCTGTGATGAGGCTTTTTTATGCTCAAGGACCGTGTTGAGGAGCTGACCTTGCGGCCATGAACCGGACGACACCTAAGACGTTGTCTGCAAGTTTATGATCATCGAGCTCTTGTCAGGCTAGACCCAGTCAGAACCACATCCTCAAGCCCATGGCGAAGCGCACCTGACTGGGAGAGCCACCCTCTTGACGGACGAGCGTGGCGGTTTCGCCGAAACTTCTGTCGAGAGAGACTCCCATGTAAGGTGAAAATCCTCGTCTGATGTCATAGCGAAGCCTGACGCCGAATTCTAAATTGTTGAGTCCGCTCCCTGTTGTGAACTCTTCGACGCGCTGGAGGGCCGCGTTCGTTTCGAAGCGAAGCTGGAGGATGAGCCGCTGGGTCATCAACAGGTCCTTCGTCGCCGCGAGACGCGCCGAAACCGCACCGTTCTGGTCAATGAACAGGGAGGGTTCGATCTGATAACTATAGGGGACCAATCCCTCGATGCCAATCACCGCAAACCCACGGGTGACATTCGCCCCCCGAAATGTCTGAGTTTCGACACGGCCGCCGATTTGAAAATCATAATACTTTTGGATAAAACGCCCGTACAGCAACTGAAAATCCACATCGTAATCTGCTTTAAACGCCGTATTGCGCTGGCCTTCGCTTTTGAACCATATTCGATTGTAGTCCCCGCCGTACCAACCTTCCACATCCCATCGGTAGTCGCTCTGCTTACCAGTGCCTCCTGTCTTCGGGCGGTATTCCAAAACGTCGACTAACACCATCGTCCGTTTCTCGGTGTCGTCCACCGGACTGGGCCAGCCCTGTTGCGGTGTGAGGTTGGGCAATGTGGGTTCTGATCTGAGGGAGGACACCAAAATACGAGAAGCGCCTTCTGAACCAAGGACGGCCGTTCGTGCGCTGGTCCAAAGGCCGGCTGCATCAGAGGTATCATTAGCTGGCACATTTGATGGTAAGGGCTCCGGTAGGGCCAGCCTGGGAGCGAAGGCGAGAGCCAACAGGGTCGTAAGCAAAAGAGGACCACACTGTTTCACGAACACGTCTCCTCTACGTTTCTGACACTTCGACGACCCGAAACATGCCGGCTTCCATGTGAAGCTGGAGATGGCAGTGAAAGGCCCAACGGCCGGGCGCATCCGCGCTGATCGCGACGGACAGTCGTTCAGCCGGCTTCACCACAACCGTATGCTTCCGAGGCAAGTACGGACCGGCCCCATTTTCGAGATGCATCCACATGCCATGCAGATGCAACGGGTGCTCCATCATCGTGTCATTCACGAAGGTGAGTCGCACCCGTTCGCCATATCGGAACTGAATCGGATCGGCGTCTGCATACTTTTTCCCATCGAAGGACCACATGTACCGTTCCATGTGACCCGTGAGGTGTAGTTCGATTTCCCGCTCGGGAGGTCGCTGGTCAGGGTATGGCTCTCTACTTCTCAAATCCGTATACAGCAGCACTCGTCGCTCGGATGGGTCTAACCCTGCTCCTGCTTCATGCATGCGGCGGGAAGAATACAGGGCGACCGTTTGATTGCCGGTCCCATGATCGTCAGAGCCGTGTTTGACTGGTTCGATACTGGGTATCTCCGTGGACGGCTTATGGGCCATACCACTCCCCGGCATCTCCTGCGCTTCAGGCATGCCTTCCATGACCAGTTCATGTTGCTGAGGCCGGCCATTCGGTGCGTGGTGAGAAGGCTCCGTGGCGGCCGGCATGTGCGTTTTCACGTCGTGCGAGTCCGAGTTCATATCTGACATGCCCCCGTGATCCATGGTCATCCCCATATCGGCCATCGTGCGAAGCGGTCTTTTCCGCCTTTCAGGAATGGCAGCGATCTCACCCAGTCGTGTGGCCAACGTGCCACGCGCATACCCGCTCCGATCCATCGTTTCTGCAAAGATCGTGTAAGGTCGATCGGTAGGTTCGACGATGACGTCATAGGTTTCCGCAGGGCCGATGCGAAATTCATCTACCACCACGGGCTGCACATTCTGCCCGTCGACCTGTACCACCGTCATCCGAAGACCTGGAATGCGGACGTCATAAAACGTCATCGCCGCTGCATCGATAAAGCGGAGGCGGACCCGCTCGCCAGGACGAAAAAGACCCGTCCAATTCCCCTCGGGTGATAGTCCATTCATCAGATAGGTGAATGTGTACCCTGTGACGTCCGCGAAGTCCGTGGGGTCCATTCGCATTCGGTCCCACGCGAGATAATCTTGAAGGGTGGCCCACCAACCCTGTCGTCCGACATCGCCGAAGAATTCGCCCGCCGTGCGCCTTTGAAAGTTATAGTAGCCGCCCTGCTTTTTCAGATGAGACAGTAAAGTGTGCGGCGATTCGAAGCTCCAATCCGAAAGCATCACGACATAGTCTCGCTCGTACCGAAACGGCTCGGGTTCGATAGGATCAATGATCAGGGGGGCATACATCCCCAACAGTTCCTGGCCGCCCGAATGGCTATGAAACCAATAGGTCCCGCTTTGTTTGATCGGAAACTGATAGGTGAAGGTTGTGCCGGGGTCGATGCCGGCGAAGCTGACTCCGGGCACGCCGTCCATGTCGGGCGGCAGGAGCAACCCGTGCCAGTGAATCGAGCTCACTTCCTGCAATCGGTTGGTGACACGAAGGGTTACTTTTTGCCCTTCTTTCAGGCGGATGATGGGACCCGGCACGGTTCCATTGATCGTTACCGCTGTCCCATTTCGTCCGTTGACTTGGAACTCCTGCTCGCTGATGGTCAGATCGATGAGGTTTCCGGTCAGTGGGACCTGTGGCGCATGATCTGCTAGCCGGCTCGCTGCAGCCCAGGCCGGTAGCACATGGTCCAGTGCTGTCAGTAGTCCCCATGCTCCGGCGCTTTTTAGAATCTCACGCCTCGTAATTAATGGAAGTCGCATGTCTCTTATCCTTGTGTGATAGTTTCCTGATCATCCCACGACAAAGGCGCGTCATTGCGGAATTACACGGTCACGTTGATGATCATTGTGGGTCCGCCGCCGCGCTGTTTCCCTACATTGTTATTGGTGGTGTGATGTGGGATGTGGCAGTGAAGCAACCAGTTGCCTGGACGACGGGCCGTCCAAATGACATCGTACCGCTGACCGGGACGACGTTGACTGTATCGGCGAGATAGCGTGCATGTTCCGGCAGGACCTCGCCATCCAGCGCAACCACCTCGAACGGACCTCCGTGCAGGTGCATCGGGTGAATGAAATTGTTGCTGCTCCCGATGAAACGCAGCGTGACGGTTTGGCCCACCTTCATCCGGATCACGTCGGTGCATGGATATGCCTTGCCGTGAATCGTAACGTAGTTCGGCATCGCAGGGTCGAGCGATTCTCGGCGCATATAGACACGTTCCTCTCCGGAAACATCGACACCCCGAAGGGCGTAGCCATAGCCGACCAAACTAGACAGTGCGAGACCACATTAGTCTGGCCCGGCGCATCTAATGGCTGTGCATATGCCCATCAGACCCCCCGTGGATCAGGTCCTTCTCACGGGGGGCAGCATTCCGTAGCGGCGGCGCGTCCCAAATGACTTTGCTCCCAGGGGCCAAGTTCGCAGCTCTGATGAAATGTGTGTCTCCCTCGGTGACGTTTCCCAGACGGTACAAGGTCATCCCAAGATTGTAATGTGCCTCCGCCAGATCGGGGTCGACACTGATCGCCGTCTCAAAATGTTGCCGTGCCTGTTCCATATTGGCCAAATTGTACGCCTGCATCCCTTCGTCATTGTGACGTCCTGCGGTGGTATTGGAATTTGGTGGCGCAGACAGTAATGTATGAGCACGCTGAGAAGCGCATCCACCTATGGCCGCCACACAAAAATATAATGGCAATTATACGGATGGCATCCATGGATCCCCCCTTTGTATCGTCATCAGATAATTTCTCTCGCACGGGCCATGAAACAGGCCTATTGAGCTCCATCCTATGCAAGTCGTGCCTAATCTTGAAGACTTCTCGGCGGTCCCCATTCAACGCCGTCTATCTTCCAATCGTCGCCCTCCTTGACCAATAAGTATTCGGCCTCGGTGCTGTATTGAGAATATCCTCGCAGAACACCGCTAATGGTGACCGTAGAACCGACTGTCTTCTGTCGTGGGAAGGTGCTAAGAAAGCCTTCCCTCACCACGCTATTTTTCTCAATCAGAGCAACAAACTCCCGAAAGGACAATTTTGCCTTGGCGGACGAGCTCAGATAATTGTAGGCCTGCGGATACAGACCCTCATCGATGGCTTTGAGTTGGTCGCGGACGGTACGCACAGCATAGAAGGTTTGCCCCCACGAATAGCCACACGCAAGCAACACCACAAAAGCAAAGGTGGTCAGTATCACCCCCATGTATTACCTCCGTACTCTATGGACGTATCGACACCGCATCACGAATCCGCTCAACCGGGATGTCCCCGCGCTGATAGGCACGACGAAGGGAGCAGACACTGATTTGAAGGGCCGCGGCAAGCTGTTTGACGGTTAACCATGAGGCAGTCATCGGGTTCCTCTCTGAATGATATGGCTCACAATGGGGCTGACCATACCCGCGGGCGCATAAGGGGTGAAAGATCTCTGTAGGGGACAGTCATGGACAGGGAGGGGTCAGCATGGGACAGTATTTATCTCTACATCGTGGTGTACTAATAATAGGTATTATTACCTGTATTTACGGAAGCAACAAAGAGGCGCAGGCCGAGATGTTGTTTTGCCGCGTCTCCTAGGCACCGCACTGGGAGCGGTGAAAATGACATGGTGAAGGCTGGAGGAGCACGTCCCTTGGCGCATGGCCAAGAAATCGGAAAGTCCTACGCATTCCCTTCGCACACTGAAAAGACGGCGCGTCGTGCATCAAGAAAACTCGCTAGGGCCGAAAGAGGTGTCACTAGGGATGAATGGCCCTATCTGCGAGAGATGCAAGACAAATGCGCAGTAAAGAAACGAGAGAAACGTACTGCAATAGAGAAAAAGATGGAGGGACTTAGATGATGTGGGTTGCTCAGCGGCAAAATGACCCGGGACTCAGAGAATCTAAACAGATACAGCCAGAAAGTATAACTACCTACTATAATGGGGTAGTCGATAACACTTGTCAGGGGAGCCCCCATCGGTACCGTGTACTGCCATAAAAAGCCAAGAGACAATTCCTTCTCGGCTCGACGAGGGCCCGTAGGTGGCCACTCTTGACTAATCAATAATAGTTGATATATGGTATGGCTATGTCTCTAAGGATCGCGAAACAGTTGTCAGGCGTGGCCAAAGTTTTTCAGGCCCTATCCGATGAAACTCGATTACTGATCCTCGAACAGTTGAAAGAGGGCGAGCAGTGTGTCTGCGATCTCACAGAGGTGTTTAAGACGGGACAGTCACGGCTCTCCTTTCACCTCCGAGTGCTGAAAGAGGCGGGGTTAATCTTGGCCCGACCTGAAGGACGATGGGTGTATTACTCGCTCAATGCCGAGGCGGTGGAAGATTTAGAAGACGTCGTGAACTCGCTCAAAGCTTCATCTTACCGCGCTGCTAAGAGAGGGTGTTGCCCCTGACTTTTTTTGCCTTCATTCATCAACATTTATTGATCTTATGGAATAACCCATGGAAACCGTTGGAACCATCGAGCAGCAGACGCTTCCGACAGACAAAAAACTCACTCTCTTCGAACGGTATCTCACACTCTGGGTGGGGCTCTGTATGGTCGCGGGTGTGTTGCTGGGAAAATCAGCACCTGGGGTCATTCAGGCGTTGCGAGATATGGAGTTCGGCCAGGACAGTCATGTGAATTTTCCCATGGCCGTCCTGATCTGGTTAATGATCACCCCCATGATGATGAAAGTCGATTTTCGTGCCGTGGCGAAGGTCGGCCAGCGTCCTCAAGGATTATTGGTCACCCTCTTTATCAATTGGGTGGTGAAACCGTTCTCCATGGCCCTCTTGGCCTGGGTCTTTTTTCGATTCATTTTCTCAGCCTGGATGACTCCTGCCGAAGCGGACCAATACATCGCGGGAGCCATCATCCTCGCTGCCGCACCTTGTACGGCGATGGTCTTTGTCTGGAGCTATCTCACGGATGGCGATCCGGCCTATACCTTGGTTCAAGTTTCCGTGAACGATTTGATTATGCTGGTGCTGTTTGCTCCGATCGTCGGCTTCCTGGTCAGTGGCGCGTCCTCGCTCACTGTGCCGTTCGCGGTGCTTGTCTATTCGGTCGTAGGCTTTATTGTGATTCCGTTGGTGTTAGGAGTCCTGCTCCGACAGTGGTTCATCCGGCAGCGAGGGAAGAGCTGGTTTGAGGATACCCTCCTTCCGCGGTTTGCTCCCATCACCATTGCAGCGCTGCTCGTGACCTTAGTCCTAATTTTTGCCTTTCAAGCAGACAATATTCTGGGCAAACCCCTCCACGTGCTGCTCATCGCGGTTCCGATTCTTCTGCAAGTCTATTTCAATGCCGCTCTCGCCTATGGGTTGATGAAGTGGTTGAAGGTGCCCTATGCCGTGGCCGCGCCAGGAGCCCTGATTGGCGCGAGTAACTTCTTTGAACTCGCTGTGGCAACGGCTATTGCGTTGTTTGGTCCCGAATCAGGTGCCGCGTTGGCTACCGTCGTCGGGGTGTTAGTCGAAGTTCCGGTCATGCTGTCCGTGTGTCATGTGTGTAATCGAACCCGACATTGGTTCCCTTTGAAAGAGGTCACAGCATGAACAGTGTCAGTGACGGGAAATATGTGTGTGGTGTTGGCCTGGCCCAGGTTGCAGTCGAATCTCATGCTCACAAGAGGGGGAGATTTGTTGCCGACCCAGGCTTTGATCCGCCAGACCGGACTTCTCATCGCAGAACCACGCACAGCGGGGGCATACATGGAATGGCTGGGGCTGGTTGGAATGATGTCCTTCGTCATACTGATTTGCGTGTACGTCTTCGAAAAGTCATCGAACCCGATATGGCCCGGTTTGAGCAAGCCGGTCACCCTCGTCCACGTATTCCGAGATTGGTTGCTCTACATGGCACTGTTCGTGGGCCTATTAATTTTATTGGAGGAAAGTCTCAGATTAGCTTGCTCAATTAGTTGTGAGTAGATCGGATTGCTGGCAATCGTTTGCTGGCCTGGAAGCCGAGTTAGCCACGAAAGGAGAACCATCATGAAACGCATGCATCTTCATATTGGGGTCGAAGACCTTGATGAATCCATCCGCTTCTATACGGCATTGTTTGGTGCCGCGCCCATCAAAACCAAACCAGATTATGCCAAATGGCTGCTGGAGGACCCTCGCGTCAACTTTGCCATCTCGACTCGGGCGAAGAAGGGCGTTGACCACCTCGGCATTCAGGTTGAGGAAGACACGGAGCTGGCAGAGGTGCGGGAACGCCTTAAGGCGAAGGATGTCACGTTGACCGATGAGGGGGAAACGGTCTGCTGTTACGCCCGATTAGAAAAGTCGTGGGTTCAAGATCCGTCCGAAATCGCATGGGAAACGTACCGGACCATGGAAGATGTTCAACTCTTCTCAGGCCAAGCCGAATCGACTGAAGGTGCTTGCTGCACGCCAGAAAACATGGGAACGCCTAATTGTTGTGAACCATCCGCACAAACAGCGGGGTGTTGCGACTAATGGAGACCAAGGTCATCAAGGTATTGGTTCTCTGCACGGGGAACTCCTGCCGTTCGGTCATGGCTGAAGCCTTGATCAATGATCTCCGCCGTGGGCGTTACCAGGCATGGAGCGCAGGGAGCCATTCAACGGGCTATGTGCATCCCAAATCCATCGAAACACTCAAGCGGCATGGGATTGATCCAGGTCAGCCGCGCAGCAAATCGTGGAGTGAGTTTGCCGATCAACCCTTCGATCTGGTGATTACGGTGTGTGATCAGGCCGCGGGCGAAAGCTGTCCGTTGTTCTTGGGGGGACCCACGAAGATGCACTGGAGTACCCCTGATCCGGCCAAAGCGACCGGATCGGATACCGAGATGAATGCTGCCTTCGACGAGGCTTTTCTTATGCTCAAGAAACGCGTTGAAAATTTAACGAACTAGAAGGTAGGGAGAGCATGCCTCGAAGGGCTGTGTCTCGGATACTAATGCGGCTTGGAGAGCCGATGCCCTAAACCAGACAGAGCGCGGTTGATCTCGTCAATGTAGCTGGAGTCCACAGGTGGTGAGAGCAGAATCAATTTAGCTGTATGTGCTGCTAGCGGCATTGCGACCGTTCGCTAAGACAGACAGCAGCCGGAATCATTGAGTCTTGATTGGATCATTGTGATGTCCGCAATCAACATTTTGGGGCCATATTAACTCTTCCTCAGATCCCAATACTGCCTTCAGCGTCGTGACGATGATAAAAATGGCGATGCCAATAGCGATTATCGAGTCAAATAAAGGAGCCCCTGAGGCAAGTGTTGCCAGCCCCGCTGCTACGGGAGCCAATGAGACAAGAACATCGCCGAGGTTGTGGACGTATGCCAGACGAATGGCGACATCTTCCTTGCTAGGTTCGCGCAACGTTCTAGCGACCCACCAATTACCCGCGGCCGCCACCAAGCCGGCCGCGATCGGCACGACTCCCAGCACCAGCTGAGGATGAAAAATCCTGTCGATTGCCTGCCACACGACAACCCCGCTAATCATAAGGAGCCCCAGCGAATTAAAGACATTCGCGGTACGAAGAAAGTGGCTGCTTAGCCCTGCCCGAAGGGTGTATGCCAAGAGAAGAAAGGCCAGGCCGGTTTCATCAGACAAATTGTGGATTGCATCGGTAGCCAGGCTGAGACTGTTGGCTTCAAACGTCCCTGCGGTTTCGACAACGAGAACTGCAGTGTTGATGGCTAGTGCTACTGTAAGGGGTTTCCTGAGGTGTGCCATGACTTCTAACCTCCTATTCACCAAAAGCCGTCATGTTAGACGGATAAGCATTAAGAATCTTTTATAAATCGACTTCGGTCTATTCAACCCGGAAAACGATCATGGCTATAGTCCGACACCTCGTTGGTTCGTAAATCCCGTCCAGTCCACAAATCGACTTCTAAGTCCAAGACACACATCAATTGTGCTTGATGCGCGATTCTTAATCGATCGATATAATCTCCATCACATATCATGTTGCTATTTCTGTAGCTGACAGCGGTGCGGATGCGGAGGGATGCGTTTCGCGCCGTTGAGCAAGTTTGTGCTCCACCCACCGATACAGCACGGGCAAGACCACGAGGGTCAAGGCCGTCGACGAAAACAACCCGCCGATCACCACCGTGGCCAGCGGCCGTTGTATCTCGGAGCCGGGCCCGCTGGACAACAGCAAGGGAATGAGCGCCATCATAGAGACGGCCGCAGTCATCAATACGGGACGCAAACGCAAGACCATCCCGGTCAACACCGCCTCCTCCAACGGCAACCCCTCTTCCCGCAGCTGGTTGATATAGGCGATTTTCACCACTCCATTCAGCACCGCCACGCCGAACAACGCGATGAATCCGACGGAAGCCGGAACCGAGAGATACAACCCGGCGACCAACAACGCCAGCAGGCCCCCGACCATCGCGAACGGAATCGCAAGAAGAATAAGCGCCGCTTGCCTCACGTTTCCGAAGGTAAAAAAAAGCAGAAGAAAGATCAATCCAATGACCAATGGAACGACAATGGCTAAGCGAGCCATCGCCTGTTGCTGGTTTTCGAATTGCCCTCCCCAGGTCACATAATAGCCCGGTGGGAGCTGCACCAGACGCGCGACTCCCGCTTGCGCCTCCTCGACCGCGCCCACCAAGTCGCGCCCGACCACATTGGCTTCGATCACAATCCGACGGCTCGCGTGCTCCCGACTAATTTGTGCCGGCCCGTCGACAATTCGAACGTCAGCCAAATCTCGTAGCGGAATGCGTGAGCCATCGGGCGCAGTCACCCATAGAGCCGCAATCGCCGCGGCATCAGCCCGGCGATCATCGGGAAAGCGCACCATGATCGGAAACCGCCACTGTCCTTCAAAGACCTCTCCAGCGGCAATTCCCCCGCCGGCGGCTTCGATGACCTCTGTCACCTCAGCCACATTGATTCCATGCCGCGCAATCTTGGCGCGGTCAATGTCAAGCTTCAGATAATAGAGGCCTGACACCTGCTCGACGCGAAGATCAGATATGCCCCGCACCTGCCTCAACACTCGGGCAATCTCCTCCGCTTTCCCACGCAATGTCTCAAGGTCATCCCCAAACAACTTAATGGCAACCTGCGACCGAACCCCAGACACCAGCTCATCCACACGCATCGCGATAGGTTGGGACAGTCCGAATTCGATGCCGGGCACCTGGCCCAGTCGTACACGCACTTGCTTCTCGATCTCGGCTTTGGACTGCGCTTGCCACTCCGACTCCGGTTTCAGCAAGACGTACATATCGCTCAGCTCCATCCCCATTGGATCGGTTCCTAATTCATTGGCTCCTGTACGGGACACCACGGAACGCACGTCAGGTATCTCCATCAGCAGTCGTTCGACTTCCCCCGCAACTTTCAACGATTCAGTCAGACTGATGCTCGGGAGCCGAACCAAGTTCACCACAATCGACCCCTCGTCCATGATCGGTACGAATTCTCGACCGATGAAGGGAACCAGGGCTGAGACAGCAATGAGCAATCCCACCGCCGCGAAGATGACCGGCCGGGTATAACGAATCGCTCCCACCAATATCTGTCGATAGACGCCTCGGCTCCGCTCCAGTAGGCGTCCGGTTTCCTTGGTCACACGTGGCTTCATCAGCAAGGCCGCCAGCACCGGAACTACTGTGACGGAGAGGAACAAGGAACTCAGAAGAGCGATGACCACGGTCGTGGCAAGTGGAATAAACATCTTGCCTTCCATCCCTTGTAGAGTCAGGAGCGGGACGAAGGTCAATGCAATGATCAATTCCCCGAAGAGGCTCGGCCGACGCACTTCCAAGACAGCGCGGAGGACCACCGGTAAACGTTCACCAATGGAGAGTCCTTGGCCCTGGGGTTGCTCGCCGAGGTGCCGCTCGACATTTTCCACCTGGACGATAGCGGCATCGACGATCATTCCCAAAGAGATGGCCAAGCCACCCAATGACATGAGATTCGCCGACAGGCCGACTTGCTGCATGATCACAAATGTGACTAACGTGGCGAGCGGTAATGTCAGGGCCACCACGAACGCGCCCCGAAGGTTCCTCAAAAAGAGATAGAGCACCAGCACGACGACCACAGCGCCTTCGAGCAAGGCTCGCTCGACCGTTGCGAGCGCGCGCCCTACGAGCTCGATGCGGTCATAGAAGGGAATCAACGTGACGCCGTTCGGCAGCACGCGCTCAATTATTTCCACCTTCTTTTTCACTGCTGACACAATCTCGCGGCTATTGCCTCCACGCAGCATCACGGCAATCCCTTCGAGCACTTCGCCCTTTCCATCACGCGTCACACCGCCTAACCGGACTGCGCTCCCTTGACGTATTTGCGCGACGTCCCGAAGATAAATCGGGGTGCCCTTGTGTGCAGCCACGACGATTTGCTCCAGGTCACTCGAAGAGCGGGCCAATCCCACGCCATAAAGGACCAATTTATCTCCGCCCTGCTCAACGTAACTGCCTCCGGCATTCTGGTTGTTTCCCTCCACGGCGGACGTCACTTGTTTTAATGTAAGTCCGAGGCTCGACAACCGATTGGGATCGACAAGTACTTCATACTGTTTGGCCAATCCGCCGAGCGTATCGACATCCGCAAGGCCAGGGACCGCTCGCAACATCGGGCGGATGACCCAATCTTGAAGCGTCCGCAGATCTGTCAGGCTCTGAGTCGAACCCTCGACGAGATACATGAAGACCTCGCTCAATCCCGTACTCACCGGTCCAAGCACAGGTTCGGCATTGAGCGGAAGTCGGGATCGTGCCTGCAGCATTCGCTCCAGCACGAGTTGCCTGGCAAAATAGACGTTCATCCGGTCCTCAAACACTACCGTAATCACCGAGATCCCAAACCGCGAGACTGATCGCAGTTCGGTCTTGCCAGGCAAGTTCGTCAACTCGATCTCCAGAGGAAACGTCACAAGACGCTCAATTTCTGACGGAGCCAGAGCAGGAGCCTGGGTAATAACTTGAACTTGGACCGGGGTGACATCCGGAAACGCATCAATTGGCAAATGACGAAATGCAGCCACACCACCGACGATCAAGCCGGTGACAACACAGAGCACGATGACCCGTTGGTTCAAGGCCGCGCGGATCAGCCATTCGATCATAGCGGGCCTCCCGTCGTGATCTGCTCGCGCAGCAACTCTGATTTCAGGGCATAACTACCTTGCGTGACCACTTTGTCATCTGCCACGAGGCCGCTGGTGACCCGAAGGTACTCGCCCGAGCCTTCACCGATACTGATCTCGCGAGATTCGAACCGACGAGGGCCGCGAACAACAAACGCGACTGTGCGACTGCCGACCTGTTGGATCGCTGCCCTTGGCACGCTTAATACGGACTGCTCCTCTGTCACCAACGTGACCTCTGCAAACATCTCCGGCCGCAGTTGGCCCTCAGAATTCGATACGTCCGCACGTGCAGTGACAGTTCTCGTCGCAGGATCGATGACCGCCCCTACGTAGGTAATGGCCCCTCGAAACGTCGTGTCCGGATAGGCCGATACTCGCAACTCGATACCGAGCCCCGCCTTGAGCCGCCCAGCCTGTTGTTCAGGGAAATCAGCGCGCACCCAGACGGTTGAGAGATCGGCCACTGTGAACAAGATCTTGTTAGGATCGATGACTTCCCCGATGGCCGCGTTCCGTTCGATTACTTCTCCGATAAACGGGGCGCGTAGCGAGACTTGCGCAACCTCAGCATGGGGTAAGCTCCTGTTTGCGAGCCGTTTGATCTCACGCTCGGTCATGCCGAGCAAATGCAGCTTCTCTTCTCCTTCATGTAAATCGGCTCGGGCGTTCTCATAATCGGCCTCACGCCGCTGATATTCACCTGCACCAATGGCGCCGCGATCGATGAGTGCCTGAGCCCGTTCGAGAAACTTCTTTGTCACATTCAACGTCGTCCGCGCTTTGCGATATTCCAATTGCGCTTCTCCAAAGGCGGGGCTATCGAGGAGGAGAAGTCGGTCGCCTTCCTGGACCCGTTGTCCAAGATCCGCGTAAACGGCCACGATGCGGCCTGGAACTCTCGCACTCAGATGTGCCAATCGGTTTTCGTTGGCTAACACCTTTCCGGCTTGTGCCTTAAGCGCCGTACGGATCGGACGCAGAGCCACTCGATCGGTTTGGAGACGCGCGAGTGTCGGACTGCCATCGGGGAGTTCGATGATACCGGGCTCAGCAGACGCCGGAGCAACCGAAGGAGCTGGCTTCGGAGTGTCCTCTTGTTTCGACTGACAAGAGATGGCCGTCAAGCTTATTAATAGGGCTAGGGCCATCGTCACATGAACCCGGGATTGAAAACTTACAAAGGAAACGTTCATGGCAATCCTCCCACCGCTCGCTCCAATCGGGCGAGCGCGATGGAATGATCGGCTTGTGCCTGGGCATACTCGATGAGCGTCTGGCGGTGCACACGCTGGGCATCGATGACTTCGAGGAGACTCGCCGCGCCATGGCGAAAACTGAACTGCGCAATATCTAGGGCTTCTTTGGATTGAAAGAGCAGTCCTTGCTCGAAGACCTGCATCTGTTTTTGAGCCGTCTGTACCTCCTGAAAATGCTGCGTGATAGTCTGCTCCAGTTCTTGTTGTGCTCGAAGCCGCTCGGCTTGAGCTTTACGGTGCATTCCCATCGCTGCCCCGATTTCTCCTTGTCGGCGATACCAGATCGGCAACGGCACACTTAACCCGGCCGTAAAGGACTCATCGCCGGCTTCCCGATGATATTGGCCGATTACCGCCACATTCGGCAGGCGCGATGCGCGTTCCTGCTCAATCGTGAACTCGGCCTGCTCCACCGCCTTCTGTTGCCGCCGGACGGTTGGATGTTGATTCAGGCCTTGTTCCATCAAGGCCTGAAGATTCATTCCGGTTCGAATCGGTTCAAACGTTCCTTGTATCGCGAATTGATCTCCTATGCCTTTTCCCGTGACCGTGTTGAGTCTGGCGCGGGCGACAAGGAGCGCATTGTCCGCCCTTGCCAGATCCTTTCGTGATTTTTGAAGCTCGACCGTCGCCTTGACCAACTCGAATTTAGTTGCTTCCCCCGCACTGACTCGCGCACTCACTAATTTCACGAGGTCTTCGACCGTCTTCAGACTCTCCTTCGCAAGCTGGGCATCCTGTTGTGAGAAGAGTAATTGAAAGAACGCCCCCTTCACATCGGCCACGAGGATTACCCGTGTTTCCTCCATGCCGGCATGGGCACCCGCGACACCCGCGTCAGCCGCGCGCTGTCGAGCTGCTCGTTTGCCTACCCATTCAAACGGCTGCTCCACCGTAATCGTTCGTTCGGTGACCGACACACCGGTGCTGGGCTCGCGAATCGAACCTCGTCCGGCTGACGCTGTGACGCTGGGATTCAAGTACGCGCCGGCGGAGACCCGTTGACTCTGTGTCTGTTCCAGTACCGCCTCGGCGCCATTCATGAGCGGGTTGTGCTGGAGGGCGATTTGTACGACTTGATTGAGCGTGTATCCATTCTGACTGAGCTCTGCGGCGTGACCCACCGGATCAAGCTGAGAAGTCATCGCGCATGCGAACACGGCGATGACTCTGCAAAAGAGTGCAGGTGTCATGGTAGTCCTCCCCATAGGTGTCAGAGTGAGTCGCCTCCGTCACAATAGGAAACGGACGCGCAGCACCGATAAACTCGCTCGAAGTGTTACGGGAATTGAAAAGATAGGATCAAACGAAGGGAGGAGCGCGAGATGAGAAACTGGTCGTTAGGAGAATAATCGTGTGTGAAGGCTGGGGTTGCGGCCGCCAAACGGCTTGAGGCTTTGCGGGTGGGCTGGCGTGAAATGAATGTGCGGAAACATCACTCGTGCTGCCTTTTCCGATCTGCGGCTCCGCAGAAACAGCGAGCACAAAATCGATTTCTTGATGGACCAGTCCATGGGATGGTTGTGCGATCAGATGAAGCGGACAACCAGCCTCATCTGCAACCGAAGCATGGTCATAAACAGAGAACTCACAGGTGAGATCCGTGGAAAAGACTGTATGAACCGTCCCACCGTGCAAGTGATCCGAAGCCCCATGGTGATGGTCGGCCTCGGGATGTATATGGACCAATGGCACAATGAGCATCCACAGGGACATCCATGCGCGAAGCACAATACGAGAGGACAAGGAAGAGCGACCCTTTGGGAACATGGTGAGGCCACCGTAGCACAGTTTGGCGATACCATCAATCAAGCTGATCTAAGGATCATTGTGAAAGATTGGGCGAAGGAATACGGAACAGACGAAATTATGTTGAGCTGGCTTCTAATTGGGCTGTCGAAACTGGGCGATATACAAAAGAGCCTATCAGCACCAAGAAGCAGCGCGCAGAAGATATGAGCAGGGCCCTACAGGAGGCGACATACATTGACCCTCAGGGTAACGAGGTCCGAACTATGCACGCTGTAAGAGGCTCTAAGGGTGAGCAAACGACATATATAGATGTGCGGATCGGAAAGCCAGAAGTAGTGAAACAGGCTTTTACTCAGAGCTGGAATGGTATTGCCAATTATGTGAAACGGCACGCTATCGAGAAGCAGTCATAAGATCTAAATAATAGATATGACGCTACGCTTCCCGGCGAGTACGACGATACTGACAACGACGAAGATGGTGAGAACGACTCGGACTAAGATTGTTTGGGGCGGTTCCCATGCGTCCTATATCGGACAGCCTAGTTGTACGCCATTGTAAAACCGTGTATCGGATTGGAATGTTTCAGCATGTAAGCCATTGATTTTACTTGTCCCCTGGGGCCCTTTTAAGGCGAGGGTCCTGGGTTCGAATCCCAGCCGACTCACCACCCAAAATCAAAGACTTACGAGACATTCAGATTTCGAAATTCTTCAAAAACAGCCCCTTGTGCTAAATTTGTGCTAACCCGTTCTGGTTGGCGCTCATCCAACACATTCACACCCTCTCTCAGGCTTTCGGGCGAATGATGCGCATACCGTTGCGTCATCGTGCTTGTCTTGTGGCCGAGAAGCCGTTGCACCTTATATAGATCGACTCCCCGCTGGACGAGCCGCGTGGCGAACGTGTGCCGCATATCGTGGAAACGAAAGTCTGGAATACCGGCCCGATTGCGAGCCTCGCAGAACTCTCGCACCAGATACCGCACTTGGAGCTCATTCTTGAGCGGCGTCTTGAAGACCGGGCCGCGTGAACCCCCTGAAGTCGATTGTTTGCCTGCTAAGAGATCGAAGACCTTCGTATTCAACGGAATGGTCCGGCGCGTGCCGTTTTTGCTTTTCATCACGATCAGCGTGCCGCGAGCAAAATCCACGTCCTGCCATTGCAGGTTCAAGATCACGCCTTGACGCATGCCTGTATTGAGTGCAAAAACCATGATCTCTCTGAGCCAGGGAGAGGATGCGGCCATGAGCCGTTCCTCCTCTTCGGCACTCAACCATCGATCCACTTCATTTCGCACCTGTTCCATGGATACCCGGTGCATGGGATTCTCTCGGCACCATTCCCACTCGCGCATCGCAATGTTGAACGCATGCCGCACGAGTTGGAGTTCCTTGTTGATGGTGGCCGGAGCCGCTCGCTCGAGTCGCCGCTGGGTTTTATAGCCAGCCATGAGTTTGGGTGTGATGGCTGCCAGCACCTTGTCCTTGTAGAGGGGCAAGAGATGGGTCAGAGCCGCGTGATCACGAAGGCGACTTTTCGGAGCCTTTAAGACCGCCCGCTCTTTCATGTAGCGTTCCATCATCTCTCCAAACGTCCGGTCTTGTTCCTCACGACGTTCAAAGAATTGCCCTTCTACAATTTGGACTTTGACCTTGGACAGAATATTTTCTGCCAGTCGTCGGTCCGTGGCCCCCGTACTTCGTCGGACTTGCTGTCCCTGATACGTGAACGTCATCCACCATACCTTGTTCCGTTTAAACAGCCCCATCTGCATCCTCCTTCTGGATGAGGCCTGATTTCGGTCTGGTTTCCCCGTGGCGGGGAGTATAGACGGCGCGTTTAGCGGCTTCAATGAGGTGGTCTACGTCGGTGCTGTCGCGGCGGATGGGAAGCGAAGGAAGCCTGCCGGGAGTCGCTCCGAAGGTATTCAGCCAGGTCTGGATGGCCTCAGATTCAAACCGGATAAGGCCATGGATGCGACGGCAAGGAATCTTGTTCTGTGAGACCCAGAGATAGAGCGTGGATTGCTTGATATTGAGCCACGCGGAAACTTCTTTGACGGTGAGCATAGTGCAGATACACCGGGGGAGTCTCGCGACACCCCCAGTCCCCCTAACATGGGCTGCCCGCGTTCCCGCCGGCAGACGATGGTTGAAACCGAGTGGGTGGTTGCTTGAGCAAGTTCCGGTGCCGGTCCTTCCACCGAGAGATGCCCCTGACAATTTCGTGCTGTAGCCATTCTTTCCCTCCAGGGGTGGCACAAATTACCGCCAGCATTGGCGTCAGGGTGTCGCTCACCCATCGTTTCACATCTTGCAGGGTCTGCACCTGCGTCTCCTGGGCTAATCGCCCCTTTTGAAATCCCTTCGTCAGGAGGGCGTACCACTCCAACATCGGAGCTCGGTAGCGTTCTTCCTCTTCCCCGTCTTTCGGGATTTGCCCGAAGTTGACGTAGGTTCGAAGTAACCCCACTACGCATTCTTTCCAGTCCGTTTCGTCCAAATTCGCCAAGGCACGCGCACAGAGTTCGGCGCGGTCTTTTTTGAACTCCAATTCCCACCGCACGCCATAATCCGCCCAGTTCTCACGTTCCTTACTCTGCATCTCCAACCGCTTGTCTGCGTATTCCGACCCAAGCCGGCCACCTGATTCCGACGCAAGTCGGCCACCCGTTCCGACGGAACGCGGCCACTGATTCCGACCGGAAGCCGGCCACTATTTCGAGCCTGCTCGGAATCGGTGGCCGACATCCCCCGGAATAAGCCGGCGATCCGCCACGGGCTCCTGTCGGAGCCGTCCGCGACACAGGTCCTCGTTCACCTTCGGTAGGGTACCGCCTCCATTTTCTTGTGGAGGAGGGACTAATGCCAGCGGAACGAGTGACCATGCGAAAGATCAAAGACATTCTGCGACTCAAATGGGCCTGCGGGCTCAGTAACCGACAAGTCGCGGCGAGTTGTGGGGTGGCGCGCAGTACGGTAGCGGACACGCTCTATCGTGCCAAGGCGGCTGGGCTGTCGTGGCCGTTGCCGGAGGAGCTGGATGACGCGCAGCTGGAAACCCGGCTGTATCCAGCGGCACCATGTCCCACGGCGACACCGCGGGCCGTGCCGGATTGGGCCACGCTGCATCAGGAATTGACGCGGAAGGGCGTGACGCTGGCGCTCCTGTGGCAGGAATATAAAGCGCAGCATCCGGACGGCTACCAGTACAGCCGCTTTTGTGATCTCTATGGGGCCTGGCGCGCGACCCTGGATCGCTGTCTCCGCCAGGAGCATCGGGCCGGCGAGAAGCTCTTCGTCGATTATGCGGGCCAGACCGTGCCGGTCCAAGACCGACGCACGGGCGAACTCCGGCAGGCCCAAATCTTCGTCGCGGTGTGGGGCGTCTCCAACTACACCTACGCGGAGGCGACCTGGACGCAAACGCTGCCCGATTGGATCGGGGCACACGTGCGGGCGTTTGCCTTCTTTGGCGGCGTGCCGCAGATCGTCGTCCCGGACAACTTGCGCAGCGGCGTCACCAAGGCCTGTCGGTATGAACCGGAGTTGAATCCCACCTATGCGGCGCTCGCGCACCACTACGGGGTCGCGGTGATCCCAGCTCGGGTGCGGAAACCGCGGGACAAGGCCAAGGTCGAAGCGGGCGTGCTGCTCGTGGAGCGCTGGATCCTCGCCCGGCTGCGCCATCAGCCCTTCTTCAGTCTGGCGGAGTTGAATGCCGCGATCGCCGGATGCTTGGACCGGCTGAATCGCCGTCCCTTCAAGAAACTCCCCGGCTGTCGGCAGTCCGTCTTCGAGACCGTGGACCAGCCAGCGCTCCAACCGCTCTCGATCGAGCCCTACGTCTATGCGGAGTGGCGCACCGCGCGGGTGAATATCGACTCGCACGTGGAGATCGAGGGCCACTACTACAGTGTGCCGTCGCCCTTGGTGCACCGGGCCTTGGATATACGGCTCACGGCGACCACCGTGGAATGCTTCCACAAAAGCCAGCGTGTGGCCAGCCATCTGCGAAGTATTGAACGCGGCCGACACACCACCGTCGCCGCACATCTTCCGTCAGCGCACCAACGGTATCTGGCATGGTCGCCGTCGCGGCTCATTCAGTGGGCGGAGACCATCGGGCCCGCCACGGCGGCGGTGGTGGACACGCTCTTGACTCGACGCCGGCATCCCGAACAAGGCTATCGCTCGTGCCTCGGGGTGTTGCGGCTGGAACGCCTCTACGGCTCGGCGCGGCTGGAAGCGGCGTGCCATCGCGCCCAGGCGATCGACGCGGTCGCCTACAAGAGTGTCCAGTCAATCCTCAAGACCGGGCTCGACCAGCAGCCGCTCCCTGAGCCGGCCCCGACCATCCCGCTCCCCATCGAGCACGACCATCTGCGCGGCACCACCTATTACCAACACGAAGGAGGTTTGTAATGTTACGCCATCCCACACTCGCCGCCCTGGAAGCCCTGAAGCTCACGGGCATGGCCACCGCCCTGACGGAACAACTGGAGACGCCCGATGTGCAGCGGCTGAGCTTCGAGGAGCGCTTGGGGCTGTTAGTCGATCGGGAACGAACCACGCAGGAGAATCGCCGCCTGACCCGGCGCCTCGCCCAGGCCCGGCTCCCCGGCAGCGCCACGTTGGAAGATCTCGATTATCGCCATCCTCGGGGGCTCGACAAAGGCGTGATCGCGTCCCTGGCGACCGGCCAATGGATTCGCAGTCACGACAATGTGTTGATCGTGGGCCCGACCGGGGCCGGCAAGACCTACCTGGCCAGTGCGCTGGCGCAGATGGCCTGTCGGCTGGGCTGCTCCGCGCTGTATCTGCGACTGCCGCGGTTCTTCCGAGAGCTGGCCGTGGCGAAAGGCGATGGCCGCTATGGGCGCCTGCTCCGGAGTCTCGCCAAGACCGACCTCGTGGTCCTGGATGATTGGGGGTTGGCTCCCTTAACTGACGAGCATCGCCGTGATCTGCTGGAACTTCTCGACGATCGGCATGGGCGGCGGGCCACCATCATAGCCAGTCAACTCCCGGTCGATCACTGGCATGCGGCCATCGGCGAGCCGACGCTGGCGGACGCCATTCTTGACCGGCTCGTGCACAACGCCTATAAAATCACGCTCAAAGGAGAGTCCATGCGAAAGCGACTGGCAAAATCGGACGGAAGTCGGCCACTCAAGACAGATCACTGAGGCCCTGCGTCGCGGAGCTCCGAGGGGTGGCCGGATTCGCTCGGAATCGGTGGCCGGATTCAGTGGAATACGCAGCTTGTCATAAATACGCAGGAGAGTCTGACTCTGGGGACTGCCGAAATACATGGTTTCGCCGGTCGTCGCACCGGTGCCACGGGTGAGGTTTGAAACAATCTGTCTGACCTGGGCAGCCCGTGTGACGCAGTGACCATCTGCGACGGCCTGTCGGATCGTCGCCATCGGAACGGTCCCGGCTCGATCATCGAGGGCACAATCGATGCGTGTGACGTGTCCTTGTTGCTCATGCACCCATCTGAGTAGGATCCGAATTTGCTTCAAGGTCAGACCAGACACCAGGCCACCAGACAGATCGACATGAATCTCATTCGGACGACGAGGCGCATTCGTACCAAGTTTTCCCACCCCCTGTGCTCCATCCGACCTGATCCAGGACAGAGGATAGCCTCGAATTCCGCCTTTGGCCCTGCTCCAGTCTCCACCAAGGACCTTCATGGTCTCTTGGGGATTGCTGGCTAAGACCGTAAAAGCCAACCAATCAACGGTGAGAGTGAATGTAGACTCCATGGAACCTATCGAACTCCTGTAAAGAACCCTGTGGTGAGAGCCCCCGTGTTACCAAGACGGGGGCTTTTCCGCTCCGCGCCCCAGCCTTGCGGCATTGGGCGCGGACCGGCATTGCCTGCTGATGGTGAGGCGGGTAGCACTCTTCTTAGCGTCCTTCCTGTGCCGGTCGGGTCAGCTTCTGTCGCACCATCGCAAAGGCCTTTTCTCCAACTTCTCTCGCCACAATCTTGATCGCCTCAGCCTTGCCATCCATCACCATGCTCATGAGAACTGCCCCGCGCACATATTTGGAGACGGTCGTCTCTTCTTCTTGAGCGCATTTCTCGATAAGCTTGCGCTCTTGCTCGGTCACCTTAAATTGAAGCGTTTCGGTTTTGGTGTCATCAGATCTCATGCTTCCTCCATATACTAGAGTATCTATTATATTATATATGTGGCCATGTCAAGCTTCTCATTCCTAGAATTAACTTAAGCACTTGGCCGCTTCTAGTTGAACATCACAGGACAGTTCTCACTAGTGACGATTCACACAGTCCTGCATAGAAAGGGCCGTCACCGACTTTGCCGTACAGATTGTCCAGAGATCACTAACTACGTAGTATAGTTTATTTTTACGTTGCTCCCAGTAATGCGGAAAGGCTACCATATGCACACTATCCCAATTGGAATGTAGAGCTGATTTCGACCTGGCATATACAAACAAGGAGTGTAAGAATGAAGGTCTTATTTTGCGGCTTGTTCAGTCTGCTGCTCGCTGGCGGAGCCACAATACTGACGATCTCTGATGTATTCGCGGATCCTGGGGAAAACAATGGGAACCATTACGGACAGATTAAGAATGGGTCTGTTCCCATTGATGGCACCCTCCTCTTGTTTAGCGCTGGTTTTGCTGGACTCGTGGCCTGGCACGTCAGTTCACAGCGTAAACGCGTGAATGATGAGACACCCTCTTTGTCCATGCCGTCATAGACCCGGAACGACAAGACAGATCACAGATGAGGGCAGAGCCGCCACTGTATGGCACTCTGCCCTTTTCTTTGTCTTCAACCCACCTATTGTAGAGTGGCTGCCCTCTGCAAATCATCGACAGATCTTGCACAGAATCTTACATGTTGGCACTAAATCTGCCCCTCCCACCGTCCGTAGGTCCAGATAAAGGTGTCGAATTGGATCAAGGGTGAAAGACCGTGTCATTCATCTTCTTCAGCTCGCGTGAATGGGTCTGTAACCCTAAATTAAATATATTTCGAACGCTGAGAATTGGTACTATGCGACCATTCACTTCAGGACATATGAAGACCAGAATTTATATCCTTACATTGCTTTGTACGCTGATGCTGTCCGGCTGTCTGTCTCCTATTACGCTGAACCGGGCGGTCGTGGCCTATGACGAGGCGATCACCGACGCCATCGCCAAGCAACTCTTAGTCAACATCGCTCGTGCCGAGCGCCACCAACCCATACACTTCACCGGTGTGTCGAACATTGCTGCCACCTTCGACTTTCGAGTCAACGCCGGCGCGACCCCGACGCTCACTGGAGAGTATGGGCGAACCCTTGTGCCGATCTTTGGCGGCAGTGTGGCGGAAAATCCGACGATTAGTATCGTGCCCATTGAGGGAGAAGAATTCGCCAAGCGGATTCTTACTCCCTTCAATGAGGGCAAACTCATTCTGCTGCTTCGACAACGGTTCGATATTGATCTGTTGTTGCGGTTGATGGCGCAGGAGTTACGCATCAAACAGAATGGAGAGGATATTTCTTTCCGCAACACGCCCGCCGATCGGGAAGGGTATGAAAAATTCCGACAGACGGTCTCGCACCTGTCAGCGATCCAGGACAAGAATCAGTTGTATGCCGAACCCCTGACGTTCGAGCGAGCTTGGACTATTCCGGCGAACTCGGTGACTGCAGAGGGCTTTCTCGCCTTAGAACGGGACTATCTCGTTACGTACAACCAGGGCGACAACACCTACACCCTTCGGAGATCGATTCCAGGACGCATTCGTATCACCAATTATGATCCTGCCACGCTCTCTTACGAGGAGCGGGCACGATTAACCGAAGAAACGGAAGAGGAGCGTGTACACGATGTGTCCTTCGACATCCGCGCAGGCCACTTCGGGGGAGAACTGCCAATGAAAGGGTATTTCCGCCTGGGAAGCTTCAACTCCATGCTCCACTTTCTCGCTCGGTCACTTGGCGAAGACCGGGAATATCACGTGGACAAAGACCCGCTCACGCCGGCGGTGGCCGAGAATCCCGTATACACGATGGAGATGGTGAGGTCAGATGACAGTCCGTCAGGGGCGGATCTAGCCATCCAGTCTCACGGAACCTACTATGCCGTGAGGACCGACGGCCCACTTGCGCGATGGAACCGGGAGGCCTTCCAGTTACTCTATCTGTTGTTCCAAATGACCGTGACCGAAATTCCTCGTGTTGGGGTGCCGAGTATCACGATTGCCAAATAGCAGATCGTTGTTCAAGCCTACTCACAACAGCGTACCCCGCATGATCAGGTACGCGACACTGAAATAGATCACTAGCCCTGTGACATCGACGAGAGTGGCGACGAAGGGAGCAGACGAGACGGCAGGGTCAAACCCAAGCCGGCGCAACAGCAGCGGCAAGAGAGAACCGGCCAAAGCTCCCCACACCACCACGCCGACTAAAGAAATCGCTACCGTGAGAGCCACGAGCAACCAATGCGGTCCATACAGGTCGCCAAACAAAGACCACAGGCCGATGCGCAAGAAACCAATGGTGCCGAGAATCGTCCCTAAAGCGAGGCCGGTGACAAATTCTCGTCGCATGACCCGCCACCAATCCCGCAGCCCGATCTTTCCGATCGCCAGGGCACGGACGACTAGCGTCGATGCCTGTGAGCCGGAATTGCCTCCGCTGGAGATGATGAGGGGGACGAAGAGCGCAAGGACGACCGCCTTTTCTATCTCCTTCTCGAAAAACCCCATTGCCGTCGCCGTAAAGAGTTCGCCCAGGAACAGCACCACCAACCAGCCAGCGCGCTTCGTGACCATTCGTCGCAGGCTGATCAGAATGTACGGCTCGTAAAGCGCGGCGGTACCGCCGATCTTCTGAATATCTTCCGTAGCAGCGGCTTCGGCGACGCGCAGGACGTCGTCGATGGTAACAATCCCAATCAGAATTCCTGCCGTGTCCGTCACCGGAAGCGCGGTACGGTGCTCCCGTTCAAACACACCGATCGCAGTTTCTTGATCGTCGGTCGCCTTGAGGGCCACAAACTGATGGTCCATCAGGTCGGCCATGGTATTGTCAGGTGGGGCTAGGAGCAGGGACCGGAGGTGGATGTCATCAATCAAAATACCGCGCTCATCGATGACATAGACTAAGGAGAGGGTTTCACTATCCTGTCCGTGCTTTCGAATGAAGTCCAATGTGGACTGCAGGGTCCACTGCTCCCTCACCGCGATATAGTCGGGCGTCATCAATCGCCCGATGCTGCCTTCCGGATATCCAAGGAGCGAGACCGCAACCGCCCGCTCCTGCGGTGTTAATTGCGCCAGCAGTTGTTTGGTCATGATCGCCGGCAATTCTTCGAGGAGGAGAGTGCGGTCATCCGGCGCCATGTTGTTCAGGAGCCCTACCAGTTCCTCCTGTCCCATCGCTTTAAGCAGTTGCTCTTGAGTGGAGAGGTCGAGCAGTTCGAACACCTTGGCAGCGAGATCCCGAGGAAGAATTCGCAGGACCACCATTTGGTCCTCAGTCGAAAGCCCACGCAGAGCGCGGACCACGGCAGAGGGACTCCAATTCTTCAGGGCTTGCCGGAGAGCGAGAAAATCCCGTTTACGGAGAATGTCGCTAATCTGAGAGGGAGACTGAATGACCACTCATACCCCTTCTGACCACACGAAGTGTCAGGTAATCTGGAAGTGTTCAGGAGCCTCCGGCCTTGTCGTAGGACTTGACTATCGCTCGCTTTATGGAGAGTCGGTGCAATATCACCTATTTGGCAGCCAGGGCTCCCTTGATCCATCGCTTCGGCACATCAAAGGCAAAGCGAAGTTGTACCGCATAATACTTCTGAACCAGGCCTGAACGGTCAAGGGAGCGATCTTCTTCTCGATAGACACTGAGTTCTGCATCGTGCCATCGAAACGCGAGCCCGATAATCCAGTCTAACTCCGTCGGGTTGAGCGTATTCTTGGCTTCTCGGTCCGTAAAGAAATTAGTATCGGCATAGAGCACGACACGGTTCATGTATAGATCGAGATCGGCATGAGCGACGTACCGAAAAAGGGCCCTGCCTGTATTATCCGGGCGAGCGAAATAGTTGCTGTTGTAAAAGAGCAATCCCGGCCCTGCATACGCCGACAGGTTTTGATTCGGAAACCGGCTTCGCCACCACGACCAATCCTCGGCGGCCTGGAACCGAACGGTCCCCAATACGTCCCCATAAATCTGTTTCGTCCCGCTTTTATCCAGTGGAGCATCCCGTTCGTACTGAATCCGCCACCCGAAGCGATCGATGAGTCCCGTTAAGGCGTAAGTCCCGTCCCATTCACTCAGTTCCAACCACCCCTTCGTCCGATCCGAAAAGAAATTCTGGTCCATGTAGAAGGTCAGATACTGCTTATACAGGTCCGTTTCCAGGTGCAGCATATGCCGCAACCCCACCAATCCCGTATTGTCCGGGCGAGCGGCAAAGGTCGGATTTTTGACGAAAGCAGCTGTCAAAAAATAGCCGCCGAATAAGGTCTCTTCAGCCTCTCTTTCCCCATCATGCTCTTCTTCCATAGATGGCAAGGGTCGGCCATATTTTTCAAGCGCCAAGACATCGGGAAGAATTGACGGCGGCATGAGCAAAAGCAGGATGGTTGCCAGTAGCGTGAGTGTTTGGCGGCGAAAAGCTTTGGTAAGTAGAAGAAGCACTGTGCGGACCCGGAATGCTGCATCCGGAAAGACAAGCCGAAGCACGCTCTACCTACTATGATTAAATCGCAGGGGATGCATGCTCGATCCGGATACTCTAGAAGAGCGTTGTTGGATTATAAGGCGTGCCTGGCCGCAGGGCACGCCACAGAACTAGGTACAATACTGTTTGCGTCCAGTCAATAAACCAGCTCAGTCGGGGCCAATTTTAATGAAAGTTTTACATTCATGACTCTGTCACGCGGGTCTATTTCGGTGCATGGCAGGACTCAAAGATCCCATCGCACAGCCGCACATCGCCCAATGACTCCGGAGCAGAACGATACTCGGCCCCGACAACATGGTCCTTGTCGAAGAGCAAGCTGACCCAGCACCCTCGATGCACACCGGGCCGACTGCCTTTGAGAAACACCCCTGACTCGTCGAACATGGGCGCTTCTCGGTAGTAACGGAGAACCCGGCCCTGTTCGGTCTGATTCTCCTGAACGGGGGTGCCCGCACAGGCAAGGATCTCGGCATGCGACTTTCCTAGAAGGGATTTTCGGATTTCATCCTCGCCTGCATCTGGGGTCGTGGCGCATGCGGTGAGCAGGACAAGGATAAGCAGGGCCGGCACTTGAGGACACTTAGGCTGTAGGGGAATCTTCTCCAACATGGACCACCTCCAAGAAGCGTAAGGGCGAATTGGGGACTCATTAATGTCTGGAATCAATGAGCACCCACATGCCGACACCAATGAAACCGATGCCGGCGACCAGTTTCAGGGCTCTCGGCGGGATATAGGCGGATAGTTGCGTGCCAACCAGCACGGCGATGAGACTGGACAGTACCAAGGCTCCGGCAGAGGCGGCGAAGACGCCTAATTTGTTCGTACTCTTATCGGCGGCGAACAGAAGTGTCGCGACTTGCGTTTTATCGCCCAGTTCAGCCAGAAACACAGTCAAAAAAATCGGCCACAAAGCCATGTCAGTTCCCCCTCTTGAATAGTCGCTTTTAGACCTCGCCAGAGTACGCGGCCGATCGGCGGAAATCTACATGCTGGATAGGCTAAAAAGTGAGCGTAACCTCACATGCTGAATCGCAGATGCCGTACGTCAAATCAATGAGATCTGGAAAATCGTCAACCCTGATGAGAAAATATAGGCTGATCCTTCTTGCCAGTAAGATACAGGTCTCCTAAACGGTTCTTGGATTTTTTGGAGTATCCATGCTGCGAAGAAATCTCGGCTTGCTGTTCGCTGTAGTGTTGGTTTTGGGAGGATGCGTCGGGTCGCGTGCTCCTGTTAACAAGATAGATGCGCTTTCTCCTGAGGAGCGCCCCGCAGTAATCGGGCTTCCCATCTATAACGAAGGAGAACTAACCGGGAAGGAGCATACGGTGATCAAGTTTGTTGAGGGGACTTCTTGCAGATATAGAAGGGGGGATCCTGTTCCCAACGAGACAGATGCAATTAATGAGGCGAAATATTGGGCTAAGGATCATGGGGCCGAGGGAATCAAGATTCTGAAATGCGATCCTCCCCGCGGGAAGACCATCTTTCAGTCCTGTTGGGAAAGTATTACCTGCAACGGACAAGCTATTAAACTCGCCAAGTAGCTCAACGCAATTTACGAGGGTCACGTTCACGTCATCAAGTGTGCTAATGCCAACTGTCTCAGGGAAGGGGTTCACCTCAATCCACTGTGCTAAATTTGTGCTAAAAATTTCCGGAAACCATTAATTCTTGTCGAATCTATCGAATCACTAGAAAGCGTCCAAGTGGTCGGTTCTTCAGATAAAACGGGGAAACCATTTGAAACACCGAGCATTTTAGAAACGGTCCTGTCTTGATTCGTAAACCGCAAGTCGGTGGTACGATTCCACTCGCCGGCTCCAGAAAATCAATGTGTTAGAGAGATCTCACTGATCCGACCCGGCGACTGTGCTAAATTTGTGCTAATCGGCCGCCGCACATCCAACACCTCCACTCCATCGCGCAGACTTTCTGGGTACTGATGGGCATAGCGCTGGATCATCACCGGCGATTTATGCCCAAGCAGTCGCTGCACCTTATAGAGATCCACTCCTGCCTGGACCATGCGCGTCGCAAATGTGTGTCGAAGATCATGGAAGTGCAGATCATGGATCTTCGCGGTCTTGAGCGCGCTGTTCAGACATCGTCGGATGTTACTTCCATCGAGCGGCGTACCGGTCTGACTATGAAACACCAGATCGGTTACTGACTGACGAATGGCCTGCCTTTTACCGAGCAATTCCAGCACGGTGTGATTTGCCGGAATGGTCCGCCGTTCTCCGTTCTTAGATCGAAACACGGTTACGCTGCGCCGGCTCAGATCGACACCGGCCCAGGTCAGAGACACGATCTCACCCATCCGCATCCCCGTATGGATCGCAAAGACCAACAGTTCTCGCAGCCACGGCAACGCCGCTTGGAGCAATCGATACTCTTCCTCAAGCGTAAGCCAACGATCACGAGTATTGTCTTCTTTTTCCATGGAGACCCTACAGACAGGATTGTGACCTTAGCTTCAGAGGAGTATTGCGCTGGATCGCGCTTGCAGAGGAGGGACCCTTAATCCTGTTCAAGCTCTTGAATGATTGGGCATCCCGGAGCAGATTGTTTTCTATCGCATTGCTGAACCAGACCAGTTAACGCTTTCCGCATCGCCCTGAGGCCCAGGAGCTTTTGGTCAATCAGCTTCATCTTGTGGGCGGCTAGGGCGCGGGTCTCAGCACAGGCACGGGCGTCCTCCAGCCGTAGCAGTTCGATGATTTCCTGCAACGTGAACCCAAGGGCCTGCGCCCGCCTAATGAAGCGGATGTGTTTCACGATGTCCGCCGGATACCGCCGATAGCTCATGTGCGGCTTGTCCGGCTCGGCCAGCAGTCCCCGTCTCTGGTAATAACGGATCGTCTCGACATTCACTCCGGCCAGCTTTGCTACCCTGCCTATCATTAATTCTGAAGCCATGAATATTCCCTTGATTCCGTACCTTAGTATGGAGGTTAGACTTGAATCAACAGCAAGCTTGTAAAAACTGCACCGAGAGAGCTCTCTCCACCGTTCACCCGTAGGAGACTGAATGAACGCAAACACAAATAGTAACACCGCGCCATCATGGGTGGGCCGAGCGCTTCTGGCGGGCGGCATCAGCGGAGCCGCGTTTGCAGCACTCTGCTGCTTGGCGCCGTTTATTGTCGTCGGTCTAGTCGCTGCTCTTGGCCTAGGGTTCATTCTCAACGATGCCCTATTGATGGGCCTTCTTGTTCTGTTCGTCGGAGTGGCCGCGCTGGGCTATTACCTCGTGCGGCGTCAGAAGTGCGCGTGACCTGGTGGACATTCCCCGGACAACAACACAGGAGATGAAATGATGGCAGAGGAATTTGACCTTGTGATTCTCGGTTCCGGTTCGACGGCGTTTGCTGCGGCGCTTCGCGCGGCAGAAAGAGGAAAAACGGCAGCCCTGACCGAGGTGCGGACGCTCGGTGGAACGTGCGTCAACCGCGGCTGCTTGCCGTCAAAGAACCTTATCGAAGCCGCGAAAATTCTCTATGATTCGAAGAATCCGCGCTACCCAGGGCTCTCTCCTACCTCAATGAGTTTCGACTTCCGCGCTTTGATCACACAGAAGGATGGAGTGATTGAGGACTACCGGCGGAAAAAGTATCAGAGCATTATCTCCGGCTCTAAAAACATCCGCATTTTTGAAGGAGGAGCCCGCTTCACCGGCCCCAAAGAGGTGACAGTGAACGGACAGATTCTCTCAGCGCGTCGGTTCCTAGTCGCGACTGGAAGCTCCCCCACAGTGCCAGACGTTCCAGGGCTTCGTGACACGCCGTATCTCACAAGCGACCTGCTCACCAGTCACGAAGGCATCGAGCTCACAGAACTTCCGACGTCGCTCATCATCATCGGTGGCGGCTACATCGCGCTTGAGCTGGGCCAGATGTTCTCGCGCTTCGGCATCAGCGTCACTATTCTGGAACGGGGAGAGCAAATTCTATCGGCCTACGAGCCAGAGATTGCGCAATCAATAGTAGAGGTATTTCGTGAGGAGGGAATTGCCATCCATACGAAAAGCACGGTCTGCCTGGTTCAGGGCGATGAACGGCAAGTCGTGGTCACGCTACAGGTGGACGGGCGGCAGAAGGCACTGAAGGCGGCGAAGCTGCTTGTTGCCACGGGGCGCAAACCGAATACTAAACACCTGGGCCTTGAACTTCCAGGAGTCGATCTGGATGAACATGGCTACGTGAAGGTCAACGACGAGCTGCGCACTTCTGCCGAGCAC
>Ga0268299_1001085_pt1 | contig 57476 bp, 46 predicted proteins | sample NOBtaG_FD_193484 | JGI IMG/M metagenome (GOLD analysis project Ga0268299, IMG submission 193484) | Activated sludge microbial communities from bioreactor in Nijmegen, Gelderland, Netherland - NOB reactor | ecosystem: Engineered > Bioreactor > Aerobic > Activated sludge | place: Netherlands...
GCCAGTGATGATCGCTTCGGCCGAAGGCGGCAGCAAGGACTTGATCCCGACCAAAGTGTACGTCTCTTATGGCGTTCCTCATGGAAGACCGATCGGCGAAAAAGAAGAGTTGATCGCGACTGCAGTCCACGAGAAGAAGCCTTTCGAGCCGGTCGCCAACCCGACCGTCGTGAAAGAGCCGACTGTGAAAAAGACGACGACCGTGAAGAAAGTCACGACCGTAGCCAAAAAGCCGCCCGTTGAGAAGAAGCCGGTGCGTCTTGCGCATGTATCGCGCACCACCACTCATCGCACCTCCAGCAGCGGCAGCACTCGCATTGAAGGACGCGTGCAAGTCGACAACCAGAGCGATTCGGCAGTAACGACAGTCGTCCAAAGAGACGGCAATGCGTTGCAGTTGGACGTCACTTTGGACCACAACTAAGCCGCGAGGTCGTCCGCCGAAGCGGAGATCGAGCAACAAAAGACTGAGGGGTTGAAGCGAAAGCTCAGCCCCTTTTTTTGACCGGCCATTACATGTGAATATTTCGCGAGCATTTCGGCCGGCCGGTTTGCTACGAGAATGAGATTAAATCAGCGTCTTTGCGAAACTTTGATGCGCGTCACTCGATAAGTCCTTTTATGTTGCCAGTAGATCGGAGCCTGATTTTGCGTGCGTTTCAAGTCACGCTCCGGCGCTCATAGTGCCGTTTTCACCGATTGAAAACAGACTAGACAGGTTTCATTAAACTCAATAAACTTTTGTCTTAACCAGTCCTTAAACCGCTCAACAGGATGATGTCAGTCATCTTGGATGGAAGTAAGTTCCAAGACAGTTGGAGTTCAATAGGCAATCATGATTTGGGTTTTTTCCCTGCTTTTGTGTGTGGCACTGGGGCTTTGCGTGCTCTGCGTCGTTTTCCCGGATATGCTCGCTCCGTTTTTGATTGATCATTGGAAGAAACATTTCGAATACTGGCGTAACTAAGAATTTGATCAGCAGCGGCTTTCCGTTGCTTCGATAACATTTTTCGCAAAGGGCATGGACAGACGGGTTTGATATATCCGTTCAGAACCCCTTGACTGCATTACAGAATAATAAGCGTGTAGATTGGCGGTTTTCACTTCTTCTTAACCGTCGCGATGGTTATAATCTGATGCATTGTCAAGCAGGGAGAGCCAGTTATGCCCGGTGCCGCTTGCGGACTGTTCCTTATCGACTTCATCGCCAGACCCTTTGCTAAAATTTACGAGAAGATGCCGGAAGTCATGTTCTTCGCACTGTTTCTCTTGTACGCGCCAATTATCTATTTGGTGCTGAAGAGTTCTTTCTTCAACAAAGAATATCAACAGCGCTAATGGTAAGCGCGTCGAAGAATCGCTGTTCATGCGGTTTTCGAGTGTAGAGCATTGAGGGGCGCTGCTGAGGCGCCCTTTTGTTTAGTCGGAAATTAGTGTTGCAAAACCAATGCCGCCGGCGCATCCGCGCCGGTCGCAGAGCGCGTAATCGCGTGCGAATTAGTGACCGCCGCCGCCGTGTCCGCCACCGCCTTCGACACCGATCGGCTGCACCTGAAGCTTGTCGCTGTGCAGGTCTACGAGCCCGAGATACTGTTCGATAAAGTTGCGCACCGCACCCGGTCCGACATCCCCTTCCATCACGTAAGTGCCGTGGTTGAGCTGTTTTCCTGCATAGTCGTAAGTCCAGTAATGCACTTTCGGATTTTTGATCGCGACGGTGTTGTAGTTATAAACGCGTATCCAAGCCACCGGGCAGTTAATCACCCAGAGCCCGGAGACATGCCAATCGACAAGTTCCATATAGACATTTTTGGAAAGTTGCGCATCAACGCCCATCTCGTTGCCGCAGCTCGACAGGAGTATTCCGCCGCCCAGCATACAGGCCAGAGCGAGAATGGAAGACAACGCAAGAGAGAGTCTCTTCGAGACCTTGCTGGCTGCCTTGGTGGATGCTGAGCACATGACGCTAGGTGGCGGTGGCGAGTATGGTTACCGATTTCTACGACTTAGTACACCACGCCGAGCCAACCCATGTTGGCGCCAATGCCGAGGAACACCAGAATGGCAAATATAACAAATAGACCTATGAATGCTGGTTCGCCGTCGGCTAACATAGTCAAACCTGTAGACTTAAGAGTACGTCTTGCAAATGTAGTATATGCAAAAAAACGCAGGTAGCAAGCGAGTTTTGCGTATTTCCCGCATTCTTGACGAAACATTTATTTCAGCGGCTGAAAAGTACTTAGTCAGGACTTAAGTCGCACCCAGAAAGGGGATAGATCGTGGACAAAAACGAAATTCTGTTAACAAAGCCGGTGTCAGAGCAGTTGGACAAAACCCTGGTTGCCAGCGAGTTTCCGTTTGGTCCAAAAGACCCGATGTACTTGAACACAGGCAGTTGCGGGCGGAAACCCGCGTCAGTTATCGCGGCATTGGAAGATGGATGGCGCCGGCTCAATCAAAACCCGACGCTGACTACGTTTTTCGAAACCAAAATTAGAGAAGACGCGCGCGCGCTGGCTGCTGAGATGTTCAATGTCGAGCGTGATTTGCTCCTTATCACCGAAAGCACCACCGAAGGTTTGCAGTTGATGATGCAGACTTATCTGCTCAACGAAGGCGACGAACTCGTCACCACCGATCACGAGCATGGCTGCTTGAACACCATCGCCAGACATCTGGAAGAAACGCGCGGCATCGTCGTTCGCAAGCATAAAGTCCAGCCGGAACTGGGTAGCCACCACCATTGTCAGGGCATCGCCACGCTCGTGACCGGCAAAACAAAACTAGTTGCAGTCAGCGAGATCGACTGTTTCACCGGCTGGCGACCGAATCTTTCTGCATTGATTGCCGAAATGCATTTAGCCGGCATTCCGCTTATGGTCGATGGTGCGCACGCTCCCGGGCAAGGTCCGGTGGACGTCAGCCAGTATCACACCTGGGTTTCATCTGCGCACAAATGGCTTGGTTCGCCCAACGGCATTGGATTTGCATATTTCGATCGCCGCATTGTCGAGCAATTAAAACCAGTTTGGGTTGGACACAAACAGTTTGAAACCCGTGCCGCCAACCCGTCTTCCGTATATTCGTTGGAATGTCGCGGCACGGAAGACCCGGTAAAATTTCTTGGGTTGTCTGCTGCGCTCGGTCTTCAAAAACAGCTTGGTGAGCGCAATATCGCAGCACGTCAAATTGAACTGATGCGCTATGCGCGCAAAAAAGTCGCAGAAGAATTGAAACCTCAATTTCTCCTTCCCGCGCCGGACGAGATGCCCCAAGAAGAATTGAGCGCGCTGCTCGCGTTCGATTTCGAGCCGTCTCGCTTGCTCGTCGACGACCTCGTGCAGGCGCTCTGGGAGCACCATCGGATCTGGATTCAGCCTGATTATTTACTGCCCACTCCCGGGCAAGGCGTGCGCATCTCCTGCCACTATACTTTGAGCGAAGCCGATATCGACCGCTTCGTCAATGCACTCTCAGCGTTCGTAAAGCCGCAGACGAAGCCATAAATGACCGACTTCGTTCCACACCCGCTTTTGGCTCACGCGCATTTGATGACGATTGTGCCCGGCTTTCTGCCGCGCCCGTCGCATCCGAAAAACTTGCCCGCGGCGCAGAAGTGCATAATCGAGGTGGCAAGCGGTTCTTCTGTTTTGACTTACGTGCATTTGCAGCCCAATCATAATGAACATCCCACGCTTCTTATCATTCACGGGCTGGAGGGCTCGAGCGAATCCGCGCAAGTGCGGGGACTTTGCCGCAAGGCGCTGACGCAAAAGATGAACGTCGTGCGCATGAACATGCGCAATTGCGGCGGCACTCTTCATCTGAGCAACACGCTCTACAACGGCGGTATGAGCGCCGACGTCATCACGGTCGCGCGCCATATGCAAAAGACCTTCGGTTTGAAAGATATCTTCGTGGCTGGGTTTTCGCTGGGCGGAAATCTCGCGCTCAAAGCGGCAGGCGAACTGGGCGATGATGCCCCCGGACTTTTCGCCGGCGTTTGCACCGTTTCACCCTCGATTGACCTCAACGCCAGTGTCGAGTCGCTTGCCAGAGGTATCAACAAGATATACGAACTGCACTTTCTGCGCGGTCTGACTGCCAAGATCCGTCAAAAGAGCGCGCTATTTCCTGAGAAATATGACGTTGAAATGCTCAAATTGGTAAAAACTATCAAAGATTTTGACGACAAATTCACTGCCCCGGACGGCGGCTACGGCAACGCTGACAACTACTATAAATGCGCTAGCTCCATCAATTTCATAGAAAAGATCCGCGTTCCCACCTTGATCATCGCTTCTAAGGACGATCCCATCGTCCCTTTCGAATCGTTTCTTTCCGACAAACTCAAATCAAATTATGTAACGCTGCTCACGCCTGAATGGGGCGGGCACAGCGGCTTTCTGGGCGCCGTCAGTGAAGCGACGGGGCAGGACCGAAGCGACAGATTTTGGGCAGAACATCGGGTCGTAGCCTTTTGTCTGTGTAAAAATCCTGAAGGTGCGTAACATGCAAAATCTGATAGTATCCGTCCTGTAGCCCGTGTATCCGTTCGATGCAAAGTGACTTTCGAAGGTCTACACTGACGAATCTCAATTCCAAGCGTATGTAACGGCTTAGAGACTTACTAGTTTCATTCCATACAGAGTGTGGAAGAATTCAAGAGATATACCGGGGCAAAACTGACAGGGAATCTGATTGGAGGATTAACCGTGAAGAATTTGAAAGCCTTTGCGCTCTCAGCAATCATGGCTGCTGGTCTCGTTACACCGGCGCTTGCATCTGATGATGGCGTAGAAAAAGTAGTTGATGGCTCGCTCATCGTTACCCGCATGGGTGGCTTGGGTGCAGGCATGGTGCTGGGCTGCCCGGTAGCTGTGACCCGTCAAGTCGTCAAGTCCTACAAAGATTTGACCGAAAAGTGCGCTGACAAGGTCGGCGGACATGAATTCGGACCGTCCTGCGCTCTCGTCAGCGTAGTCACCGTTCCTGCAGCTCTGGTATATGGCGGCGCAACCGGCATGTTCTACGGCAGCAAGAATGCTTTCGTTCATGGCTTCAACGAGCCCTTCCATCCTGATTCCTTCTCAGTAGGCAAGTTGGAAGACTAGTGATTTAGCGGTTTCGCTAGAAAACATTGTGAGGGCCGGGGTTCGCTCCGGTCCTTTCGTTTGGGGGACTTTTCGTGGAGCCGGCGCCAGCCAGGGCGCACTTTAGAACTGTTGAATTCCCCATTTGCATTTCAGGTCGTAAGGGCGTTCTATACTGATATATAAGTTGGCGAAAACCCATAAAGTGGGTTGGCAATTTGCGTGGGTTCGAAACAGTGGAAACAGAAAATGACTGATGACAAAAATAGCGATTTGAACATTTGGCTGGCGCGTGTGAAACAAGCGCAGACCAGAAAAGATGTTTTTCGCATTCTTGATGAATTCAGGAAGCATGAATGGACTGATGTGCAATGCCAGACGATGTCGCACTTATATATCAGGATGATCGATTTGATGCCGCCGGAAGAAGGCGCGGATGAAGTGGAAGTTGCTTCCGTGGCGATTGCCGATGACACCGCCGGCGGTGTGGTGCCCGCCGCCGCCGGAGCTGCTGCGGCAGCCGGTGTTGCTGCTGGAGCAGGAGCTGGCGCAACCGGCGCGGAAGAAGGTGGCGAGCCGAAGAAGGCGGTCATCAACGAAGGTCCGGTCTGGTACGAGAAAATGTAATGGCAAAGAAGAAGGGAAACAAACAGCAGAAAATAGGACCGCCTAAGGCAGAGTTTTCTGAACCGTCGCCGGCAGATTTTTTTCCTCCGAAAGTTTCGACTGGCGAAAGTTCTTGCATGGAGTTTGCCACAACTCCGAGCGCCGATCCTAGTAATGCGGCGGCGGCTGCTGCTGCTGCCAGCAATTCTGAATTTGCCGACATGTGCTCCGATCTGGCAGACGCACCATGTTTTGTCGATGAGGAAGATGACGCTGCAGATGCGTTGAACGAATGGGCGGAAGCCGCAACCTCGGCAGAAATTGTCATGGCATCTTCTTGCGACAGGCTGGAAGCGGACGAGTGTTTCGAATCTTCCGAGTCTTCCGCAGCTTCAGACAAACTCGCAACCGACACATCTGAGGATTTGCCGGCTGTTAAGCCAGTTGAGCTGACAATAACAGCGTCTTCCAACAAACTTGCCGTAATGCCTTCGGATTGTGAGCAAGATGTGCACGAAATTCAAACGGAGCAAGGCGGAGTTTCTGATCTGGTGGCGCAGCAATTGAGGCAAATGCTGGAGGACGGTGGTGCCACCGCTACATGCGCTTCTCAAGGTTCTTTTACCGGCACCCATTCAATGAATTTGAACGTCAAAGCGGGTGCAGTCGACATGAATTTGTCGACTGTCACTGAGGCGAATCAAGAACTCGTTGAACTGAAAGCGCAAATAGAATTGCAACAGAAGTTGCTTGCCGAATCGCAGCTTCGCCTTGATGCTGCCAATCAGCGCATTGGATATTTGGAAGCGGAAATAGCGCAGAAGAACAAGATTTTGGAAGAAAAATTAGAACAAAGCAGTTGGCTCAGATCGCTCTTTGGACTTTAGTACTTGGATAAAACAGCGAGGGGGAAATTCAATTGGATTACGTAAACGATCAGGAACGCATCAAAGAGCTGGAAGAGATCTACGGTGAGAACGCTCCCGCCGTCCTTGCTTTTACCAAGTTGGAAGAGTTGTTGCACCAGATGTGCACATTGAAGGAGCACAGCACGAATGCCGACCCGCGCGTTGTTGGTGATCTCGTCTGGATGGGTTACGAATTTCTATCCCACTACCTTGCAAAAATCGATGCAGAGTTTGCAGACGAATACAAAGTCAACGAAGCGTTCATAAATACATTAGAAATTGGACCCGCAAAAGTCGCTGTTGCGCAGCGAAGAAAATAGCGATTATCGGGTAAGAAAAACTTGGAAACCCGGCAACCTGGACCTCCCAGTCCTGAGGTGTTCATGGCGTTTAGAATTCGGCAGCAACAGCTTTCGCTTGCTGGACTTTGCTTTATAGCAATTATTGCTCAGGCGGCGCACGCCGACAATTTTAGCGGCGCTGCCAGCGGGCAATCCCTTTTTGGCAGTTCAGGGGGCAGCCCTGCTCCAGCGCCCCGCAGAAGCGTGCACGCACAGCCTCATCCGGTTCGAACAAAACGGTCAGTTCCGGCTGCCCCCGTTCCCTCTCGCGCCAATAAGAAAAGCAAAGGCAAGAGTGCGGTAACAAAGTCCCCAAGTTCCACAAAATTAAACTGGTCCGCTGCGGGCGCGACCAATCTGGATGCAATTAAAGAAACTCCGGGTGCCGCTTTCTTGTTGTCCGGTCCGGTGCTGGACATCGGCGGCGCTGGAAACATGTTCAAAAACCTCTTTGCTTTCATGCAGGGGAAACCGGCAGTTGAAGCGGGCGGCTCACTTGCGCTGCGGCCCGTCTTATCCAATGAATTCGGCTTGCATTGTTTTTTGCCTAAGGACATTTTGAAAGCGAAGTTTAACGAGCGAGTCGAAGGGTTGGACATCAACGTTAATGTGGTTGGGTCACGCAGCGGCAAGAATGAGATGGTCATCGGCTATGCACACTTGCCGATCGATGAACTGTTGAAAAAGAAACAAGCGCAAGCCAACGCTTTTACTCCTGCGTTTGGCGCAAAAATGATTTACTACTTTGATGTGAACAAAGGTTTGGACGGTTGTGTCGATGCCGCTGCAAAACGCGCCGATTTCAAAATCAAGTATCGCTGTCCTATCAAAGTGCAAGGCAACTTGCCGGGGCGCGAATACGAGGGCACCGCATCCCACGACAGACTGATTCGAGGGCGAGTGTTCATGGGCTACAACAACTACTATCATGCAGTTGTCGCCGGCGAGCCATCGTTCGTCAATTCGAATGAAGCATATAAATTCTTAGACTCGATGGATGTGCATTGAACTCTAATTGCAGTTTCTGCTGAGGTTCGATTGCGAGTATTTTTTAGCTCACGTGAATACGCGGGCGCGTTTTTGTATTGCGTTCGACAGAACGTAAAATCTCACGAGTCAGTGGTGCCGTTTCGCCTTCACCAAAAAGGATGTATTTGAAGACGTAACTGATTGGGTTTCCTTCTGTCCAACCGAAATACGCGTGCGGGATTTTGTGTGTTTCATCTCGCACTTTCAAGAGAATGGCTGCGATTGCGTTTGGAACACTAAGGCTGTTGCATTGCCAGACCTTATATCCGTCCTTCTCTACTCCGCGCACCATCAGTGTGTTTTCGACGAAGTTGGACGGATCATTTGGCGAAACTTCTAAAAAAATGAAATTACCTTCGGCTTTCTGAATGCTATGCGCATATCGTGCTTCAGAAATTTTTTCCGCGTAGGAACTGCCATCTGGCCGGTGTGCAAGAAAACGAATTTCGCCAAGGTGCTCACGCGTGCACTCTTGCAAAAACCGTTGCGCCGTGGCATCAATAACTACCTGTTTGATGCGCAATTCGGTTGAACGAATGCAGCGCGACAAAAAGGATGTGACGACGATGCAGAGAATAAAGACTCCGGCAATTTTTATTCCGTCAGGTCTGCTGACGATGTTGTTGCCGGTAGTGTACATAAAGACTAGAAAAATGCAGATGAAGAGCCAGCGCTGCAATTTGTTTTTCTTCCACACAGCGATTGTTGCAGCCAATGCTGCGGAGGTCATGAGAACCAATAAGCCGGTGGCGAATGCACCCGCCTGAGCATCTACATCGGCTCTGAAATGCATCACGACGATAATGCAAATTCCCGTGAGTAACAAGACCAGTGGGCGCAGTGAACTAACCCAGTTTGGTGCCATTCCGTATTTCGGAAGATAGTGCGGGATCAAATTAAGCAAGCCGGCCATCGCGGACGAACCAGCAAACCAAAGAATCAAAATCGTACTGATATCGTATACGGTGGCAAAGGTATCGCCCAGATATTCATGCGCCAGGTACGCGAGTGCTCTGCCGTTTGCCAGTCCGTTCTCCGCGAATTCAGCCTGTGGTATGAGTAAGGTGGTCACAATCGAGCTGGCGAGCAGGAACATGCTCATGACTATCGCGGCGGTGAGCAACAGCTGTTTTGTATGCTTGATCCGTCCTTGCGGATTTGCTTCCGTGTCAGTCGGGTAGCCACGCACATGAGGCATCACTGCAACGCCCGTTTCGAATCCCGACATGCCCAATGCGAGTTTTGGAAATGCCAGCGCAGCCACACCAGCCATTTGCCACCAACTCGGATATGTCGTGAAAAGTGCAGTGTGCCATTGAACTATCTTGTCCGGAGAGCCGACGATAATCGAAGCGCAATATCCAATAACGATTGCTGTCAGACCAAGGTAGCTCCATACTAGACAAACTGCCAAACCGATTACATCGCCAAGCCCCTTGAGGAACATCGCACCCAGGAGAACGACGAGAAAGAGTGTCAACCCGATCTGGTTTTTCAACCATGCTGGGGCGATTGGATTTTCAACCAGGTGCTTCGCCGCGTCTGAAGAACAAAGCGTAATCGTCATTATGAAACCGGTTGCGGCAAATCCCAGCAAAGCAATGATGAGCAGTTTGCCCCACCAGCTCGGCAAATAGTCTTGCAGAAGAGAAATGCTGCCCTGCCCGTGTGGGCTCATTTCGGCGACTTTTGCGTACATGGGAAACGCACCGAAGAGATTTAGAAAAACGAGCAATAGTGTGGCAAAGGGCGAGAGAATGCCTGCAGCTAGTGCCGCCATAGCTGGTGCGAAACCCAACGAGGAAAAATAATCGACACCGGTAAGGCACATAACGTTGAGCCAGTGCCCTTGCTGTATCTCCTTTTTGTCAGATTCGCCGACCTTTTCGAGGAGCCAGCTTTTTAAGCGAGCGTTTGGCACCGTTGCAGTCGTCACACAACACCTGCGGAGTTCTATCTAGATATGCTCCCAAACAATAATAAATGCGGGATAAATGTATGTGGTGGCGCGCGTCAAGATTTCATAAATTTGTCTATTTATTGGTCGATGCTAGAGCCATTTTGAAAAGCAGCTTGCATGTGGTGTCCAGTTCTGCAAGCTCTGTGGTGAGCACCGTTGCGGTATTGCCGATTGCGTCCTTGTCGTAAGGCTCCTTTAGGCTGAGCGCCGTCATAACCTTAATGCGATCGGTCAGGGTTGACTTCGCCTTTGCGAGGCTGTCCTTCATTCTTGCAAGTGAGGAGTCGCTGCCGGCACTGTCGATAAGCGCGGATGCATTATCGATTTCCTGTTGCAGCAGTTCGCACAAGCTGTTCATTTGATCCGCCGAATGCTCGATGTAATTTTTACGCGGAGGCAACGGCGCACCAGCGGTAGTCGATGTGTTTCCAATATTTTGAAACCCGTAAGGGTAGAGCTGTTCGTCGTAGGGGACCTGCTTGCCATCAATATACTTGTTGATATATTCGTCGAAGGTGATAATCTGCAGCGACGTGCGATTGAACTCGTTGTTCAACTCTTGAGATGCGCGCTTTATTTTCGCGACAGTTGAGTGAATCTGGTGCAAATTGGTCGCGAATTTGTTCAGCGCAGCTTTGTCGAGTTTGTTGCCGGCACTTGACGATGCCGACGGCGTATCAGCAACGGCGGGACCTGTCATAGCGGTTGACAACATGACTGGAAGGATTATTGCGACTACGGCAAATTTCTTATTCATAAGTATGCGATACCCAGGGCGGTTGGCTGATTCCGATTGATTGATCGCGTTTGCTTGATTGCGAACAAACATCGATTGACTTCCGAAACAGGTTAGAGCGTCCGGCTCGCGCTGTGAAGAGCTGAAACCAATTTTTGATGTTTTTTTGATCTCCCGGTCTTGGCGATTGAGGAGTTATTGATGGCTCGCCGCATAAACTGAGCCGTCCGAGTAACCCCCCGCGCCGAATAGGTATGTCGAATGAATCGCAGCCTGCGCTTCCGCACGTGTAGCGCCTTGTTAGTGTCGTCACTGTCTTTAGCCTTGAGCCCTCCGGCGCTGGCGCAGTTTCCTTTCAAATTTACGCTGGGGCGCCCGAATCCTAAGGCGTCCGAGCCGAGCGGCAATAGCGTCGTGCAAAACGTGCAAGGCGTGCAAGATAGGCACGGAGGCAAGCACGCAGCGGCCACTGCTCCCAATTCCGATTCGATAATCGAAATGCGAAACGTCTTCCCGCAAGAGCCGCGGCTCGGTATGTTGGGAACGAGATCTAAAGTGACGGAACCACCGAAAGTTGTGGAGAAGCCGAAGGTTACGGAAACTCGAAGAGAGGTGGAAGCGCCGTTGTTGGCGGAAACGCCACACTTTGCAGAGCCGCTGCCGCTGCCGCCCTCGGAAACGACTAATGAACTGAAACCTTCGCCGTCGGAACTTCCCCCCTCGCCGCAAACTTCCAAACTTGCTCAAGTTCCACAAAGCGATGGTGGGTCAGACGTTCAACTTAGAGGAATAGATCCGGCGGCGCCGTCGCTTAATGCACCCTCGCCTGTTTCGCCTGCCTCCAACTCGACTCAAGCAATTCAGGAAAACGCACCGCCCGCAGATCTTTCGCCTGTAACTGTCAAAAGCGCAGAAATGCTCGGTAGATATTTGCAGCACATTGCGCGGCGGCACGGATTGCAACCTCCGGCGCCAACCGATATCACTCGCGCACAGCTCGGTCAATATTTTTTGAAGCTGATGCCGCAACTGGCGAATGTTCCTGCCGACCAATTGTCGCGTCAGGATTTGAATGACATCGGCATGTTGACTGACGAGTTCGAAGACGCGCTCTGGCAGGTCAAAGGAACCATGGCATTGCGGGCGTTCAAGGCGCCGCTGGCTGAGAGCGAAGTCATGTCGAAGAAGATGGCCGACGCGCAGTCCAGATTGGCGGCGATAGAAAAACTCAAAATCAACGGCGATTTCACTTTTGTTCCGCAATCCGATATGGGGCGTGGCGACCGCGACTCGATGACTGCGAACTTGCGCGCGCGCATTAACTTTCTGGCGCGCGTGCATGAGGCTAAGGCGGAAGACAGATTGGGCGACGGATACTTATTCGCTCGACTCACCGCTGCGGCTGGACGATTTTTCCCGCGCAACAAGTATTTGCTCAGTCCGTTCAACGACGTTGTCGACGCAAACGCATCGCCGTTCAACTCAGGACCTAACGAAGTTCAAACTGCATCACTGTTTATCAATAACAACAACAGCAACTCGCTTCGTCCGACGGTCAGTTTGGAACAAGCGTATTACTCCCAAGACGTTCGTTTGACCAACAAACTGAAAGGAAATTACAAAGCCGGTTTAATTTACCTGGGCGCGATGTTCGACAACAACAACTTCGCCAACAACGAATCGCTGCAATTCCTCAGTACCCAATTCGTCAACAGCATATCCTGGCGCCCCAACTTTAACGGACCAGCTTTCGTTGCATCGGTCGAGCGACCGATTTTGCGCGGCAAAGCGTTTGTGCGAGCCACAAGCGGCATTGCGACTATTTCGAACAGAGACGTTTTCGGTTCTTATGGTTTCAATTACGAAGCGCAAGTTGGGCATACGTTCTTCAATAAAGAAGGAAATTTGCGCGCCGGCTTCTGGAACTGGAATTTCCGCCGCGGTACTCAAAGACCGTTCACGACGCCAATCGATTTGACCGGCACGGGCTTGCTGTCACTAATTCCCGGCGGTACGGCTCAAGATGGACCGAAGCCTGTCGGCATGTATGCAAACTTCGACCAGAGAATCTGGAAGAACATCGGTATCTTCGGTCGCTACGCTATGAACGATCGTAGCATCGGCGAAGTATTTCTTGGTGGCTTGCTCTCGTCTCGCCAGTCATGGAGCTTTGGTGCTGAAGTGCCAATCAAGAGTTTTTATGCGAAGCGGACGGACGACGTTCTCGGCCTTGCTTATGGGCATGTCTACGGATACTCTCGCGGCAACGTGATCTCACCGGCGACACCAGCATTCCTTGGACTCAATGGCGAAATTCCGACCGATCTCGAGGGAGTAAATGCCAATCTCGCCGCGATGAATCCGGGCGCGAGGTTCAGACGGCCGGAGAAAACTCTCGAGGTCTATTACCGCTATCAATTGAACAAAAACGTTTCTATTTCACCCGATTTCCAGTACATCTGGCATCCGGGCGGAACGGCGCCGCAACCGGGAATCATCGTCTTGAGCACGAGGCTTAACGTGGTCTTTTAGCGAAGGTGGTTAGGGACTGCCAGATTGCTTGCTACTGGGTAATTTTGCCGCTCTTTGAGCGCATACCCGATCGGCAAATTTGTTGGCTAAATCACTCAGCAGTTTGAGTATTCCAATGCTGGCAAAGGTCACAAAAAATGCTGCTGGATAATTTGGTTCCATATTTTGGTTTCTCGTAGAGCTACCCAAATACCAATTTATGCACGGGTGATCAAGACCGCATAAAGATTTCTCATGTCTGCGTAAACGAAAGGTCCAAATTTCTTACTGACGTTTTTTTGATGTACGGCAGCGAAATCTTTACTCGGGCACGACGCCTTAAGGTAGATAGTAAAACTGTACAGATTGAGGAATGAATGATGGCTGACTTGCAAGCGATACTCGCAATTAGCGCGATGTTTATTTCTACATTTTTTCTGACCGAAGGTCTGGAGCGATTGAGGAACATGTGATGCTGACGGACATTTACATCGCCGCAGCCGTTATTGCTGCGATTTTGGCAATCTACCTCGTAATCTGCCTGCTTACACCGGAAATCATTTAGTGAGCATTTGATGAACACGCACGACATATTCCAGCTGCTCTTTTTCGTAGTGAGTTTGACGCTTCTTTCCATCCCGTTGGGACTTTTCATGGCAAAAGTCTATGGGAGCGAGCGGACTTTTCTTTCGCCGATTATTGAACCGCTGGAAAAATTGATTTATTGCATTTGCACAGTGGACGCCAAATCCGAGATGAATTGGAAGCGCTACGCTATGGCGATGCTCATTTTCAATGTTATGGGACTGCTAGCTGTTTATTTGCTTCAAAGAGTACAGGGGGTGTTGCCCCTCAACCCGCAAGGCTTGCCGGGTGTTTCGCCTGACAGTGCATTGAACACGGCAATCAGTTTTGCCAGCAACACGAACTGGCAGGGGTATTCGGGTGAGCAAACAATGTCTTACCTGACGCAAATGCTCGGGCTGACTGTGCAGAACTTTGTCTCCGCCGCTACAGGAATGGCAGTGCTGGCAGCATTCATGCGAGGGTTCGCGCGACAGTCGACTGAGCTCATCGGCAATTTCTGGGTGGACCTTGTACGAAGCGTTTGCTATGTGCTGCTGCCATTGTCCCTGGTGCTTTCCATTGCACTTGTTTCGCAAGGTGTAGTACAGACCTTCAATTCTTCAGCCGGCTACACACCGGTAGAGTCTATAAGTGACTCGAAGGGAGCAGCGGTGACCAGCCCTCTTATTGCGCTTGGTCCGGCTGCATCGCAGGTTGCAATAAAACAGCTTGGCACCAACGGGGGCGGATTTTTTAACGTCAACTCTGCGCATCCTCTGGAGAACCCGACGCCTTTGAGCAATTTTCTGGAAGTATTCGCGATACTGATTATCCCTGCCGCGCTCTGCTGGACTTTCGGCAAAATGGTTGGTGCCATCCGTCAGGGTGCGGTCATATATATAAGTATGTTCGCCATATTTATTGTGGCGCTGCTCATTTGCTCCATCTGCGAGGGCGCGGGAAATCCGCTATTCCATCAGGTCGCGCATCTCAGCGACACGCAGAACATGGAAGGGAAAGAAGTTCGCTTCGGCGTCTTTCTTTCGACGCTGTGGGCGACCGCCACCACAGTTGCATCCAACGGTTCCGTAAATTCCATGCACGATTCGCTCCTGCCGGTTGCCGGTATGATGCCGATGCTGATGATGCAACTTGGCGAAGTTGTTTTCGGGGGCGTTGGTTCCGGACTTTACGGAATGATTGTCTTCGCGCTTATCACCGTGTTCATCGCCGGGCTGATGGTTGGCAGAACACCTGAATATCTTGGCAAAAAAATCGAAGCATTTGAAGTAAAAATGGCTTCGATCATAATACTGATACCACCGGCTCTGGTCTTAGTCGGGACTGCCGTCGCAGTTTCACTTGACTGTGGTGTTTCCAGTCTCTGCAATCATGGCGCTCATGGATTCAGCGAAATACTCTATGCGTTTTCCTCGGCAGGCAATAACAACGGCAGCGCATTCGCAGGGCTGAACGCAAATACGCCGTTCTATAACTATGCTTTGGGCATCGCCATGTTCTACGCGCGATTCTGGCTTGCTGTGCCTGCTCTGGCAATAGCAGGTTCCATCGCCAGCAAGAAAATAGTGCCCAAAGGCGCCGGAACTTTACCCACCGATACCGTGCTGTTTGTAATTTTGCTGATTTCCGTGGTCATCATATTTGGTGCCCTGACATTTTTCCCAGCGCTGGCCTTGGGACCGATTGTCGAACAATTGCAGATGGTGTTTAGAAAGTGATTTTGACCGAGTACCAGATTCTACGAGTATTGATTATTTGACATGAGCAGCAGCAAAACAGCAAGCAAGAGCCTTTTTACAGCACCGATTGTTCAGCGCGCAATCATAGATTCGTTTGTCAAACTCGACCCGCGCGTGCAGATCAAAAACCCTGTGATGCTCGTTGTTGAAGTCGGCAGTGTCTTGACCACCGTGTTGTACATTGCGGCGTTGTGTGGTGCGGAAGAAGAGAAAGCTGGATTTATATTGGCGGTGGCGATATGGCTGTGGTTTACAGTGTTGTTCGCCAACTTTTCCGAGTCCATTGCGGAAGGTCGCGGAAAGGCTCAAGCTGCGACTTTGAAGAAGGCGCGTAAAGAAGTTGTTGCTAAAAAACTTGACGAGCCTGTGTATGGCTCCAGTCATAAACAAGTCGCCGCGTCCGACCTTCGCAAAGGCGATGTAGTGCTCGTCGAGGCGGGCGACATGATTCCCTGCGACGGAGAAGTCATCGAAGGAATTGCTTCGGTCGACGAGAGTGCAATCACCGGCGAAAGTGCACCGGTCATCCGGGAAAGTGGTGGCGACAGAAGTTCCGTCACCGGAGGCACGAAGGTTCTTTCGGACTGGCTTGTCGTGCGTATTGCAGCCAATCCAGGCGAAACTTTTCTCGACCGCATGATCTCGCTGGTCGAGGGAGCGAAAAGGCAGAAGACACCCAACGAAATTGCACTTAGCATTTTGCTCGCCGGAATGACGCTAGTATTTTTGATGGTGACGGCGACGCTGTATCCATATTCAATGTTCAGCGTCAAAGAATCCGGTCAAGGCAATGTGGTCAGTCTCACTGTTCTCATCGCATTGCTTGTTTGCTTGATTCCTACTACCATAGGCGGTTTGCTCTCCGCTATCGGCATTGCCGGAATGGACCGGCTCATCAAAGCAAATGTCATAGCGATGTCCGGTCGCGCGGTGGAAGCTGCCGGAGACGTTGATGTTTTGCTTCTCGACAAGACGGGCACCATAACGCTGGGCAATCGGCAAGCTTCCTCATTCATTCCGGCTGATGGTATCACGGACAGTGATTTAGCCGATGCCGCGCAAATTGCTTCTCTTGCGGACGAAACGCCAGAGGGGCGAAGCATCGTGGTGCTTGCAAAAGAGAAGTATGGAATTCGGGCGCGAAACATCGTTGACTTGGGGGCGACGTTTGTCCCATTTACCGCGCAAACTCGTATGAGCGGCGTGGACTTCGATGGACGAAATCTGCGAAAGGGCGCTAAGGATGCGGTAGAAACTTACGTCAGACAGTGTGGTGGCACCTTGCCTGAGAGTGTTCGACTTTCTGTAGAAGAAGTTGCAAGAAAAGGCGGAACACCGCTGGTAGTGGCGGACAATCAGAAGGTCCTTGGCGTAGTTCAGCTCAAGGATGTCGTAAAAGGAGGCATCAAAGAACGCTTCGCACAACTGCGTGCAATGGGCATCAAGACTGTAATGATAACTGGTGATAATCCATTGACTGCGGCAGCAATTGCGGCTGAAGCAGGAGTCGACGACTACCTCGCCGAGGCGACTCCGGAGCAGAAATTGACTTTGATAAAGGAAACGCAGCAGGGCGGAAGGCTGGTTGCCATGACAGGTGACGGCACCAACGATGCTCCAGCACTTGCACAAGCAGATGTTGCAGTAGCTATGAATTCCGGCACGCAGGCTGCCAAAGAAGCAGGCAATATGGTCGATCTCGATTCGAGTCCGACCAAGCTCATTGAGATTGTCGAGATTGGAAAGCAACTGCTCATGACGCGTGGTGCGCTCACTACATTCAGCATTGCCAATGATGTCGCTAAGTATTTCGCGATTATCCCTGCAGCATTTGCCACCACCTATCCTGTTTTGAATCGCCTGAATGTGATGCATTTGAGCAGTCCACAGAGTGCGATTTTGTCGGCGGTTATTTTTAATGCGATCATTATTCCTCTGCTTCTGCCGCTTGCCCTGCATGGCGTCAAATATCGCCCCGTCGGAGCTGCGGTATTGCTTCGCGACAACTTAATTATTTATGGTCTCGGCGGTCTGATCACGCCTTTCATCGGCATTAAGGTGATCGATGTAGCCTTGACCGCACTTGGTTTGACCTAGGAGGCACAATGGCTAAAGTTACACTGCAATCGCTTTTGATGCTCGTCGTACTCACCGTTCTCACCGGCGTTATTTACCCCACCGCCATTACAATGATCGCGCAGAGTTGTTTTGCGCATCAAGCTAATGGCAGTTTGCTCAAAGATGCCGGCGGAAAAGTAATTGGCTCCGAGCTCATCGGTCAGCAGTTTTCCGAACCAAAATATTTCTTCTCGCGCCCATCCTCAACGGCACCATTTGCGTACAATCCGTCCGGTTCAGGTGGTTCTAACTTGGGACCTACAAACGCTGATTTGTTGAAGCAAATGCAGGCTCGCATCGAACACTTTCAACCTGCTGAGGGTGGTAAGGTTCCACCCGATCTTGTCACAAGTTCTGCCAGCGGATTAGACCCGCACATCAGCCCGATGTCCGCTGAGTTTCAAGTTAGCAGAGTGGCGAAAGCACGCCATCTCGATCCCTCGAAAGTGAAAGCTCTCGTGGAGAAATTCACTGAGCCGCCCCAAATGCACTTCTTCGGTGAGCCGCGGGTCAACGTTTTGAAACTGAACATTGCTCTGGATGGTCTGAAATGATGTCGGCCGAACAACGATCTCCTGATGCGTTTCTCGCTCTTGTGAAAGAAGAGGAGCAGGAGTTCGCCAAAGGTCGCTTGAAAATCTTTTTTGGCGCTGTTGCCGGCGTTGGTAAAACTTACGCGATGCTGCAGACTGCGCGCAGGTTGAAGAATGATGGCGTTGATGTGGTGGTGGGCTATGTTGAGACGCATGGACGCAAGGAGACCGCTGCACTTTTGGAGGGGCTCGAACAACTGCCGCTCAAAAAACTAGCGTATCGCGAAACGGAACAGTCAGAGTTCGATCTCGATCAGGCTTTGAAGCGCAAACCGCAAATCATCTTGGTAGACGAACTTGCGCATACGAATATCCCCGGCTCTCGCCATAAAAAACGGTGGCAGGACATTGAAGAGTTGTTGGACTCCGGCATCAATGTTTTCACTACGCTGAACGTTCAACATGTGGAAAGTTTGCATGATGTTGTCGATCACATCACCGGTGTTCCTATTCAAGAGCGTGTGCCCGATTCCATAATCGAGCGTGCAGTCGATATCGAGCTTGTTGATTTGCCACCCGATGAGCTGATTCAGCGGCTCAAGGAAGGAAAGGTTTATCTGCCGGATAAAGTGCACCATGCGCTCGACAATTTCTTTCGCAAGGGAAATCTCATTGCTTTGCGTGAGCTTGCGTTACGAGTCACCGCCGATAGAGTCGAAGCTCAAATGGAGCAATATCGTCTGGCGCGGCAAATTCGCGAGCCGTGGCCGGCCGCAGAGAAAATATTGGTATGCGTCGGACCGAGCCCGTTATCATCGACGATGGTGCGTGCGGCACGTCGAATGGCAAAGGCGTTGCGAGCCAAATGGGTGGCAGTGTACGTGCGCACTCCAGCTTCGGCTTACATGTCGGAGGAGGATAAGAGTCGAGTCGTGCAGACCATGCGCCTTGCTGAGCAGCTCGGCGCGCAGACGCGAGAATTGACCGGTCGCTCTATAAGCGAAGAGATAGTCAAGTATGCACGGCAAAGCAACGTATCCAAAATCGTTATCGGCAAACCGGCGAAGCCGAGATGGCAGGAAATCTTGCGCGGCTCCGTTGTTGATGAGCTGATACGCAGCAGCGGCATTATCGATGTATATGTGATCACAGGAGAAAAGAACAGCTACGAGGCTGTTCAATATTTCAGCACGAAGAAGAGAACAAAGGCTGTGTTCTATTTGAAGGCATTTGTGGTTGTGCTAGTGTCGACCGTTCTTGCCAGGTTGATGCTGCCGTATTTCGAGTCTTCGAATGTGGTTATGGTCTATATGCTCGGCATTGTCATCGTAGCCACGCAGTATGGGCGTGGTCCGTCAGTGCTTGCGTCCATCTTGAGTGTTGCCGCTTTCGATTTTTTCTTCGTGCCACCATATTTGACCTTTGCTGTCTCAGACACGCAATACATTGTCACTTTCTCAGTGATGCTTACAGTTGCTCTGGTGATCAGCACGTTGACCACGCGAGTGCGTCAGCAAGCGGAGGCGGCCAGGGAGCGGGAAGAGCGAACATATGCCCTGTATGCAATCAGCAGGGAATTGTCGTCCTCCATGGATCTCGAGGATATCGTAGAAAAAGGGTTAAGTCACATATCCGAAGTTTTCAAAAGTCAAACAGCACTTTATCTGGGTGATGAAAAACAAAACCTCAAATTATTCGCGCGCGGTCTTGGCAAAAACGCACTCTGGAATGTCGATCATGGTGTCGCACTTTGGGCGTTTAAAAACAGAAAAGTTGCAGGAGCCGGAACAGATACTTTGCCTGCGGCGTCGGCGATTTATGTTCCACTCATGGGTTCGAAGAAAGCGATTGGAGTTCTTGCAGTCGGGCTTCCGGAAAATGAGCGAGTGGTGTCACCAGACCGGCTGCATCTGCTGGAAACTTTCGCGAACCAAATTGCAGTGACCTGCGAGCGCGCAGATCTTACAAGAGAGAACGAGAGAGCTCGCTTGCAAATGCGAACTGAACAATTGAAGAACTCTTTGCTCAGTTCTGTTTCTCACGATTTAAAAACGCCTCTTGCCACTATTAGTGGTGCAGCCGGCAGTCTTGCTGATCCTAACACGAATCTCAACGAGGAACAGAAGCATATTTTGGCCGATGAGATCTGTGGTCAAGCGATGCGGCTGAATAAGCAGGTCTCCAACCTATTAGCAATAACTAAAGTTGAATCTGCCGAACTCGCCTTGAAGAAGGAGGACTATCCTGTTGAGGAAATAATCGGCGCTGCGATATCTGCGTTGGATGAACAACCGAAGGAAGAGAGAATTAACGTGGAGTTGCCTGATCCGGCATTGGAAGTGAGCGTAGATGAGTCGTTGATGCAGCAAGCGCTGATCAATTTACTCGAGAATGCTTTAAAGCATACTCCGCGCAAAACTACGATAACTGTTGCTGTCGAGGAAACTCCACAAGAAGTGATTATTTCTGTTGCAGACAACGGACCGGGTGTTTCGGACAAAGACAAATGCCGCATTTTCGAGAAGTTTCAGCGCGGCGAGAATACACAGGCTGAAGGGACGGGACTGGGACTGGCTATTTGCAAAGGCATTGTGCAAGCACATGGAGGTCGTATTTGGGTAGAGGATCGCCCGAAAGGTGGTGCCATATTCAAGATGGCATTAAATCGCGGTGAAGAAGCGAAAGACTTCCGTGAACCGTCGGAGGTGTTCGAAACATGAAAAGCAAAACGATGGTGCTGGTGGTCGAAAAGGATGCGCCGATGAGAAAGTATCTGAAACTTTTTCTTACATCCAAAGGCTACGGCATACTCGAAAGTGATACCGCCGGCAGAGCAGCCGAAATTACCGAAGAAAAGCGACCTGAGCTGGTGCTGTATGATTTGATGACTCCAGGTATGACAGCTGTTGAATTTGTTGAGACTGTTCGCAAAGAGAGCAGCGTTCCAATCATCATACTTTCTTCCAACGATGAACAGAATGAGAAAATCGCGCTTCTTCTTTCCGGCGCAGATGATTATCTGAGTAAGCCCTTTAGCCCCGAAGAACTTCATGCACGAGCCCAGGTCGCGCTGCGGCGTTCGCTCGCCGTGAATGGAACCAGCGTTGAGCCGACAATCTCATTCGATAATGTTTCGATAGACCTTCAGGGACACCGACTGTTGATTGACGGGCGCGACGTCCATCTGACACCGACAGAATTTAGATTGCTGAAATGCTTGACGCTCTCTCCCGGAAAAGCACTATCGTTCAAGCGGCTGGTAAGTGAAATTCGTGATCGTAAAATTCACGGAGATCCGCTTGCATACTTGCGCGTCTATATCATGCAATTGCGGCAAAAGATGGAGCCGAATCCAGCAACGCCAAGATATATTGTGACCGTAAGAGGGCATGGTTATGTGCTTCAGCGTGGCACTGCAAATCGCCGAGTTAGTGATGCAGTGACTTGACGACTGAGCCAAATCTGCCGTAAACCGTGTCTGTTTGCTTGATGTTTTGCGGGCTGTGGGTGGGTACTTTTCCTCCCGAACCAATTCCGATTCCGGCAAGAAATGCGATGACGAGCGCTATTGCAACGGCTGCAATAAGTTGATTGGTATTGGTCATGACGTTGTTGCTATTCGTGAAGTTTGACGGCATATCAATCGCCTTTGCCCGGGTTTCCCATGTCTGGGTTTCCCACAGTTGGATTTCCCTATGTCGGTGCGCTCTGTCTCAACTATCAATATAATCCTGTTTCGCTCAGCAAAACCGTTTCTATACGCGCTTTTGATGCGCTGAAAGGGTCTTTTAGCGTTTCCTTTATGCGGCAATAGCGCCCAGTCTTTACGGAATCTTTATACACACTCTGGGAGTGCTAATGAGTTTTTTACGGTTTTGGATGTTTGATAAAAGCCTGGAAATAAGCGACGGCGTGACCTGCGTGGCTGTGCAAGGAATTCCGTCCGGGGCGACCCAATGTCAACACTGATTATCGAACAAGAGCACCGAGCCGTGGACGCAAAGAACAAATTGCGCCGCTGGCTGTTCCAAGGGATGAGCGACACCAGACCTGAGGCTCAGCATCAGGATAAATGGTGGAAAGTCATGTGCTTGACCGGTGTCGATTATTTCTCGACCCTCGGATATCAACCGGGCATTGCCTTCCTTGCTGCCGGGATGTTGTCGCCGATTGCTACCCTGGTTTTGGTTCTGGTTACTCTATGCGGCGCGTTGCCAATTTACCGCATGGTCGCTAAAGCGAGCCCGCACGGTCAGGGTTCAATCGCCATGCTGGAGCGCCTCCTGCCCGGCTGGTTCGGTAAAGCGCTAATTCTCACATTGCTCGGTTTTGCGGCTACGGACTTTATTATCACCATTACTCTTTCGGCGGCTGACGCCACTGCTCACATTGTGGAGAATCCGCTGCTCAAGGGTGCACCGGATTGGTTGCTTAATAGAGTCGGGATTACCACAATTTTGATTGGCATCTTAGGCGCGATTTTCCTGCTTGGTTTTCGCGAAGCAATCGGGGTATCGGTTCTTGTAGTCGCGCTGTACCTGGTTCTCAATTGCGTTGTTTTGGTGGAAGGGCTGCGGCATCTTTTCGCTCAGCCGGAGCTGTTTTCTCAGTGGTATCAAAAAATGCACGTCCAGCATGGTTCGCCATGGACAATGATTGGAATTAGTTTGATCCTGTTTCCAAAACTTGCATTAGGCATGTCCGGATTCGAAACAGGCGTTGCGGTTATGCCTCTGGTCAAATCGGATGGTGGAGCCGCAAATGACATTGAAGGGCGCATCAAGAACACGCGCAAACTATTGGTGACTGCGGCGCTCATAATGAGTGCCTTTCTCCTCGCCAGCTCTGTGACGACGGCGCTCCTCATTCCTTCTGCGGCATTTCAGGAAGGCGGCGATGCAAACGGGCGTGCCATCTCGTATCTGGCGCACGAATATTTAGGTCACACATTCGGGTCCGTTTATGACGTCAGCTCGATCCTTATATTATGGTTTGCCGGAGCGTCGGCAATGGCTGGATTGCTCAATCTCGTTCCGCGCTATTTGCCCCGATTCGGCATGGCGCCGGACTGGGCAAAAGCCGTACGCCCGCTGGTGATGTTTTTCACCGCCGTGGCATTCGCTGTGACAGTCATGTTCCGCGCGGATGTAGATGCACAGGCGGGCGCTTACGCTACAGGTGTGTTGGTATTGATGACATCGGCGGCACTTGCCGTTTTGCTTAGCGTGCGCAAACAGAGCAGGTGGAAGGCGCGTGCATTCTTTCTCATTACTTTAGTGTTCATTTATACATCGGTGATGAACATGTTCGAGCGCCCGGAAGGCTTGCACATCGCTTCGTTCTTTATCGGAGCCATACTCGCAACGTCGTTTATCTCGCGGGCAATCAGATCGGTCGAACTGCGCATCGGCGAGGTAACACTCGATGATTGCGCACGCAGGTTTATCGAGAAAACGGTAAGAGATACAGGTGGTATCACGCTTCTCGCGCACCGCCCCGACGGGCACGACTATTCTTTTAAAGAGAGCGAAACCAGAAAAATTCACAAACTCACCGAGGAAGAAGCGGAATTCATTTTTTTGGAGGTCGAAGTCAGTGATTCCTCCGACTTCGTCGGCGATCGCTTAATGGTCATCGGTGAGGAAGTCGACGGCGTGAAAGTGCTGAAGTGCACTAGTCCGGCTATTCCCAATGCGATTGCCGCTTTGCTTCTGCATTTGCGTGACCAAACCGAAGTTTTGCCCCACGCCTACTTCGGCTGGACTGAAGGCAACCCGCTTCGATATGTATTCAAGTTTGTCTTTTTTGGCGAAGGTGAAACGGCGCCCCTTACACGAGAAATTCTCCGGCAAGTCGAGCGGGATCCGGCTCGCCGGCCGAGAATTCTGGTAGGCTAGACCGTGTACGCAGGGTCACTTGGGCTCAGACCTAGCCCCTATATGAAAAATCAGAGCAGAATGCGTTATGTCTACACCCTGATGATTGTCGGGGGCGCAACGCTGATTGCAAAACTGCTGCTGCCATACTTTGCACCCGCTAATCTCGTGATGATTTATTTGCTGGCTGTCGTCTTTATCTCGACACAGTTCGGTCGCGGACCTGCGGTTCTCGCTTCAATCATTAGCGTTTGCATTTTTGACTTCTTTTGTATTGAACCGTTTTTGACTTTTGCTGTTTCTGATTCACAATATGTTTTGACTTTTTTCGTCATGCTCACTACCGCACTTGTAATCAGTAATTTGACGGCAACGGCAAGAGATCAGGCGGAAAGAGCGATGTCGAAAGAGCATCAAACTTCTCTACTTTATTCTTTCAGCCGGGAACTCGCGGCGGGACCAGATTTGAATGCATTGGCAGAGATTGGACGCAAGCATATTAATCAACTCGTTGGTGCGAAGACTGAAGTACTTATGTTCGAGCCCAACTCGGGAATTGGTGGCAAATTGGGAGCGAATACAATTACTCCGGAGTCAATGAATTTGATTGCAAAGGCGCTTGAAGACAAGAGCAATGGGCGAACTATCATTGCGCATTCTACAAAAGTAATTCCATTCAGGCAGTCGAGCGGCAGGAAGGAATTGCTTGGTGCTGTCGTTTTCGAGGAAGGACTTTCGCAGTGCGATCAGGAAAGATTGGCGACTTTAGAATCATTCGTAAATCAGCTTGGTCTGGCATGCGAGCGTGCGCGACTATCGGAAGAGAACGAACAGGCGCGCGTGCAAGTAAAGTCAGAGAAACTGAGAAGTTCGCTGCTAAGTTCTATATCGCACGACCTGCGTACTCCTCTTGCCACTATAACTGGTGCTGCCAGCGGAATAATGGAATCCGGCGCCGACGTAAATTTGTCTGAATGCAAGGCGCTCGCAACTGAGATTTTTGACGAGTCCAGGCGACTGAACCGGCTCGTCGGCAACTTGCTGGATATGACGCGAGTTGAATCGGGGGCTCTAGAAATACACAAAGAACCGCAGCCGGTCGATGAAATAATCGGTTCTGTAATTGCATATTTTTCCGATCAATTGACCGTCCGAAATGTGGAAACTGACATTCCAGAAGAACCGCCCATGGTGCTCGGCGATGCAGTACTGATTCAACAATTACTTATTAATCTCATGGAGAACATCTTCAAGTACACTCCTGCCGACTCGCCGATTTTATTCCGTGCCGTTTGTCCCGGCGCCGATAAGCAAGTCAATGGACAAGATTTCGTCACGATCGAAGTAAGCGACAGGGGCCCGGGAATTCCCGAAGATCTCAAAAAACAGGTTTTCCAAAAATTTGTGCGAGCCAAAAGCACAAGCAGCACCTCTGGTGCGGGTCTCGGATTGGCAATCTGCCAGGGCATCGTCGAAGCCCATGGTGGAAAGATTGGAGTCAAGGATCGCGAAGGCGGCGGCGCGACATTCTGGTTTACCTTGCCGATCGATCACTCGGTTGATGGAAGCGGCACAATGGTTGACGATAACGCTTTAGAAGTGTAAGAGGCAATTATGTCAAAGTCTAAGATTGCAGTATTAGTGATTGAGGATGAAGCTCCGATTCGGCGCTTTCTCAAAATGACGCTGACCAGCCAGGGTTATGACTTCTCCGAAGCTGTTTCCGGGCAGGAGGGGATGCTGAAAGTCGCTTCTGAAAAACCGGATATCATTATTCTCGATCTCGGACTGCCGGACATGGATGGTTTGGAAGTGACGAAGCAATTGCGTGAGTGGACACCTACTCCGATTATTGTTCTTTCCGCAAGAGGACAGGAAAAGGATAAGGTGGAAGCGCTTGATGCAGGTGCGGACGATTATTTGACGAAACCATTCGGGGTGGCTGAGCTTATGGCGCGGGCACGCGTCGCTTTGCGCAGAACGATGACCAGCTCGAATGGTGAGATGCAGTCTGTTTTCAAATTCGGCGACGTGGAGGTCGATTTCGTCAAACGCCAGGTTACGAAAGTCGGCAAAGAACTGCACCTCACTCCAATTGAGTATAAGTTGCTCGCTACATTGATCAAGTATGCCGATAGAGTTGTGACGCACAATCATTTACTGCGCGAGGCATGGGGCTCGGAATATTCGGGAGAAACTCACTATCTGCGCGTATACATGGCGCAGCTCAGACGCAAGCTGGAGAAGAATCCGGCACAGCCGAAGTTTCTCATTACAGAACCTGGCGTAGGATATCGACTAAAGGTTTCGCAGTGACTTTCGTTCGCTGCTAGTTTTGCTCCTAATGCGCTTGCCTTTTGGAGGTGCTCACTTTTTATTTTTCTTTGGAGAAAACTGACCCTTTAAAATTTCTTCGGGGGATAAGCCTTGCTTCAAAAGCGCTGCAATAAACGGATCGACTTCATCATAATCGCTGTCATCATCTATTGAGGCAGCTGTTTCATCTGCTCGTTTATATGTAGGTTTGGCTTCTGGTTTGGTTGCGGATTCCGGCACTGACCTGCCAGCTTGCCGAGCCTCCTGGACCTTGAATTTGGAAGCAGGTTTATTTTTCACCGGCGGTCTATCGGCGGCATTGATTTTCGGTTTATTTTCAGATTCTTCGATCATTGCTATATCCAGCAAAGAGTCGGCATCCGTTTCTTGAGAAGTGGAGTTAAATTTATAGCTGGCTGACGTCTCTTGCACCGTAGGCTCATCTCCGATGGGACGGAACAGGAAGTCCAGCTCTTCTTCTGTAATCTTGATTGAACCAGCTTTTTCTGGGTCAAACACTGCGTCTGCGAGCGCCTTTTTCTTTTCCTGCAACAGAAGCATTTTTTCTTCGAGCGTGCCGGTCGCGATCATTTTGTAGACAAAAACCGGTTTTGTTTGTCCAATTCGGTGCGCGCGATCAGTTGCCTGGTTCTCAACTGCGGGATTCCACCAAGGATCATAGTGAATCACCGTGTCTGCAGCAGTGAGATTCAAACCAGTTCCGCCCGCCTTCAAGCTTAACAGGAAGACTGGTACGTCTTCATTTTGAAACTTGCGCACGGGCTCAGCACGATCTTTGGTATCTCCGCGTATCTCTACGAATTCGATCTTTAATTTGCTCAACTCATCGGCAATGAGATCCAGCATGCTGGTGAACTGTGAGAAGATGAGCATCTTTCGCTTCTCCTCAACTAGTTGAGATATCATCTCCAGCAGGTGACTTAGCTTTGCACTGTCTTTTGCTTTGTGTTTAAAAGTTGTTCCCAATAATCGCGGATCACAACAAGCTTGGCGCAGCCTGAGAAGAGCTTCAAGAATTACGATTTGACTGCGTTTAAATCCTTTTTGCTCAATCTCGTCTTTGATCTTTTCATGCATTGCCAGCCGAACAGTTTCATATAAATCTCTTTGTGCGCCATCTAATTGAACATTCTCAATCATTACCGTTTTCGCCGGCAGTTCAGCAGCAACTTCTCCTTTTGTGCGCCGCAGCATGAAAGGGCGTACTTTCACTGAGAGGAGCTTTTGTCTGTGAGTATCGCCGTATTTTTCGATTGGCTGTCGAAAGTAAGTTTGGAAGGTCTTTTGATCGCTTAAATATCCGGGAATGAGGAAATGAAATTGCGACCACAGGTCGCCCAAATGATTTTCGACAGGAGTACCTGTCAGGCAAATTCGATAGTTAGACTTTAGCTGGAATGCTGCCTGTGCTGCGAGGGTATCAGGATTGCGTATGAATTGTGCTTCGTCAAGAACGACAACATGCCACTGTTTTTTACACAACTGATGTTTATCCCGATGAAGCAAAGGATATGTTGTGACTACGACATCATGTTCGTATATTTGTTTGAAGTTTGATAGTCGCTCTGCGCCATGCAGCGCTAGAATTCGCAAGTCCGGCGAAAACCTTTTCGCTTCTGCGATCCAGTTGGGTAGAACGCTTGTGGGACAAACTATCAGGGCTGGATAATTCAACCTTCCATCATTCTTCTCTATTAAAAGGTGACAGAGCGTTTGAACTGTTTTACCCAATCCCATATCATCTGCCAATACTCCGCCAACCTCGAATTCTCGTAGAAAATTCAGCCAACCAAGCCCTTCCTTTTGATATTCACGAAGAGTGGCTTGAAAATTCGCAGGCGCATTTATAGGTGTGATTTCCTTAAATTGTTTGACACGCTCCGCCAGTCTCGCCAGGCGTGATTCCGCCTCCAGTGTGATGCATTTTCCCTGTAGCTCTGCTGCCTGCCACGGATTTATGCGAATGTTGTTTGCATCGGTATTGCGATCGAAAATGTCCAGTATTACCCGAAGCAAATCCCGAACTCGTTCGAACGGCAGAATGACGATGCTTCCATCGTTTAGAGGGGCGTAAAACTTCCCATCAATGTTTAAATGTTCGAGATCGTCAGGACCATATATGTACGGTGCTTTTTTTAATGCGTCGATGAGAATAGGGAGCAAAGATACCTTACTGCCATTTACGTCGATCCCTATGTCCAGCGAAAACCACCAATCACTTTCCTTTTCTACAGTGGATGACCACTCCTCACCAGCTTCGACGAATTGGATAGTAAAGCTTGGATCAATTTCGACTTGCCATCCTTGTTGCTGAAGCAATGGTAAATCGACTTGCAAAAACTTGAACCAATTACTTGCGGAAGCAGTCTTCTCATATGCCTCTCTCTTTGGACAAAACGGAATTCTGTCAAACGTTTTAAGCAAATTGGATACCATCTCGAGACCAGTCTTCTGAAGCTCCTGGATCGAATCTTTTTCAAAATGCAAATTTCTTACAACGGTGACGATAGAATCATTTTCAACGAATGTAATTTCTTTTTTGTTACTTGTGAAGTCGATGCCACCAATTCCATAGTCAAAGGTGAGAGCGACAAATGGAGCTTTTGATCCTAAGGCAAATCCAAGTCTGAGGAGTTCGTCATCGTGATAAGTTACGGTTTTCGATTGAAGAATCAATTTTCTAATCGGATCTTTGTCGATCACTTTGCGCTCGCCCGTATCGACTGGCAGAGCAAGTTTTTCTCCCGCTGTAACCTTCTCAAGAACCAGGCGAACGGCCTTCGCTTCTCTGTCCTCAAGTTCCGGCGCAGCCATGAATACTTCCAGCGCTGATTTCGCAAACGGTATTTCTAATGGTCCAGACGTCGCATTATTCAAGTCAACATACCAGGGAATGGGTTGCAGGTATGTTTTGATATCGCCTGCCGATGGAACCTTTAGCTGTGGTATTTGCTTTCCGTTGGGCAGAAGAGTCCAAGTCAACTCAGCCTGTAATTGAGAACCAAGTGATAGAGTCGGTTGGAGGATGCTGTGCAAGTAACAGCGCCCTGTCTCAATCATCTTGGAAAAACACAATTGGATCAGCGTGCCAATATCATCAAGGCTTTGGTATTGTGAAAGCTTGTCGATACTGTCATAGAGTGCCGCGATTTCGCAATCTTTAGATGATACGCGACCGACATTGAACCTTAGAATATCAATGGCCGCGGCGCGCTTTAATCTCGTTCCGTTTCTTCCCCTGCTACAAAAATAAATTGAGGGGTTAAGCGTGTCGTACTTCCACGGTACATCCAAAGTTTGCAATCCGTAGATGACGTCAGAAACTTCGATCTCGTTCTGTGTGCGGTTTTTATCCAGCAATGCAGTTTCCAGCGAGTGCAGCCACTTTGCCGTCTTTGCTGTGATAAGCTTCTCTTCCTTGTAGAGAGAATATGTTGTCACCTCAGCGTCGCCTTCAAACCCATATATTTGTCCTGTCGTCAAAAGCAAAGCAACCGAATGCTTGCAATTGAAAAATACAGGACAAGTACAATACGCGATGTCGATTGTCCAAACGTCCTTGCGTTTTTTGAATGTGATGCCGGGCTTATACGGTCGTCGTTTTGAACCCTGAACTTTACCCTTCAAGTACGGCATGTCAAATTCAATGCTTTCCGCTTCTACATGGTTGTCCAAAAAATATTGTTCACCGCGCGCATATGTTCGCGGCTCGAAATAGTTGAGAATTTCGCTTCGGCTGATGGGAAGCGGCCGTTTAACTTGCATATATTCACCGTTTATAAATTTCCGGTCTATGTATTTTATGCCTGCGCGAATTTGCGTGCGTGAGACGGGCTCTATTTAAGACGATCTCAAGAGAGAAAAAGTTCAAACAAAGCAAAAATTTGTGGAAAACTCTCTCTAGGGTTTTTCCTATTACCGGCTGAAACGGCATCCCCAATGATGGGGATGGTTGGTCTTTCTCATGGCGCGAGGGAGTTGGATTATGAATCCTATGCGTTCACTTTTTCTCTCGATTTCGAGAATTCCGCCTGCAATGATGTTGTTGATCATTGTGGGTCTGGCATCACTTATAACGTTTCAAGTAAGTGCTTATTTGAATAAGAAAGAAGCTGCATATGATGACGAGCTGAATAAAATGAAAGCCGCTCAGGCAGCCAAAGGCAAGGTCGTTTATGCGGTGAGAGATATTCCGGAAGGAACTGCAATTCCGATGGACTATCTCGAGGAAAGAGAACTCGAGGTCGGAAAGATTCCGGTCGACAGTATCTCGAATGCCAGTCTTGCTGCCGGTCGCGTCAGCAAGTTCGGTATCATGTCCGGTCAATTGCTCTCGCAACATGACCTGGCACCACAGGGCATGACGCTCGGTTTTGAAGCGCGCTTGAAGCAAGGCATGCGCGCCATCACTTTCGGCGTCGACAACAACACCGGCGTTGCCGGATTTTTGAATCCTGAAAGTCACGTCGATGTGCTGGCCATGGTTGGCGCAGGCGCAGAAACAAAGGCTTCACCGATTCTTTCCGATATCGAAGTAATCGCAGTCGGTCAAACATATCAGCGTCAAGCCGGCGCCACAACGGCAACTCCAGCGAGTTCCGTTACTGTCGCCGTTACGCCTGAAGATGCGCAGAAGCTCGTAAAGGCTGTTGCCGCAAGCAAATTGTATCTCTCGCTTCGCAGCGACAGAGATCATCAGCCCATCGCAACAGTTGATGTCACCTCGCTTTTCCAGAAACCTGTAAAAGCCAGTGCGGACATTGCGCAGCTTCCCCCGCCGACATTGAATTTTCCTCAACCGCCATCTTTGTTAGGTTCAGGAAATCCCGCGGAGACCTCAGCAGCGGTGCCGCCGCCTGTTCCTCCACATGAAATCGAGGTTTGGGCAGCCAGTCGCAAAGATGTGGTATCCGTTCCCGCCAAATAGTGGGATCTGGTGGGAGGCGTGGCTGCAAACAATTGCAAGCAGCCTTAAACGCCGTAGCAAAACAAGCAGGAGTCGGGCGCGTTCCGGCTCCTGTTCTATTCTCGGGTCTTCCATCACATCTTCTTGAAGTTGCCGAACCTTGCCACAAGCGCGTTGACTGCTTCTTTCACTTCTTTTCCCTTAGTAAGCTCGGGAATTTCGTTGTCCTCATCCAGCCCCTTGAGCGCTTCTTCGGCTTTGGCGCGCACAGTAGGCAGTGGATGCGCTTTGGAAACCACGTACAGCGGCGGTATGCTGATGTCCCGCTTCTCCTTGGCCAACTGTTCGATGGCAATCATCGCGGCTGTGGGGTCTTCGCTTTTCAGCCCACCGATAGTCATTTTGAAGGTCATCGAATCGAATTTGGCCATAAAGCCTTTGGTCGCGCCTTTTACAGCCTCTTCGACCATTTGCAGGTGTTTTAAGAAATCCGACACGCCCGCCCCCTTGTCTAGCCCGTCGCCGCGAATTTAATATGTATTCTAAGCGGTTTGGCAACATAAAATCGAGCGGGCGGGTCGGCAAATCCAGTCCCAGCCAAAGAAATGGGATGGGACGCATCGTCTGCCGGAAAGGTAAAAAATGAGGCTGGCGGCGGGTTGGACCGTAGAGACGGCAAGGAAAAGCGGGTAATAATTAGGATAGATACTATAAAGTTGCTGGCTCATCATTGGCTGGGTAAATTTATGACGACTGGAGAAGACATCGTGAACAGCAGAGTGAATTTCAGAGAGCGGATGAACAAGCGGCTGGCAACGGCAGCCGTTGCTTTGCTTTTGTCTTGCCAAACTTTTGCTGCGGCACTTGCCGCCGGACCTGTTAGTGAAACAGCCTTGCGCAGCGCCTGGGCGTTGTATACCCAGCAGAAGTATCGCGAGTCGTCCGATGCTTTCGAGCAGTTGATCGCGTCTTCCACGCCGAGCGCTCGGCTTTATTATTACGCTGCGCTGGCCAATCGGGCGTGCAATCGTACTGCACGCGCAAAGCAGCTCTGCCAGTATATTTCGACAACTTTTGCTTCATCTCCGGAAGCCGCATACGCACAGAAACTTTATCCATCCGCCGCCCCTCAGACAGCCAGTTCGTCAGGCGGCTCGGGCGAGGGCGAAGCCGATGAAGTCCCGGCTTCATTGAAGGGCTTGACTGCTGAGCAACTTCTTCAGTCTGAAGAGGGGCGCAATTACATCAAGCATAAAGCGGAAAGGCAATTGGCGTCTGCAAAGGTTTCGCCGATGTTGAGCAAGAGCAAAGGCGGAAGGCAGGGCGAGCGAGTCTTCACCCCCGCTGATATCGCGCGCGAAGGCGCCAATGGCATCGACCAGATGTACTATCCGAATTGCTGGTTTGAAAGTACGATGTCGACGCTTGCCCAGCTTCCACGCGGACAAAGATTGATGGCTGACATGGTTCGCTATGGTCCGAAGGAAGGCACTTATGTCGTGCGTTTTCCAGGTGATGGCAACGAATACAACATCACTGAAAAACTTCTCGAAGAGAAAGGAATTCACAATAAGGCTTTGTGGGCGACACTTATCGAGTGCGGGCAGGTTCTCAAATTTCCGCACGACAATGGCAACTTGTTGTCTGAAGGGCTTGCATGTTTGACAGGACAGAAAGCGCATAGCCTCGATCCGGAAGATGCCAGCGAGCAAGAATTGTCTTCATTTATTGATGGTGCCGTAAAATCGCAAAATCCGATCATCTGCGCAACTCATAACTACATTCCGTCTGGAATGCCTTACATTGTCGAGACCAATCACGCGTATACAATTATTGGATTTGAACCTTCCAGCGGAATGATCAAGATTCGCAACCCACATGGCGCCAACTCTCGTCGTTTCAGTCTGAAAAATGATGCGCGACACGAGAAGTTCGAGATGATGGATGATGGTGTTTTCAAAATACACATGTCACTGTTTAAAAAGTATTTTGATGAAGTGGCTCGTGCGAATATCTAGGAAACTAAATCTGTGCGTGATTCGCTTTCGTTTTCCGGCATCGCAGTAAAATCGTTCATCGTTTTGTCTTTCGCGCTCAACAGCGTTGGCAGTGTTGGTGCCGCCGGACCCGCTGATGAGGCGGCTATACGCAATGCGTGGACACTGTACACCCAGCAGAAATATGTTCCTTCCGCAGATGCATTCGAAGCGCTGATTCGTACTTCGACTCCTTCTTCGCGATTATATTATTACGCCGCCGCTGCTAATAAAGCAGCCGGTCGGCTGCCACGCGCTAAGCAACTTTGCGACTATATCAGCGCTAACTTTTCCACCAGCGCTGAAGCCGGGTATGTGCAGAAATTGTTTCCTTCTGATGTGTCGAAACCTGCCGCGGCTGCGCCAGCAGGATTGCCCTCGCATTTAAAAGATAAAAGCGTGGATGAACTTATGCAGACGGAAGAAGGGCGTCAAGCGTTGTTGTCCGCCGTAAGCAAACCGGCTGCCGGAGCGCCTGCTGCAACGAAAACAGCGACCACATCCACAGCGTCGAGAACCGTTTATTCACCTTCAAAAAGCAGACCAAAAGACACTGTTTTTACCGCAGACATAATTGCGATTGAAGGCGCCGATGGAATAACGCAATTTGTCAATTACCCTGATGCTGGTTTTGAATGCTCACTTGCAGCAATGGCAATGCTGACGCGCGGTCGTGAAATCCTGGCGGATATGATAACTTGTCCCAGCCATCAAGATGTTTATATCGTGCGCTTTCCTAACAATGCAGGCGAGCACACGATTACGCCGGCCAAAATGGAAAAGTACATGATGAAAGATAAGGCACTGTGGGCTGCCATTATCCATGGTGCTGTGCGTGAGACGAACCTTGTGCATAGTTTTGAGGACGGCCTCTCACTTCTCACCGGTCATAAAGCTGAGAAAATTTTGGCTAACAATACGACTCAGTCTGCACTTGCCAGTTTCATAAGTGACGCTATAAGCAAGCAATATCCAGTAGTGTGCCTGTCATCCGACAGTTCTCCTTCGCCGGAATTGGTAGAGTGGTATCACGGTTTCACTATCACCGGATATGATGCCGCTTCCGGCATGATCACATTGCGAAATCCGCATGGAAACAATTCGCGCCGTTTTAGAATGGAAACTGACCCCAATCATAAGAAATTTGAGCAATTGAATGGCGGGTTTTTCAAAATTCATATTTCGCTCTTTCCTTTGTATTTCAAGGAAGTTGCACGCTCACAGATTTGACGATGGTAGAAAATTTGGAAGTGAAACGTGTCGATGCCAGACGAATCCGAAAGCACAGCTTCTTTAAATTCCAGTTCCGTAAAAGGTGGCGGGCTGTCGTCGGACGCACTGATAAACGAAAAGTATCAAGTCGTGTCTCTGATTGGAAGCGGAGGCATGGGCACGGTCTATAGAGTGCACCAGGTTTTTCTCGGCAAGGAGTTTGCGCTGAAACTCCTCGATTTGCACAATCGTTCTGATGTCAGCGTTCGCCGCTTTCAACAGGAAGCGCGAACTGCGTCGCAATTGCAGCACCCGAATCTTGTGGAAGTGCATGATTTCGGCATGATTGACGGTGAGCAGCCGTATCTTGTAATGGACCTGGTTGAGGGTGAAACGCTTGCGCAACTGCTGAAGACAAAAGTTTCTTTGCCCATCGACTATGTAGTCGCGCTTTCCATTCAAGTTTGTTTTGGACTGATGTACGCCCATGCTAAGGGCGTAGTGCATCGCGATATCAAGCCTGCAAATATTCTCTTGTTGTATCCGGAAAGCATTCCTATTGAAGGCACTGTCAAGATTGTCGATTTTGGCATTGCAAAGCTTACTCAGTCGGAAGATGGACAAATACAATCACTGACTCAGACGGGTGAGATATTCGGCAGTCCGCTCTACATGAGCCCCGAGCAGTGTAAAGGAACGGCAGTTGATCGCCGGTCGGATATTTATTCCCTGGGATGTGTCATGTTCGAGTCGCTGACGGGTTCGCCGCCATTCTACGGCGAAACTGCCATGGCGACAATGTTGAAACGGCTTTCTGAAGCGCCTGTTAGTTTGAAAGAAGGTTCTCTCGGCGCCGAGTTCCCTGCGCAGTTGGAGAACATCGTTCGCAGAATGCTTAAGGTGGAGCCGAACGAACGATATCAGGATTTCAAAGACGTTATAAAAGATTTGGTGGCACTGCAGCGCTCCAGTACGGGCTCGACTCCGGTTATCGTCGAACAAGAAAAGGCTGTTGTCCAGCAAGTTGTACAACGCGCAAAAATCAACGCATCGCAGCAGGCGGTATTAATGTTGATGGTGGCACTTGCTGCCTTTATCGCTACATCTGTCTTCGATCGAATGGTAACGTTTCCTGCATTGCTTGAAGCGAGAGAGAGAGAAAAGGAGGCTGCGCTCGAAGCGAAGAAGCAGGCTCTCAAAAAATTCGACATTCCTATAATGGCTGAGCGAAAGCCGGAAGATCTCGTTGATGACAACGATAGAATCAATCGATCTCTGAATGAGCGTCCGCGCATCGAGATTAAAGAATTCCCCGGTGGCAGAAGAGCAAAAATCTTGTATTTCCCGACTCAGACAGGCAAGATTTCAATCAATAATAAACCGCGAATCCACGCGTTTTTGGAAGTTGAAATTCCTGAGAATGCGGAACTTGACCTTAGACTCAATCATGTTGCCAGCCAGGAAAACGATTTGCTGCAGGATGTCACCTCGCTAAATTTCACAACTCTGGGCTACCACAATGATGCAGCGGTGAATAACGATGACATTCAGATAATGTCGAAACTCAAAAATCTTAAGGCTGTCGTCTTGGATGGAACAGGTGTTACATCGTTGTCCTGTTTGTACGATGCGCAGAATCTAAATTCTCTTGAAGTGGCAGGAGCATATGTGCCACCATCGGAAATACTAAAGGTAAAGCGTCTTCCAAAATTGAAAACTCTCGCATTCGGCCCCGTTGACGATGCCACCGGTGTTTTTAATGAATTGGCAAAGTCAAACAACATTGCCGAACTGAGGTATTTCGGCGCTCGCTTCACAGAAAATGGTCCTGGCAGAGGACTTACCGATAAAGAACTCACGGCACTGAGTAAATTGACAAATTTGGTCAATCTAACGATTGATGCTTGTCCTTCTTTCAAAGACACTTCCGTGAAAAAGCTTATCGGTCTGAAGAAACTTCGGCACGTGAGAATCAGAGACTGCGGATTGACTGCCAATGCATGGAAAGAGCTGCGTTACTTGAAGAGTTTGTCTCTATTGGAAGCGACGATGGTAGGGTGGACGCCCTCCGAAAAACAGCTCATGATGCGCTTGCCCTACCCAGTAGCTGAGGCTTTGCCGAGAGCGGTGAGACAACAAGATAGAGCATGGAAGACCAAGAGTTACGAGAAACTTTTTGACCTTTAGCCTTTTGGGGGAGCGCTGTTGGAACCTGGATCTGTCATAAACGATAAATATCAGGTGATTGCCCTACCACTCCCGTGTTGTTGCTGTTGTTGACAAGCCGTAAGCGAACAGTTCTCTGCTTGCCAACGGGCTTTTAAGCCTCCAAATCAGCCGAAATGCCGTCATTTGTGTTCTAATTTGGGACGGACCGCCGATTTTAAGCGCGGCTCACCCAGGAAACCCGTAGGTAAGGCGCCTGTAATCCGCTATGAAGTTGGAAGATCGCAAGTATAAATGGTGCCCACGTTGCAGCGGCTGCGTGAACGAAGCCGCTAGCCACTGCCGTTACTGTCGAAACGAATTGGTTACCGGCGAGCAAAAAGCAGACCCCTATTTTGGACCCGAGAGCAAATTCGATGCTGCGCGTCGCTGGGTGCCGAGTCTGAATTCACTGATTGAAATGTTGCCGCAATCGAACTTCAAGAAACACTTGCAGGATGGATTGCACATGCGCGGGCGCTTGCAGTCAATGGCGATGTACGATCGCGATGAGGAATCCGAGCGCCAGTTCAACGAATCCAACGTTGGTCTTGAACGCCCACCTTTCGAACAAGAGCGTTCAATTATTCGCGAAGTTTTTCTGCATTTAAAAGATGCCGGTGTCGACATTGAGCCCATGCTGCAAACACCTAAGTTGCGCGTTCTCAAATTTACCAAAGAGTATATGGACGAACTCTATAAAGTGCGCTTGAATCGTCAGACTGATGGCAAAGAGTGCAAGTTCTGCAAAGAGAGGAATGATTCTGCCGCGCAAGCCTGCGAATTTTGTAAATCGAATTTTGTTGATCCGCCGAAGCGTGAAGCGCGGCGATTCAGAAAAAATGCGATTGGAATTTTTCCTCTGGATAAAGGACTGCTCAAAGATGTTCTTCTTCACATTGCGGTCAATCGCGCCCTCACCGGCGGTGCCTGGCGAACCGAGATGGCGGATGTCTTGTCGAAGCATGATATCTGCAATGCGGACGTCGAGAAGGGGCTCGGTGAGCGGCAGTTTCTCATTCGAGAAGATATGCATATCGAGTTGCCTATGTCCGATTGGCAGCGTAGTTTGATGATGGAAGGATTGGACGATGGCATGGATGGCTATCATGCGATTCACAACATCATCGAGATGGGTCAAACTTGCTTGCAGGAAGAGTTTAACGAAGAAGCTGAGCTGGTGCTGAACTTTGCGATGGCGGTAGCTGAGACCCATCGGTTGGGGAACGTTCAAGGGCTGGAAGCAATGCGTGAACCGTTGAAAACTTCCGGCTGGATGGCGCTTTCCCAGCTTTATGAAAGCACCGGGCGTTATGCCGAAGCTGAAGCTGCGCATTCGAAGATGTTCCAATTGGGTCCGTCGATGGCAATACCGGGACTGGACGAAATATTGAAAGCAACAATGGAGATGCTCAGTCCCCAACGCTCGATGCGGCAAGCCGATCTTTGCGTCAAGCAAGAAAAGTATGACGAGGCAATCGATCTGTACAAGAAAGCCCTGTCGGCTCTCGACAAACAAGAAAACAAGCCTTTCGTTGGATTCTCGAAGATGGCTGGTCTAATTCATGGCGAGCCACCATCCTCAATGACTACGCCAACTGCAGAAGATTTCGACACCCCGCCGCAATTGCAAAAAGATGAGCAGGCGAAGCTGAGCGATGTCAGCGATCTTGTGCTTGTTTCTACAGCTCATCGCGTTGGTGTCATGAAGAAACTTGCGGAGGTCTATATCGCGAAAGGTGATTTGGCAACTGCAGGATATGTGCTGGACGAGTCGATGGAACTTGCCGAGCAACTAAACGAGCCGTACCAAGCTCTGGTTGCTGATGTTTGCGAGACCTACGGACGCCTCAATATCTTGCAAGGAAAGCTCCCTGATGCGGAAGCCCAGCTTCGCCGTGCTCTCGAATATTATTCCAGCGTCAAAGATCCAATGGACCCGGATGAATTTCAGAAGATCGTCGACAAGACTTCCGACAGCCTTGCAGACTGCTTGGAGAAGCAAGGCAAGAATGACGAAGCCGCGAAGTATCGCAAAGCTTAGCTAGACGTTTTTGCTGCTATTTCACACCCTTGTGCGAGTCTAGCCGGCTCATAAACTTGTCGGTAACCTGCAAGCGTGCAATAGTTTGATCGAGTTTTGCCTTAAGATTTGCATCAGGCTTCATATCGTGTGCTTCTCTGTATTCGACGATTGCGCTAATCAAGTCGCCCTCTTGCAGAGCCTTGTCTCCGAGTTTCTCTCTGTCTTTTACATTCGCAGGGTCCATACCGAGCGATTGAATAACCTGGTCGATGTTTCCCTTGTGCTCTTTGTTTTCTTTCGCCAGCGATGTAAAAGACGCATGGTGCAGTTGTTTCAGCGCACCCTTAAAGTTTTTACTGTTGCTCAATTCGATTGCGTAATTGTTTCTGGCAATGCCGAGATTACTACGAGCGAAAGTGTAACTGGGGTCCAGTTTCAGAGCTTCTTCCAATTTTGGAATAGCGTCACCGAACTTTTTGTTGTTGATATCGTAAAAAGCTTTGTTGTTGAGTTCGATAGCCTTAGCGGGCGGAGTCTGTTCCGGAGTCGCCGCCAGAACTTGTATGTTTGCCGACAAAGAGACCAGGAGTCCTGCCGGGAGAGAAGCTAGAAGTCCGGAAATTATTAGAAACGCATGTGATTTCAGCATCATGACCCCGCAGGAAGTTTAAACCAGAACGTACTGCCTTTGCCTTCTTCTGACGTTACTCCGATTGTGCCGCCGTGTGCTTCCACGATGGCTTTGCTGATGGCGAGGCCGAGCCCCGTACCTTTCTTTACTGTAGCGTCTTCTTCCGAAACTTGCTTGAAACGCTCGAATATTGCTTTTTGCTGGTCGGCTGGGATGCCCGGACCCTCGTCTTTGATATCGATTTCCACAAACCCGTTTTTGCGTCGGGCGGTCAGATCAATCTTGCCTTGTTCCGGTGAAAACTTAATCGCGTTGTGCAGGAGGTTTATCACTACCTGCACGAGTCGCTCCGAATCACCGCGGATTTTTAGATCTTTCTTCGGCGCATTAATAGTTACTTTCTTCACCTCTCGATGCGCATTCACAGCTTCCAGTGATGGTTCAACAATCGCACTGAGAGTGGTATCAGCAATCGAGATGCGCAAGTGGCCGGACTCCCACCGTTCGATGTCCAGCAGGTCGCGGATCATGTTTACCAATCGGTCTACGCTCTTGTTCAGCAAGACCAGCTTTTGCGAGCCTGATTCGCTCAACTGCCCGTAGACGCCACGACCAAGAAGATCCAAATAACTTTGCACTGAAGTGAGTGGTGTTCGCAAATCGTGACTTACCATCTGCACGAATTGGGCTTTCATCATCTCGACTTCATGTCTGTCTGTGATGTCCAATATCAAACCGATCAAACGTTTTCCGTCGAGCGTTTCAATCTCTCTGAATGAGATTTCGACGGGCACGTCACAGCCGTCGCTTTTTTCTGCCAAACATTCATGCGCTCTTCCCAACGCGTTCTCGGTTATATAAGAGATGTTTACTTTGCGCGCGCGTGAGTCGGTGAGGATTGTCTCTACATTTTTGCCTTCAATGTCGCGCAGCTTATAACCGAAAACTTCTTCGAATGTGCGATTGGAAAGAACAACCCGTCCTTCGAGATCCACCATCATCAAACCTACCGGCAAGCTTTCCAGAATTGTGCGCAAGCGTGCCTCGGCTTCTCGCACGACCTGTTCTGCCGCTTTTCTTTCGGTGATATCGTGCGCAACACAGAAGAAGAGATCATCAGGCTCAGACCACTGTACAGACCAAAGCAAATTAATTTCGGTTCCATCAGCACGAATCACGCGACTCTCGAACTCGTTCGATTTATTGCCTTCTCGTATCTCCTGCAACGCGCTCACTGTCGCCTCCGCATCATCTTGGAGAACTATTTCAAGGCAATTTTTACCGACGAGTTCGGCAGGATCGTAGTAGAGCATGGGCTTCGCTGCGGTGCTGAGCTTAGTAAAATTGAGATGTCGGTCGAGAGAGAAAATAACGTCGGCGGCATTTTCTACAAAGGCGCGCTCTTTCCGCGCCGCCGCATTGAGCGCGTTGGCCATCTCTTTAAAAACGCGGTCGAGGTGCGACAATTCGTCGCTGCCTGAGAGCGGCGGGTTGAGCGGCTGCCCGCGACCCAGCCTTACTGAATTGTCCATCAAAATCGCCAGGCGGCTGGTGACTTCTTTATTGAATTTATAGACCAGGAAAAATGAAACAATAATCGTGACACCAACAAAGGAGTAGAGAAGCAGTTTGATTCTCTCTCTCAAATCCGCTTGAGTCTGCGGACTTGTTTTTTCGATTTCGCGTTCCACCGACAAGATGGCTTCCAGCTCTGTAAGCAAATCGCGCAAAATCAACTTTAGTGCAGGGAATTCTGAAGCCATCGCTAGATCGCCGCCATGCTTGAACATGCGTTTGACCTGTTTGAGTTTTTCCGCGCTAACATTTGCTTTTCTCTGTAACTGCCTGAGGTGATTCATTTCCTCAGGATTGTTTTCCAAAAGCTTCTCCAGCGGCGGAACTTCACGCGCGAATCCCTCGCGCAGAGAATAGACAGCCTCCATCCGGCTGCCGCTGCCGATCAGTCCTTCTGCAGTTACACCAGCTATATAACCAATAATCAGTCTATGTATTTGATTTACGTGGTGGATAATTTCGCGGGCACGGACCTCTTTCTCTCGCTCTTTCTCGGTTTCGTCCAGCAGCCTTCCCATCATTGTGACGAAGGTCAACTGAACGCAGACCGGCACGGCCACGAGGAAGAATACCTTTTGGGAAAGTTTTAGACCCGGCTGCATGGTCGGTCCGCCCAGCTTAGCCACCTAACTATACATAGGATAGCCTATCGGCGCATCCCTCTAGGCTTGGAAGGGTTGTCAGGCGGGGTTTCGGGGGATTGTCACGTGAGTGTCATTTTTGGACCTTAATCTTCCATCCAGCCCTCAGATAAGCCCGCTGGAGCACTTTAGCCATCCAGCATTCCCTCACTCAACACTTACTACCGATCTCTATAGCCAGTTGCTGACGCACCCCTCGTGTCGGCAGCCGTGTGCTTCATCCCAGGAGGATGCCCTCATGACCACTCATGTGGAAAATTTCAACGCGTGCCCGAAAGAAACCGATAACTCAAATGCTCTCTGCAACGACGTTTACGATCCAGGGAATAGAAAGGATTTCGACAAACATCGTCCGAACCGACCGAACCATGGTTGCGAATCCGATGATGACTTCAACAGCCACATAAACGACAATCTGGATCAAGATATTTATTGCGGCACCGAGGAGCCGTCGAAGCGTGAAGAGAAAGCAGCCAAGAAATTCGAGAAAGGCGAAGATCATCTTTACCGCACGGAAGATGCGCTGAATGACGCAATCACCTCGATCGATCGTGGTGACAAGGAAGGCGCGACCAGAGATTTGAAGAGATCCGAGAAGGAACTCCATCGCGGAGTCGATGATTATAAAGATGGCTTGAAGCTTCATCCCGACAAGAAAGGCGATGAGTCCGGTGTCAAGGAAGGTCTTCAATCGACCAGATGTGTTGATGCTTCGATTGATGCAGCGCAAGACTTACTCAAGCGTGGATGCACTGCCGAAGCGAAACAAATGATGCAGGAAGCGCTGAAGAATTTGGACAAGAGTCAGAAGCAACTGTCGGATGGTCTCGACAAGATGAACGGTTGCGATAAACCGCAACCCCCATGCAACGACAAGCCGCAAGACAAGCCGCAAGACAAGCCACAAGACAAACCGCAAGACAAGCCGCAAGACAAACCGCAAGACAAACCGCAGCCACCTTGCGACGACAAGCCAAAAGAGCCTCGCAACGATGACAGACCGGATCCAAGAGATCGTGATCGCGACCGCGACAGAGATCGCGATTGCGACAACGGTAATCAGAACAACGACAATTCCAACAACAACGACAACTCAAACAATAACAACGACAACACCAACGACGATCAAGAAAATGACAAGGGATGCAAACCGAATTGCTGCGAACGCGAAGTTACTATCAACATTACTAATCTCTATGCTAATCCCAGCAACTTTATGGACAGATTGAGACCAGGCAGCAATTTCAATCTCAATCCGGGCGAGTTCGGACTGACTGGATTGGAGCGCTTGCTCGGCAACTTCAATGGAAACAGAGGAATCAACTGGCAACAGTACAACCAGGATCGCAGAGACGATATCTTCAATCCATTCGATCTCGCCAATATGTTGAGCGGTAACTTCATGTACAACCCTGCTGATATGTTCAACAGTGGAAACAGAAATGGTGGCTACAACAACATGTTCAATCCCTCCAGCTTCAATCCGGGTTCTAACTTTGATCCCGTTGCCAATTTCAATCGCAGTGGAAACGTAAGTGATCTATTCAGCACCGGCAATCAAGGTCTGGATATGCTCAATCCCATCAATCACGCTTTGAAGCCGATGGAAATGATCACCAGCGTAACGGACACCGGTAACCCGGCGATCGATATGCTCAACCCAATCAATCATGTTCTCAAGCCACTGAAACTTTTGGGAGGACTATTTAGTTAGTAAACGGTTTGAGATCGGTTAATGCGAGACGGAGAGCGCTTCGGCGCTCTCTTGTTTTGCGACTAATCAACAACCAATTTGTAGCCGACACCGTAAATGTTTTCGAGCATCGACGGTTGGCCTTCGATGTCGATTTTTTGGCGCAGTCGTTTCACGCAAGTGCGCACTGTTTCCGGACCGACGTTTGATTCGGATTTCCAAACACGATCCAACAGATTTTGGGCGCTGAAAACTTGATTGGGGTGGCGCATCAAATGTTCGAGCAATGCAAACTCTTTCGGGTGCAACGTGATTTCTTTTCCGTCACGCGTCAATTTATGCGCTGCCGGATCGAGTTTCAATCCGCCCACTTCGAGTGTGTTGCTTGGTGCCGTCGAGCCGGAGCGTCGCAGGAGAGCACGCACTCTTGCGGACAATTCTTTGAGGTGAAACGGCTTCGTCAAATAATCGTCGGCGCCGCTGTCCAATCCCTTCTCCTTTTCATCGATGGTGTCCTTGCCGGTCAGCATCAAAATCGGAGTTGTTCCGCCCGCGAAGCGAAACTCGCGACAAAGCTCTACGCCTGTGACACCCGGCAATCCCCAGTCGAGAACAATCACGTCGTAGTGATAATTCTTCAGCAATTCCCTGGCATCTTCGCCGTTGTAAGCGCATTCGAGCGTGTGATACTCGCCGGACAAGCTGTCCGAAACCAAATCGGCGAGCAATTTATCGTCATCAACTACGAGAATTTTGGCCATGTGACCGGAGAAACCGAAAGATTGCGCGCAAAGGGAGGTGAAACCACCTCAAATTTAGCCCATTCAGCCCCTATGTTCAATTGGAATAGCGATAACAATATTTCGAGGTAGTCAAGAATAAGCCTTCAACGTCTTCTGGAATGTCGCCGACTGAAGACAAAGGTTTGCTAGACTTGCGAGTTCGTGTGTTATTTTCGGCTGTCTAAATGGTTACCGCTCCTAAAACAGAAGAGGGACAAAGCCTGATGTTCACAACAACAACAACATTGCTTGCGGCGGCAACCTGCGCGATTAGCGTTATGGGAATAACGGCTCCCTTGGCAAGCGCTGCAGATAGGCAACCAATTAGGTTTTTGACCTACGAATTGGTATCAGCGCGTGCGGGCCATTACGATACTAAATTGGGTAAGTTCAAAACCCCACTCGAGGCCGGTGATTCTGCGGCACTGGGCGTTCCAGCGCAGAAATTGGCTGCTAAAGAGTTGGATCTTAAGGTAATCAAACTCTTGAAGTCGAACTTGCCGAATGCGCAGTTTGAGACTACCAGAAGTCAGCTTATCCAAGAAGACGCTGACCGCTTTTTCGCATATTGCGTAAAATTGGAAAACATTTCAAGGGCGAGGATGACCAAGGCTTGCGCCGTTGCCAGTGGATTGATGGGAAAAAACGCAGATTTCATGGTTGACTTGAGTGAAGTTTTTTACGGTGCGGACAAAGTTAAAAGCTCCGGTCCAGACGTGACAGAAAAGATCATTCAACTGGATGGACCGCAAAGTAAGCTTTCATTGGCTCAAAGTCCGAAACCCATTAACGTTTCAGTGGGGTTCTTTTCTTACGCACGAATAAAAGATTCTTCTCCGTTCGCAAGAAAGCAAGTAATAAATGCAACTAAAACCTTAGCTAATTTGGTAGCGACGAATAAGGTGTGCGGTGCTTTGACAGCCAATGCGAAGGAGGCTGGCATTACGGGGCAAAAACTTGAAGAACTCAAAGCGAAAACTAAGGCTTATCTTGATTCAGTAAATGAAATCAGCAAGAAGAAAGCCAAGGATTTGAGTTTGGACACGGACGTGAAGACTGCGGCCGCCCTGGTTGCACGAGAAAATGACCTTGATATAGTGATGTCGACCGACCAACTGTCCGGCAATTTAGACCTCCTGGGTGGATCGGCATTTGTTGATGTCAACGACAAAATGTTCAACGCATTCGAGGCGCTTACAAACAAGCGTCGCGCCTCTTCGCTCTGATAAACCTCGTCTGCGTTAACCCAGCATGAGTTTGCGGGCGCTGTACCAGCCGTCGCCGGAGCCGCCCCACCAGTTGTTGACGAGGAATCGATCAGTTTTGGGATCGTAGTCGTCAATTGCCATGGCGTGTCCGGGGATGATGTATCCGACCGAACCGTTTTTGAGCTGGCGAATCAAACTTTCCTTGCGATATCGTCCGCCGGTCCAGGTGTCGTGAATGGCCATCTTTTGTCCGGTCGCCATCATGCGCACGTATTCCATTTGATCGTTGGTGGTGCCGGGATAGCCGGCGCCGTTGTTTTTGTAACCGAGGCATGCCATGGCGGCAAATTGGAAAAGTTGGTTTGAATAAGTCCGGTGATATGTCGGATGATATTTGATCTGGTCGGCACCGAGTTGCACCACTCGCTTTTCGCCGCTCTTAGTGACACCGCGGGAGGTGACGCACCCGGTCGTCAGTGCTTCACGCAACCAGCGCGTGAGATCTTGCGGGCGGCGCTGGGCCAGTGTGTCTTCGACCGAATTGAGCGCGCAGGTTCCGACCGGACCCTGGTTGATGTACTTGGTGGGATTGCCGAGTTCCATCAGTTCGGTTTCGACCGCCAGGCGGCGTTCGCCGTGCGTAACTCGCTTCGCATTGCCTTTAGGTTCGTCGGTGAAAACGCGCGAGAGGTTGCGGTAGCACTCGGCGATGTTATCTTCCGATGCGGCCTTCCAACCTTTGTCACGGAAGCGCTCTTGCCGCGCTTCGAATTTATTCATCCAGGACTTGATTTGATTTTCATTGCCTTTAAAAACACCATGGCGCGCGGCGATTCTTATGAAGTCTTCGCGGGCGGTGGCAAGGTCGGCGCTCGAATACTCGCTCGGACCGACCATGAAATTTGTGACGAGTTCTTTGTACGCCAGGCTGCCGTCGTCCATTATTTGAACGTTCTGGCGCCAGGTGGTTTTGTCGCTGCCTTCCTGGTGGGTGACGAACTTTTCCGTGTCGCCGATGCGATCGGAGATCTGCACGATTTGACCGCCCATTGCGGAATTGTAGCGCTCGACGATTTGCGTGGCGCGGAGCGGCTTTGACTCGTCGGCATACTTGTATTCAATCACCGAGCCGTCCGATTTGATGGCGGATTCGATGCGTGAAACTGTTTTGCCGCCGACTTCGAGAATTTCGTGAGTGGTGTTTGTGAAATCGGAGTGCATCGTCGAGACGTGCTTGCCGTCCTCGGACGCAATCATTACGTTGCCGATGTTGTCGCCCTTCTGAACGACTTGAATTCGCGATGCCAGTTCTTTGAGTCCATCATCCTGTGTGCTTCCGCTCAGGTCGATGACCGACTCCTGTCCGTTCATTTTTGTGGTGATTTTTTCAACGAGCGGTTTGCCGTTGGCGTCGACTTTGACTTTATTGCTCTCGTCGCGTTGATATTCGATTACTTGCGAATTTTCGCCTTTGTGTATCTCGGTGACAAAGCCGCCTTCCAGCTTAATGACCGAGCCGTCGCGCTTTTTCATCTCGACCGGCGGCTCGACTATTTCGCTGCCCGCGCCGACCACTTCCGTTCTTTCCTGCGTGAGCGGCACTTGCGATTTGCTGGAAAGATCAATATTCCATGCCGGACGCAGATTCTCCGGCAATTCATACTTTTCTGATTGTTGGTCGCCGGCGCCTGCATCGTAAGGCTTCGCGGCTGTAGTTCTTGTCATTGTTCTTGCGGCTGGAGGTGATTGCGCCGCTATCTTATTGGGGTGGGTGACTGAAAATTTGTTTGGCTTTCGCCGATTTCTGCTGCCGAAGGATCAGATTGTCTTTGCGATTTCTCTTGAAACCTTCGGAGCAGTATCGGTGGTTTGGCATAACTTCAATAGGCAGAGTTTCTTTCGGAGAGGGCGACGCATGGCGCCGCCCCTTTGGTTTCCGCAGTTTCCTATGTTTGTTTTTTCGCTTGCGCTGCCTGAGCTCTAGCCCGGGCTTTCGCTTCTTCGTTGCCGTTTATCAGATCAACGAATTTGATGATCTCGGTTTCCTTCGGCGGTGTGGGATTCCGCTGCAATTCTGCAATCAGTTTGTCACCGTGATCTTTCTTCACTTTCTCGAGATCAGGGTTGCCATCCTGGCTCTTGTCGTAATTCTTGGCTGTTTCGACCAGTTGTGAATTTCGCACAGCCGCTTCCAACGCTGCGTTGTTGCCGAACATCGCGTGGACATCGCTTGTGTTTGCTTCACCATGAGCCGCCTTATCGGCGAAGCTGGCGAGTGCAGTCGAGAATTGCTCCAGTTTCGCGGGATCGTTGCAGATGGATTCCATATTGGTGCCGAAGTCGTTAAGTGCTTTTGCACCTGCGGTGTCACCTTGTTTTTCGAGCGCTGCGGCACGATCGCCGATGTTTTTCTTGATGTCTTTGCCGTGAGCTTTCATGTATTCTTGCAGCTTCTTGAGCTTCTCGCCGGTCCAAGGCGGATCGCCTAGTTCGGCAAGCAATTCCGGAGGCAGCATCGAAGCCATCATCCAGTTGGCATAGTGATTGGCGTGCATGTCGCCCATTGCTGTGGACATGTCTTTTAGTGCCTGGAATCCGCGTTCCGGATAGGCGCCGCCACCTTCTCCATCTGCGCCGCCGCCGTCGATTTCTTCGTCTTCAGGACTCAGTTCGTCGTCGGGTTGAGGACCGCAGCCACCATCGCCGCCGCCACCGCCGCCGCCACCACCATCCGGCAATTCCGGATCGTCGGGAAGCGCTTCATCTTCCGGATCGGCTGGGCGATAACGCTCATTAAATAGATCGCGGTATTCTGAGGAGACGATGTCGCCGCCGCTTCCGTTTTTGCCGGACTCAATGCGCGGAGTGCAGTTGGGGCACTTGTCGTGAATCATGGTGCCCAGATCATCTAATACTTTTTCGGTTACTTTTGCATCGGCGCCTTCTTCAACCTGTACATTGTATTGGCTGAGTGGTTTGTCGCCGTCGTTCAATCCTTTTGCCATGTCGACGGTGCCGTCTTTCCTGATGACGATGTCGGCCGGCTGGCTGTCATTTTTAGGTTGAACATTGATCTTGGGCGATTCGCCTTCCGCGATTTTGGCGCGGTCGGAGGCTACTGCTTGCAAGCCTTCGTTGACTTGATATTTGGTGCTGTCGTTGGACTTGAAGGCTGCCGGGACATCTGCGGTGCTGATTTTGGCTTCCGGTTGCACCACGGCTGGTGTCGTGTCTACGACTGCCGGTGTCGTGGGCTGGTCATATCCCGCTACGGCTGTGAATGCGACTGTGCTCGAGTCGGATGTGACCGGCGACGGGCTGAAATCGGTGCTAGTGAAAGTCGAGCCACCAGAATACGATTGGGTGAAAACGGGCTCGAACGAGGTGAATGTCGTGGCAGGCGCTGCGAAGCTTGCACCACCATCACCCATGGATCCTGAACTTTCGACCATAACTTTTAAATCTCCTTCCTTTGAGTGGAGTGGGGCTCCCCTCTTCAAGCAGCAGCTCAGCCAGGCGTCGGCAGGCTATTGGAAGTTTGCTTGATAGAGCCCGGTTACAGGATGGGGGTCCTGTTGGTCGTGAGAAAAAACCGGGTAATGTGCTGAATCTTTTGAAATAGGCACAAGGGAGGGACGGGCACGCTTGAAGTTATCGTTTCGAACATCCGGTTTTTCCGTGTGTCCGATACGTTGTGTTCGTTGCGCTCCTCTACGTTATTTTTGGAACGTTGCAATTTTGTGGCAACATGATGGGAGGATTCCCACTCCGCCCACGGGCTGCCAAGATGCGATGGTGCGGGGCTCCGAAATCGAGCTTTTCCGTGTACAAGTATTTTCCTGGGATTTTACTTGGGTCGATCGCCCAATTCCCTTGTGCTGCAATGATTTTGACGATTTCCGGCTGCGGCTGGGTGGGAAACGCCGGATTGCTTGGTCAGGGCGGCGATTGCGGACTTTGCGACAATTATTTTCCTGGGAATTCACTTGTATATGGAATGGTGCCGATTTGAAATGGTTGCCTCGCCAAAATAATTCGCATTTTAAGCGCAGAAGAAACGTCAATAAGTGACGCCAAAAATTATTGTTGGCTGGTTTGAACCTTCGCATCGACAAGTTCTTTCAGCGCGATCACGACGTCTTCGAATTCGAGCGGCTTGAAGTTTTTGCCACCTAAAATTTCTTGCCAGATGAGCCAGGCAACAAAACTGCCGCAGCAAATATGCGCGGTGGCAAGCGGATTGTTCAGCTTCAAGTCTTTGTGTTTTGCAAAATAGCCGCTGGCAAGTTCCATGCCTTTTAAGATGACGGTTTTGACGTACAGCGTCGCTAGCTCAGGAAAGCGCTCCGACTCACCGATTACGACGCGGAGCAGGGCTTTGTACTCCTTGGATTGAGAGAGAATCTTGAATTTCTGCGTGAGCAAATTGACGAACTCATCGGGCGGGAGGCTTTGCAGATGCTGCTCGAACTCAGGGGTGTCCGCTTGCATCCTCTTAAAAGTGACTTCTTCGATAATCGCCGCGAACAAATCCTCTTTATCTTTAAAGTGGCTGTAAATGGTCGCTTTGATAACATCCGCTTCGGCGGCGACGCGATTCATGCTGGTGCCTGCATAACCGTTTTCCAGGAAAACCTTGATGGCTGCCTGAACGATCTGGTCCTTTTTGCTTCGCGTGCCGCGCTGAGACGTCGCCATCGTTTCGTTCCCTTATATGTCGCCTTTCGGCGTTGCTCTGGACGATTTTTGCAACTTTGCCTGTATCCTTGGGTCTAACTGCTTGAAATCAAGCGATTTTGGATTTTTTGGAGCTTTGGGGACTTCGAAAGTGACGAGTAACCTCCCAAAAACCCTTGCTCTGACTCTCTTAGGCGGAAATCTGGAGAATTTAACTAGGAATTATCCATACCGGTTGGTATACTAGCATTGGATGCACTCAATTGGCAACAGGCAGCCCATGTTGAAAGTGAAGAATCAAGCCGCACAAGACGCCACTCAGAGCTCACCAGCCCAGGCGCACGGTGGCGCCCTGCCGAAGCGTTTGCTTCTGGCAGTGTTGGTTCTCGTGATTGCCGGCGCCGTCTACTTTTTCGTCAGTAAGCCGCATCAAGCGCCGTCCGGCGCGTTGCACGTCAGCGGCAGAATTGAAGGCTACGAAACCAACATTGGGCCCAAGATTGGCGGGCGCGTGGACTTCGTCGCCAAGCGCGAAGGCGAGGCGGTGAAGCGTGGTGAGCTGCTGGTCAAGCTGAGCGACGATGATATTCAGGCTCAATTGCGCGGCGCTGAATCGCGTGTTCTCAGCTCGCAGGAAAAGGCGAGCGAAGCGCACTACCAGCTCGCCGTCGTCGACAATCAGATAGCCGAAGCGCAAGTTCGCGTTGCACAGTCGAAAGAAGACACGAGCGCTCAAGTCGATCAAGCGGAGGCGAATGTTGCCACCACTGAGGCTAAAGTTGCCGAAGCTGTAGCGCTGCTGTCGCAGGCGAAATCTGAATTGGAAATGGCGACGCTGCGACACAATCGATACTCTTCTTTGGTTCAAGAGAAAGCTGTTACGCTCGATGAAGCGGACCAGGCACGCACCGGAAAAGACAATGCAATAGCCCTTGTCGGCTCGCGCACAGCTAATCTGGAAGCGGCGAGAAAACAGTTAAAGGTGGCGAAGGCCGGCTTGGAAATGGCGCGGACTTCCCGTCTTAATCCGCAAATGCGAAACGCTCAATTGCGCGTTTTGCAACAGCAAAAAATCCAGGCTCAGTTTAAAGAAAACAGCGCCGAGCATGAAGTAAAGACGGCAAAAGCTGAGGTTGAGCAGATTAAGGCGAATATCGCCTACTTGAACATAAATAGCCCCATCGATGGTGTCGTCACCGCGCGTTCGGTCGAACCCGGTGCGGTTGTGGTGCCCGGGCAAAACCTGCTTTCTTTGATCGATCTTTCTCGCGTTTATCTGCGCGGTTTTGTGCCGGAAGGGGACATTGGCAAAGTGAGAATCGGTCAGACTGCGAAGGTTTTTCTGGACAGCAATCCGAAAGAGCCCCTCGACGGTGAGATCATACAAATCGATCCGGAAGGTTCATTCACCCCGGAGAATATTTACTTTAAAGAAGACCGTGTGAAGCAAGTCTTCGGTATCAAAATCTTGCTTAAGCATCCCGATCGTTTTGCGAAGCCGGGCATGCCTGCTGATGCTGAGATTGCCGTGGTGCAGTGAATAACATGACAGTTGAGCCGGTCGTTACCGTCAAGAATCTTGTTAAAGACTACGGTCAGACGAAGGCAGTCAAAAATCTCAATTTCTCAATCAACCCGGGAGAGTTGTTTGGTCTAATCGGTCCTGATGGTGCCGGCAAGACAACGACGTTTCACATCCTTGGCGGAATAATGGATGCCACCGCTGGTGAAGTCCTGGTGCTGGATGTAAAACCACGTGATGTCAGATTGCAAATTGGATATTTGACTCAGCAATTCTCGCTTTATACAGATTTGAGCATTCAAGAAAATCTCAAATATGTAGCTGGAATTCGTGAAGTTCCTGTGGACGAATTCGAGGAGCGTTCTAACAAATATTTGCGCGCAATGGATCTTTTGCGCTTTAAAGACCGGCTGGCGGGCAAGCTTTCCGGCGGTATGAAACAGAAGCTGGCATTATGTTGTGCACTGATGGCAAGCCCGAAGTTGCTCCTGTTGGATGAACCGACTACGGGGGTAGATCCAGTCAGCCGCCGCGAGTTCTGGGATTTGCTTGCCACCGTGACTGGTGATGGTGTCACAGTGGCGGTTGCTACGCCATATTTGGACGAGGCGGAGCGCTGCAACCGCCTGATTCTCATGCATGAAGGCGAGATTCAGGAAATGGGCTCGGTGGCGGAATTGAAAGCTGATCTGAAAATGAAGCGCCTGGAAGTTCGCGTTAGTCAGACCGATGCTCCCGGCGGGACGTTGGAGAAACTTGAGGCGAAGCTTTGGGAGGCGCCTGATGCAAATTCCAAAATCCAAGACATACAGGCGTTCGGAGACAGGCTTGATGTGCTGACTGCCGTGCCGGAAGAAACTGAAGGCTTGATTAGAAAAGCGACGCAACTTCCAGTTTCAATCGACGTTCAAGATCCGACTTTAGAAAATGTTTTTGTCAATCGGCTGAAGGGCAAAGTGCACGTCGATCACGAAACCCGCTATCCGTTTATAGAAAAACCTCCCCAACCTGCAGGCGCCGAGGCAATTGCGGCCAGAAGCATATCCAAAGTTTTCGGTTCGTTCAAAGCGGTGAGCAACGTCAGTCTTTCCGTCCAGTATGGCGATATTTACGGCTTGCTAGGCGCAAATGGCGCTGGAAAAACCACCACTATCAAAATGCTGTGCGGACTGCTTCAACCGACCAAAGGAGAGATGATTCTCTGTGGCGCCAAGAGCAACCTTCGCAGCGCTGCTTTGCGACAGCGCCTCGGATATATGAGTCAGAAGTTTACCCTATACGACGATTTGACTATTCTGGAGAATCTGGAGTTCTATTGCGGCGTCTATCAAATTCAAGATCGACTGAAGAATGAACGAATAAATTGGGTGCTTGCCAATTCCGGTCTGCAAGGTCAGCAAAACATGCTGACCGGGCGCCTTCCGGGTGGATGGAAGCAGCGCCTTTCCTTCGGCGCCGCGGTTATGCACCAGCCGGAAGTTCTGTTTTTGGACGAGCCGACGTCCGGCGTCGACCCGCTTGCAAGAAGAGAAATGTGGCGCATGATCAGGGAGTTTGCCGCGGACGGCACTGCGGTGCTTGTGACGACCCACTTTCTCGAGGAAGCCGAGCATTGCAGTCAGTTGGGTTTTATGGTGGCAGGAGAGTTGGTGGTTGAAGGTTCGCCAAGCGGTATCAAAGAGAGCCAGCCTGGGCAGTTGTTGGAAATTCGTTTTTCCAATCAGCAAGCGGCTTACGAATTGCTGCGGCAGAATTTGGAATCGTGGCGCGTTTCGGTTTTTGCAGACTCATTGCACATCGTAGTTGACGATCCCAACAGTGAATTGCCTCGCATAGTCGATCTCGCTAAAGGTGCCGGTATCGAGGTGACGGAAGCCAGACCGCTTCCTTTCAGCCTCGAGGATTCATTTATTTCGATAGTGAAACGTGCCTCAAGCGCGGCGGACGATAAGGCGGCATAGAGGGAAGAACAGGAGGAGCGATGAAGAGAATCTGGGCACAATGCTTGAAGGAAATAGCACAATTCCGACGCGACAAGCTCACCCTTGCCCTGGCGTTTTTCTTGCCGCTTGTTTCACTCCTGCTCTTTGGTTTTGCCACCAGGTTGGAAGCGAAGGACATTCCCGTCGCAATTCAAAACTTTGACAACAGCGCGCTCAGCCGAGACTACATCGCCACACTGTTCAACAATGGTCAGCTAAAGCTTGTTCGTTGGACAGCGGGTGACGCCACCAGACAACTTGACCTCGGAAATGCCAAAGCGGCAATTGTGATACCACCGGAGTTCTCCCGTAAAATTCGACAGAACATCGCAGCAGACGTGCAAGTGCTCGTAGACGGGACTGATGTGAACAACGCTAGAGTAATTAAAAACGGTATTTTAGCGACAACCCAGTATTTCGTTCGCTCGCACCATTTGGGGTCCGGCAACGATCGAGCCTTGCTCAATACTGAAGTGCGCTTGTGGTTCAATCCGGGCAGAAAAGAAGCGCTGTATGTCGCACCGGGCGCGGTGGCAATCAACTTATGGATATTTCCGTGCCTGCTCGCAGCTCTGGCGATCTCTCGCGAACGCGAGTATGGCACTATGCTCCAATTGTTCACATCTTCGATCACGTCTTTTCAGTTGGTGGCAGGTAAAGCATTCGCGTATTGGATCATCGGCATGATTCAGGCGTGCATGATGCTTGTTCTCGCTGTCGCGCTATTCGGAATTCGCCTGGTCGGCGACATTCCTGTGTATCTGCTGTCGCTGGGCATATTCGTTTTATGCTCGGTGCTTTTCGGTTTGCTGGTAGGCGCTCGTGCTCAGACGCAGAGCGCCGCTGTCCAGATGGTGGCAACCGCTGGTTTCACCACAGCGCTTTTGCTCTCCGGTTTTATTTATCCGGTTAGAAACATAATGTTTCCTCTTTCGTTGATCTCATATGTGGTGCCCGCTCGTTACTTCGTTGACGCTTCGCGCAATGCTTTTGTTCGCGGAAGTGATGCTCTCAGCCAAATTCAGATACCCCTGTATTTGCTGATTTGCGCATTTGTGTTTTATATGGCAGCAAGCAGAATTCTGCGCAAGATGCAATTGGACAGGTAGTTATGCCGATTGGACCACTGGTAAAAACCACACGGCTGGGAGCGCTGACGCGCAAAGAGATGCGCCAGATATTGCGCGATAGGCAGCTGATTTCTATCCTCTTCATGCTTCCGTTGATTCAGCTTTGTATTTACGGCTACTCACTCAGCCCCGATGTCAATCACTTGCGCCTCGGCATCATCGACTATTCGCAATCGCCTACCAGCAGAGGTTTTGTATCAGCGCTTGTAGAGAACGAAGTTTTTGACCGGCGCGATTCAGGTGACAGCGAGGAGGTCCTGGGCGAGAAGGTGAGAGGTGGAAAACTTGATGTCGGCATCGTGATACCGCCTGAGCTCGAGCGCAATTTCAAATCCAACAAGGTAACCGAGATCCAGGTTCTCTTGGATGGCGTCGACGCGAACACCGCAGGTATTGCGAATGCGTATATCAACCAGATAGTCATGAGCTTCGACCGTTTGATACGCACCGGATCTCAACTCCCGATTCAGCGCACGGCACCACAAGTCAGTTTTGTCTACAACCAGGGGCTTGTGAGCAATTGGTTTTTCGTCCCTGGTGTTATCGCACTGGTCCTCAATCTCGTAAGCACACTGGTTTCCAGTGCGGCTGTCGTTCGCGAGAAAGACTCGGGCACGCTCGAACAATTGTTGATGACGCCTGTCAGTTCGTTTCAAATTCTGACTGCGAAAGTCATCCCGCTATCACTGCTTTTGCTCATAAATGTTTCCGTCAGTCTGTTTTTGAGCACTTTCCTCTTTCACGTTCCATTTAGAGGAAATCTTCTCGTCTTCTTTTCTGTCTCCCTGCTCTACATCATCGTCGGAATCTCGATAGGCATATTTCTTGCCGCAATCAGTGAGAACCAGAGGCAAACTCTTCTGACGTCGTTTTTCATCAACCTTCCAGTCATCCAACTGTCCGGCGCAATTTCTCCGCTCGAAAGTATGCCACCAGTATTTCAGTGGCTTTCCCTGCTCGATCCGCTTCGCTACTATTGCAGCGCCGTCAGAGCGATCCTGCTTAAAGGAGCAGGCTTCGACGCCATCTGGCGTGATGTGCTCGCGCTTGCGGTATTCGCAGTTGTTCTGCTTTGGCTGAGTTCTTCGCGCTTCCGCGAGCAACTCAAATAACTGGTCAAGCGCGCTTTGATTAACGCGACAGTTAACTAGTTCAATTCGGCCTTGAGTTGTCTTTCCGCTTCAATCCAATCTTCGCGGTCAAATCCATGAACGTATCCGCGCGATGCAAACAATTCGAATGCGCGAACTGAAATCAGCTCACCGGAAACTTCCGATGCTTTAGCGACTTGCTTGGTCGTCGCTTTTGGCGCGCTGGTTTCTTTAGATGCAGCTTCTTTAGATGCAGCAGTTTCTTTAGTCACAGCAGTTTCTTTGGACACTTTTGTTTCTTTGCTTTCTACTGTTGCCGGTTTCGGAGCCGGGTTTATAGTGGATGTTTTCGATTTCGCTGAGGTCGCCGGCGCTGCCTTTTCTTTCGCGGCCTTGGTGGTTGTCGTTGGTGCTTTTGCCATACTAATATCCTCTCAAAATCGAAATCAAATGATTGTCCAGCGCCCTTTTTGGCAGCGTATATATTTCTGCAGGACGCCAGGAATCGAGTTTTATTATGGATTTTGTCGCGATGCTTGTCACGTTATTATCCAACCGAAGCTCGTATTAACTTAATGTACATTTGTGAATATTGGAAAGCTGTGCCCTTGCGGTCTTCAGCCAAGGTCATCAGAGTTAAACTTGTCGATTTCCTGTCCACCGATGTAGTAGGTTGAAGCAAAGTGGCAATCTGGTTCAACAGAAAAAAAGAGCGCGAGGAGTCATCTCTATATGTACTCTTCGACTCAGGACTGCTCGTTGTCGAATGGATGTCGGAATGGAGCGACGTGGTGGCACCTTTCACTGAGGTTGTAGGATTTACCAGCTTTGGTTTGGTGTTTCTTTGCGATTCAAAGAATTCAAACTTCGGTGTTCTCAACCCCCTGACCTCGACGTTGGTGAACTTTGGTGCCGCCAAATCAATTAAGGACTTCGAAGCGATACATTTAAGTGATGTCACATCGCGGAATGAATTTTTGCGCGCCGATGATATAGAAAAGCTGCGGAATCTCAAAGGTTTTTTAGAGAAACAAGAAGTCTATTTTTCGGTGCCATTTCAATTGGATGGTGGCGCCAGCAAATTGGAAACCTACGAACGAGGCGATGTGTGGGTGTTTCTCGCCAGCGTTGCGCAAGCGTGGGAGCGCAAGAATGCAAACAGATAATCCAGATATTCAATTTCGCGCTGCCACCAAAGCCGATATGCCGGAAGTCGCGAAGCTCTTCAAATTATCGCGCGAGTCCGAACTTCCTTACTTGCCGAAATTGCACACTCCCGAGGAAGATGTTGCATTTTTCAGCGTTGTTGTATTCGGCCAACAAGATGTTTATTTGCTTGAGGAAAGCGAGCGCTTGCTTGGTTTCGTGGCATACGATAAAAATTGGGTGCACCATCTTTATTTGCATCCAAAAGAGTTAGGCAAAGGATACGGTTCCCAACTTTTGAAACTTGCACTTCAGAACGCGTCAATATTGCATCTCTGGGCGTTTCAAAAGAACACGCGTGCAATTGAGTTCTACAAGAAGCATGGTTTCATCGTCATCAAAGAGTCCGACGGTTCTGAAAATGAAGAGAAGGAGCCGGACGTGTTGATGGAATGGCGCGGTGAGTGGAGATAGACAGCAGAAGTCAACCATATTCTTGAAGACAGACAAAAGAAAACGATGCTTCGTCGCCTGGACAAAACATCGTTTTCATAGTTGCACGTTTGGGTGGCGTTTTTCTATTTTACGCAGCCGCTCCGTCTTACGCGGCCCTCTTTGATTGGTTTTCTTTCGAT
>Ga0268299_1001086_pt1 | contig 57430 bp, 52 predicted proteins | sample NOBtaG_FD_193484 | JGI IMG/M metagenome (GOLD analysis project Ga0268299, IMG submission 193484) | Activated sludge microbial communities from bioreactor in Nijmegen, Gelderland, Netherland - NOB reactor | ecosystem: Engineered > Bioreactor > Aerobic > Activated sludge | place: Netherlands...
AGCAGGACGAAAAGATCCTCGGCGGACAAACTGGCGAGGCGAATCACCGGACCGGAGAAATCCACGATTCCGTTCCCTGCAAACCGATTCTCCGCCAGCCGGGTCCGAAGCGCCTCGTAACTGAACAGACCGCGCCGTTTGTCCTCCAGGCATTCGTCGGTGCCCGCCAGGAGGAACCCCAAGCCCGACACGCTTCCCTGAAGGCAATCGTTGAGGATCGTCAAGATGGCCTCGTAGTTCGCCTGCCGCGCACGGGCGCTCGGCAGGCGATGTGACAGGACCACCAACTCGTCGAGTCCGACGAGCAAACCCGAGTATCCCGCTTTCTGACAGAAGGCCGCCAGCAGCTTCAAACTATCGTACAGGTTGTCGTCATCAATGATCCGCCGCACCCCGAGTAGCTCGCGCGCTTCGGTCTTCGTTGAGAACTCGCCTCGTAGCCAACGAAGTGCCGCAGCTTGAAGGGAATCGTTTCCGGCAAGGTGCGCCTCGTAGTATTTCCCGAGGACCTCGGCAAACTCGAACCCGCCCACATGCTCTTGGAGTTCCCTCAAATCTATCGCGATTCGCTTTTTGACGTCCTCAGTCGAACCCCCCGCCTGTGTCACCTGGTGATGCAGCCCAGAAATCCAACCCTCGACCAGGTTCCGGACCGCGCCCCCTTCAGGCTTTCCCTTGGTAGCAAGATTCCGCATCAACTCGGACCAGAGCGCTCGCCCCTCGCCTTGGCTCGCCTGGATCCGCCGTTCCATGGTGAAATCCGCCTGAACGACAACCAGGCGCTTCTGGAGCGCCAGCGTCCGCACCAAGTTTAGAAAGAAGCTCTTGCCGCTTCCGAACCGGCCAACCACCACCCGAAACGAGGAGCCCGCCTGAGCGATCCGCTCCAGGTCCGCGAGGATTGCGGACACTTCGGGTTTGCGGCCCACCTGAATGAGATGGAGCCCAAGCTTTGGCACGAGGCCGGCTTGCAACGATTGGAGAATGGCGTCGCGCTCGCGGCGCTTGATTGGTTCAGACATGGCTCTGGTTGGATAGGAGTTGGCGGTACACAATGATGGTTTCTTCGCCCTCCAAGATCTGATCGCCCAATTGCTCGTTCGACCACTCGTTCAAGGCCTCCATCAGGGCAAAGGGCATCAACTGGTGCCGGCGAGCAATGTCTTCGAATGCGTCACGGGTCCACTGTTCGGCCTGTAGCAACTCGCGTAGGGCAGGATGAAACCGCGCTTCGAGATGAGGGAATGAAGCGGAAGGTGCCGATGGACCCGGAGTTTCGGTCGTAGGCATCGGTGCCGGCGACGGCGCCGCCACTGGTCTCGGGGTTACGGCGACCGCCGAGTCGTCGTCGAGATCCTCCATCGCACGTGCCAAGAGACCAATCACCTCGTTGGTTTCAGCGGAGATCGCCGCAATCCGGGACATGTCCAGGACCAGGGCATTCGGGTCAGCGGCCGCAGCCTTGCGAGCGGGAATCTTCTCGCCGGATGAGTCAGCCGACGGCTCCTGGATAACGACCTCGTTCCCGGGGGTAGCGAGACTCCGGATCAGCGTGTCCAGGGTTTCCTGTGGCAGGTTCAGAGCGGCGAAAATACGCCCTAAAGCCTTGTGCTCCTTCGGAGAGATCACCGAGTCGGCGGCGGCAACTTCGACCAAGAATTGGGCGATAACGTGGTGCTTCTCTTGCGGCACCCGCTTCGCGGTCCGCCCCAGGGTCACCTTTGCCGATGCCGGGTTTCTTGCGAGCAGGGTCTCCAAAACGATCAGTCGCTGGTGCTCTTGAGGAGAGAACTGATGCTGGGCTTCGATGAAGACCCGGAAGCGGTCCAACTCGCTTCGTTCAACCTTCCCATCAGCCGCTGCAACCAGGAGGCAGAGTTGGAGGAGCGCCGAGGCGCCGAGGAACTGTGGGGACGGTTTTTCGACCGGTCCGCCAACGGGCGGGAAGATGCCAAGCTCCTGGCTACCCCAGTAGTTCCCGGCTCCGAATCGCGGATCCGGTTCCAGGCAGTAGCCAAACTCCTGGACGGCAGAGGCAATCTCGCGGCTTTCGGACACCGTGTAGGTGTCTTTGGGATCCCGGTTCAACGCTTGGACAACTTGATTGGCCGTAAGGCAGAGAAATCCAAACTCAATCCGGTTCTGCTTCAACCCGTCACCCCATCTCTCGGAAAACGGATTCGGATTTCCTGCCGAAGCGTGGTCTCCGACGGGAGGAGGCACGTTGGTGCCTGGAGGTGTTGGTTGGCCGTCCGTACCGAGGTCTGCGATGGCCAGTGGGACGATAGGAGCGAATGCGCCGGATTTTCGAGAGGCGACAAAATCGCCCCGGTGAAGGAAATTTTCGATGGCATCCGATGGATCGAGCCGCTCGAAGTTCAGCCGCTTGAGCGTCGAGCGAGTGATCGCTGCGGAGAGGATTGCCCGGTTCTCCGTGTGCCCCGTCCGGGAGTCGAAGACATCCGCCCACGCGGTCGCGAGAACGACCTCCAGAGGCAATAGTGCAAACGCCTCCCGGGCTACCCTGAGCAGACAACCCGCCACGTAGTCGGCGTAGATTTCGTTGAAGCGCGCCTTCGGCATCGCCTTGGACGACAGCCTGCCGGTGGCGGTGAGCGACTTCGCCTCGCTCGGAATCACCCGATCCGCATTGACGCTGACGGAAACCTCGATCACCGAAGCACCTCGGACGTAAAACGTCAGCAGAGAACCCAGATCCGACAACTCCGAGAATGGGGCAAGCTCTCCCAGAACTCGCGAATAGGCATCGGAACTCCCGGACAGAACTTCTCGTGCGAGGTGCGTTTGGTCATGCCACTTCGCCAGTGCGCTTTCGTAAGCCGCACAGTTCTCGGTAAACTCCTGTTCGTCTGCTCGCGTGGCGACCGCCAATTCCAATGCGAAGGCTTCCGTCTGCTTGGCGGCCTTGCCCAGGAGCTTGTCGAAGAAACCCGGAGTGTAGGCGTCGCGGCGCGAGATCACCTCTCCGGCACGGCGATGCTCCTGGACCGGCGCGACCGGTTGAGGAGCGTTTGCAAGCGCCTCCCAATCCCAAAACGGTCCACACTCCTTGTGGATCGAGGTCAGCACCTCGATCTGGCTCGCGAACGCGCTAAATTCGAGCCTCGCCCGCTCCTGCGCCGACAACCGCGCCAACTGCTTCGACTGGCTTTGGATCTGACGGTACCTTGCCCGTGACTCACGCTCATGGCGCCGCGCCGCAGCCTCGATGGAGCGAAGCGTCTGATTCCAGCTCATGCCGAGTGCCTTTCGTTGGATTGGAGCTCTGCCATGGTCAAGGAAGCTTGGATTCGCGAAAAACGAGGCCGGATTGAACAAAAACGTAGTCCGTTCAGCAACCAGAGAGCGTGACGTCCTCAGACCGCTCACCACCGCTCGTCCATCGCAAACGGCGCCCTGGGTCCGTAAGAAAAACAGTTCAGAAATTCTTACGTGGTCGGGGGCAGTCGCCCACTCAATCAATTGATTCCTAGAGAGTTGCATACAGTCGAAGTCGATTTCAGAGGTCGGCTCTCGTCCCAAACGAGTTCTGGATTCTGGCAACCGGCAGCCGGTGGATGGCGCTTGGCACCGGCTGAACCGGCAGAGCGTTGTCCGACGCCTCGCATGCGGAGTGTACGAATCCCCAAGAAACACTCGGTTCTTCGGCTCCTCGCTGCCCAACTGCCAAAACCATCGCGCGCCTTGGTTGGTCGAGACCGCACTCGGCTTCAATCGTGGAGTCCATGGCTCCCCCAGATGCCCAGCCGCCAAGACGGCGAGACAAAACGTCCACCGGCTGCATCGTTCCTCGGGTTGAGTTGGATGGCCATCTTGGGGTATGCTGAACGCAGAGTGATGCCTCCAATGAACCAAAAGCCGATCCAGCGCACGCCGCAGAAACCTGCGACGCTGGATCCCATTGCGAGCGAGATTCTCGTGGCATTGGCGCTGGAGCCGGCGGCCACCGAGATCGTGCTTGGGGGCTACTTCGCCTTGAAGCACTACCTGGACTACCGCGAGACCCACGACATTGATGCCTGGTGGCGGACACGCGCCTCGGTCGCTGGACTTGCGGCCATCCATTCTGCCGTCACCAAGGTGGCAGAGGCTCGCAGTCTCGAATGTCGCCAGAGGTCGTTCGGGGACACGCAATCCTTCGAGCTGCTGAAAGACGGCGTGAAGATCTTCTCGTTTCAGATCGCCGTCCGGTCCGTTGAATTGGAACCGCCGGTAGCGAGCCCCTGGGCGCCGATTCTCATCGAGACGCTGTCCGACAATGTCGGGGCGAAGATGAATGCGTTGGTCAATCGGGGAAGCCCCCGGGATTTCTCCGACATCGCTCGCGTGGTGGAGGCCGGGCTCGCCTCGGAGAAGGACTGCTGGAACTGGTGGCAGAAGAAAAACCCTGCGCAGTCGGTAAACGAAGGTAAACAAAAGGCTCTCCTGTTGCTGCAAGCGCTGGAACTGCGACGTCCCTTGGAGAAGATCCCAGACGGAGAAGAGAGACAGCGCGCCGAAGCGCTGCGCCGCTGGTTCAAAGCTGAATTCCTGGGAGGCTAAAGCCATGCACATCGACCACAGCCTTTTTCCCGAGGTGGCAGAGCCGCCGACCGAAATTCTCGGGCGCGAAGCCAAAGCCGACTACGTCCACCGCGTTTGCAGCGCATGGGATTTTCGGATTCACCCCGAGCCCGAAACCTTCGATCTCCTCTCGAAGTGGCGGGATGTTTTCGACGACTTTCCCCTGCCGGCGTCCCCGGCGTACCATACCTTCCGCACTTGGTTCGGCTGGTCAGCAGTTGCCGGGGTCGAACCGGCGCTCGCTCCAATCCCCCTCTACAAGGTCTTGGATCAACTGGAAGGACGGTCTGAAGATCCGTGCGAGAAGATGGTCTGAGCAAAGATTGGCGTGCGCGTCTCAGTAGTGTCACACACCCGGCAACAGCCTTAGCAAGCGGCCTAGCCGCATTCTCCAGCTACCTGTGGATCGTAGGTGACGCCAGCCCGAAGCAGCGATTGCATGTCTGAGCAGAAGCCCGGCCCACGGGGTGGCGGTCGAGGATCTTTCGCAGAAACAGCATTTGCTCCACCTGATGCGGCGTAGTGCGGTACCTCTGATGGCCTGTTTCTCCATTCTCCTATCGTACCGTTTGACGGTTCGTTATGCGAACGGGACTTGTACAGGCTCCCGAAGGCGGCACGGGCGTTGGATCGGTCGCATTTTCAACAGGAGTCTCGGTCTCAGCGAGCGGGGAATGACTCGTCCCTCCGGGTCGAGACTGTATCGTCGGGCTTCGCGCCACTGAACGGGACCCGGGCATCCGCACGGCCGCGCCAGCAGAGCCTGTCACGTCCCTGCTCGTGGACGCCGGAGGGTCCGGTTCGGACGTGTCGTCTGCGCCCGTGTTGGTTCTGCGGACAGCCCCTGGGGGGCTGGCTGACATGGAATCATTCCCCGGTGTGTCGGGGTGTTTCAGGAGTGAGCGAAAACACCCCTCCTCCCCGGGGGAATGCTTTTGGGGGGGAGGAACAACCAAGGAGGAGAACATGAAGCAAGAACGACACATCGCTTTCGATTTTGGGCATTTCGAAGGCTTCAACTTTCGATCCCAGAGTGCCATTGACGGGCTGCTGACCGCCCAGGATGTCGTCAACTGGGATCACGACCACGAGGGAGAGGCGGAATTCTGGCCCGCCGGAGACAAGCCGGAGATATCGCGAGTTTTCGAGGGAAGGAGCGCCATCACGGCCACAGAACTGCTCGAACTCTCCTCGTTGCTCACGGATCTGGGCGACGACAGCAAGGAGAGTTATTTGTCGGTGTACTTTGCCGTCGCCATTCTTGGCGGTCATCTGGGCGAACTCTCGGCGGATCAAGTACGAGACCGCGCGCCGTTTTGCTTCATCGGTGGAAACTTCACGGACCTGCGTTGCGAAGCCGCCTACGAACTTTTCGAGCTATTCTATCCAGACCTCTACCGAATATGGGAATCCACTCCGTGCGATGGCTTGACCTTCGATACGGATCGTTTTCTCGATTCGCCATCCCTGACGGTCACGGAGATCAAGCTCGGCGACGAGGTTGCCTTGCTCGTCGCACCCGACTAGCCATTGGCACTGCACCGCGGGGTCGGCGTATGTCCGACTCCGCCCCTACTCACGCTTCCCAAGTGCAAGCGGCCCCACTCACCTCGCTGGCGAGCCGTCCCAACTGAAACGCCGCCCACGGCGCACCCGGATGGGTGGGCGAGAAGGCCCTGGCGAACGCCGAGGGCGACACTCGTGTTCTGATTCTCCACTTTTGCATGGCACCGTCTGACGGTTCGTTTTGCGAACGTGTCCTCTTGGTGTTTTTGTGCTGGCGCGTGGGCCTTTCCGATCTGGCGGCCCGTGGGTTGGATTTCGGCCCTGACGCGGGCCTGGTTCAAGAAGCCGCCTTGCAGTCAGCAAAGGCACCCACAAATGGAGAAAAGGAAATTCCGTGGTGTGCAACTGCGAAGGCTGTTGATTTGCGATTCCGTAAACTCAATTTGGAAGAAGCCTTTTTCAGGAGTTTTTGGTCAGTCGCGCGACTCATTGAGAAGGCACCACACCGGATGCACCATTCGGTGCACAAAATTCGAGTTGAGCTGACTTCAAGGGCCGACTGGAGGGCGAAAACAGCGTAAACAAGACACAGTTTTGGGAATCCTCTGAAAACGCGGCAAAATTGCGCGCATCTCTTGACCCCAAGGGACGATGTCGTGGTATGCGACAAGGAGGGAGAATCGTCCGTGATGGAGGATGGCTCCGAAAACGATCAATGGAGGAATTGCTATGCCCACACAACAACCCGCTACGCCGCCTGCGCGCACCCGACCAGTTCACGAGATTCCCCTCGGTCCTGTCCGGGCGGCGATCTGGGCCAATGAGACGGAGAACGGGGTGCGCTACAACGTCACTTTCGAGCGTTCGTACCGCGATGGTGAAACCTGGAAATCGACCGGCTCCTTCGGCGTGAATGACCTGCTGCTCTTGGGCAAGGCCGCGGATCAGGCCCATACCTGGATCCTATCGCAGCTTCGCGAGAGTGAAGGTTCTGCCTCCAGAGCACGGAAGAAGGGCAGCGGATCGCTCTCGGACGCCAGAATCGCTCCACCGGCATCGTGAGACGAATCGTGAGCTGTGACGACGTTCCCGCCGTTCCCTTCCAGGTGAGGCCTTTCGAGACGGAGAGTGAAGTTGAGTAGCCCAAGCGGTGACCCGAAGCACCAAACCCGTCCAGGCGCCTCGGCCGGACAGACCGGCATGCTGAGGGCGCCGTGGGCCAGACCACGCCCCCAACGAGGACCGGTCGAGTACAAGGTCGTTGCACTCCGGGAGTGCCCGCTGCCGGAGAATCTCTTGGAGTGCGACACTCCGCAGAAGGCCGCTGAATATTGGCAGCTCCATGTGGCCACATGGCCCCTGTTCAATCCGGAACTGGAAACGCTGGTTGTCCTCCATTTGAACACACGCAATCGGGTTCGCGGTCATCATGTGGTGGCTACCGGCACGCTCAACAGCGTGGTCAGCCACAGTCGTGAGGTGTTCCGAACCGCCATCGTGGCTGCCTCGGCCGCCATCGTCCTGGTCCATAACCATCCGAGCGGAGAAACTCAGCCGTCCGAGGCGGATCTGATCGTGACAGGAGAACTGGTTCGTGCCGGGAGGCTGCTGAGGATCGATGTGCGTGACCACATCATCATCGGAGCGAATCGTTATGCCTCACTGAAGGAGTTGGGCCTTTTCAGGTTCTGAGGGAACCTCACGTAGCACCCCTTCCAGAAGCACTCGGAATCCCGCGAGACTTCCTACGTGCACATCAGTGGTTCCGCCGTTTACGGGTCAATGTGGAGCGCAGGCCCGTCAGGGCGGCCTCTGGCCGCAGCGACGCTGCCGAGAAGTACATTGAGGCGTAAACGGCGGGACCAATCGTAAACGGGCGGAGTCTCCGCGGAAAGAAATCGCCCACTGGGACGCAATCCCGAGCACAGTCTCGACAGCCCAAGGAAGGAGCCGTCCTCCGCGAAGAGGCACGATCAATCAGGGTCCATTGACCGGCATCCCTCCTTTGTGCTACAATCCTTACAACAGTGACATTGTAGGAGAACTCACCATGGCGAGTGCATCAACGGTCATCAGTATGCGGCTTCCCGGTGCCAGCGCCGAGCGGCTGAGGCGCATAGCCAACCGGATGGGTTGGACTCCCAGCGACACGAGCGCGCGGCTCGTTGAGGAGGGAATCCGTCGCTCCGAATTTGCCTTCATTGATTTTCGTGATTCGCCACGTGGCCGCCAAGCCTGTCTCCAGGGCAGTTCGCTGGCTGTCTGGGAGGTCATGGCCATCGCCAGGGACTACGACTCCGACACGATGGCGGTCGCCAAGCACCTCGGGTGGCTAGAGTCCAAAGTGCAGGCGGCGTTCAATTACGCGAAGGCGTTCCCCGAAGAAATTCAGACAGCCATCGCCGAGAACGACGCTGTGGATTTCGAAGCGCTTCAGCGCCTGCTCCCGCAGGCAAAAGAGTTTGTCGTGGGCGCAAAGCGCAAGAAGTCGTAACGCCATGCTGCGGCTTCTCTTGGACGAACAGATCTCGGGCGAGGTCGCCCGCGGGCTCCGTCGGAAAGATCCGCGATTGCCGGTGCATTCGCTTGCCGAGTGGCAGGAGGGGCGTTTTCTTTCGGAACCAGACTGGATGCTCCTGGAAGCGGCGGCCCGAGAAGGACTGAGCCTTGTCACCTACGACCGGGCGACGATTCCGCCCCTCCTCAAGACTTGGGCCGAAGAGGGGCGCTCGCACGGCGGTGTGATCTTCATCGATCAACGCACCATCCCTTCCTCTGACTTTGGAAGCCTCATCCGCGCGATCATCGGCCTGTACGCTGAAGGCAAAGACTGGCCGTGGCGCGACCGGGTCATCCATCTGCGGCGCTGAGAGTTGGCAATCGTTACGGAAGTCTGACGATGCTCGGGGCGAATCGGGTCAGCCAACCCTTCGCGGCCGCTGCTTTCCGCCGTCTCTGCTTTTGTGGTTCCGCCGTTTTACGGGTCAATGTGGAGCGCAGGCTCGCCTGGGCGCCCTGTGGCCGCAGCGAAGCTGCCGAGAAGTACATTGAGGCGTAAACAGCGGGACCAATCTTCATCGGGGGAGTCTCCGGTGAAGGAAGTTGGGTAGATCTGCTGGGAGGCGTCATTTTCCGATCTCGCTCTTTGCCTGCGAGATGATCCTCCCGAGGTCGATTTCGAGGACGTCAGCGATCCGCAAAAGGGAATCCAGAGTGGGGTTCCCCTTGTGGCTTTCAAGGCGGCTCACCATGGATTGGCTCAGCCCCGCTTGGGCGGCGAGCATGTTCATGGAAATCCCTTTCGTTTCACGGGCCTCTCGCAATCGCCGTACGATTTCGGTCGCAATTGCCGCTCGCCGTTGAGCCTTTGTCACGCTGCTGTGCCTACGCCAAAAAGCGCTTGACGAAGGATATGCTTAAAAGCATAACTCAGCCCGCGTTTCGAAAAGTCCGGCTTCCTTTGGCCGGCTGTACCTCTACCGAGCCTTCTCCCCATGCTGACTCGCACTCCTCTTCGACACGCCAAGACTTCAGCGGCGGCCACCGCGCTCGCGCCCCGGTCTCTCGAAGAGCCGTTCCAAGGACACGCCCAGCGCATCGGCGAAGTGCTGAAGCTCGAAATCCGCGATGCATCGGACCTGGGATTCAACCTTCGCGAGGGTTTCGCGGCTGATGTCCCAGCCGAGGAGATTCAGTTTCGCAACCAGCTCCTGCTGCGTGAGTCCAGCCTTCTCGCGAAGCTGTCGAACCACTGGACCGACGATGTTTTGAGAAGGCCGCATGTTCCGAAAACGGAACTTGACCATGCCGCCTGAAACTCGAACTGTAGTTCCGATTTCGGAACAAACCCGAAGAAATGTTCTCCGTATTGGCACTCCAAAACATCAATCCATATCATCCCATGTTCCTTCGAAGCCTCGTTTACAACACCCCTGGCGCATCTCTGCGCCCTTGTTCCGGCGGCCATGGTTGCCCGGACCTCCTTGAAATGGAGTCCGGCGATTTCGCCGTCATCGGAACCGACATCACCGCTGACGCTCGCCCCCACCTGCCGAAGGGTTCTGGCTGTAGCCCCGAGGAGCGGATCATCCGTCTCCCCCGCGCGATCCTCGCTTGTGCCCAGTCGCAGCTCGGCTCGCTGAAGTAGCTCTCGGGCGCCGCGCTGTTTACGGCTCCTGCGCCAGGATCAGCTTGGGACCACCCTCGTCGAGAAGCGTGGTGGCCAGTTCCTTCGGCGCACTGGTGGCCATGCGCTCCGCCATCCAATCGAGGTTCTTGGTGCCGAGGAAGAATCGGGTCGTCCCCCGCGCCCTGGACGCCTGCACATAGGTCATCTCCCGGTTTTGAAGACGACCGGCGAGAACAAATGCCTGCTCGGCCGTCATCCCCTGCGCCTTGTGCGTCGTCAGTGCGTAGCCAAGGCGCAGGTGAGCGTATTCGGCGGTGTTGACGGTCACGGTCCTTCCGTGGTCGAGCTTCACAGTGAGGATGGGGCCATCGCGCGCCGTCACCTCCCCCAAGTCCCCGTTGAAGACCCCAAGGGCTTGGCTATTCCGCGTAAACAGCACCCGGTCGTTCACGTAAACAGCCTGCTCCCCAACGGGGTGCGGAGTTCCGCGGAGCAGCCCCTCATCGTGTCGTTTCGACTGCGCCGCCTCATTGAGCCGTAGCACTTCGGCATTGGTTCCGGAGAGAATGACGTTCTCTGCGCAGTTCACTCTTCCGACTTCAGACCACTTCTCGACGAGCGAGCGCTCCGCAGACTCGGGAGTCGCGCCCTGGTGAAGGAGTCCGCGAACCTCGTAGCTGCTGAGCGCCCGCCGGGAACGTCCCTTGGCAAAATCGGTGACCGCCTCGCGTGCCCAGGGCTCGCGTTGGCGCTGGATCTCGGTGAGCGTGGTCGCACCGAACTCGCGGGCGAGCACCGCAAATCCCCCACCCGCTTCCACCGATTGAAGCTGTCCAGCGTCCCCGGCCAGGACGAGCTTGGCCCCTGCTTCCTGACAGCGCGCAGTCAGCTCGAAGAGTTGCCTTGTCCCAACCATGGCCGCCTCATCCACCAACACAACCGAGTTCGAATGCAGGTGGATCGCGCCGTGGTTCAGGCCCCACAGCAACCGGTGCAAGGTCATGCTGGGGATGTCGCTTCCTTGCTGTAGGCCGGAGGCTGCCTTTCCGCTGAGGCTGGCGCCGTGGACTTCGAGTCCTTCGGACTTCCAAACCTCGTTAGCCACACGGAAAGCGTAAGTCTTTCCTGTACCCGCCATTCCGCACACCAAGTGGATTCCGCCCCGTGTGCCGGTCACCGCTCGGACCACGCTGCGCTGTTCATCCGACAAGCTCGGAAAGCGTGCAAGCACTCCATCGCAACCACAGGTGGCGCCCTCATGCGATTTGACCTCGGCGTGAAGGGTTCTGGAGAGCGAAAGGAAGGCGCGTTCCAACTCCAACATCTCCGGCGTGGAATAGCGCGTCTCACGGTCTCGAAAGCCGACCGGAAGGACTTGGTGGTTTTGGAACAACTGGTCCCGGAGCGCGTACACCTCGTTCGCCCCCAGTCCCCTCCCTTGCGCCTCCTCGGCAATGGCGCGCGTCAGATCGCGGAGCGCAAAATGGCTATCGAACTCGGTTACCCGTCTCAGGGACGCTTGGACTGTGGCGTCGCGCTCGGCTGGAATATTACGGCAAAGTGGCTGCGATTGGAGCAGCAGCGACAGCTCCTTGGTGCTCCAACCAAGCTTGAGGCCAATGGACCGCCACTGACTGAAGAGCTTCTCTCGATCCGGCGCTACCTTGGTCGAGCGCGTCTCGAATGCCACCGCTTCCGCCGCCTTCGAACCGTTCCAGCCGCGCTCAGCCATCACCGATTCGATCTCCTGTCGCCTTTTTGAGAATGCCGCCATGAGCCCTGGATCCACGCCGCAAACCTCAAATCCGCGGTCCACCCGCACCGCGCGCAGGCCGAGCCGCTTCTCCAGTTGCACGGCCAACTCGGCCTTAAAGATCGCATCGGCCGCGTGCTGGTGACGAAACAGTTCCTTCGGCTCAATGGTTCCCGTCGAACCATCGGGGCGCACCGCCACGTTGAGGAGGATCGTATGGACGTGGAGCTGCGGATCGAGCGCGCGACTCGTGGAGTGTGGGAACGCAGCGAAGATGAGTCTCGCCCGTTCGCGAAGGACGCCGTCCTCCCCTCGCCTCGAAACCACTCCAATGGATTCCAGGTAACGAACACCTTCCGCGACCGCTGCGTTCACGGCCCGCTCGATTTCGAGACGCACACCCAGTGGCGCCTGGCTCCACGCCGTGCTCACGGATTTCGGCACAGACCAGGTGAGATCCCAACCAGAGCGGCGATTGGGCGACCTCGCGTTGTGGACGAGCGCTCCCTCGCCATCGGGGCTCAGCCCTCGAAAGAGGTTTCGGAACTCCTCCTTGGAAAGAAGCCCGGAAAGGCCAAGAGTCCGCGCGCCGTCGCCCAGCCAGCATCCCGGAGGCTCCTTCCCGTCGAGGTAGTAGTCGTCCACCGCCGCCAGACGGAGGTAGTATTCACCCTGGTCGAATCCCCGAATGGCCTTGGAAATCGAGAGCATCTCGTCACCTCCCTGGCCAAACGCAGTTTAATGCGTGGTGTGTGGATCGGGATACTCGGGGGATTTGGACAGAACCTTCCATCATGCTGGCCCCCAGTTTCCGGCTGTGGACAACCCGTACGAACCCGAACCGAGTCCGAGTAGCTCCGAGTCGGCTTCGCTCCATGGCCGCAGATACTGCTCGGATTCAGGACGGGGAAGATGGTCTGGAACCTTCCTGTTCCTGGGAGCCAGGTGCCCCGCGATCCATTCGCCGGGAATTCGGTCCAAAAATCCGCCAGTGAGAGGACTCAGGAAATAGGCGGAGAGCCCGTTATCCGGAGTGGGCTCGGGCAGATCGAAGAACTCGGAATCCAGGACCACGTCCCTCTTGGTGATGCCGTTCGTGATTCCCTCGCCTGAGCTGGCCGACCAGTCGAAACCGAAGCTTCTCATCGAATGGCTCCGGTTCTCGCTCCTGGAGCGTTCCAAAACCTCTCTGCTTCCAAAAAGTTGGGACGCCCAGCGCGCGGTGCCGGGACTGTTGAGGCGAAGAATTACCTTGGTGCTGCACTGCCCAAGGATCTCCTCGGCAACCTCCCGTCCGTACACGCTTTGGAGGCCAGCGACATCTTGGAAACCAATCGAGACAGACACCCCCTTGCTTCGCCCCTTGGTGAGAAGTCTTGGAAATCCGCCGAGTAGTCCCATTTCCCGAAGCTCGTCGAGGAAGATCCACGTTCTGCTCGAATCCTCCGGCGCAACTTCTTCCTGCCCGAGCATCAGTTCGCTCAGGCACTGAAACAGAAGTCGGTTGATGGTGTCGATGGCCGCGCGGTTTTGCTCATCGTTGCCCAGCACGAGAATCCCTTCACCACGGGTCCACTGCCGAAGGCTGAGGCTGGTACTCGCTCGGTCCCAGGCCGCCGCGATGATCTCGAACGACGAAGTCACCGTGAGAACCGTGGAGATGATGTTTTGAAAGGTCCCCTCGTGGGCGCAGTACTGAAGGAGATGCTGGGTGTCACTGGAGGCTCCGAGCACGAGGCGCAAAAGCTCTGCGTTTCGAAGAACGAGGAGCACCTGCCGAAAGGTCCAGTGCTCTGGCGCATGCTGGATGCAGTAGAGAAGCACGCCGAAAAGGAGATGCCGTGCGGCGTTGGTGAAAAACGGATTGGTGTCCCGGTCGGAGCGGGGAATGAACACACTCGCTACCTGGAGCGCGGACGCCGGAGAGGTAATGTCGCGCGCCATGTCCCAGGCAAAAGACCTTGAATCCAGTGGATTCAAGATCTGGACTTCGCTCCGAAGGTTCATTCCGGCCAAGAGCGACAGAACATCCTGCTTGGCATCATAGACAAGCGCCCTGACGCCGCGTCCCTGTCCCACCTTTGGAAGCACGGATTGCATGAGGAGGCGCTGCATCATCGTCTTTCCGCTTCCCGTTGCGCCGACGAATGCGAAGTGTCCGCCCGCGATCCTTTCAGGAAACAGGAGCCTGCCGACCTGGAGCGCGGGCGCTTCGGCCTCCGCGGAGAGAATCTTCACGGCATCGTCCGCGCTGCGAAGAACCCGCCCACGAAGATGGGCGCTCCACACCGGCGTACGCTGCCGGCGCACACGCCGCCACCAGACGCAGGCGGCGACTGCAACAATGAATCCAAAGCTGACAAAGAACACGATCCCCATCCCAAATGCACACGGGAACTACTTCAACGAGCTTAAACCAAAGACAACCGGCGACGAAACCCGTGATCTTCGATGGCATCTCCCCAAACACTCCGAATTCATGGTATGCATTCAGAATGGGAGATTTCGCCGTCTTTCTCGAAGCCAATTGGTTCAACGTCGTCCAGAGCGTGGGAATCGTTGCGAGCCTCCTCTTTGGGGCGATCACACTGCGGCAGGAGTCGAAGTCGAAAATGATGTCTGCCCTTCTCGCCTTGGAGGAGCAGCACAGAGAACTGTGGAGCGAGCTTCATCGTTGTCCGGAACTCGCAAGAATCCTGGAACCGGCTCCTGACCTCATCGCGCTTCCGGTGACGCCTGCCGAGTCAGAGTTCCTGAACACGGTCTTCGTCCACTTCTGCACCGGTTGGCGATTGGCCGCCGAGCATCGGGTCCTGTCGGTCAAAGACCTTGGTCGTGACATCAGGCAGTTCCTGCAAAATCCAATTCCGCTTCAAGTCTGGAACCGCACAACCGGCATCAGAGAGAAACGCTTCGTGGAGTTCGTCGAAAGAGTGCGAGCTGCGCCGTCATGAGGCGGAGATCTCACTCCGGTACCGTTTCGACCCGGTAGTACCGGGCATCTTCGGCGGCCTCCAGGTCAGTGAAGCATCCTTCCTTCCCGTCTCCGAGGAATGGGCCACCAACGTTGAGCCAATTCTCGGCATCTATACGTGGAGCCCACTGGAGTTGGTAGCGCCTTCCAGATTCGGTGGGCCAGCAGATCTGGCGTTCGGAGGAGATGGTCGCGATGGTGTTGTAGGTCCCAGGGACGAAGCCCTGCACACCCTGCGACTCAAAGCGAAGATTGTCGAAGAACGTGGCGGCGGCATCGGTGTAGGTATCGGGGTATGCGCCCGGCTCCTCCTGGAGCAGGAAGAGCTTGAGACGTATCGGCAAATCGAATCCCTCCAATTCGGTCTCCAGCAATGTGACGAAGCCCTCTCCGGTATCGACCTCCGATGTGACGACCGATTCCTCTCGACGGATCCGAAGCACGGCGTTGGTCGCCAATTCATCGGCGAAGCCTTGGCTGGTGCATCCCGCCTCCGGGTGACACCGAGCTGCCCAGAAGAAGGCTGGCCCTGTCCGATACATCGCTTGGTAGTGCTCCGTCGTGACCGACTGCACTCCGAGCCCCGCCGAGGCAGACCCGGTGCCTGGGATTCCCACGAGCGAGATGCTGAAATCCCCCGTGACATAGAAGCTGGAGTACACGTTGACGATTCCAGAGCCGCCTCCGGCGCCCTCCTCCTTGAACAGTTCAAGCTGGCTGCCGGTCAACCTGGCTCCGTACTGCGGTGAACCTTCGACGTAAAGCCTTGAATCGAGGTTGGTTCCGTTGAAATCGACGGTGTACAAGAAGTCGGCTTGAAGCGCACAGGGTCCAAGCAGGGCTACGATGGCGAAAAGGCGGAGAAGCGCTGTATTCAGCATGGCACAAGGAGTTGTCTTTGAGGCGAATAGCAAATCGTCCGCCGTCGAATCCTACAAGCGCTCGAAGGAAAATGCGGCGTGCAATCCCTTTTCGATGAAGAGGTTCTCTGCTTCGATGCCAGCGCTCAATGCGTATCGCCCGCGTCATCATCGAGAACTTTCGCGGAATCTCCCGTGCGAACCTCCTGTTCCCAGAGCATGCGGTACTGATCGGTGACAACAATTGCTGCAAGTCCACGGTGTTGGAGGCGATTGACCTTGCGTTGAGGCCTTGAGCGGATCGCTCGCCAGCCGGTCATTGACGAGCACGACTTTTACGGAGGTCGCTACCTTGATGCCGCATCGAAGCCGGTTCCCGTACTCGTCGAGGTCGTATTGGTTGGTCTGTCAGACGAACAGAAGCGGCACTTTCGTGAACACTTGGAATGGTGGAATACTGGAACAAATGCCCTGCTCGATGGGCCACCGCCGGAACAGAGTGGTTCCGGCGGTCCGGGAGCAGTTCGTCGGGGAGTGTGACCCCGATGACGACTTCATCTGCAAGACATACTTTCAATCGCCGCCACGCGATGAGGGTAGCCGTGTCCGATTCCGGAACCGCGAGAAACGCCTTTGCGGCTTCCTCTTCCTGCGACCCGTGCGAACGGGTTCGCGGGCGCTCAGCCTTGCGCGCGGCTCTTCACTCGATGTGATCCTCAAGCTTAAAAACGTGAACCTCCAAGTCTGGGAGAAAGTGCTGAAGGAATTGCGCAAGGTTCCAATCGGCGACAGTGGCGAGGGTGGCATGAAGCAGATCCTCAAGGCCATCCAAGACGCGGTGCGTTCGTTAGTGGCTACGGAATAGGCAAGCCACGGATGCGAATTTAGACCTGCCCCATGAAACTCCGCTGGAAACACTGAGCGTGTTCATGTTAATGGGCGCCGTTCTCCATCTATTCCCCATGGCAGTCATTCACTCTTGTAGAGCCGAAAGTAGGTTTCCACTCCAGAGGCGTCCACCTCCACCGACCATTCCTCCCCGACACGGGAGGGACTCACAGCGACGTCCGAAAAGGTGCCCGCTATGTTGCCCGAGCTCTGGGCCGAGTACCCCTCGGCCGATCCCGGCCATGTAAAAACAATCTTACCGCGGACGTCGTCGTAGGCGATTTGCAGGGATGGTGATGCTTGGCTTGACCCCGAAAGCAGCTCAAAAGACCATTCGAAAGGCTCAGCCATTGGAATGCGTGCAAAGTCAAGTACGTTGGGTCCAACAGTCACCGTGTAGATTCCTTGATTGGTCTGAGCCTGGAAAGGAATAATAAACTTAGGACCTCCCAGAAGATGAGCCGGGTCCGGCATCGGGGAAAGTGCAGGGATGATTTGGCCATTGGGATTCTTGAGTGTGATGTCGGCTGACGTAAATTCTTCCGGTAGCACAGCTTCACTGAAGGTAATACTGACAGAGTCCACTAAACCACGAGCTTCCGAAATCGGTGTATGGACTAGCACAGAAGGTGCGGCGGCGCCTCTTGCCACCAGGAAAAACTGTTGAGGGTCAACGTAGGAGGGTTCCAACTCCAAGCCATTCATTCCATCCAAACCACGCAATACAGAAAACTCGCCCTCGACATCGCTCCATGTAATCAGCGGGAAGCTGTCACCGAGCTGAACCGCCCGCTGGGGTCGTTGATGTGCGACGCTCAATCCACCACCAATCCTTGCCTTCCCAGATATGCGGATCTGTCGAAGCAACAAAGGAGTGGGAGCAGCGGTTTCATTGAATAGAGTGACTCCAAAATTCCCACCGGGGCGTTGTTCAATGTTTCCGTCCACAAACAACCTATCGTTGATCGCTTGAGCGCCACCGGGCCACATCACGGCTACTTCGGCTCCTTCGTTGACGACCAAATCACCAACAAAGTGGCCCGAACCAGCCAAAATTGAGCCTCTCCCGAGCAAAAGACGTGGCGCCCGAATCGTTGCTTGCTGGTTGTTCCCACCCACAAGATACAAGCCGGTGCCTTCCGTCTCGACGCCGCCAACAGTTTCCCCCAGGGAGATGAGGCCGCCATTTCGTGTGGTGAACGCCAATGTCGGATACCCAGGCTCAATGCTGCCTAGCATATTGGAAAGTAATGGAAGTTGGATTTTACTATCCAGGCCCTGCGCTTCAAAGCGGAAGGACCCACCCGTTGATCCATCAATCGAACGAAGCTGATCTGCAACAATTATTCCGGAAGCGTCTGCCTTCACCTGGGTTGGCGAACCGTTCTGCACCCCGGTGGTCATGGTCTCCAAGGCAGAAAGATGGATTTCCGATCCAGCTCCCGATGCAAGGAAGGAGTAGTCGCCTGCATATGATCCATTGAATATCTTCAACTGCGAAAGGGCTATCTTCCCACCCTCAGACACTTGAAAAGCTGCATTGTCGGCATTCGTCAACGAACCAAAGGTCAAAGTCATGCCCTCAGAGACGACGATTCTAGACTCCGGGCATGATTCCAAAGTTTCGACCGCAAGCATGGTTTGAGGATACGTTCTTCTCAGTCCCAAAAAGGTCGTAGCGGTGGCGTGGCTGAGCTTTGGCAACAAAATTTGACCACCAAAGCTGCAGTCAGCCACGGCTCCAACTATGGTTTCGAGTCGATCACAGGATATTATCACATTGAGTCCCGATATCAGGGTGCGATTGGGATCCAAAAACTCAAACCGGCGGTCCCCAGCCCGGAGATAGACGGCGCCTCGAATCTCGGTCAAATTGGGAAATCGGATCCGGCCACCATTCAATCCTTGGAAACTCGTGTTGTTCCCTAGGCAGACAATGAACTCCAGATTGGGGAATTCGAGCAATGATCCGTCCCCCCGCGCGTAGAGTTGATTGACTGCGACCGGCAGCCACTCGGTGATCGAAGGGAAGCTTAGTTGGCAGCCTTGCGTAGCGTTCCATGTGGAACCGTCAATAGTGGATAAGGCCGTGAAGGTGATGTTGGTGGCATCGAGTTGAAAATCGCCCGCAGTCGCCATCTGAAGTTGCGCCAAGTCAATGTAACCACCCGCCCTCCGAATAACACCCGAAGCGTTCAGATTTTGAAGTTGAGGAATGTGCAGGCTTCCGCCATCGCGAGCGATCAACTGGACATAGTTGACATCGGCTACTTTGGGCAGGTTAATCACCGATTGGGAGCCAATTGCTGAGAACGTACTCACCCCGTTGACCTTGGGCAATTCCGGGAGGTCAATCCGGGCTCCCGATTCCGCAATAAAGCTCCATCCGAATCCGCCGGATCCGGAGATCTGCGTCAGACTGGTGATGGCCAACGTGGAATTGGTTCGCATGGTAAAGCCCGAGGGCGGGCCACCTTGGCTCAATAGGATTCCGGGATTGACCATGGACACGTCGCTCCGCTCGGCTCGGAGTTGGAAGCCTGTGCTGAGTTCAACCTCCCCGCGAATCCGCAGCGTTGTGCCGCTCAACTCCAGAGTCACGGGCACGAGGTTGGTGAAGCCCCGGATATCCACCTCACCGCCGACGTTGCTGAGAGTGATCACGTTGTCCCGCGCGGCTAGTCCTAGGAGAACGTCGTCGTCCTGCCCGGGAGGACCGGCGGGAGACCAGTTAGCGGGATTGTGCCACGAGCCGTTGCCACTCGCACCGGTCCATTGCAGGACGGCCGCTTGGATATTGATCATCGAGATGACGATGGCGAGTGCGGGAAAGCCGCGGCGTGCTGCCGCGACAATGCATAAGGATCCACTTTTCATTTTTTGATTGGTCACTGGTCAGGAGTGGCTAGTAGCCAGAGGGAGTCCGGCTCAGGGCAGGCGTACAATGTGGAACAGGCGCGCGGACTCCTCGGCGGTGGCCACGGCATACGTCGCCACCGTCCCCGTGGCGATGATCTCCTCGCCTACAGGTGTCCACTCGGCCTCACCGAGGTGACGCTTAAACTCGGCCTGGAAACGCTGCCCCGGCTGGGCCAGCCAGCGTAGTTCGCATTGGCCGGTGTCGGGATCAAGCTCAATGCGAACGGCAAACTCGCCTCCCTCCGGTGCCGCCACCCGCACCGTGAAGGCGCCCTCTTGCGACGCGATGCCATCGCTCACCCGCACCACCACGGAATTGATGGACGGACTCTGGCTCGCGTCCGGGGTCCACTTTACCAGACCGTCCGAACTAACACTGAGTCCAGCAGGCCCCTCGACCGGGCTGAAGTTCAGCGGTTGCGCGGGAAGATCGGGATCCGACGCCGTCAGGGTTAGATTCAGGGCGTCTCCAGAGGACACCTCTTGATCCGGCACTACCGCCAGCACCGGCGCCATGTTCACTTCGGTGACTGTGATGCGGAAGCGATTGGTGGCAGAAAGAGGTGGTTCGCCATCGTCAGTCACGACCAAAACGAAGTCATAGACTCCCGGTCCCTGCTCCTCCGTCGGTGTCCAGCGGAACACACCCTCTTCGTAAATAGCATCGCTGACTCCAGGGGGGACCAGGGTGACCGCGAGGGATTGGGCCGGAAGATCACCATCTGTAGGAGCGTTGGTCAGTGTCAGTTCGCCGAGTTCCGGCGCGCTGAAGTCAGCAATCGGCGCCAAAAATGTCGGAGGAGTATTGGATTGGATCCCGCCCACAGTCAGGCGGGATTCCACCAATCCACCGACCATCGAGCCCTGAGCCCGCACGACAGTGCCTTGCCTTAGCGAGGGCGCGGCCAGTTGCCATCCCCCGGCAATGCGCGTGCCGGTTCCCCATTCCGTCCACGCCATCCCATCGAGTGAAGTGGCAAAGGTGGTCCACGAGACTTCCGGGCTGGTGCCTCCCCGGAGCCAGGTAATCGTGGAGCCATCGTACGCCAAGCTCTGCGTGGCCGGGCCGGTGTTGTTGAGCCGGCCAATCCTGATGCGCCATTGCTCGCCCAGCTTGTAGAAGTGCCCACCCACCAGAATCTTCCCGTCGGACTGCACCGCCAGTGAAGTCACCCAGTCGTCCGCTCCCGCATTGAAATCCGTGTCCAGCGTGCCGTCCGCATTTAACCGGCCAATCCGGTTGCGTGGTTGGCCGTTCAGCATGGTGAAGCGCCCACCCACCAGAATCTTCCCGTCGGACTGCACCGCCAGTGAAGTCACCCAGTCATCCGCTCCCGCATCGAAATCCGTGTCCAGCGTGCCGTCCGCATTCAACCGGCCAATCCGGTTGCGTGGTTGGCCGTTCAAGGTGCGTAAGTCTCCTCCTACCAGGATCTTCTCATCTGCCTGCACGACCAGAACGGACACATCGGAGTCCGCCGACGGATTGAAGTCTGTGTCCAGCGTTCCATCCGAATTCAACCGGCCAATTCTGTAGCGGGGTTGACCGCCTAGCGTGGTGAAGCGCCCACCCACCAGGATCTTCCCATCCGCCTGCACCGACAGTGAAGACACCAAGCCGTCCGCTCCGGGATTGAAGTCCGTGTCGAGCGTTCCATCTACATTCAACCGGCCGACCCGATTGCGTGGCTCCCCGCCCAGGGTGCGGAAGTGCCCGCCCACCAGAACCTTCCCATCTGCCTGTACCGCGAGAGAGTCCACCGTGTTGGCCGAAAACGCACCGTAGTCCGCCCCCGGATTGAACTCTGTGTCCAAGGTTCCATCCGCATTCAACCGGCCAATCCTGTAGCGTGGCGCTCCGCCCAACTCATCGAACCATCCACCTGCCAAAATCTTCCCATCTGCCTGCACCGCAAGAGAGAGAACATCGGAGCTCGCTCCCGGATTGAAGCCGATGTCCAGCGTTCCATCCACATTCAGCCGGCCAATCTGGTTGTGAGGCTGCTCACCCAGGGTGCTGAAGTCCCCGCCCACCAGGATCCTTCCATCCGCCTGCACCGCAAGAGAGTACACCCCAGCGTCCGCCACGGGATTGAAGTCGTCCGGAAGCGGAGACTGGGCGAAGCTACTCGCTGGTTGAATCGAGAAGAACAGGATGATCGCGCTGGTCGCTGCAACAGTCATCGGCCGTCGCAAGAGGAAGGGGAGTGTCATGGTTAGTGGTCAGTGAGTGGGGCGGCCTGAAAGATGCGTTGGCTCTTTGCTCGGCATCATGCGAGACGGACGATGCGGAAAAAGCGTGCCGGCTCTTCGGTGGTGATCGCCGTGAATGTCGCCACGCGCGTCGCCGCCGTTACCGCCCCACCTGATGCATGCGGGAACTCGGGAGCGCGACCGCTTCGGAACGGGGCGCACCAACGACACGCATCGAATCTCCTGTCTCCGCACGAACCGCTCGGCCATCCGGCAACCTTACCAAGCGGCCCTGCGCGCAACAGTGGCCAGATGGCCACCTCCCCCCTCGCGTTACCAAGCGAGCCAGCGCCGCGCCTTGGCAGCAGCCTCGGTGCGATTCTCGACCTCCAGTTTCGAGCAGATTCCTGCCATGTGCTTTTTTACCATGGAGATTGAGATTTCCAGCTCTTTGGCGATCTCTTTGTTCGTAAGGCCGCGGCACAGAAGGCGGAGCACCTGCTCCTCGCGAACCGTCAAAGGCTTGGATTGCGCCTCTCGTTGCTCTTCCCCAAGAGCGTTGAAATACTGGGCGAGGACGGTTGCCACTGACGGAGAAAAGATTGAGCCGTACTCAAGAGTTTCAAGGATGGCCGCAGGCAGTGGGTGGTCATCGTCGCTCTTGAGCAGGTAGCCATGCGCCCCGGCGCACAAAGCGCGGAAGATACGGTCCGTCTCTTCGTAAGCAGTCAGCACCAGAAACTTCGCCTTTGGAGCCAACCGTTTTAGCGCCGTGATGTCCTGGCTTCGCTCGACTTGTTGGAGGATCAGGTCGAAGAGCACCACCTGGACCTTGTGCTGAGCGAGAAATTTTGCAGCCTCGCGGATCGTTGAAGCCGTGCCCACGAGGTTCAGGCGCGACTCTTGGGAGATCACCTGGGCGATCAGGTCGGCATCCTCGACTCGGTCCTCGATGAGGAAGACTGAAGTAGGCTTCTGGAATTTTTGCGCGATGGTCATGGGGAGGATGGAATCAGTTGAGAGTTGGACCAGGAGGAGCTTTGCCGGTTGTGGCCACTTCAAAGGTGACCCGCGTGCCCCCTTGTGGGGAGCTATGCACAGACACAGTGCCGCCGATTTCCGCCATGCGGACGCGAAAATTCCGAAGGCCATTTCCCTGGGGGCATTGGTCCACTTGAAATCCCACTCCATTGTCCTCTACCGAGATTCGTATGCGACACTCTTCCCATTGGACCTTGAACCAAACCTCGGTCGCCTGGGAGTGACGAAGCACGTTGGCCAGCGTCTCCTGCACACAGGGGAAGATCTGCTCTCGAATGGCGTCGGGGAGTTGCAGTGAAGGGAGGTCGTCGGGGATCTCCTGAAAGCACCGAAGGGGTGTGCCGGCAAAGAAAGTGCCTGCGTGCCGGCTGAGCGCCAGAATGAGCCCAGCGGTTGTCGTCCCATCAGCCTTCAGAGCTGAGGCGACCTTCTCCATCGCGGCGCGCAGGCTCTTCGCTTCCTTGGTGAGCGCATCAGTGAAGGTCCGCACGCTCCCCGGATCGCCAGGGTCCCCCCGGACAAGCTGGGCGATGAGGTGGATGCGACTGATGCGCGAGCCCAGTTCATCGTGCAGATCTCGCGCGATGCGTTCTCTCTCCTCCGCCCGCGAGGCACGCTCACGCTTCTCAACCAGGATGATGGTGCGCTTCTTCCAGATCCGCCGGCCAGTCACTCCGATGAATCCGAGCGTGGCCAAGCTCACGGCTCCCAGGAGGATCTTTGCCACAGCCGATAGACGCCTCCATTCCTGCGCCAGCCATTGGAGAACGGGTTTACCGAAGGTAATTTCGGTAGTTTTGCGCGGCCCTGTAGGAGAACCGTAAATAATATGAATCCAATCGGACTTAATTGATTGGTCACTTAATCTGGCCTGCGAGACAACGAGATCGTCAAAGCCATCCCCGTTCAAATCTCCAACTCCTGCGCCAACAGTCCCCATGCGGCCATGAGTATCTTGGCTCTCCAAGGTCCACGCAGGTTCTTTGGATAGCCCCTTTTGCGAGCCGAAGAACACGGCCGCCAATCCCTCGCGAAGTTGATTGTTGGTGAAATCCGGGGCGCCAACGAGAAGGTCAATGTAGCCATCGCCATTAACATCACCTGCCGGTCGCATCATGAGGCCAAGAACGGCGTGGGGTTGGTTAGCCTGGATGCACCAGTCGAATTGGTCTGGGATTCCCGGCGCTCCCGAGACCCCATAGAAACCAAAAATGATCCCCTCGTTGGGGTCATTTTGTTCCGCAAAGGGCGCCGCGATCACGGCGTCGCTGAATCCATCACGATTGAAGTCTCCCACGACAATTTGGCTTCCGAAATACTCGGAATCGTTTTCATCGACGCCCGGCCTGGCTTTCAACGGGTAAGTTGCCCTCCACTCGACGTTCGTGCGAAGGCCGGTTGGTGAGCCGAGAAAAAGCTCTACACGGCCACTGTGGTCACCCCATTTGCGGAAATGCGGTGAACCCACAAGCAGATCATCAAATCCGTCGCGATTGAAATCGGCCCGACCTTGAGCAAGGAAGCCAAACGAGACGCGCGGTTGATCTGGGGCCAGCCGTCCGTCGGGTGCCGCCCAGTCAAGAGTCGTCTCTCCGTGAAAGACGAGCACCTCCCCTTCATCGTCTCCCACGTAGGGAAGTCCGACAGCGATGTCAGGGAATCCATCACCGTTGACATCGCCGATTGCTGAAAGGGCAAGCGGCGCGCTGGCCTTCACTGCCTGGAAGGCCGGCAGCTTGGGCGTCAACAGACCATTGGAAGCACCGGCAAATACCCACAGACTCACTTCGAACTCGTTGGTTCCGCGCGGGGATGCGGACAGGACGACCGCGTCGGACAATCCGTCTTTGTCGAAATCTCCTCCGGCAACGCGAAGGCCAAAATTCACCGATGGAGTGGGTGATCGGAGTACCTGCGTCGGTTGCCGTCCAACTCCAGATGGACTTCCAAAATAGACCCGCACTTCGCCTCGCGCCTCTTGCGAAACCTTCGCGCGGGGCACGCCGACGGCGAAATCCGCGAAGCCATCGGCATTCACGTCGCCGAGGGACGAAATCTCCTCTCCAAACCCTGCGTCCGCCTCGTCATCAACGAGATACAGATCGTCAGGCAGCGAAGCACCGTGGACTCCTCTTGCCACCCAGAACAAGAGAAGCCCCATGATCAACGCTCCACGTTGCATGGCTCCAGCCACGGCGGAGCCGATTCTGCGTCCGGAGAACGGGAATGGCGAGCCAGAGGTGCCTGTACGCTCATCCTGCCCAGTGAACGAGGTCGGACTTGGCGCGCAACCACCAGCCATTGCTGAAGCTGGCCGTCATCTTTCCGGCTCACAGGCCTTGAAACGCTGCGTCGTCTCGCACTCCCACGACTACAGGCGTTCTTCTGGCGGCGGATCGTCGCGTCGTCGCACACCCCGAAGTCGCTTTGCAGGGTCTTCCCCATCGTCACCGGGTGGCGGCGAAGACGCCTTCGGTTGGTCGGAAGCAGACGACTTTGGCGAAGACGGTGTGGCGAAGGGGATGCCGATCCGTCTGGCGTCCCAGTGCGACCAGGGAGCAAGCCGCTGCGAATCTGCGAGGCGGCCGACATGGTTCGGAACGTTTGGATGCGGCTCCCCCACCAGCGGTAAAATCTCTTCCAGTGAGTTGTGGGTCCAATAGGCGGTCTTGCTCGCGGGGATCAGGTGGAACGCCTTCAGACCATTCTCCACGGTCGTCCTCGGTATCTCCATAAACTCGGAGGCCATCACCAGATGACGTTCGACGCGATGAATCGAAAGCGAATTGGGAATGGAACTTCCCTTTGGATCGACATTCATCTGCGGATCCTGAACGAGGATCTTCCCGGCATGCCCCTCCATCCAAGCGGCGGTCGCGGTGCTGTCGGTTCGCAGGAAGGTCTTGTTGTTGCACTGCCCCGTGATTTCGTTCGCCTCCTTGGTTCCATAGAGGGCGCAGAGACCATCGAAATCCTGAAAACCGAGCACCGCGGCAACGCCTTTGGAGCGGCCGAGATTCATCACACTTCGGACACCGTCCAGCACTCCGGCTTCCCTAAACTCATCCAGAAAGAGCCAGTGCCTACCGGGAGGGTTCTTGTTTTGCGACAGGAGGAGATTGGAGATTCGGGCAAAGATGGCACGGTTGATCGTCTCTAACGCCTCGCGGTGCACCGGATCCGCGGCGAGCATCAGCACCGAGCATTCATTCAGCCATGTCTTCAGACTGTAGCGCTCGGCTGCTCCATCCCAAAGCGCTGCGACGACAGTCAGTGGACCAAGCTTCGTGGCTAACGTGGAGAGCACACTGGAGAACTCCCGCGCTTCGAAATGCTGGCGGACCGGGTCGAAGGCGGCCGGAACCTTTTCGAGCGTCCCCCGCAGTCGGTCGGAGTCCTGCGTGATGAGAATCAAATCTCGCAGGCTCCACGCTTTTGGGTCGAGCGATTGCAAGGCGACGACGGTTGCTTCGGCCAATGAACGGGCGGCGGTTGAAAAATAGGGCTGCGTTTCACCTTTGACCTCCGGGATAAGCAGATGCGCAAGCTGCTTGGCATCTGCCTCGGTCGTGATATCCGCAGCCATATCCCAGGCGACGCATCGAATATCGAAGGGGTCAAAGGTGCGGATTGGGACCTCAAGCCCCATGTTGACGATTCGTGAGTAGTATTCCCGCTTCGCGTCGAACACCAGCGCTCGGCAATCCACTCCCCGACGAAAGAGCGCAAAAGCCGAGCGCATCAGCATCAGAATCGTTAAGGTCTTGCCGCTCCCGATGCTTCCGGCCACGAGGAAATTGTGGCTCGCCTCTCCTTCAGGAAGCTCCAGCATTCCGAATCGAAGCGTATTCTGAGAGTTCCGTGTCGGTGCCTTTGAAGTTGAAACGGTGGGTGGGCGCTCGCAAAGCGGAGCTGATTGCGGCTTCGCCATGTCACGCACGCTTTTTTGCGCGTTTGCGAGCGTTACCAGGCGACGGCCTCGTTCAGTCTCAGGTTGATGGTGAAGAGTAGCCGCAGCCGCGTGAAATAGGCCGGTGACGCCACAAACCATGGAAGAAACTCCAAAGACACTCATCATTCCTCCGAAGAAGACAGCCGGGATTACCTCCCAGTGGGCCAATGGGTTTAAGATTGGTGTGAGCCAAAGCCCACCAACGATCAAAGGAGGACCCAGCAGAATGAGGACCGGGCATGCAACGTAGGACCAGTACTTCTGGATGAAGAAGAGAATCTTGAGGCGCTCCGACAAGGCAATCCTTCCCCAATAGCGCCCAAGCCAAACGGTGAATAGTGCCGCCGCCAAGACAACTGCAAAGGCAAGGAAGCTGAAATACATAGTGTTCATGGCCCCAGTTAATTTGTGCGGGATTGGCCACTAGATTGGCTTGGGGAGTTCGCCGCTGCGGCTTGGCCTTGAGACCTTTGTCCAGCAGCTTCGCGCACTCCTCCAGGCGTTAAGTCGTGTGCCATGAGTTTCGGATTGTGGCGGCTTACGAGGTTTTGCAGGTGAGCTAGACCGTGTCCGGCATCGGTGCGGTCCGCGAAGAGGTGCGCCTCGTCACGGGCGCGAGAGAGTTGCACGTAGGTCATTTCGCGCGATGGGCGCGAGCCGGAGAACAGCACGTACGCATTGTCTGCGGTGGTGCCTTGGGCCTTGTGCGTGGTCACCGCGTAGCCCAGCCGAATGTGAGGATACTCGGACAATTGGACCCTCACCTTCCTCCCCTTTGGCCCTTTCTCATCCAGTACAACCGTCAATCGCTGCCAACCGACCGATTTTACGGTGCCCAAACTCCCATTGGTGACCCCAAGGGCTTTGGAGTTCGCGGTGAAGAGCACCCGGTCGCCGGAGTGAAATTTCTGCCCGGCGTGGCTTACTCCCAATCTGCCGAGCGACTTGCTTTTTAGCCGGCGCTTCTGCGCCAGTTGATTGAGTTCACGAGCGTCCTTGGTTGTCGCCGTGAGGATGAGTTCCTTCCGCTTCTTCTTTTGCGCTGAACTCCATTTCTCGATGAGCTTGGCTTTGGCTTCATGGTGGTCGTCGAAGACGTGGATCCGGTCCCGCTTGTCCAATTCATGAATCGCCCGGCGCGGATCTCCCACGGCAAGGTCACGAACGACCTGCTTACCCCAGTTTTCCTTCTGTCGCTGAATCTCTTTGAGCTTGGCACTACAGAGGAGATCCGCGAGCGCTCGAAACGGAGCGCCTGCTTCAATGGCAGGCAGTTGCCTGGTGTCTCCCACCAGGATCACCTTTGCCCTGGCTTTGGCGGCTGAGGAGAGCAAGACGCCAAGTTGTCGAGTACCGACCATGCCTGCTTCATCCACCACCAAGACGCTCCGCGGCCGCAGCGGCCGACCCGCAATCTGAACCTTGATGTACGGGATGGTGACCCGTCGAAGTGGATTCCAGCGAGGCGCGCGGGGAGCGAGGGACTGCCTGCCTTTGGAGAGGGAGATTCCGGCGAAGGATGCAGCGCGCTTGTCCAGATCGCGGATGAGCCGCGAAATGGTGACGCTTGGAATTTTGGAACCGCTCTCCAGTGAGGCGGCCGCTCGCCCGCTGAGGGCCACACCGACCACATTTCTTCCAGCGCCCTCCCATAGCTGCCGAGCGGTGTCGAGCAGTTTTGACTTTCCGGTGCCGGCAAGCCCGTCGATCACCTTGATTCCGCCCGGGGTCTCGCAGATAGAACGAATCGCCGCTTTCTGCTCGTCCGAGAGGCGGGCTTTGGACAGTGCGCGCTCAACCGCCTTCGGCCTCAGCCGGTGGCGCGTCTCCCCATTCCGCGCTACCGTTCCCCGCAAGAGTTCTCTTTCGAGCGCCAGCATCTCAAACGTTGTGTACTGGCGCGCTCCATGGTGGAGACCTAGTTGAGGGAATTGGCCGAGGTGCGCGGCAACCTTGGATTCAATGTCCTCAAGCGGAATCAGAGGGCACCGCGGATCGTCGAGAATGGTTCGGACCAGATCGTTCAGGCTGAAATGACTTTGATGTACCGTTAAACTGCTCGCAGCTTCGCGGACGAGATCCGGGGTTAACTCTGCCCGCGGCATCAGCGGTTTTGCTGCAGATCCTCGTCCATTCTTCTCCGGGAAGGCATAAGTACCATGTCGCGAAGTTTGGTTCTGCGCGCCCACCTTTCCTTGGTCCAGGTTTCCCGGTGAAGAAGGAGCGAGATCGCGGTTGCTCGCTCCTACAGGCTGCATTTCGGAACCCTGCTCAAGTGGAGAACCAAGCGGGTTCTGCGCCACTTCAGCCCTGCTCTCGAAGGCATATCGCGTAACGCCGTGAGTTGCGCCGATTGCGTGAAACTGACAAAGTTCTCCGGCAACTCGGGTTTGGATGTCCGCAAAGCTCGCGATGGGGCACTCCTCGTGGCGGAGGATCGCACGGAGAAAGCTGTGGTAGGTGAAACTTCCTCCCCCTGCGGAAAGTTGCGAGGCGACCTTCCGGACAAACTCACGGGTGACTGGCTTTACGTCATTTGGGCGTCCCCGTTTGATCAGGCTTCGCGCGGCAGCGGGTCCCCAGCCCAACTGCCGCCCAATTTCTTGCCACTTCGTGAGCAGCTCTGAGCGCGGAACGAGCGACTTGCGAGCGCGCGTTTTCAGCGCGGCAATTTTCGCGGCAACCGCCCCTTTGGTTCCGGAAAGCGCGGCCTCAATGTCCTTCCGTCTTTTCGAGAATTCCTCCGTGAGCTTCCGTGGAACGCCAACAATCTCAAACTGATCCCCTTTCCAGTGCAGCGAGAGACCCAGGCTCAGATGAAGCTGAAAGGCGAGTTCGCGTCGGTAGATGGCTCCGGCGAGCATTTTGAGTTGGAAGATTTCGCGGCTCACAAGCGCGCCGGTAGATCCATCGTCACGGACTCCGACGTTGATGATCAGCGCGTGGGTGTGGAGCTGGGGGTCTTGCGCGCGGCTGGTGTCGTGCTGGAAGAGGGCGGCAACCAATCCCGCGGGCTCTCGTCGAATGCCGCCATGTCCTCGGCGCGTTTGGCCCGCTTCGACTTCAAGGAAGCCGAGCGAAGCGCGCGCCGCGCGGTCTTGACACAAGGCCGCTTGGGCACGTTCAGAAGGGTCCAGTTGACTGGCGAAGGTGGAGACACTCTTGGACGCACTGAAGGTGGCATCCCACGCCGCTTGCCGTGTTGGAAGCCCTGGATTCTGGACCAATGCCTGGCGTGTCGCCGGGTGGCGTCCATCCAGCAGATCGCGAAGCGCTTTGCGGTCCACCTTGTCTAGAAGTCCCAAGCGCCTGGCGCCTTTTCCCCACCACTTGCCGGGCGATTCGCCGCCCTTGGTGTAGTAGTCCTCGCGCGCCAGCGACGTGTAGTAGTCCGCTGCATGCGCAGAGCGAAGCGGCTGAGAAATGCTAAGCATGGCTTAGATTCTCGCTCACCCACTTGTCCACCTCGGTAACCGGCACGTTGCCAATCGTGACCAGCAGTCCTCGTCCGATGGTGACGAGGTCGGTGTGGATGACGTGGATCCTTCGTTCCAGCGCCTCGATGCGATTCAGGAGTTCGACAGACTCCTCCTGTTCCAGCGCAAGGCGGACGATCAATCGGGCGGTCTCTCCAGGGGATTGGTTTGAAAGAGCGGCCCTGGCCTGAAGCTTTTCCTCGAAGTAGGGATCAAGCCGGAAGGAAATGACTTTAGATTCATTCATTGCAGGTGACAGTCCTTGGGCTCTATAAGACACAAGCTCGCCCGAGAGCCGATCCTCAATCCCCTGTAGGCGCCCCTTCGGCCTTTCGCCGCGCGTTCTTCTTCGCCCAGTTGTCGCCGATAGCGCGCGTAGCGCGTGCAAGCCAGTCAACATTCTCGCGGCGCGCGCGAACCTCCACTTCGGCGAACATCTTCACCGAGTTGTCGCCACGATTATCGCCGTCTCGTTTCCTCGGGTGGTTCAGCGGCTTTAGAAGTCCCAGCCGAAGGAGCACCGGTATATCGTGTTCCTGGAATCCGAGCAGATCCGCAGTTTGCCTCGCGCTCAAGCGCGCGGGGAGCGTCCGTAGCGTGAGCAGATTTCGAGTATCAGGATTCATAATGCACCAACGATTTTTCGGTTTGCCGCTCCCAGGGAGCGGGCCGGCAAGTGAGTGCTTGCCGCACGATCTCTTCTCGGTCACGGTGTCTAGAGCGGGTTCGCCCATCCCGATTTCCGAGAGGAAAACCCGCTAAAGACGGCTGATTCTCACCGCCATGCCAGACGAGCTCTTGGGAATAGTTGAGAAAATTGAGGGCGTACTTCGGGAAATTTCCAGCGGTCGTGAAGTTCAAGAGATCGGCAAAACGCTCAAGCGGTTCCGGTCTGCACTTCGGCTTTCCCCGGATGAACTCGCCGCGAGCGCAGGCGTCACTGGAAAAACGGTCCGTAACGTAGAGGACGCAATCACGAAGAAGCTATCGACCATCACAGATCTGCTGCGAGCCCTGCACCACATCGCCATAGCTCCCACTCTACCCACCAACGATCAGGTAACGGTCAAATGGCTTTCGCTGCCGCGTGATACCTGGGCGAGAGCTTCCCACGGCCCCGCTTCGATCTTGAGGGCCGACTTCGAGGTCGTACCGTTCCATGGACGCAGGCGGGAAGCCGAGCGAGACGAACTCCTTGAATGGTGTCAGGGAAAGGCGTCGATAGGAATTCGCGTCTATCGCGCAGAAGGTGGGATGGGAAAGACAAGGCTTGCTCTTGAAGTTTGTAGGAAGCTCTTGCGCCATGACACGTCTTGGCACGTGGGCTTCCTCGACGTTGATCGCTTTGAGCCTTCGGAGTTCCCTTGGTCTCCATTTGCCGGAAGCCATCGCCCCAAGGCGTTCATCGTTGTCGATTATGCCGGAGACACGCCAAGGACCAAAGCCATCGCCAATCTGCTGCGCACGCTCGAGAGCACCTGCCCGCTTAAGATAGTGCGGCTTCTGCTGCTAGATCGAAACGACCTCTGGCTTGGAAGATTATACGCTGACCGTGGCACAAGGGAGATTCTCGAGGGCGAGTCTTTAAGTTTCGGATCGCCCACAATCGAACTCAAGCCTGCATTAAGTAGTGATGCAGAACGGAAGGCTTCCTGGACACTCGCTGCGAAGAGCTTCGCCGATCAACTCGGTGTTTCTCCCCCGAATGAACGACCCAAGACATTTACATCGACAGCCTTCGATCAAGTTCTTCTCCTCCACATGAGCGCACTCCTTTCAGCTTTGGGTGGCGGGAAGAAAACTGGAGAGAAGGCGATACTTAACGAACTACTTCGACGCGAACGCGCGTATTGGGTGAAGATCGCTCAGGCGCTTCATCTGCCTCTTCACGTCACACTTGCCGTGGAAGAAGCTCTATACCTGGTCTTCATGAATGGGGGCGTGAAAGACACCGACTCTTTGCTACAACTTCTTCGTGAAGCTCCCCTCTTGGCGGAAGAACCTGCACTCGTGCGGCAACATATCGCACGGCTCCTCCGTGAATGTTATCCACGTGGCGAAAGAGGCATCGCTCCCTTGGAGCCTGACCTGCTCGGCGAGCTCCTAGTCGAAGAGCATCTACGCAACAAGAATCCGTAACGGCCTACCACGCAAGGCCAATGAATCAATGAATCCGACGCAGGAGTTCACCCGGCTGCTTGCAGGCTCAAAGCGCAATGCTGCCCTAAAGGAACGAGTCACGACTTTACTTCGCTCTGATCCTCAAACCTACCTTCCCATCGCCATTCATGTGGCGCAGGAACACCATGATGAAACTGGCCATCTAGCGGCCAAACTTTTAAATGCTTTCTTCCATCAAGACACTGGCTTTGAGGCAGCGTTTCAACTTCGAGATTTGGTACAGACCATTTCCCCACAACTTGCTCCTGCCGCTACTAAGGCAATCCGTAGGTTAGTAGTCCAGTGCCGGAAGATCCATGGATCGAGTTTGCTCTATGCGGCACTACTTCGCGATCTATCCCGGTGGACGGCTACATCAGGGGACCACAAACAGGCTTTGGCGCACGCCAAAGCGAGCGTGCGCGTATTAAGAGATCTTCCCAAAAGCACCCGCGGACGACGAGGAGAACTCGTGGCGTCACTAAGAATTCTGGCATTGATCCTGAGTTCAGTAGGAAACGTCTCACAAGCGCTTGACGTCTCCACTCAGGCTGTTCGTGAATCTTCCCGCCTAAATGGCAATCATGGGCGAAGGATCAAGATTGATGCACTGATGACTCTGGCACATTTGCGTTCAATCTCGGGCGATGCGGAGGAGTCGCTACAACTTGCGTTAAATGGATTCCAACACCTTAACCTCCTGCCCATAAGCACGAAGCGCCAGTCTCATGTCGTTCAACTGCTTTGTCACTGCGCCAACCAGCTATTGGTGCTAGACGAGTTGGCTGAAGCGATCTCGTACGCGAATTCCGCCTACGCCCTCTGCTTCGAACTGGTTGCCCAGGATCCCGGCGAGTTTCTGGAGCTTCATCTGGACTCCGCGTTGGTGCACTCTCGCTGTCTGGCGCTGGGAGGTCAGATCACAAAGTCCGCAGAGGTCATTAATCGTTCCGTAAAGTATCTGCTCGATTTGGAGTCGTCGCATCCAGGACGGTTTACGCCCACGCTGATGTATGCGCTCACGACTTGCTGCTCCATCCATTTGGATGCCGGTGAAGTGCAAGCGGCAATCCGCGTTGGCGAGCTTGGCCTTCCGTTTGTTGAGACGCTTCAAGGCGCATCCATAGCTGCGGATCGGAGGCTCGCCTTAGACTTGCTGAGCAAGCTGTCGGAATGCTACTACCGCACAGAAGATCATTCAATTGGTGTTCGGGGCGAGCACCGGGACACCTGATAGAGACGGGGATCTATACTTTTTAGGGAGTTTCCGCAATCGCGTCGGACTGATTGGGCGAGCCTGTCTTTCGATTGTCGCAGATGCGGCGGCGGGTTACGCTCACAGTGCTACTCTGTACTACGACACACCTTCTCAGGACTGTTTCGCGTCTTTCAGTTCTCGTCAGCAGCTTCACAGGCATGGATATCTGGCGACTCGCTGCTCGGGAAATCTCAGGCTCGCTTCCAACTCTGCCGCCAACGTCTGCGCCAAGCTTGGCCACAAACGGCGCCCTTGAAGATATCGATCACGAGTTCATCGCTGACGTAGTCGGGTCGAGAAGCCTCGTGGCGAAATGGAAGGTGGCGCGTCATCACGAGGCGCTGTGGGACTCTAGGCACCGAGCCGGGCTCGAGCGGCTCCAAGGATTTGGCAGGCGCCAGAATCAACGAACACGGCTCATGAGGCCGCTTCTGCGTAGGGAGGAGCGGACGGTGCGTCGAATGTCCGCCACTCGACTCTTTCCAAGGTGGACTCCGTGGGAGCTGACAAAGATCTCGGCGGCAGCGCTTGGACTGGTGGTGCTGCTCGCTGCGTCGGTAGCAAGCGTTTTTACCCTGCTCAAAAACACTGTGGGCTTCGCCGATTCGCCTCTCAGTTGCCTCCTCTGTGCCCTTCTCGTAGCCACGATACCGATCTCTGGAAAGCTCCTTTTGGAGAGTGTGGCAGACGAGGAACTGCGTCGGCGACTCTGCATTGGGCTCGCGATAGCGACAATGGCCCTCTTCATGGTTTGGGCATTCTTGCTCGCCAAAGTCACTGGTGGTCTCGGCGCACCAGTCTTGGACCTTGCCTCCCTGACGAGTGACGGTCAGTCAGCAGGACATCAGGCGACTGTGGCGGTAGCGCTGCAATGGAGTCAGCTTCTCCTCGAGTTCACCGCGAGTCTCGCCTGCTTCGCATACCTGGACCTGCTCTACGCTCGCCATCGTCCCGGTCAGGTCGCTGCCGACCCTCTTCACCAACTGAATTTCGAACGCCTTGTCGAACAGGCTGAAGCCTTCGACCAGCAGATGAGCCAGGATAGTGATGTTCGAGGCAACTACGTGGCCATGCTGGCAGCGCGGAAAGCTTTCGTCAGTCGAGCGCGTGCCGCCTACGCCGCAAGGAAATCCGAGGCGACCAAAGCCGCCCGCCGAGAATTGTGGGAGGCATGGGAAGCCGCTCGCGTGCGCTCCATGAATTCGAAGAACAACTGAAGTAAAGAACCCATCTGTCATGAAAACATTCCTACTCATTCTGTTTGGCGTGCTGCTGTCTGCCCACACTGCAAGGGCAGGCTCCGCCCAGATCGTCGTGGCCTATCACTCTTCGATTCCTTCCGACGTGAGGGAAAAGGCGGTCTCTGGGTTGGCCACACTTGCTTCCGAGTGCAGCGCAGGCACTCGTGTCGTCCTCCTCGACGGAACTGCTTTGCACGCTATCACGTCCTTCGTCGTCCCGGAGGGATCTTTGCGACTGCGACAGCAGCGCATTGCGCCTGCGTTCGCGCGCGGGGCGCATGCGGTCCGGAGCGCGACCAACCGGTCAGCCAATTTCGACATCCCGAGAATTCTCGACCACATCGCGCGCGAAATCCGGGAGTCGGGGCGCGAATCCATTGTCATCCTGGTGGGGCCGTCCCTCTTCAAGAATCCCAAAGAACCCAGTTTCGACCTGACGTCGGGTTGGCCAAGCGACGGACATCTGACTGCCGGCCCAGAACGTTCCCTGTTTTCCACCGTCGAGCGAAGCGGAGCGCTGGAACAGACCGCGGTGCATTGGTGTGTCACTGACCTGGGCAACGCGGTGAACGACGCTCACCGCTCAGGCGTCGAACGATTCTGGACGCTCTTCATCGGTACTCAAGGCGGTGTGCTATCGTCATTCTCGCCAGATCCGCTGGCGGCGTTTGCCATCCACAGAGCATCCCGTCCCGTGCTGACTACGAGAATCAATCCGAAGGACACGGACGTGACGATGCGTCAGGCGCAACGAGAAGTCCGCGCGGAAAGGACGGCTGGTCTGGAACCGGAATTGACCGTCGTCCTGCCTCAGCTACCGCCCGAGAACTCTGGCTTTGGAATCGTTTGGTCCTCGAATCGCGCAGGAGCAAGTGACGTGGACCTTGACCTGTACGTTCAGCCACCGGTGGGAGGTCCTGAACTCTTCTTTGGGAAGACCGAGTCCGCGTACGGCCGGTACTACCGCGATATCCGCCATGCCCAAGCCGCCGCGGGTGATTGGCGCCAGCAATGGGAGTTCGTCGAGATCCGTGGCGAAGTGCTGCCCCAGGAAGTCTGGATCAACCTCTACGCGGGGCATGGCCCGGTTCAAGGCGAGTTCAGGCTCCAACACCGCGGAACGAGCTACTCAACCCCGTTCTCTCTTCCCGCAGTGGACGGCGATCTGGGCAGCGGACGAAGCCAGCGAGCCAATCGCCGCGCGTGGGTGAAGATTCAGGTATCGGGCAGATAACGCTAAGCGATGGAGTCACTTACGAAGTCGATTTTCTGGATGAAGACGTCTCGGGCATGGGAATTGCCAGCTTCAATGGCCGACAAGGATCTTGTGGAGTGCCTAGTTTCTGTGGTATTGTTCAAGCATGACTTCAACTACGAGACATAAACTAGTCAAGAGCCTGCAGGCGGCCTTCCCGCGTGGAGCGCCCCTCGATCATCAGCAATTGGCGAAGCTAGGGATCTCCTCGGCACTCGCCCATCATTACTTGAAGTCAGGGTGGCTGACGCGGCTGGGACGCGGCGTTTTCATGTTTCCAAACGACACGTTGCGTCAGGAACATTGCTTGAAATTCCTGGCGTCGCGAATACCAGGCTTCCATGTCGGAGCAAAGACGGCCCTGGCCTGGCGTGGGCTTCGCCACAATCTGCCGGCGCGCGCACCGCTTTCGCTGTGGGGCGAAGGACGAGCCGAATTGCCCGAATGGTTTCAAAAGCTCTTTCCAGCACAGTACACCACGCGAAATCCGTTTTCGCCCCGACTGCCAAGTGACTTCGGTTTACAGCCGCTGCCGGAAGCCCCCGATGGAGTGCCCGTCTCCGTGCCGGAGAGAGCCCTCTTGGAGATGCTCAGCGAAGTGGGAGTTCGTCAGGAAATCGAGGAGGCGCGCAATATCATGGAAGGCGCCAGAGCGTTTCGACCAGAGGTGCTGACCACGTTGCTCAGAAACTGTCACCGCGTCAAAGTGGTGCGGCTGTGTGTGAATTGGTCGGAGGAATTGGGCTTGCCGTGGGCGGCCACGGCAAAAAGGGCAGCGCGAAAACGACTCGGACACGGCCGGTGGACGCATCGCCTCAAGGACGGAACGTTTCTCGTGCTTAAGGCGTGATGGATAAAACTTACGTCGAAGTCGTCCGGCTCTTGCTCGAATGCGCACCCGCGATTTTCGAGGCACCCCATTTCGCGATGAAGGGCGGCACGGCGATCAATCTCTTCATTGAGGAGATGCCCCGGTTGTCAGTGGACATCGACGTGGTTTTCACGGACTACGAATCGCCCCGAAACGAAGCCATCAGATCGATTTCCACTGCCCTGGAAATCGCCCGGAGACGACTCGTCGAACTCGGCATTCAAGCCGAAGGCTCCTCCACCAAGGGCGGGGATGAGATCAAGTTGTTCGTGCGGCGAGGGCGCAATCAGGTAAAGGTGGAAGTCAATCACGTGTTTCGTGGCACAGTCCTGCCGGTCGAAACACGGCGCCTTAACGAAGCCGCGCGAAAACTGTTCACCACCGAGTTGTCCGTGCCGATCTTGGCCACGCCGGAGATCTACGGCAGCAAGCTCGTCGCCGCGATGGATCGCCAGCATCCGCGCGATCTGTTCGATGTTCGCGGCCTTTTCAAGCGAGGAGGGCTTACGGCGGAGGTGGTCGAGTGTTTCGTCTGCTATCTCGCGGGGCACAACCGTCCCGTGCATGAAGTCTTGTTTTCACGCGACCGCGATCTGTCGCTGGCTTTTGAAAATGAGTTCGCGGGCTTGGCCAAAGATCCTGTGACGTTGGAGGAATTGCTGCAGATCCGTCACAGGCTAAAGACGGAATTGCCCGCCGCACTGACAACAAACCATCGGCAGTTTCTCCTTGGCCTCGTCTCCGGTGAACCCGATTGGGCGTTGATCAATTGCCCGCATTTGTCGCGACTCCCCGCGATCCGATGGAAGCTCCAAAACCTCGCCCAGCTGAGGAAATCCAAACCCGGCAAGTTCGCTGAACAGGCGGAAGCGCTCCGCGTGGGCCTAGCCGAAACGCCGGACTGACGTTACGCCAAAGGCGACTCCTTCGACTTCCCAAAGAATTTTGGGACGTGCCGATGTCTCGATAAATCGGAACCTCGCGTCCCACCAAGATTGCTTTCGAAGGCTTCCGCCTCCGTGGAATCGACTTGCTCAGTGCCGATCCGTGAAGGCGGGCCTGGGCACAGATCTGCCAGATTTCAGTCTAGAGGGCCTGAAATTCAACGAAGCCAAAACCCGGCTGGTCTCCGTCGGGAACGCTTCGACTTCCTGGGATCTCGAGTGCGCTGGCAACGGAGTCGGAAGAGCGGACGGGGGTTCCGACGTGAAGCCCAGCCCGCGCAGCCCGCAACGCCTGCGGCGATGGCTCTGGACCGGCGTTGCGCGGCGTGGCCGTTGCCGCTCGGGTGCGCTGAGTCGGGATTGGAGAGCTGGAATTCCTCGGGATGAAGCGCCCCGGAGATCGGGATACGGAAAACCCGCCCCTCCGGTTCGATGAGGGGCAGATGACTGGTCGAAGCGATGACAACTGCGGACTTCAGCTTTTCCCCTCAGCTCGTTCGCCTGCTCTGCCCCTCCAGGTCTTCCAAAACTTCCAAAACCCAACTTGGGAGACGAAAGCTTGACCCAATGCGGTACCGATGGCTTGAATGGAAACCGCTGGCGCGCTTTGGCGGGCTGGTGACAAAAAGGGTCCGGGGCCGAATGGCTCCGGAGGCTATTGCGGATGGTCGGGCCACCATTCGATGAACAGAGTTGCACTGTGCAACAGAACATCGGATCTGGTTCTTACGCTTGAATCATCGTCTTCGCTAAAGCCGGGAGCACTCCAATCGAAGGATACTGCGGCGCGTCGGATTCTCGACATCGCGCGCGCGACAGTTTGCCTGCGCCTGCGCCTGCGTCCTCTGTCCTAGCCTGAAGCGATTCGTTGATCTAGAGCTGATCAGAGTCATCTCGTTATGAGCAAGAAAATGGGATACATAGTAATAGGCTATGGTATCCTGCTGGCCGTTCTCGCCGTTGCCCTCCAACAAGTCGCTCCTGCGCTCGCCAAAGTCAGTTCCATTACATGCTTGACTGCAGCTGGGTTGAGTGTGCTGTGGGGCATCATGGGATTGGCAGGACACAAACAGCGAGCTTGGGCGGTGTTAACACTGGCGCCGACGGCCTTTGTATTATTGTCTCAGGTCGTTCAAGCCTGGTTTGTTGCCGCCAGTTCAACCCCTGAGGGTTTCACCGGTCCCTTGCTTCTCACCGCACTGTTGCTATTGACAATGGGCATGCTGGTGTATCTCATGCATGGAGACCGCTCACCGGAATTCTACAGATTGGGCTCAACCCAACGGAACCATTCCAAATCTGGCACAGAAATGACACCGCCAGATGAAGGGAAAGACTCCTGATGAATGCAGACCATTCACTTGACCTACTCCTTTACGGAATATTGTTGGCCGGTCTAAACTTTGCGGCTCACTGGGTCGTTCCTGGTTTCGCAGGCGCAGTAATGAAACTATTGATCGCAGGTGGTGTTTCTATCATTGCTCTGGCTGTTCTTGGATTGCGCGGATACAGGCGACGCTCCTGGTCAATCATGTCGCTAATCGCGGTCTCAGTGTTACTGGTGATTCAAACAGGCAGAGCGTGGTTTGCGGTCAAGCAGGATGTCGATGGGTCGAGGCCGGTTGCGGGCGTTAGTTTCGTGCTATTATTCCTAGCGGTCCTGGAGGTGATCAATATCGCGAAGTTCGAGTCCGACATGCGAGATTGAAGCGGAACGATCTCAGCAACTGACGGCAGGCGGAAGCGTACTTGGACCTCCCTTCACGAAAACGATGAACGGCTTCTTTTTCATTGGTTCAACAATTGCCATGCTTCATTTGGCAGCGTTGAGCTTTCTGATGGGATCATGGCATTGGAAATACCTGATCGTGGCAGCCATCAGCGGAGCCATACTTTGGAGTGCACTTTCCATGCGTTGGCCTATGCGGCGTGGGACTACGTTGTTATTCGGAATGATCGCGGCGCTTCTGGCCCAACAGGCAGCCTTTTGGTTCTGGCGTCCCCAGTTGGGTAACACCGCGTGGGCTCTGATCCAATTTGCCTCGGTCCATTTCCTGAGCGGACTGACCTTTACCCAAGTACGTCGGCGACGCTCTGCCGCCAGCATCTGGTCTGACAGCGTGTCGAAACTGGAGCAGAGTTCTCGAAGCGGCGCCCTCTCGCTCACCCAGTCTTCAAGCGGTAGCCAACCCCGGGTTCGGTAACGAAGAGTTCCGGCGTTGCGGGATTGCGCTCCAGCTTGTTGCGCAGGCGCGCCAGATAAACGCGCAAGTAATGGGTCTGTGTCTCGGCGGAAGCGCCCCATACTTCGTGAAGGATCTGGCGGTGGGTGAGCACCTTCCCCGCGTGTCGCACGAACAGCCGCAGCAAATGGTATTCCGTCGCGGTCAATGGCACTTCCTTTCCCGCGGCCGTCACCCGCCGCAATACCAGGTCCACGACCAAATGTCCGGCATGAAAGACGGGAGGCTCTGGCTGCTTTTCCGCGTGACGCAACGCGACCCGCGTGCGGGCCAGCAGCTCGCCGGTGGTGAAGGGTTTGGTGACGTAATCATCGGCGCCAGCATCGAGCAGCGCGACTTTCTCCGCTTCGGCATCCTGTGCCGTGAGCACGATCACCGGCACCCGGCTCCATTCGCGTAGGCGGCGCAGGACTTCGCCGCCGGTCAAATCGGGTAATCCCAAGTCGAGCAGAACGATTTCCGGCCGATGCTGCGCGGCAAGGATGAGCCCTTCCTGTCCGTTGCCGGCCGTCAGCACTGCATAACCGGCCTCTTTCAGCACAAGCGTGAGCAAGCGCTGCATTTGCGGCTCGTCATCGATGACGAGCACCCGGGGTGCCGGTTCTGGCTGCGGATCCTTCATTCGGCTTCACCAGGCGGCCGCGGGGGTTCGCCCAAAGGCAGGCGGAGGGTAAACACACTTCCGCCACCAGGACGATTCGCGGCTTCGGCCCGGCCACCGCACGCTTCGACGAACCCCTTGACGATGGATAGGCCCAGGCCGATCCCGCCGAGGCATGCTTGGCCGGCCTGAAAGAAGCGGTCAAAGACCCGACTCACTTCAGTATCGGCAAGACCAGGCCCGCGGTCCGCCACTTGCAGGAGCAGATCCGGCCCGGCGACGCTGGCAGAAAGTTCCACGGGTGTGCCTGGCGGCGTGTGTGCGGCAGCATTTGCCAGCAGGTTGACCACGGCCTGTTCCAGCAGCACGAAATCCGCCCGCACCAGCGGCAAATCCGACGGAACGTGGAGCTGGAGCGGATGACCTTGGAATTGGGGTGCTGTGGCCTTCGCAGCGACATGGCAGAGATCCGCGACGTCACACCAGTCGAGCCGGGGACGGACGTGACCCGCTTCGAGGCGGGCCACATCCAGGAGGTTGCGCACGAGACGATTCAGGCGCGCGGCGGCTTCCTGGATTTCATCGGTGAGGCGGATCGCGGTTTCCGGCATGCCCCCGATGGATTGCAGGCTGCTGGCGGCGCCGGTGATGGCGGCCAGGGGCGTGCGCAGTTCGTGGGAGACAGAGTTCAATAGCGTCTTCCCCAGCCGTTCCGACTCGGCGAGCAGCCTTGCGCCCTGCTCAGCATCCCGCAAGCGCTGGCGGTCGAGGACGAGCGCGATCTGTCGCGTAAAGCTTTCGAGCAAATTTCGCTGTGATAGAGGGATCTCTCCAGGCGTTCGCGAACGCAGCCCCACCACGCCCAGGCATTCAGCCGGCGTGGCCAGCGGCAGATAAAGCGCTTGTGCCGAGGGGAGCGTGTCGGTGGTTTTGCCGGCGGGCTTCGCGTTGCGGAACGCCCAGTCCGCAACCCCGGCCTCCTTGTCGGTCAGCGCCAGCGTGCCGAAGGGATAGGCCACCAGCACGGCATCGGCGTCTTGCGAAGGATCGGGAAGCAACACCGCGACGTCGGCGGTGAAGACGCTGCGGAGGTGCCGCACGACCACGCCCAGCAGCTCCGAGAGGTCGCGAACGTCCGCCAGTTCACGGGTTAGCAGATAGAGCGCGGTCGCTTGGCGCTCCCGCTCCCGCTCTGCCGTCTCTTGCGCACGCAGGCGGGCGGTGAGCTGACCCATCGCGAGTGCCACCACGAAAAACATGCCGAACATGAGCATGTCCTGGACGCTGGTGAGGTGAAGCGTGTAGGTCGGTGGCAAGAACAGGAAGTTCCACAGCAGCGCGGCGGAGGCGGCCGCGAGCAGCACCGGTCCGCGCCCGGCAAACAACGCCAGTCCGACCACGGTCAGCAGGTAGATCAGCGAAAGCGCATAGTAGCCAGTCCAGTTTCCCAGCAGCAGGTTGAGCAGCGTGGCCGCGGCAATCATGCCACCGGCGACGACGTATTGCCCACTGGAAGATGTGAACAAGGGGAGAGGCCAGGGCGTGGCCTTCTCTGCCGCCTCGGCCCGCACGCAAAGCACGTCAATGTTCCCGCTTTCGCGGATCAGCCGGCTCAACACCGAACCGCCCCGGAACAAATCGAGGACACGGCCACCGAGGGGTTTGCCCGCAACGATCTGGGTGACGTTGTGCTGGCGCGCCACCCGTAGGAGGGCTTTCACGACGTCTTGATCGCTCGTGGTGATGACCTCGGCGCCGAGTTCGCGGGCAAGCGTCAGGTTGTTCTGGAGGCGGCGCTGATCGTCATCGGAGAGAGCGCGCCCGGTATCGACATAGACCGCCAGCCACGGCGCGCGCAGGCTGTCCGACAGGCGGCGGGTCCAGCGGGCCATCGGTCCGGAGAGCGGGCTGGGACTGATCGCAACCAGCAGACGTTGGCCCGTCTTCCAGACCGTGGAGATCGCGTGCGCGGCGCGGAACATCCGTGTGTCATGTCCGGCCTGTTCGGCAGCAAGACGCAGGGCGAGTTCGCGCAGGGCCGTGAGGTTGCCCTCACGAAAGAAACTCCTGGCCGCCTCGGCGGCGCGTTCGGGCACATAGACTTTGCCGCTCCGAAGCCGCTCCAGCAGTTCCGCTGGCGGCAGATCCACGAGCTCGATCACCGCGTCGTCGAGCACAGAGTCCGGTACGGTCTCCTGAACGGCCGCGCCGGTGATTTCGCGGACCGTTTCCGCGCGACTTTCAACGTGCTGGACGTTGAGGGTGGTGAAGACATCAATGCCGGCGTCCAGGAGTTCCTCTACGTCTTGATAGCGCTTGGGATGGCGTGAGCCCGGTGCGTTGGTGTGGGCAAGTTCATCCACGAGCGCAAGCTGCGGACGCCGCGCCAGCAGTGCGTCGAGATCCAGTTCGCTAAATGCGATGCCTCGATGCTCCGATGTCCGGCGCGGGATGGGCGAAAGGCCGGCGGTCAATGCATCGGTTTCAAGGCGTCCATGCGGCTCGACATAGCCAATGACCACATCTCGTCCGGCCCGCTGCTCGCGGCGGGCGGCTTCCAGCATCGCGTAGGTTTTTCCCACGCCGGGCGACATGCCCAGAAACACCTTCAGGCGTCCGCGCCGCTGCTGCCGCTCCTCCCGCTGAAGGGCGGCGAGTAGAGCCTCGGGATGCGGGCGAATGTCTTCGGCCACGGAATGAGAATAGATTCTTAGAATGCGTTTCCCAGCCCTCAGGGGTTCCACCCAGTTCCGAGAAAACGCGGAGGCTCCACGCCAAAGGCAATGCGCACCACGACGGTAGCGAGTGGGTTCCAGTCTGGGTCGGAACCCCACCGCCGCAGGTGCGTATCCCAGTTGCTGGAATCGGAGTACCGCGCATTGCCATCGCGTTGCGACCCTCTGCGTTTCGACCGGCGGCCAGTCGAAGCGGTGGACCGCTGGATCTTTGGTTTGTCGTCGTTCCCAAGGGCGCTACGCAACCATCGCCACAGACCCCATAGCAACCAACCATAGACGGGCAGACTGGCCAGGAAGCCCAGCCATGCAAGGACACCAGCCAGCAGTTCAATGGCCTGGAGGAAGTTCATTGCCGGTCGAGGGCCAGATTGAGTTCCAGGACATTCACGCCTGGCTCGCCAAGAAAGCCAAAACTCGCCGTGTCGGTGTGCTGCTGCGCCAACTCGCGGACCTTTTCCAAGCCCAACCCGCGGGCCTTCGCTACGCGTGCCGCCTGGAGTTGGGCATTGCGTGGGCTGATGTGCGGGTCCAGGCCGCTCCCAGAGGCGGTCACGGCGTCCGCGGGAACCGGGTCCGAATCCTTCAACCCGTTTTCGGCGCGATACGCGGCAATGCGATCCTGGATGGTGTCATGGAGTTTTTGCGACGTGGGGCCGAGGTTGCTGCCGCTGGATCCCGCCGCATCGTAGCCGTTCGCCCCGGCGGCGCTGGGACGCGGGTGGAAGTATTTCTCCCCGGCGAAATTCTGCCCCAGCAGACGCGAGCCGCGCACGGTCCCGTCCTGGTCCACGATCAGGCTGCCATTGGCTTGGTCCGGGAAGGCGACTTGGGCGATGCCCCAGACGATGACGGGATACACACCGCAGGTGACGACCGCCAAAATCAAGGTGGCCATGACCGCACTCCGAAGATGAGAGAGGAATTCCTTCATAGGTTTAGATCAGGTGAAGAGTGGTGATGAGGACATCAATCAGCTTGATCCCGGCGAAGGGCAGCAGGAGGCCGCCGAGACCGTAGATCAGGAGGTTGCGCTGGAGAATGGCCAGGGCGCCGAGCGGTTTGTAAGTCACGCCGCGCAGCGCCAGTGGAATCAGCGCTTTGATGATGAACGCATTGAAAATGATCGCGCTCAGGATCGCGCTGTTTGGACTTTTCAGGCCCATGATGTTCAGCGGCGCAATGGCGGGAAACGTGGCCATCAGCATCGCCGGCAGGATGGCAAAGTATTTCGCCACATCATTGGAGATGCTGAAGGTGGTCAACGAACCGCGTGTCATCAGGAGCTGCTTCCCGATTTCGACGATCTCGATGAGCTTCGTCGGGTTGCTGTCGAGGTCCACCATGTTGCCAGCTTCGCGCGCGGCCTGGGTGCCGGTGTTCATCGCCACTCCGACGTCGGCCTGGGCGAGCGCGGGGGCGTCATTGGTGCCGTCGCCGGTCATGGCGACGAGGTGGCCGGCGGCCTGTTCCTCGCGGATGCGCCGAAGCTTCATCTCGGGCGTGGCCTGGGCCATGAAATCGTCCACGCCCGCCTCGGCTGCGATGGCGGCCGCGGTGAGTTGATTGTCCCCGGTAATCATCACGGTGCGGATGCCCATCTTCCGAAGCTGGGCAAAGCGTTCCTTGATGCCGCCTTTCACCACGTCCTTGAGATGGATGACGCCCAGCACCTCCTGCCCGTCGGCGACCACGAGGGGAGTGCCACCCTGTCGCGAGATATCCTCGACGGTTTGGGACACCGCCTCCGGAAAAGTGCCGCCGCAGGCGAGAACATGGCGCTTTACGGAATCCGCTGCGCCCTTGCGGATCCTGCGGGTCACCTGGTCGTTGGACACGAAATCCACGCCGCTCATGCGCGTCTGGGCCGTAAACGGGACAAAGGCTGCGTGCGGTTCGGCGACTTCACGGCCGCGCAAATCAAACCGCTGCTTGGCCAGGATTACGATGCTGCGGCCTTCGGGAGTTTCATCGGCCAACGAGGCGAGTTGCGCGGCATCGGCGAGGCGCTCGGCGATGATGCCGGGCGCGGGCACGAAGTCGCAGGCCATGCGGTTGCCGAGCGTGATGGTGCCGGTCTTGTCGAGCAGCAGCACGTCCACGTCTCCGGCGGCCTCGACCGCGCGTCCGCTGGTGGCGATGACGTTGCGCCGGATGAGACGGTCAATGCCGCTGATGCCAATGGCGCTGAGCAGGCCACCGATGGTCGTCGGGATCAGACACACGAGCAGGGCGATCAGCACGGGCAGCGAAAAATCGGCGGCCGAGTAGATGCCGAACGGCTTGAGCGTCACGCAGACAAGTAGGAAGACCAGCGTGAGCGCAGAGAGCAGAATGGTAAGCGCGATTTCATTGGGCGTCTTCTGGCGTCGGGCGCCTTCGACCATCGAAATCATCCGGTCGAGGAATCCGTGGCCCTTCTCCATGGTCACGCGCACGACGATGCGGTCGCTGATCACGCGGGTGCCGCCAGTGACGGCGCTGCGGTCGCCGCCGCTCTCGCGGACGACCGGGGCGGATTCGCCGGTGACGGCGGCCTCGTCCACGCTCGCGATACCCTCGATGACTTCGCCATCGGCGGGGATGACATCCCCGGCTTCGCAGACCACGAAATCGCCCTTCTGCAGCATCGGCGCGGGGATGTTTTTCTCGCGACCGTTCTGGAGCCGCCGCGCGAGGGTATCCCTGCGGGCCTTGCGCAGGCTGTCGGCCTGGGCCTTGCCGCGTCCTTCCGCGACCGCCTCGGCGAAGTTGGCAAAGAGCACGGTCAGCCAGAGCCAGACGGCCAGTTGGGCGATGAAGCCCCGGTCGGTCGGCGAGGTGAAGATGGCCACGGTGGTCAGCGCCGCGCCGACCATCGTCACGAACAGGACCGGGTTTTTGACCATCAGACGCGGATCGAGCTTCTTGAAGGCGTCGCCCATCGCCGGCACGACGATCCTGGCGTCGAAGAGAGAGGGTGCTCTGTGAGTCATGGGATCTCCAAACCTGGGGTTAGAACAATTGGCCTTGCGCGGTGAGGAAATGCTCGATGATCGGGCCGAGCGCGAGGACGGGTAGGAAGTTCAACGCGCCGATGAGTAGCACGGTGCCGATAAGCAGAATGATGAAGGTGCCGCCCGAAACCGGGAACGTGCCGGCGTTGGAAGGCGCAAGCTTCTTTTGCGCCAGCGACCCAGCCAGAGCGATGATCGGAATGATCATAAGAAAGCGGCCGGTCAACATCGCGAGGCCCAGCGTGGTGTTGTACCAGGGCGTATTGGCGGTGAGGCCAGCGAACGCGCTGCCGTTGTTCGCCGAGGCCGAGCTGAAGGCATAGAGGATTTCGCCCAGTCCATGCGGGCCGGCGTTGCTCAACCCGGCGAGACCCCAGGGGCTGACGGCTGCCCAGGCGGTGAAGCCGAGGATGGAAAGCGTCAGCACCAGGAGCGCGAGCATGGCCATTTTCACGTCGTAAGCCTGGATCTTCTTGCCAAGATACTCGGGGGTGCGCCCAACCATCAGCCCGGCGATGAACACGGCCAGGATCACGAAGACGAGGATGCCGTAGAGGCCCGCTCCGACGCCGCCGATCACGACTTCGCCCAGTTCCATGTTGAAGAGCGGGACGAGTCCGCCGATGGCGGTGAAGGAGTCGTGCATCGCGTTCACCGCGCCGCAGGACGCGGCCGTGGTGAGGGTGGCGAAGAGGGCTGAGTTGAAGATGCCGAAACGGACCTCCTTGCCCTCCATATTGCCGTCGAGCGCGGCGACGCCCAGCGCCTGGTGGATGGGGTTGCCGCGCGCCTCGGCCCACCAGCAGACCAGCACTCCGGCGAAAAAGAGCGTCATCATCGCGCCCCAGACGGACCAGCCGTGAGCTTGGTTCTTCGTCATGCGCCCCAGGTAATAGGTGAGGCCGCTGCCAAGCGCGAAGATGGAGAGCATCTGGAGAAAGTTCGAGAGCGGTGTCGGGTTCTCGAAGGGATGGGCCGCATTGGCGTTCGCGTAGCCGCCGCCATTCGTGCCGAGCGTCTTGATGGCGACCTGCGAGGCCATCGGCCCCTGCACGATGACCTGTTCCTCCACGATCTGTTCCTCGATCACCGGCGTGCCATTGGCGCCGAGGAAGGGTTTGCCCTGGTCGTCCTGCTTCTCGACGAAGAGCCGGATCGGTTCGACGAGCTTGGCCTTCGTGTACGGCTTGAAGTTCTGAATCATGCCTTGCGACACGAGGAAGACCGCGAAGACGATGCAGACGGGCAGCAGGAGGTAATAAGTGACGCGGACTAGATCCGCCCAGAAATTGCCGAGCGTCCGGGCCGAATGCCGGGCAATGGCGCGCACCAGCGCCGCCGCGATCCCGATGCCGGTGGCCGCGGAGGCGAAGTTGTGCAGCGTCAACGCGACCATTTGTGAAAAGTAGGACATCGTTCCCTCGCCTCCGTAGCTCTGCCAGTTGGTGTTGCTCGTGAAGCTGACGGCCGTGTTGAAGGCGAGAGGTTCGCTCAATGGGCCGAGCCCCTGGGGGTTCAGCGGCAGGAGGTGTTGCAGCCGCAGGAGGGCGTAGGTGAAGACGCAGCTTGCCAGGCTGAAGAGCAGCATCGCGAACGTGTATTGCCTCCAATCGTGCTCCTTCGACGCGTCCACGCCGAGGAGGCGGTACGTGAGTCGCTCCAGCGGCTTGAGTACGGGATCGAGCCAGGTACGGCCATTGGCGTCGAGCACCTGGCACAGATAGAGCCCGAGCGGCTTGGTGATGAGCGCGAGCGCGCCGAGATAGAGGGTGAGTTGAAGCCAGCCGGAAGCATTCATGGCGGGTTCTCAGAATTTTTCCGGGCGCAGCATCGCCACGAGGAGGTAAACAAACAGGGCGAGGGCGATGAGCCCAACGATGAGGTTTTCCATGGGATCAAAGCCTTTCGCAGAAGCGAACGTAGAGGGCTGCCAAGCCGAAGAAGCCGATCAGCAGACTGATGAACAGAAGGTCGTTCACGAGGGCCAACTTCGGGCGGCCCTGAATGCGCGGGTAATCAAAACCCCATTCCTGGACATCAACAGAATATCAACGGGCGCAATGCTCGGTATGCCAGAATTGGGCGGAATAGGCGTGGAAGCTCGAACTTGTGTCGGAGGAGTCTGGAGTGCGAAAGGGCGACGGGGATCCCGACGCCTGTCGGGATGCTCCGGAAGTGGCTCGCACGCCATGCTTTGAGATCTGTCGAGCCGCCCTCGAGGCCGCCAGCCAGCGCAATTCGGATGTTGGCTTCTGGCGCCAGCAAGCTCGGCTCGTTTACGCTGACCGGGATGGAACAATTGGCGACGGTTTTCTTTGCGCTGGCGGTGCTTCACACCTTCGCCGTCAAGCAGTTCGCGCGATGGGCACACCGCTATCCCAAGGGCTCGATCCAAGAGAATCTGCTGCATTTCCTCGCGGAAACCGAAGTGGTGTTCGGGCTCTGGGCAGCGGCGCTCTTCCTCGGCATCGCAGCCTGGCAGGGGTCGTTTCAGGAGGCCGTCGCATACGTGGAGGGGCTAGACTTCACCGAGCCGAAGTTCGTGCTGGTGATTATGGTGGTAGCCGCCACGCGCCCAGTGGTGCGTTGCGCGGAAGCTCTGATCCGGGCGGTCGCGCGGCTCCTGCCCCTGAACCGCAGCCTGGCTTTCTTCGGAACGGCACTGTCCCTGGGGCCGCTGCTCGGCTCTTTCGTCACAGAACCCGCGGCTATGACGCTGCTGGCGCTGGTGCTCAAGCGGCGGTTCTTTGACCGCAGCATCAGCCGTCCGCTGGCTTATGCGACGCTGGGTCTGCTGTTCGTGAACGTGTCGGTGGGCGGCACCCTCACCCATTTCGCGGCCCCTCCGGTACTGATGGTGGCCGCGAAGTGGAACTGGGATTCGCTGTTCATGCTCACCCACTTCGGCTGGCGTGCCGCGGCAAGCTGCGTGGTCTCCACGCTCCTGGTGGCTGTGTGGTTCCGGAAAGAGTTATCCGCGCTGCCCTTTGATGAGGAAACCGACGCGCCCGTGCCCGCGTGGCTGACCGCGGTGCATCTGGCGTTCCTGGCGCTGGTGGTGGCCTTTGGGCATCATCCCGACGTGTTCTTCGGCATCTTCGTGCTATTCCTGGGCGTGGTCACTGCAACGCGGGAGTTTCAGGAGGATCTCAAGCTGCGCGAAGGGTTGCTTGTGGGGTTCTTCCTGGCTGGTCTGGTCACGCTGGGCTCCCTGCAGGCCTACTGGCTGAAGCCCCTCATCCAAAGCCTCAGCGGCAACGCCCTGTTCTTCGGAGCCACCGCCCTGACCGCCATCACCGACAACGCGGCTCTGACCTACCTAGGCTCGCTGGTAGAGGGGCTCACACCGGACCTCCAGTACGCCCTGGTGGCTGGCGCCGTGACCGGCGGTGGGCTGACCGTGATTGCGAATGCGCCCAATCCTGCTGGTGTCGGGATCTTGCAAAGCTCCGTCGCGTTCGGACGCGACGGGATCAGCCCACTGGGCCTGCTATCCGGCGCATTGTTTCCCACAGGGGTTGCTGTCGGGTTCTTCTGGCTGATGCCTTGAGGGCGATCAAAGGGCGGTTTTTAAGTTAACTACGGAGCCTCAGTTTCGCCCCTGGATGGACGTTTCGATGGCCAATTGCCGCTCGTTGTCAGCCCCCCAGTGCATCTCGCTGTGCGGACACCAAAACGGACACCACTGAGCTAATTTGAGCAGTTTGAGAGCCGTGCAAATTGGCTTGAATTCCCCACAAAATCGCCAGAATTGGACTCAGAAATTGCGGTGACGCTGCCCGATTCCGGCCCCAGCCACCACTCTTAACTTGCTGCAAATACGCAGCTTCTGAGAGAGGTGGCCCCAACTGTCAGTGGAAAGTGTCAGTAGCGCACCGCGGTTTTCCGCCACTCCCGGCTAGCCCGCGCCTGCTTCCCGGCGCCTCCGCCACCGCTGACTCCGGAATTCGGTCGGCTTCGGTTCATCCTCGACGGAACCGAAATCGACGTCATGAGACTCCGATACGCGCTCTTCAAACGAGGCCGCGTCTTCTTACTGCGAGGACTCGCACACCCGCAAACAGACCAGCCTCCGCACCCGCGACCCGGCCGAAGCTCAACCGCTGGTCCAAGCCCGCAACGAGGCGGTCCGCCAATCCCACATCAACCTACGAATCGCCCCGGCCTACCTGGCCGCCGCTGATCCGGCCTCCGCCAACCGGACCTGGCAGACGTTCATGAACGAGTATGTCCAGGCGCGCGATGGCGGAACGCGTGTCCGCTGCGAGCGGGCGACGCGCGAAAAGTCCTTCGACCCGATCCGCGAAACCAAGCTCATCGAAACGAGTGCCGAGGCGCTGTTCCGCGTCCTCCAGAACGGGACGGTCTCCACCAACATCTACCCGCGGCGGTTCCACAACTTCGCCCTGGACCTGAACTGGCTGCCCTACCCGGTGATTCCCAAAAGCCGGTGGCCGCCACCCGCCGCACTTTCAGAGCGCCCTTCACAAGAGGGACCGCTTTGCGGGAGTTTGGCCAGGAGGGCCACCGCCTGTTCGCCAAGGTGAACCTGCCCGGTGGTTCCCGTCTTGCCTCGCCCGTAAGTGAACACCCGGTCGATCCAGTCATCCGGACATCAAGCCTTTCAACATCATGGTGACCACGACGGAGCAAGGCGTGGTCAAGCCAAGAAAAGACGGCCGGGAATCGCTTCCCGGCCGGCAGGCTCAGTGAATGGAAGGAAGGTCAAGGAATCACGGCCCGATAGTATTGATTGTCGTCGGGCGCCGGAATCACGATGAAAGGCGAAACCGCGGTGGGGACAGGAGCAAACGCGTCGCTGATGTTGCCTGCCGATTGCAGATCAGCCCATGTGGGAGCCCAGCTCACCGACAAGGCAGTGACCGGGGCGGTATCGAAGTTGAATCGGACTTTGAGGGCAGCGGGGTCCACGACGGCTCCACTGCTGACCAGCGTGCTGATTTCCGTGCTGTCGAGGATCCGGTTGTAGATCCGAAAATCATCCAAATAGCCGTTCAAAGGTCTCCAATAGGCATCATGGGAACGCCCCAGCTCAATGGTTCGAGCCTCCCAATTCCAGGCCGCGGTTCCGGAAGACTGAGTGTCGAGCAAGCCATCCACATAGATCTCGACCAGCCCGCCTTCCTGTTGATCGTAGGTGATCGTGATGTTGTGCCAGACGTCGTTATCCACCACGCTGACCGAAGAAAACGAATTCGCGTTGCCAGGTACGGTTTGGAAGAAGATCGTACCGTCATCTTTCAGCACGATCACGGCGCCCGCAGCTCCGCGCCAGTCAAAGAGCATCGCTCCTTCGTTGCCAGGGCCGGTCCCAGGATCGTTGGTGGCCGGGGAACGCACCCAGAAACTGATGGTCCCGATCGTGGACTGAAAGTCGGCGTTATTCGCCAAGGTGATTTGAGTGGTGTTCGTCCCAAGGAATTTCATGACTCCGGAACGGCCCGCATCGGCAGCCTGCCAAAGGGCTCCGTTATTCAGTCCATCATGAGGCGTTCCTACGGGCTTTGTGTCAGCGACCACTTGAGAGATGGGGGCCAGAGCGACCTGCAAGGGCATGCCGGCGAGCGTATGCTGCTTGACTTGGGACTCCGTTAGCGCGCCGTTGTAGAACGCCACTTCATCCACTGCTCCATTCCAAGGCGCCGCGTCATCGCTCCGCTTGGCGATGGTGAATGGCGCGACTGGATTTCTTTCGAAGACTTCGATGGCGGCGGACGCTTCCGCAGCTCCGTTGACGTAAAGAACGCCGTTGGTGCCATCAAAGGTGAAGACGAGGTGAACCGGAACTCCTACCTGAGGCACCGTGGTGCCGATCAACCGGTTGACGTTGGCGTCGGGGAGTCCAACATCAATGAAGTAAGACGGGACGCCGAAGAAGTTCCCATAGAGAGCGTAGCCGCCGCGCGACGAAACGCGGTATTGTGAGCCCACGATACATCCCGACGCGCCGCTGTTGGGTCGGGTCCAGACTTCAAGACTGAATGGACCACTCGGATTCAGATTGGCCGCGTTCGGCCGGTCTGCGCTGCCGGTGCCGGCAAAGTCCACCGAGAAATCCGTATCCGAGGTGGGGACCGGAGGGGCACCCAGACTCACGGTTCCCGTGTAGGTCGCGTCGTTGAATCCCGCGGAATCCACTGCGGTCGTGCCATTGGTTTCACCCAGCCGCCAATAGGAAACCGGCGAATTCGCCATCACTGCGGCGGGATAGTCCGAGGGCGGCGCCGCAATCGTCAGCACAATGGGGGCGCTTTCGTTCGTTGCCGCGAGGTTCGCGATCAAAACCGAGTAGGTGGCGCCAAAGTCGGGAGTTACGTTGGTGAGGGTCAACGTCGAACCCGTGGCGCCTGGAATCGCCACGTTATTGGATCTCCATTGATAGGAAAGCGGCGGAGTTCCTGCGGCGGTAACCTCCATCGTCGGAGAACCGCCAGCGAAGATGCTCCGGGAGGTGGATTGGCTCACGATCGAGGGGCCCACGATGTTCACCCCGTAAACGAAGCGCGCGTAGTGCGTCTGGATGGTGGACGCGGACAAGGCCGATCCATAGATGGCCAATTCGTCCACCGTGCCGGCGAGGCGGAAGTCGGTCACGGATGTTCCCACAGAGCCGATCCAAGCCGGCACACCCGGTGAGATTCCGAAACCAGTCTGCGTCTTCGATCCCAGGGATTGTCCGTCCAAATAGGGAGTCACCGTGGTAAGGTCGCTGATGACCAGCGCGATGTGAGCCCATTTCCCCACCAAATTGCCGGGCAACGTCCAAGTCAACTGCCCGATGGCGTCGTTGGCGTAAATCAAGGTGCCTCCGTCTCGACTGATGCGGAGCGCGTAGTAGAGATCTTCGCCGCCGTCGCTGGCCAAAGCGAAGATGGTCTGGTCGGTCAAGGTGCTGGACGTCAGATAAACCAGGGCCTCTATCGTACCGTTGCCGCCGGCAAACTCATACGCCGGATTCGACGGGATCTGGACACCGCCGTCCGCATTGAAGGCGACCGCTCGCTGGCCGAATGCGCGGTTCGTCCGGCTTTCGTAGGTGGCATTCAGTTCCAGGGAGCCGTTGTGGGTGGCATCCTTGCTGTTGGTCAGAGTTGTTCCGGTATCGCCGTCCACCTGGAAATAAGCCAACAGGCCGGCTTCGGAGTTGATGGCGGTGCGGTAGGAGGCCACATCTGCGGCGCTGGGGATCGCGATGGTCAAAGCCGCAGGCGCGCTGGTGACCGATAGAGCGCCGTCGCTGACCACGCAGTTGAAGATGCTGCCGCTATCCGCTTGACTGACCAGCGGGAGGAACAAGATCGGTGAGGTCGCGCCGGCCACATTCGTGTCGTCGTGGCGCCATTGATAGGCGAGATTGCTGTTCAGCGAAGCAGTGACGCTAAACGGCACGGCGCCTCCGTCCCAAACGGTCGCATCCTGAGGCTGATTCACGATCAGTGGTCCGGCGGGACGAAGGAGCAGGTCGTTGGGGGAGAACTGGCCCGGCGCGAAAGTGAAAACACGGGCTTCGTCCAGGAACCCGTCGAACGCTTGGTTGTCGTCCGGTGTTCCGCAGTACATGTCGCCGGCCGACGGGGTATTGGTGTTCAGGGGCGGTCCGCTGGGCACGCCATTGACATAGAAGGTGTTTGTTCCGTTTTCGTTGACGATGGCGAAATGAGTCCAAGTGCTGGTGTCTGCCAGGACCGAATCACCGATCTTGATCATGTTGTGGTAGTTCCCGTTGATGACCCCGCCTTCGATGGACGAGGTGCCGTCCTCATTCTCCACCACCCGGATGGCCACGCCGCCGGTCTGGCCAGAAGAGAGCAACCATCCACCGCTTCCGCCCGCGATGCCGATACGGCCGGAGTCGAGATAGTCTTGCGGGCTAGCCCAGATTTCGATGCCGAAGTTGGTCGCCGGCGGATTGTAGCCAGTCCCCCACATGGCGCTTTGGCGCTTGGCGCCCACACCCACCCCAAGGCGAATGGACTGCGCGCTAGTGAAGCCGGTGCCATCCAATGGGCCGCCAACGCCGTTCTGAATCAGCAGGGCGCCGAAGTTACCGCCGGAGCTCGGCGCCGTGGAGAACGCGGAAAGGAAATTGCGACTGTTTCCGCTGGAGTCGGTGAGCAAGGTCGTGCCCTCCCCGAGATGCCACCACCCTTCAACGGAAACGGCGGCAGAGGCTTGGTGAGATGCACCCCAAGCCAAACCACATAGTAGGGCGCTTACGCCGAGGGTGCGATGGCTTGTCCAGTGATTTTTATGCTGGATCGGATTTTTCAGTTCAATTTTCATAAAGAATTAGCGTGGATCATTTTCAGATCTGAACTAAGTACGGTGGCTTCACGCAGGGCGTTTTGCCGCCGCCCACGGTCACAGCCCATTAGGTTCGGTCAAAAGTATTTTGGCTCGACAGCAGATTGTGGCTCCAGGTGATTTCGAATGGGTCAGCCGGTAATGGGAGGATGTCGTTGGCGGGCGGTTTCGCCCGAGGATGCCCTGGTCGCGGAGTAAAAGACCGTCTAGAACGACCCGGCGTAGCTCCTCGGCGGTGCTCAACGACGCGGTCAAATGGCCAAAGCCTCGGGCGCTCGCCTTTTGGAGGGCCCTGGCCCCAAAGCCGAACGGCACCGGAGAACGGTTGGACCGCACAACAAGGCGGTGAAGGGTGGCCCCAGCCTGCTCTCCGACGCCGACTTGGCCAAGGTTCGGACTATGGTCGCGGAATGGGCTGAGGAGAACGCACAAGCTGGAAGCGGCAACGAATCCGGCCAGCAGCCGTACTCGCGGAAGAGGTTCACGGGGTGTCCGGACTGTCAGTAGAACTGTCAGTCGGAGCCCTTCTGGGCGGTTCAGGAGCAGGTGCAAGCCGGCTGCACTCCAGGCTTGCAAGTGGCTGGGAATCAATCACTCTCGCTGGGTCGAGTTTGCTTCTGGTCGCCCGATTCCGGCCCCAGCCACCAAATTCGGTACGGATACGGGTAGTTGACAACCGGATTCCGAGAGATTCTGGGAGTGTCGCAGTTCTCTGGTGCAATTTCTGAGGAGCGACGCCTTACGTCCTTCAGCCGCTTTGGCACCGCCTTCATGCGGGCTGGCCCGGGGCGACTACCCGCGTGGAAGTGAAGGGAAAGGGCGCTCAGCTCTGGGCGGCGGGGCACCCGGGCGAGGCTGGGATCCTCAAGTTCCGCTCCGGGCGAAATCGGGCGGTGGACGCTGCGCTCCATCCTGGCGACGATCCCCACCGTCGGCTTTTGGAAGGATCCATCCCAACCCGAAACCCGTCTCCTGCCCAAGAGCCCCCGGCAAAGCCGTGCGGAACGCGCTCAGGGAATGGGAGGCGGGTATGCGGCCACCTGAAGAACGGCCGTTATGAGATCGACAACAATCTGACCGAGAACGCCCTGCGTCCCGCCTGCCTGGGCAAAAGAACTGGTTGTTCCGGGAACGCCCCGACTCCGGCTGGGCGCAGTGCCCTCCTCTACTTCCTCATCGTCAGGTGTCGCCGTCGCGCCATCGCCCCCTCGGAATACCTCCGCGATTTGTCCATCGGTCTCCCTACCCTCACCAAAGAGGATATCGATTCGGCCCTCCCCGCCAACCCGAAACCGCTGCCCAAGTAGCTCACGCCTCCCAGCGTCGCATCCCTCCCCTCATCTGCCAGATGAGATCTAAAGGACGCTTACGCAGGAGTCAATGTGCTTCATATGCAGGGCATTAGGATTTGACCGACTTCCTCATGCGGACTTCTCTGTCCCCCTTTGGCGTCCCGGGTGTGCGTACTGACTTTGGAACGCTGCAGATGATCAGGCTCAATCATCCAGAGAGAACCAACGCCAACTTGTCGAGCCGGCGACCCTTCATACCTTCACCATCAGTTGCCATCCCCAGCGATTTGCCAAAAGGTAGTTCCAAGCACTCGCAAGGACGATAGCTAAACCATTAGCATCCCTAGTTGGAAGATTCAACTCCTTGTGAAGAAGATGTAATACTATAATGCCAACAGCAATCCCAAGGCCACAGACAATGTTGAAACGCGCGAAACGAACAGGTAGCGAAGGCAATCCTTGACTACCTTTCACAGCATGGCTCCAGTAGCTGAAATCCTGGGCTTTCTTCTCCGCTCCATGTTCCCGGGCCAGCGAGCCGGCCGAGTGGGTGGGAATCTCATTGCAACGCTGGCCAAGGGTCGTGAACTTGCTGCGGGATGAGTTGAGATGTTTTTTTATTTACGGACAGGCTGTGTGGCCTGCCCGCAAAACGTCAACTCAGCCCTATTTGGCTGTGTCAATTTTTTGGCACCGGACGGAGCGGACCAGAGTGGCCGCCGTCGTCGCCGAAGACGGCCAACCGCATCGAGTGCCAGGTGCAATGGAGCTATTGAGATTTGAATTCGTAGGTGCTGAGTCCGGATTGGGAATCTTCCGTCATCATTCGCACGCGCAGATAGCGCGTAGCGGAGACTTCCAACGGCACGAGATCCCGTACCCGGATGTAGCGCCGGCCATCCCGCACTTCGTTGAACAGCTCTACCACACCAGCTTCGCTCCATTGCAGCAGGTTTGGAGAGATCTCCACCCGCGGAGCCGTTCCCGTGTCCAGCGGCTCCGGATGATCGAAGCTCAGCGTCAGGTAGCTCCATCCCTCCACCGTGATTACCCCGCTGCGGACCAAGGCCGGAACGATGTCCGCGCGGATTCCGGCGCTGGCAAACCGTCCAGCACTGGATGCCCGACGGCTGGACAACGCCACCGGCCCGCCCGAACTGCCCCCCATTCCCGCCTCCGCCGGGAATGATTCCAGGCGCACATAGTCGTAGCAGATCCAGTAGGTGAATCCGCT
>Ga0268299_1001087_pt1 | contig 57377 bp, 54 predicted proteins | sample NOBtaG_FD_193484 | JGI IMG/M metagenome (GOLD analysis project Ga0268299, IMG submission 193484) | Activated sludge microbial communities from bioreactor in Nijmegen, Gelderland, Netherland - NOB reactor | ecosystem: Engineered > Bioreactor > Aerobic > Activated sludge | place: Netherlands...
CGTGAACGGCTTCCGGTTCTTTGGCATGGAGGGCAAACCGTGAGCAAGCGCAAGCCGCAAGCGTCCACGCCAGCTCCGGCGTCCACAATTCGCTGCGCCATCTACACCCGCAAGAGCAGCGACGAAGGGCTCCAGCAGGAATTCAACTCGCTCGACGCTCAGCGCGAGGCAGCAGAAGCGTACATCGCCAGCCAGAAGGCCGAGGGGTGGACCTGTCTGCCCGAGCGATACGACGACGGCGGCTTCACCGGGGGGAACACTGATCGACCGGCGCTGCAGCGCCTTCTGGCCGACATCGAAGCCGGCAAGGTCGACACAGTGATCGTCTACAAGATTGACAGATTCAGCCGCTCGCTCGCCGACTTCATGCGGATGATGACAGTGTTTGAGCAACAAGGCGTGGCCTTTGTCAGCGTCACGCAGGCGTTCGACACCAGCAGTTCGATGGGCCGTCTGACGCTTAACATCCTGCTGAGCTTCGCGCAATTTGAACGCGAGATCATCGGCGAGCGCATCCGCGACAAGATCGCAGCATCGCGCGCCCGTGGGAAATGGACGGGTGGCACGCCGATTCTCGGGTACGACGTGGACCGATCAAACGGCGGGCCCAAACTCGTCGTCAACGCCGTCGAGGCGACGCAGGTCTGCGAGATTTTCGAGCTGTACCTTGAACTGGGCTCGCTACTGCCCGTCGTGGCGGAGCTCGACCGCCGCGGCTGGGTAAACAAGGTGTGGACCACGCGCGATGGGCGCAAGCGCGGCGGCCTGCTGTTCGACAAGTGCCGGCTGCACGTTTTGCTGACCAACCCGCTTTACGTCGGCAAAGTGAAGCACAAGAAGGACGTTTACGAGGGAGAGCACGAGGCGCTTGTGACCGACGACGTGTTCGACCGTGTGCAGAAGCAGCTGCAGCGCAATGGGCGGGCGAGCACCACGCCGCACCGCAACCGCCACGGATCGCTCCTCCGCGGCCTGCTGTTCTGCAAGGCGTGCGGACGCGCGATGACGCACACGTTCGCGTGCAAGGGCACCAAGCGGTACCGCTACTACACGTGCACCAACGCCGTGAAGAGCGGCCGGTGCAAGTGCCCGAGCCGCTCGCTGCCCGCAGCCGAGATCGAAGTCGCGGTGATCGACCAGATCCGTTGCATTGGCGAGGATCCAGGCATGCTGGCGGAAACGCTGGGCCAGGCACGCAGTCAAACCGAAGCGGCCATCGAACGCCTGGCTGGCGAACGCCGCACCTTGGAGCGCGGCCTGTCACGATCTCGCACCGAAATTGGGCGCTTGGCCGCAAAAGAGGTAACCGAAGCGTCCACGGCCCGCGTGGCCGACCTCGAGGAGCAGATCCGGCAGTCCGAACAACGCCTCGCCGAGACGGCCGCGCAGATGGCGCAGCGCAAGCAGGATTTGTTGAACGAAGCGGACGTCGCCGCCGCTTTCGCCGACTTCGACAACGTGTGGACGTCGTTGAGCCCACGCGAGCAAGTGCGGTTGATCAACCTGCTGGTCAGCCGCGTCGAGTACGACACCGCCGACAACTCGATCGAGATCGCGTTCCACCCGGCTGGCATCAAGGCGCTGGACGATGGTCACGCGCGAGCCGGCACTAACATTGAGGAGGCAGCATGATCACCGTCAAACGCAACGTGCACGTCGCGCGGAAATCGAAGGGCCGCGTGGCGCTGGTCGAGGCGCAGCCGGCGCACGACGCAGCGCCCACGGGCCGCGTACCGCGGATCTCCCGCCTCATGGCCCTCGCGATCCACTTCGACCGGCTCCTCCGAGAAGGTGGCGTGGCAGACATCTCCGAACTTGCCCGCCTGGCTCACGTGACCCAACCGCGGATGACGCAGATCATGAATCTCAACCGCCTGGCGCCGGACATTCAGGAAGCGCTGCTCGATCTGCCGGCAACCGCGCGCGGGCGCGACGAGATCAACGAGCGGATGCTGCGGCCGATTGCAGCAGGGGATGACTGGGGGAAACAGCGCAGTCAGTGGTCGCGCGTGCGACGATTCCAAGGAACGCATTGCCATCGCGCGAAATCTTCTGTCCTCAAAGCTGAGTGAGGAGGCAGTCGATTTCTGCAATGGTTCGCACTTGCCGGTATGCCCAACTGCCGTACGAGCCCTCAGCATTCACAGCAGAGACCCATCGCTCTGCTGCCTGAGATTTGATCTCCCTCAGTGGATCATATCCCTTCGTCTCAAGGATCAGGTTTATTGGGTCGCCGCCGTTCTGCCGCTTCAGACGAATCAGAAAATCTGGCACATAGTCGTGCGGCTGGCCGTTGTGAAAGTACGGAATAGTGCAGCCGAGCTGCTCGTTCTTTACGAATGATTCTACGCGTCTGTGGCGGTCGATTACATAGGCGGCTGACTGCTCCCACTTCTTCGTGTCTGCCACGACATAGTTGAGGTGGCTGCGTACGACCTCCCGAACTTCCTTGCTTGTCCAGAACGAAACGTCTGCCGTGGTGCCTGCCGCCCGGTGTTTCTCATACTGCGGCATTTCAGGGGCATCGCCTGTCGCGACATCTGGCTTGATCGCGCTCAGCAACCGTTCATAAACCCAGCCGAAATACGGCGCGAGAAACACGTCGAGGATGTTGGCCGGGGCAACCGGCCTCACCTTCTCGCGAAGGTATTGATCCACGACAACTGTGACTTGTGGAAAGAGAGCATGCGGAGGGACCTCGCAGTTGGGCTCGCTGCAATATCCCCGCACCAAATCGCGAGCCATGTCGAAAACGAGTTCCTGTAATCGCCGCCCCGAACGATACGGATTTAGTGTCACGTCTTCCAGCTTACCTGGTCCAGTCAGCGTCGGACGACCCTCATTGGAGGGCAGCAATCCCTTCACTTGAACTTCTGGCGGGATGTTCATTGGATCGAGTGGGACTGTCGCGATAGCGTCCCAATCGACGGTCACGCGATTGCGGAGGGCTTGGTTATAGCCCTCGACGCGCGGGAATCGAATCTCGTACTGAGCTTTCTGTGGAATCGCGTGAACGTGATGACGTTTCTCGGGCGGCTTCGGTTTGCCGCCCTTGTTTTCCTTGAATGGGACCACCTCGAACGGAACGCCGAGGATCTTGGCAACTTCCTCTGTGAGGAAACCATCGTCGCCAATCTCGTACGAGGCACGTCGAAGGCCACGGCCAACGACCTGCTCGCACAATAACTGCGACATGAACGGCCTCAACCCGATGATGTTCGTGACCGTGTTGCAGTCCCAGCCTTCCGTCAGCATGCCCACGCTGACGATGCACCGCACATCCCGGCCCGGCGGCGAAAGCGGCCGTCCCAGCTTGAGGGCGAGCGCTTCGAAGCGCTCCGGGTAGATCGGACGCCCCTGGCGGTCGCGCGGCCAGTCGAGCTTCCCAACCGTGTCGAGCGTGAAGCGAATCCACGCGAATTCATCGCTCTTGGCGTTATCGCTATCGGTCTCGTGGACAACCTTGGTGTCTACGCGGATCGTGTTCTCCTGACCGTCGCGATTCAGGAATCCCTTGATGCCAGCGGATGGGATGCCGGTTGGCGGGTTGTCCTCAGCGAGCCACTCGTACACTACCTTGGCAATCTTCGTGTTCTTGCAGACAAGGATGAAGACCGGTAGCCGCCCGTGCTTCTCCGGATCCTTAGCCCATTCCGTCGCTTCTTCTTCCCACAGGCCGCCCAGCATGGCAATTGGAGTGTGAGCCCACTTCAGAATTGCCTCTGGTTTGGGATTGCCACGGCGTCCTCCACGCTCGGAGGCTGTCAGCCGCGGCAGAATCCATCGCCAGATGTTGAAGTACCCCGGGATCTCGGCGCCGGTCGAATCACGAACGGCCAGCTGCGGGATCTTCACGAGGCCGCTCTCGATTGCGTCCGTCAGGCCGAAGTCGCTGACAACCCAGGGGAAGGTGCGGTTCGTATCCTGGCCGACACGCCCCAGGTAGTAAGGCGTGGCAGAGAGGTCGACGCAGAAGTTTATGTTGCGAAGCCGGTGAATCTTGTCGAGTCCGTCAACCCAGACAGTTGCTTCCTTGATGAACTCCTCAATCTCCTCATCTTCGCCGAAGAGGTCGTCCTCACCCTCCTCGGGTTCTTCCTTGCGAATACGGTATGCGTGATGCGCCTCGTCATTGAAAACCAAAATGTTCTGCTTCCCGCCAACTTCGCGTCCTAGCACGCGTGTGACAAGCGCACCATCGCTTTCGACGTATTCCTGTGAGCGAATCTTCACTTTGGCGAGGTTACCGGCATCGTCCGTCTCTTCGCGCAGTATCTCGATGTCACCCCGCGCGACGCCAGCGGCCAACGCCTCCGGCGTCATGTACCGGCTGCCGCGCGCCGTCGTCGTCTTCGGCCCGACGACGATCGTCTCGATACGATCAACCCGCTTGCCGGCTCGGCTGACACGGGCGCTGGTGCCGCCTACCTGCACCGCCTGCGGCTCGAAGACGTGCCAATTCATCACCAGCACGCGCCCTTTGCAAAGATCCGGCATCATGTGGTCGGGCACGAGGTCCCGCGTGCGGTACAGGCTCGCCTCCCCGGCGGCCGGGTCCAGTTCAGCCAGCCGATTTCTGATAGTGACGTTCGGGCAGACGACCAGCACGGCATCGCTGAATCGCCCGTCACCGCGATCGTTGACCTTGTTCAGAATGCTCCACGCCGCGAGCATTCCCATCACAGTTGTTTTGCCGCTACCGGTGGCCATTTTGCATGCGTACCGGCGAAACGCGGTGAACCCGTTGTTCTTCTGGTTGTCGCTGGGTTCGTCGATCGGGATGTCGATGCCCTGACGGAAGTCCGCCCGCGCCTCGGCGAGAAAGATGATCGTCTCGGCGGCCTCTAGCTGTGCGAAGAACAGCCGATGCCGCCGTCCTTCGCGCCGCCAGTAGTTCATCAGTTCGCATGTTGTTCGCGTGACGCCTCCACCGCCGGTCAGCGCTTCCGTTCGCCATGCTTTGACGCGCTCGCGAATCAGGTTGACGAGCTTCAGTTCGATGAGTGTACCGGATCGTTCGCGCGCGCCCTCCTCGTCCTGTTCTTCGCGGCGGGTGGGTGGCTTGAACCAGTACATCGCCGGTCGGCGTCCGCGCCGCTGCTCAGGTGGTTCACCCTCAATCAGCCACCAATGCCACGCGGGCTCGTCGAACGGGCCGTTAAGTATCGGTGTGGGGACTTCGAAGGCCTTCATAGTGCGGTCCCCGCGTTTGCGGCGCCATTATCGGCCGGTGGTCGTGCGTCAATGGCGGCGGGCGTAGTACGTGCGGGAATGGCAAATGCGGCGCAGATTGCGTTGAGCTTTTGAATCACTTCGGGATGAATCTCAATTGCCTGCATTATCGCCGCGATCTCATGATATCGCGTGTATGGGAAGCCTTGCAGGCCACCCTCACTCAGAATTGGCGGCAAGATCTGCTCGCGCGCTTTTTCCTGTTTTAGGAGGGCTTCCGCCGGGCGATGACCACCCAGCGGATTGCGGACAAAGTCCTCGGTCAGCAGTTCGACCATTTTTGCGCGCACCGCGGCGCGCTGGTTATCAGTGAAAGCCGCTGCCCCGACCTGCGACTCGATGAACCGTTCGATCGCGGCTGGATGCACCAAGTAGCTTTCGATCTCGTATCGGCTCCAGCGAACCAACTGGAGCCCGTCGCCGTTAACAGTTGTCTCGGGTAGGTTCGGATTTCCGTCGCGATCCTGAATCTCAAGCCCCTTCATTCCGGCGTATACCAGGCGCAGTGCATTGAAATGATCCCTGGAAGGGAAACCCTCGGCGCCCCCTCGGGTCTGCTCACTGTACTTGTGCCAAAACAGCTTGGTCGTCAGCAGGTCGGTTGCCTGGTGATCCAGGACCTTTGCCCAGGCTCGGAGGATTTCTATGTCTGTGTACCCCTCAACGTACAGTATGCCAGGTGCGGTTGACGCCAACATCACGTCCGTATTGCTCAGAATCTTGAGCCCCCGTATGAGCTGCTGTCGCTCGCGCGAATCCGCCATGACGCGGGGCTGCCCGTACATGACCATCAACTCGCTCGGGTCGACGGAGTTGATAATCACTTCGGAGTGTGTGGCTAGAATGAGTTGCGAGTGCTGTTCTGCGGCGACGGCGCGCAGTTCACTGTAGATCGCGTCTTGAAGCAAAACATGCAGGTGCGCGTCAGGCTCGTCCAACAGCAGCACCGAACCCGGCCGCGTGACGAGAAACGTCAACAGCATTAGGACCTGCTGGAAACCGCTGCCAGCGCTGGCGATGTCAAAGCGAGTTCCGCCCTCGCCGACCTTGTATTCGGCAAGAATAGAGCGACCCATTTCGTTGGGCGGCAGGATACGGTACCCAAACAGTCTATCGATCGATGTTTCGAGTTTGCGCCACGCAGGTTCCGATCGGCCGGCCCGTACCAGCAGATTGCGTAGAACTTCGCCAGGTCGCCCTTCTGCGAGCCGTGCGTCAATCGTCTCATCGCGTCCGAGCAAGGGCTCATCCGGTACAAGCCCGGTCATGGGGGGAACGTAGATGGCATTAAGCTTCGTCATCGAAGCATGATAGTCGCGTGTCGCCGCTGACGGCCGGACGCGAATCTGCTCTCTGTCGAAACGCATCTCCATCGTGACGGAGTGGCCGTTATCCATCTGGACGCCGATGCTGATTTCTGAGTTCGTTCTCCGTTCGTGCCAAATTAGGTCGAGCGAGCGAACCGGAACGGCTAGGAAATCCGGTCTGGCGATCTCCTTGAAGGGAAAAGTGCCTTGTGGTTTTGCGGTAGTGTTCAGCTCCTGCCACCGTTGCAACGCCAGTTCCCACGCCGCCAGCGCCTGGAGCAAAGTCGTCTTGCCCGTGTTGTTTGGGCCAGCGAGGACCACATGCCCCGGGAGCGAGATCTCAACGTCGCCGAAACGTTTGAAGTTGCGTAGTGTGACCTTGCGAATCACTTCTCCGCCTCCTTCGTCTGCTTCACCACCAACAGTTCATTCCCGCGGTCGTCGATAACCTTTACCGCGATCTGGCAGTGCTCGCCGATCTGGAATGGCGCGCTGCTCGATCCCGCCAGATGCGCCCAGACGCTATCGTCGTAGTCGGCCTTCAGCGCCCGCTTCAGGTCATTCCACGCCGCCGTCCGCGGGAAGAACACTTGCGACGCCTTGAAGCACAGCCCGTTGTAATCGCTGTCGAGCAGCCAGCACGGTACGTCGCCGCCGGGCCGGTGATCGACCTCCATCGTGCCCGGGTCGAACACATCCAGGCCAATCAGCTCGACCTGATACCACGGCCCGCCGTTGGCCGCCTTCGGTTCGACGCCGAGCTTCTCTAGCTCCGCGGCCGATGCCTGGCGCAGCTTCACCTCCGGAAGCCCGCACACGCTGAAGATCTGGCTGCTGCGCATGTTCTTGAGTAGGTCGCCCATCATCAAGTCCGGCGTGGCTTGCACGTAGGTTGCCGGCACGCCAATCACAGCCTCGCACTCGTCAACCAGTTTTCGTGCGTTCGGCTGAATCGCGAAGCCAATAACATAAAGATGGCTGTACGACTTCGCGTGCGCCTCGCGTGCCGCCTCATACACCGTCTTCTCAGAAACTGCACCGCTCTCCGGTCCGAACACGATCGCGACGGGCTTATCGTCGTCGCCCTTCGATCCAGACGAGCGGGGTGAGGGCGCTGATCGCCCATTCCCGTTCATCACGAGCGCTTCGGCGCTGAGCGACAGCGTCTTGGCCGGTGGGCGGATGCTGCGCAGGTTGACCGTCTTGCCGCCGCCGACGTGCAGTACCGGCGAGCGCCGCAGCACCTCGATCATTCGATCGACGTATGAGCCGTAGTCCTGGCTCGCCGCGATGCCGGTGTCCGCCTCACCGTCGTTGTCCCAGTCGATCGGCGCCGGGATCGTCGCCTCGACGACGAACGGGCCGGTGACGCGCGTGACCCTTGTTGGCGATTCACACTCTGGTTGATCAACGAGCACAAACTCGTTCGGTGGTTCGTCGTTAGCGACCGTACCACGTGTAATTGCTCGAATAATCCCGCCCTTCTGCTCGCCACGCGTGTTCGTTTTGAACTCGTACACGAGCCCACTGGCAGGCCCGCGATTCTCATCTGCCAGCCGATAGTACGGGAATGTTGCGGTTAGCATTCTCTGCCGGGCTAGGGCCAAAGGGACGCGACTTGTGTCAATCGTGATCCAACGCCGGCCCCACTGCTCGGCGACATACGCGGTGGTTCCGGATCCGCAAGTCGGGTCAAGCACGAGGTCGCCAGGATTGGTCGTCATCAACATGCACCGCTGTACGACTAGGTTGTTCGTCTGCACAACGTACGACTTATCGCGGGGTGCCGACGTGTCAGCCCACATATTGGTGAGTTGGGACACCTGCCCGTCTGTGAGTTTCAGGACGTACCGAAGGGTGTCGCCGTCCTCATACGGTTCTATCCGATTCGCCTCGATGAGCTTCTTCATACCCCCCGGATTTGTGAACCAGCTGTTTCCTTCTGGCGGGAAGTATGTTCGTCCTCGGAACTTCACCTCAAAGAGGCCCGTCTGGTTCACCCCAACCGGGTAAAGTGACATGAGCTGGAACGGGATGGCGCCTTTGGGCAGTAGTCGATGGTTGTTGATTTCTTCCTTCGACATTCTGCGACGTGATCCGTCAGACAGCTCAACGTAATTCCAGTGCGGATCACCCTGCGCGTCGAATTCCCTGTAGAGCCGGTTGAATCGCATGTGCTCTTTGGATCGCGCATACCAGATGAGGTAATCGCAAATGCTCTCCAGATGTTTGGCTCCAAGCGGCATCGTCTTCTTTCGGAACGGCACAATCGAAACCAAGTTGTCCGGCCCGAACACTTCGTCGAGCAGATCGGTGACAAGGTGGAGATTCTCACCGCTGATTTGAACAAAGAGACTTCCGCTCGTATGGAGTAGATCGCGCGATAGCAGCAAACGATCTCGCATGTAGGTGAGATACGAATGCAGTCCGAGTTCCCACGTATCGCGATACGCGCGAACCATTTCTGGTTCGCGCGTCATATCTTCATCGTCATTGTGTCTGACGTTACGCCTTCTTACGAACGGCTGGAAGTTGCTTCCGTACTCGATGCCATAGGGCGGGTCCATGTAGATCATCTGCACTTGCCCGCCGAGGCCCTCGTAGCGAAGCAGGCTGTTCATGACGACAAGCGAGTCGCCCAGGATCATCCGATTGCGCCATTCATCCTGGTGCTCGTAGGCCTTCAGCACCTGGTCAGCGACCGAATGCTGCGGGTCGCCGAACAGCTCGAACATCGTCATCTGCTTGTCGCGCTTGTGCGCCTTGAGCGTCTCCAGGATCGCCTTGGTGCTGAGCCGCTCGTGGACGAACAGCGGCAGCGTCGGCACCTCGAAGCTCAACCGTTCGGCCTTCCCCGCCCAGTTCAGAAACGGCCGCTCCAGCCGCTTGAGCTGCTCTACTGCGTCGGCCAGCGAGCGCACGGTTGCCACGACCTCGCCGCGGACGTTCTTGAAGTGCTGCGGCTCGGGAAACTCATGCGGCGCTGGCAGCCGGCTCGCATCATCGATCCGGGCAATCAGCCACGCCCCCAGCTCGCGGGCCCAGTTCTGCCCGTCCCATTCCAGCGCCGGCGACAGCGACGAGTCGTAGCGGTACTCGGCAGGCGGCTTCTTCTTGCGGAACTGCGGCTGGGTGCCGACCTCAGGCCGCAAGAGCGTGGTCGCGTCCGGGTGGCTGTAAGACGCCGTCTTCGGGTTCGCGCGGGTCGTTCTGACTGCTTTTCGCTTTGTGCGTTTAGCCATCCGTGCGCTCTGCTGATTTGAATGGATCTCGCCGCGCCGGCCTTTGCCGGCTCCTAGTCGCCAGAGTGGCGATGTTACGACCTAATGGCAACCCCGGCTAGCACGCGGCCGGATCGCCTGTCGCCTCCCGTCATATGCGCAGAACCCCGGCAGCACGCATAGGGCTGGCCGCGTTTATTCAGCCGGCTGCGGCTATGAAGAAGGGGTTTCAGGAAACCAACGCCCTGCGCGGTGGCAGTTGGTACCCGTATGCCGAACACCCGGGAACGCGAATTCTGTTGAGTTTCATAGACACATTGGCTCCTCGCATTAGCCCCATTCTGCGGCGTCACCGCCACCGAACACCTGCCCGACTACTCGGCCGGCCTGCTCAGGCGCAATGCCTGATCGCCTTCATATTTTCTTAACACGGACACCTTAAGATGCCACCGACAGAGGACGCCCTACCCGCTGGGTTCGCGGAGGCGGCAATTGACATCGTTCTATCCGTTGCTATTCTGATGCAATGCTGTTCTGTTCACAGAAAATGTTCCGAAAAGGGGTAGGTCATGGACAAGCTTGATACCTCCGGCCGGGCGCTGGTTGAGCATTGGAAGTGGGCCGAAGAAAAAGGCCTGATGAATGCGAACACTGCGCGATCTTTGAGTGCGGCCTGCAAAAAGGTCATGGGCGTCCTAGATGGTTGGGAAAAACTAGACGTTAGGGCGGTCAACGCCGACGACGTTCTGCAGCGCTTCCAGAATAAGCGCAGCAAGGAATTCACGCCGTCAAGCCTGGAAGCGTACAAACGCCGCTTCGCCCAAGCCGTCAAGATGTTCCTGGAATACGCTGATGATCCGTCCTCCTGGAAGGGGCCACAGCGCGATCGATCACGTCGGAAGGTGAAGGTACAAAGTGCGGCGTTGGGGTCGTCGTCGGTCGCGGATGATCGCACGCAACAAGTCATGCCTATGTCGGGTTCGGCTCTTGTAGAATACCCTTTCCCTCTGCGTGAGGATCGATTTGCATACCTTCGGCTTCCTATTGATCTAAAGCTCGCCGACGTGCGGCGCCTGACGGCGTATCTTCGTACTTTAGCAATTGACGGCGAAGGAGAAGCGGAGTGATTGCGGCGAGGCCAAGAAAGGAGGTGCCGTTTGATGGCGCCGGCAAGTCCGCTGCCGGCAGAAACTGAATGGCGGACTGTAAATATGCCTGACAGATAAAGGCAAACGCCCGAACGCAGCGCTCACTGCGACCGGGCGTCCACCCACGCTCCCGAGGCAACGGTGAAGCCGCCGATCGGGAGGCCGGAACAGGTTCCGGGCTTGATTCGCGAACTTCAAGTCTAGCGACGGATCCTGTCGGTTTCAAGAGGTTTCACACCCCTTCAATTGAAGGGTTCGGTGCAGCGCATACCTCGCCTGAGCGTGGCCGGAGATGCTCTGCGCGCACGGATGGAAGACGCTGATGGATACAGCAAGATCATCCCTCCCATCGTTTCGACGCCGACGCCAGCGGTGGCTTCGGCGCCGTGTATACAAGCCGCGAAACGCTGATGTCTCGGAGATAACAGATGACATGAGATCCACAATCGACGAAATGCGTAACCTCTGGTGGGGCTGCATTGAGAATCTCTTAATTCGCAATGGCGTGCCCAAATTCACCAAGGCGACGAAGACGTTTGTTCGCACAAGGCGTGGTCGTGCGGACTCAACGCAACGGCGCATTTTTGAAACCTCTGATCCGAAGCCACATGAGATGCACCTGCAATTCTTCGCCTGGTGCCGAAATGTTGGCAACGGTGTGATTCGGCGCATCGAGATCGCGGATGGGATTCCTGTTTCTTGGAACCTCGGTAGGCGATTTCGCAAGCGCTCCTGACAGTTCAGATACGAAGTAACTGACTCGCTAACGATTGGCCGCGTGACGCGGAGGTTGTTGGGTGTCGTCGAAGTTTGGCGATTACTCAACGCCTCCGCGTTGTGTTTGCGCAGATCGTCTGCGCAGGCTTCGGCTGACACCCATGGACCCCGCGTCTCCGGCCTCCGGAGACCGAAATGGGAAATCCACAATCTCGTGACGCGGCACTGTCCGCGTACGCCTCGTCCCTCATCAAATTCAAGGCCCGGCAACTTGACCGGAAAAGCGTCCTACGCGGCATGGACCGTGACGACATCGCGCAGGAGTTGACGTTTCGACTGCTCGCCGAGTTGCACCGCTACGACCCGGAACGCGGTGCATCGTTCGACACGTTCGCCGATCGTGTCATCAACACTGCAATCGCATCGCTGTTGCGTGCGCAGAAGCGACAGAAGCGCGCGGGCGAGGCCCACGCCGTGCCGCTCGACCAGATCTATGTCCGCGTGGATGACGGTATGGCGACGCTGCGCGACGTACTGTCGGCAGCAGACGGTGCCCGACGTACTGGCGCCGACGTGGAGGACCGCGCAGAAGCGATCATGGCCATCGTGATGTCGCTGCCGCCCGAGGAGCGGGAGTTCGCCCTGCTGCGGAGAGACGGCACGGATGCCAGCGTCGCACGTGACATGGGGATTTCGCGCCGCCAAGTGCGCAACATTATGGCGCGTCTCCGGGCAAGGTTCGAGGCAGCAGGGTTCGGAGATTTCTGAGGTCGGCGGACAGTTTACTCACGCACGGCGTATGTGATGGGCAGGAACGCTATGCGCGGTCCATGGAGGAAACTTCATATGTGTACCTATCGATTCAAGTTCGAACCGGGCGTCTCGCTGACCGAGGCGGAGCAGACGCTGCACCTAAGCCTGATCGCCGCCGCAGGATTGCACGGCGAGGCGGTCGTACGGCTCCAGGCGGCCTATACGGTCAGCGAGCAGGAGCGTGTCGTTACCGTCGACGGTTCGACCGAAGTTGGCGCGACCATCGCGAAGATCTACGCCGGCCTGCTCCTGCGCGAGTTTGGCGCCGACTTGTTCCAGGTTCGGCCCACGAGCGCCACGAAACCGGAGGCGATTGCAGTCCCAGCTTGATAACCATGAGGTCACCGTGCTGCGATGAGCGAATCCATCCAGGAGTACAAGCGGGACGAGTGCCCGATCTGTCGGCATGTCGGCTGGTGCGGGCGTCGCAGCGACGGGCTCGTGCTGTGCAAACGACCGCCTATGCCGCGCGAAGTTTATGGCTTCGTCTTCCGCGGCATGGGCGATGACGCAGTTACAGGGATGTACGTGGAAGCCGGTCGCGAACACTCGGTCGCTACGACCTCGTCGTCGTCTTGTTCGGCTAGTTCGAAAAGCAAACAGTCCCCACCGCCGCCTAAAGTTGATGTCGCCAAGATTCACCGCGAGTGCGTAGCCGCGCTCACGAGCGAGCGGCGTGCGGCCCTGGCAACCATCCTGGGCTTGCCCGAGACAGCGCTGTCCGGATTGCCCATTGGCTGGTGGAGCACGCGGCGTCGGTGGAATTCCGAAACCAAGCAGCATGAAGGGGAGCCCGGATGTTGGACATCTCCAGAATGCGACTCACAAGGGCGCATCATTGGCCTCGGTCTGCGCTGGCCCACGGGAGAGAAGGGACAACTGGCAGGCGGGAAACGCGGCCTCACGCTGCCCGAGGGCTGGCGCGAACAGCCGGATCCTGTGCTGGCGGTCGAGGGCGCGTCCGACGTACTCGCGGGGCGCGCTGTCGGCCTCAACGTCATCGGACGCCCGAGCAACTGCGGCGGCGCCGACTTCATCGCCCATGTTTGCCGCGACCGGCGCGTGATTATCCTCGGCGAGAACGACCGGAAGGGCGACGGTACGTGGCCCGGGCGCGAGGGTGCGGAAGCTGTCGCCAGCAAGCTTGAATCGGACTGGGGCCGGCCGGTGCCGATCGCCTTCCCGCCCGACGGGACAAAGGACCTGCGCGACTGGGTCCGTCAGTTGGCACCGGATCTCGCAACCGCCGACGTCGAAGCAGTACGCGCGGAGATCTTTGCGTCAGTCCAACCGCCGTCGATCATGTTCGTAGCGGGACCACGCTCCAAGCGCGGCCGCCCCCGCGTCAGAGCTTATCGCTGGTCGGACGGTGCCGCGGCCGAGCCGATTCACGCTGACCTCATCAACATCGATGATGCTGTCGCGCGCAGACGTTACGCCAAAGCCCTCACGAAGGTCGAAACGGATGCTGACGTAGACGACCTGGCGGCGCGGCTGATGGCGCTGAAGGTGCCGACGCCCGCGCCGAAGCAGACGTCGCGGGCTTCCGGCGCGACCGAGGTGCCCCAGCCATCGTCGGCAGCGTCTGGCCCGGATAACCGGCCAGCGGTCTTCTTGCCCGGCGGATCGGTCAGCATCACCGAGTGCGCCCTACAACTCGGGGCACTCCTGTCCCAGAAGGGCGATCACTACTTCCGCGGCGGCGCGGTCGTCACCATCGCGCAGGACGATGCGGGTCATCCAATCCTGCAGACGACGAAGCCCGCCGCGCTGGCCAGCGTGTTCGAGAGCGTGGCGCAGCTCATGGAGTGGGGCAAAGTCGATGGTGAGGTCGTCCCGCTGCCGGCAGTATGCACCGAACAGCAGGCCAAGCTCATTCTCAACTGCGACGGGTTTCAGCAGGCACTGCCCCCGCTGCGTCTGATCAGCCGCTGCAATGTGCTGATTGAACGCGCCAGCGAATTAGTGCAAATCAGCGGCTACGATCGCGAGTCCGGAATCTGGGTGTCCGGCCAATCGGCGCAGGACGTGGCGTTGAACGAGGCGATCGAGCTGCTCGGCGAGTTGCTCGACGACTTCCGATTCGCAACGCTTGCTGACCGCGCCCGGGCGCTCGCTGCATTCATCACTCCCGGGCTTGTCCTGGGTGGTTTGTTGCGCGGGCGCGCACCGGTAGACCTCGGCGAGGCCGACGACAGCCAGAGCGGCAAGGGCTACCGCAACAAGCTCACCGCAGCCATCTACAACCACAGCGTTCGCGCGGTGACCCAGAAACGCGGCGGCGTCGGCAGCCTCGAAGAGACATTCAATACAGCTCTGATCCGCGGCTACAATTTCATCTCGTTCGACAACGTGCGTGGGGCGATCGACTCACCGGCGCTGGAATCGTTCCTCACCGAGGACACGTATCTTGCCCGTGCGCCGCACCTGGCCGCCGTCGAAATCGACCCGCGACGTGTCATCGTGCAGCTCACCAGCAACCGGGCCGACATTACGCCCGACTTCGCCAATCGCTGCAGCTGCGTCCGCATCCTGAAGCAGCCTGCAGACTATCGGTTCCGCAAGTACCCAGCGGGCGACGTGCTCGACCACGTCCGGGCCCACCAGCCAAGGTACCTGGGCGCAGTATTCGCCGTGATCCGCGCGTGGCACGCCGCTGGCAAGCCCAGGACCGACGACACGCGCCACGACTTCCGGGCGTGGGCCCAATCGCTCGATTGGATCGCGCAGACCGTCCTGCACGCGGGCCCGCTGCTCGACGGGCACCGCGACACCCAGGTGCGCATGTCCACGCCGAACCTGAACTGGCTGCGCGACGTCGCATTGGCCGTGCGCCGTGCTGACCGGCTCGATCAGTGGCTCCGGACACATCAGATCCTCGACGTCATCGCTGACACGTCAATCAAGATTCCGGGCCTTGATGAGGACGCCGATCTCGAAGCCGACGACGTTCGCAAAAAGGCGCTGCAGGCTATCGGCTTTCGTTTGCGGAGTTGCTTTGGGAGTCATAACCAGCGGGTCGTCGATGGTATCGAGATTGAGCGAGAAGATGTCCAGGACCCGGTGCAGCGCCGCACCAACCGCGAGTACCGATTCCGCCTGGTGCAATGCGCCGGTCAATCGTGCGCCTACTCCCCGGCGCATGATGCGCGACTAGGCGCAGAAAGCCACTCGGCCGTGCCAGACGACGTCCGTCCGACTAAAGTTGAAGCCGCACTTTCCACGGAATCGGATGTTTGCGCCTACTGCCCGCCGTCTGCGCCTAGTGCTGCGCCTAGTCGTGCGCCTAGTGGAAAGGCCTTTGCGCCTAGTGCGCCTACTGGTCTTATAGCCGGCGCATCAAACGGTGTTTCAACACATGTTTTTGAGAATACGTGTGTTGATACACGTGTATGTGGGAAAGAAATAGAACCACTAGGCGCACTAGGCGCAACAAGCGCAGACAGCTCGGGCGACGACGGTGGTCTCGAGGGCCGGGACGACATCCCGATCCTCGACGAATCGGGCGTCGCCGAGCCTGTGAAATGGTACAGCGGCGGGACCGGTAACGATGTCTCTGTTGATGTCGCGCGCCTCGCGGAGAGACACGACGGATGGACACCCCAAAGCTGGCGCGAGCGCCTGCTGTACATGGCAATGTGCTGTGAGGAGAGGCACCCCGAGCGGGCGCGGGAGCTGCGCGAGGCAGCGGGGTTGATGACGTCGCTGGGTAGCTAGCCTCACATCGCATCGCCTGGACACTACCTTTCGGCCAGCCCGCACGTCAGCTTGGTAATCTTTCCATGCAGGGCCACGATATGGAAGGTCATGATGAGTGGATCGGGCAGCCCAGTCCGGTCGAAGGTGCCGTCCACCTTCGCCGTGATCGTGGCATCGTACTCGTCCCCGCTCGCGTCCAAGGTATCGAGTGTCACGTTGGCCGCGAAGATGTCGCTGTCTGCCCATGCCTGAATCGCCTCTCGGCCTCGGATGATCCGCCCGGCGTCATCGACGATTGCGTCCTCGGCGAACAAGGCGATGAATCCGGCTGGATTTTTGTCGTTGGTCATGCGGACGTAACCGGCCGCCGGCCTGTGCAACTGTTCATTCATGGTTTTGCCTCCGTATTCATGGTTTGCTTGCTCGGCTTCACTCGTTTGAATTCGATGACCACATCCGATTCATTCGGGTCGAACTCTGTGGGGCGCCGCCTTCCGTCCCACTCCTTGTCCTTCCATCTCCCGACGACGCACGCCACCTTCAGCTTGTCTCCGTCCAAGTCGTAGATACCGAGAACGTCGTTGCCCTCTTTCTTGGCGTCCTGCGAACGGTGGTCCCACACCTTCGGCGTAACCGAGGGGTCGATCTCGAACGTCCCCGCCCAGAGTTCTCTGCCGTCTTTGTCCTGCGCCGCGTAGGTGCCATCCTGGCTGAATACCAGCCGGCGGGCGTCCTTCGTCGCCCCGACCGGCTGAACGGTGGCGATTTCCCAGGCACCCGTGAACGACTCCAGTGCCTTCGCGAACGCGGCCTGGCGGGCCTCGACATTCGGCCTGCATGCCACGACTACGCACGCTACGGCCACGCACACCATGACCAAGATGGAACGTCGCATTGCTCACTCCTGTGTTGAAGGACTTGGTTACCTCAGCCCGCCGGAGGCGATGATGATCTCGCCGGTCAGCCAGCCGGAATCGTCCGAGGCGAGGAACATCACAACCTTGGCGATGTCCGAGGGTTGCCCTAATCGGCCTAGCGGGGTCATGACGACCAACTGCTTTTCGAACTCGCTCCCGACGCCGTACAGGCCGGCCGCAAGGGTGCCTTCGCTCAGCGTGGCCCCGGGGTTGACCGAGTTGACTCGGATCCTTCGTGGAGCCAATTCCTTGGCCAGAACGCCCGTGATGGCGTCCAGTGCCGCCTTGGTGGCCGCGTAGACCGAATAATTCGGTGGGCACATGCGGGAGGCTACAGAGCCGATGTTGATCACGCTTCCACCACTCGGCCCGAAGTGCTTGAGTGCTTCCCGAGTGACCAGCAGCGGCCCAAGCACGTTTGTCTTGAACTCGCGGTGAAACTCGTCCTCGGTCACCGACTCCAGCGACATCGGCGTGTACACCGCGGCATTGTTGACGAGTACGTCCAGTGCGCCGAAGGCTGTCTCGGTCTCGACGAACAGCCGTGCTACGTCGGCAGATTTGGACACGTCGCCCGGGACCGCAGTGGCTCGACCGCCGGCGGCCGTGATCGATGCGACTACGGCCTCCGCGCCGACCCGATCGGTCGCGTAGTTCACGACAACCGCCGCACCGGCCGCAGCCAGTCCCTTGGCGATTCCGGCCCCGATCCCCTTCGATGCCCCGGTCACCAGGGCGACTTTATCGTTGAGCTTTGACATCGGTTAACCTCCTACCCCAGAGACACGGCGGGAGGCCGACTGTGACGACAGTCGCGGGATTTTCTTCAAGTAAGATGCAAGGCCGTGCGGACGTCAGGTCGGTCGAGTATCCGCCTGAGCCCATTCACCTGGTCGGGCGGCTCGAGGAATGGGTGATCGCGATAAATGGCGGCGTGCTGACGCTCGACGACATCCTCGATCTCACGAACGGTGTCGGCTGCGGCTGCGTTGATTCTCTGGACGTGCAGTGGAACGAACCGTAGGTGATGCGGATCGACGTGACCCTCGCTAATGAACCCTTTTGTTTTCTTGTGGCAGCGGCAAGGATTGCTCGCGTTCACAAGACCGCATTGGTTGCTCATGAACTGGTAGAGGTCGCGACGGGTACGCGAAAGAATCTGCCGAAAGTTGTCGGCGGTCATGTCCATGACTTCGCCGCCCACCGTGTCACTGACGCCGAAGATTTCTCCGAGCGTAAAGATCAGCCTTTGTCTGCGATCAAGGCAGAGTAGCATTCCCGTAGTGCAGGCGATTTTGGCCTCTTCCACGAGCAGCGAAAGTTCCACGGGCACGGTGTTCGGATCTGGCAAATCCAAGTCCGGAGTGTTGTTGATCGCGGCAGCGTAGCTGGAAAACGTGTGCACGGCTGTTTCGGTACCGCGACGTTTCATGTTGAGCACGTGGTTGGCCGTAACCCGGTAAAGCCACGTGCGGAATTTGCTGTCGCCCTGAAATGTGCTAAGCCTGGTGACGATCTTGATGAGCACTTCCTGCGTCACCTCTTCGGCATCGTCCGGCAGAGCGACCATACGAACGGCGATGTTATATATCCAAGCTTGGTGGCGCAGAATAAGCGTCTCCAGCGCGGAACGATCGCCGTCCTGAGCCCGGCGAACCAGCTCGATGTCTTTATCATTTTCACCTGCGACCTCGGTAAAGGGATTGTGCACAGCCGGGCTCCTCGTTCAGGATGTTCGATTCTGCGCCGAGGGTATTGTCCCAACCCTTGGACATGCGCTACAAGACAATGTGACAGTCGCGGCGGGCATTGCAACCACTTCCACAAGCGCTCCAATCCCGCCAACCGTCGCAATCGCAACTGCTGGCGGGATTTGAAATTACGAATCAGTTGAGACGATTGGAATTGAAGCCCCGCCAAAGGGCTCTCTCGCGTTAGTGGTGCGGAAGCAACTTTCCCAGGAACCGCAGCTCCGGACGTGCTGAATTGAGATTTTTCAATCGCATGGTTCCTTCCTAGCAATTTCTGTGCCAAAGGCCAGCGGGAACAGCCGCGGTTAGGGACTGACTTTCTTTCGCTGTCCGGTTTTTTTGTCGGGGCGGGAAACTTGGCACGTAAGTCTAGTAATGATACATAGTTAGATAGAAATAGCCTCCTGTGCGTCTGTTTCGTTTATTGCGTTGGTTTCGTTTGGACGATACAATGCGCTGTTGAGCGACCAGGTGACAGGAGACATGCATGACCACGCTGCTGGGAGAGCCGATCGGGCCCGTTGCGCCCACAGATGAAGATGCTGCGCTCGCGAAGGAATCCAGCCGCCGGCTGGCGCAATTGCTGGGGCATGCGCATGATTTCCGCGTCCAGTCCCGGGGCAACGGCAAATCGCCCGAGCCCGTCGCATTGCCACTGCCGGCGGTGCGCCTGTTGGCCGAGATCCTCACGCAGATGGCCCAGGGCAATGCGGTGACCCTGATCCCCATTCATGCGGAACTGACCACGCAGCAGGCCGCGGACCTCCTGAACGTGTCGCGCCCGTTCCTCGTCAAGCTGCTCGAACAGGGTAAGCTGCCGTACCGCAAGGTCGGCAAGCACCGGCGCATTCGCTTCGCCGATGTGCTCGCATTCAAGCAGCGGGCCGATGTCGAACGCGCCGGCGCACTGGAGCGGTTGGCTGCGGAAGCTCAGGAACTCGATATGGGCTATTGATCGTGGCGACATTCACGGCCCTCTACGATGCGTCAGTACTTTACCCGGCCCCGCTGCGCGACCTACTCATGCATCTCGCGGCGACCGAACTGTTCCGAGCGCGGTGGTCGGAGGCCATCCACAATGAATGGATGGGTAGCCTGCTGCACGACCGTCGGGACCTCACACGTGGACAGCTCGAACGCACCCGCGACCTGATGAATGCAACGGTCCTCGATTGCCTGGTCGAGGGGTTCGAGGACCTGATTCCCGTGCTGACACTGCCCGATCCCGATGACCGTCACGTGCTCGCCGCTGCCATTCGCGCCCGGGCCGACGTCATTGTCACCACGAACCTGCGGGACTTCCCGTCCGAGGTGCTGACAACGTACGGAATCGACGCCCAGCATCCCGACGAGTTTGTGCACTACCTGATCGACCTCTCACCGGGCGCCGTCTGTCGCGCTGTGAAAGCGCACCGCGCTAGCCTCAAGAACCAGCCCAAGACCGTGGACGAATACCTCGACACCCTCAGCCGCCAGTCGCTGCCCGAGACGGTCAGCGCTTTGCGCGAGTACTCGGGGTTGATCTGACCTGTCGGGTGCGACACAACATCAAAACCTCAAGCCGGGGCAAGGCCACTCGCCTAACGTGAGGGCGTGGCGTGCACTCCGGCGAGTATTCGCTTCACCGACAGTTTCCGCGGTAGACCACGACGCCCCTTCTGAAGGGCGTGATCGATCAAGAGCCAGGTTTCACTCGGTGCTTCCGGGATCTCCCCGCTATTGCGCGTCGGCCAAGCACCGTTGCGTCGGAAATATGCTTCCGCCCATGTGAGGATTTGCCGGACGGTCAGCGGGGGAAGATTACCCTGGTTGCGCACACCACGGTGCTGCGCCAACAATCTCGCAAGCGTCGTACCGCCACGCAGACCGCGCAGACCAAGACGCAACGACTGCTCGATTCTCTGCCACCGTTCATCCGGCGCGTCGGGCAATTCGCCCAAAGAGTTCGTAGGCCACCGCCCCGTCCGTTCATGGTGTGCGTCCGCCCACTGGAGAATCTGCTGAACGGTGAGCCGTGGCACACGCCTGCCTCGCGGGCGCCTTCCGTGTTTCTCCAGAAACAACGCGAGTGAGGAGCCGCCGGGGAGCCCGCGTCTGCCCATACGAAGTGCTGCTTCCACAGCGTTCCAGTACTCATCGTCGCTCCCGACGATTTCGCCCGATCTGTCGTTGGGCCATTGGCCAGTTCGTTCGTGGTGGGCATCGGCCCAGGCAAGAATCAGCGACTCCGAAAGGCGTGGACGCTGGCGCCGCCGGCGAATGCCACGGTGTTCGGCCAGCAGTATGGCCAGCGAGGAGCCGCTCGGAAGTCCACGGAATCCTTGGTTCAAGCATGCATCAATATTGGCCCATTCCTCATCGAGTGTGCCGACGACCCGGCCGCTGGTCGTATCGGGCCAGTCTCTGAATCGACGGTAATGGGCATCCGCCCAGGTCAAGACCTGCGCGATGGAGAGGCGTTGTTTCTGGTTCTTCGTTCTTGCGCCCCGACGCGCGTGCAGTAACTGGGCCAGGGACTCGCCGCCGGGAAGACCGCGGTCTCCCCGATGCAGGTTTGCGTTGATGTTCTCCCAGGTTTCACCGGGGCAACCGATTACCGGTCCAGACGTATTCGTCGGCCATTTGCCCTTGCGGCGCCGGTGGGCATCCGCCCATTCCAGGATCTGCTTCTTGGTCAGCGGGCAGTCCACGCGATTACGCATGCCGCGGTGCTCAGCCAACAGGCGAGCCAGGGAACTGCCGCCCGGCAAGCCCCGAAGGCCTTGATAAAGTGCCTGATAGATCTTGTCCCAGGTATCTGCCTCCGAGCCGTGAATCACCCCCGAGTTGATATTTGGCCAGCTTCCCTTGCGCGCGTGATGCTCGTCGGCCCACTTGAGTATCAGTTCGACGCTGAGCGGGCACGGCTTGGCGCGGGTTGACCGACGTTTTGTTGGCACAGCGCGCATTCTACAAGCCGGACGGACGGTATTGAACCCGTTCACGGGGCCCTCGCGTTTTCTCTGAATTTTGCGCGCAGTGCGGACACCTTTCCCCGCAACGGCATATGTCACCGGTAGACCGACCGCGCGGTGTGCGGGTTCGGAAGCTCGCGCGTCGCGGTCGCATTGAGGCTGCATTTCGGGAGTTGAAGTCATGTTCGGCGTTTTGCTTGCGTTCACGTCGGTGTTTGCATGTGGCATCTGGGTCGGGGTGTTGGTCCCCCTTCTGTGGCAGGACTGGACCGATTGGCGCCGCCGCCCGCGTGACATCGAGTCCGTGAATCCTGATGACGCAGCCGACCAGCAATCGGAGGGGTGAGCATGCAGATCGAGATGATCCCGGTGGACCAGGTTCGCGAGTACGAGCGAAACCCGCGTGTGATCAGCGGCGACGCGATTGCGGCGGTGGCGCGGTCGATCGAATTGTTCGGCTTCAAGGTGCCCGTCGTGGTGGATGGGGCGGGCGTGCTGATCGCCGGCCACACCCGCGTGCGCGCGGCGCGCAAGCTGGGGCTGACCGAGGTGCCCGCCATCCGCGCGACCGACCTGACCGAGGAGCAGGTCCGGGCCTTCCGCTTGGCGGACAATCAGGTCGCCTCACTGTCGAAGTGGGATTACGAGCTGCTGCCGATCGAACTGGGCGAGTTGCAGGGCGCGGAATTCGACTGGACGCAGCTCGGGTTCGACCAGGACGAGCTGGCGAAGCTGCTCGGCGGCGAGTTGAAGGAGGGCCTCACCGACCCCGACGACATCCCCGAGCCGCCGGACGAAGCGATCACGCAGCCGGGTGACTTGTGGATACTCGGCGAGCACCGCCTTCTATGCGGCGACAGCGGATCAGCGACCGACGTTGATCGGCTACTCGACGGTACGCCGATTCACCTCGCGAATATGGATCCTCCATATGGCGTTCGCGTTGAGCCGCGGTCGAACAATGCCATCGCCGCTGGGAATTCCTCATTCGCAGCTGCCGAACGTACACACCACCAGTCATTCGATGTTGCACGGCAGGGAGAGAAGAAGCGCACCTCGAAGAAGATGCGTGCGAAGGATCGTCCATTGGTGAATGACTTTGTAACCGAAGAGGAGTTCAATCGCCTGCTGCATGCTTGGTTCGGGCAGGCTGCGCGCGTGCTGCTGCCTGGCCGGGCAGCCTACATCTGGGGCGGCTATGCCAACTGCGCGAACTACCCGCCGGCGCTGAAGGCCGCCGGGCTTTATTTTTCCCAAGCGATCATCTGGGACAAGCAGCACCCGGTGCTCACCCGCAAGGACTTCATGGGCGCGCATGAGTGGTGCTTTTACTCGTGGCGCGAGGGCGCGGCGCACGTTTTTCTGGGCCCGAACAACGCGACGGACCTGTGGCACGTGAAGAAGATCAATCCCGCGCAGATGGAGCACTTAACTTCGAAGCCTGCGGAGCTCGCCGTGCGCGCAATGCAGTATTCGTCGCGCCCGGGAGAAAACGTTCTCGACTTGTTCGGGGGTTCGGGGTCAACCCTCATTGCTGCCGAACAGACCGGCCGACGCTGCTTCATGATGGAAATCGACACGCCGTACGCAGATGTTATCGTCGATCGCTTTCAAAGATTCTCCGGCAAGCCTGCCATCCTCGAGCGCACCGGCACGTCACCAATCCCCATGAAGCCGCGCGAGGAGAACATGCGATGATGGAAAGCACAATGCAATTCTGTCACCGGACGAACGCCCCGGCGATGGCCGAGGCGTCGTGGGAAGGTGCGTGATGTGCTCAGGCCCCGGCTTCCAGGGCGAAGTACTCGGTCATCGCGTCGAGGTGGACGCCGACCGTGGTCGCGGCGTAGTTTCTGCGGCTGCGCGTGTCGATGATCCCGCGCTCCTTGAGGAACGCGACCGCCACCGCGACCTGCGTCCAAGGCAGATCCTCGCTCGCGTGGATGGTCTCCAGCGTGAACGGTTCGTCGCCGAGTTCATCGATCGCCTGGGCGACGCGGTCGAGCGCCGCCACCGGGCAGCGGTGCTCGTACGGCGTTCCGCATCGCGGCGTGACCTTGCGGACCAGGTGGCCGTCGAGCACCTCGAAGGTTTCATCGCGTTGCATGGTCATGGTCGTCATGCCTCACTTCGCAGCCGCGGTGGCAGCGTTGAACTCGAACCGGCCGCGTTCGACCTTGCGGAAGCGCGCGTCCTCGCCCTTGGTGCCGATCTCGCGGAGGATGGCGCTATAAAGCGTCGCGTGCGGCGTCTTGCCGCCGGGGCTCGTCCAGAGTTTCTGCTCGGCCATCGCGGCAATCATCTCCATGGTGTTCATCGCGGCGCCAGCCGTTTCGAGCACCTGGGCGGCTGCGTTGATCGCGCTGGCGCGCTTGGGTTTGGCTTCACCCGCCTCGGCGGCGGGCTTGCGCGTGCGCTTCGGCTTGGGTTTCGACTCCGCGGCGGCTGCGACGTTCGTGGCTTCCGCCACTTCGATGATGGCGTTGGTCGCTACCGCGTCCGCCTCGGCAATGTCCGCGGCGGCGCGAGCACCTTCCTCCTCGTTGGCGCACTGCCGATCCCAGCATCTCTGGCAGAGCGGCTTACCCAGGTGGGTCAGCGCCGGCTTGCCCTTGCAGCGCGGCGTGCCGCACTTGTTCGGGTCGTACTGCTTCGGGCTGTCCGCCATCGCGCGTTCGCTGGCGGTCTGGCCGTCCGGCGAATTCGTGCGTTCGTCGCGCAGCCGGGCGTTCTCCTGGTCCGCAGCGGCGACCGCCTTGGCGCTCGCGCCTTTCGAACTCCGCGCTTTGCCGCGAAGCTTCGCCGCGCTCTTGATATGCACCTTCTTGTCCGTGGCCAGGTTGGTCGCGTCCCAGCCGCCGTGGCGAAACTGCCCCCTGGCGTTGGCCTTCTCGCGGGCCACACTGTCGATGCGCACAGTGACGAGGTTCCCGCTGATGCGGGCGGTGTATTTCTCGCCGACCTTCACGTCTGCCTGTTTCATGGTGATGCTCCTCGGTTCATGTTCCCGGCGCCACCCGCCCACGCGGGCGGGATCGTCGGCGTCGGCGCTGGGGCCCGCTCGCGCAGGCCGTCGCGCCGAAGTCGGCTAGCGCAGCCCGTCCTCGACGCACCAGATGCCGACGAGTTCGTCCGCGAGCTGTTGCAGTTTGCGGAAGCGGTCGGTCGCGGCGATGCTGCGCGTGGCGGAGACGGCCAGCGCGACCGTGCCCGCGTTCTCGAGGTTGGCGATGTCTTCCGGCAGTTCGGCGACCAGGCGCCGCAGCAGCTTGTGGATGTCCTCGACGCGCTCGGCGGCGAGGATGGTGGCGCGTTCCTTGGCGCTGGGCTCGGTGCCGGCGTTGAAGTGCGCCCCGCGGATCGCATCGGCGCTGCGCTTCAGGGTCGTCTGCGGTTCGTTCGTCGTCGTTCTGGTCGTGGCCATGGTTCTGTCCTTTCGCATCTTGCGGTCCGCCCCATGCGGCCCGGGCGCTGGGCCTCGCGCGGGCGAGGCGTCGCGTTCGGGTCGTTAGAAGTTGTTGCTCACGATGCACCAGGGCTTGGCGATGGGCTCGTAGCGCTCGGGGAACACGTGCTGCCCGCGGCGCTCGATCGCGTTCACCATCCGGCTGCTCAGGTCGCCAACCCGCACGTTGCCCTTGGAGAGCGCCGCGGCGATGGCCTTCACGTCCGCCTGGTGGCGGGTGACCGCGTTTTCGATCTCGCGTGCGTCCTGCGTGTTGGCGATCTCGAGTTCTTCGACCTGGGCGGCGGCTGCGTTCAGGATCTCGGCGATGCGCTGCTGGCGCTCGGCAATCTGGGCCACCATTCGGGTGGCGACCTGCGTTGCCTTCGTCTTGTTCGTGGTCGTCGACATCGTTCGTTCTCCTTTCGGTGTTCTTTGTCCTTCATCAAATCGTTAGCGGCGTTTGAACCCGGCTGCGTAGGCGGCGATCAGCGCCTTCTGGATCTGCCAGACCGCCAACTCGTGGAAGTCGAGCTCGTCGCTGAAGCGGGCGTCGAGCGTGGTGATGCCCAGCTCATCCTTGGCGATCTGCTTGATCGCCTTCAGGCACACGGTGGTCTCGATCGCGGTCTCCTGGGCCAGGCTGCTGGGTTTGTTGGTCTTCTTCATCGTGCGTTCTCCTTCTGGCGATCTTCGCGTCGCCACATGTCATGTACGACATGTCTGGCCCGGAATCCACTCGGAATAATGGAATTCCATGATTCTTTTGACGGGCCAATAGGGAATTCCACTGTCACCGGAATGCCGCCGTTTGCAGGCCATTCCGGTACGACCGGAACGGCCGATTCCGGCGTGGCTGTAGCGCGCCAAAGCGCTGCGGCGCGCTCAGTCGTTGATGGGTACGTGGACGATGCGAAACGTGTCGTCGGGCATGCGGTGGTTGTGCATGTAGGCGAACTCGACGCCGGCGGCGGCCAGGCGCTCGGCCTCGGCCCGGGCGACGACCATCCGCCGGCTATCGACCAGGATGGCGACGCCGCCTTCGATCTCGGCGTGCTCAACGGCGTCGATGGAACTCGTGAACTCGATACCTCGGAATTCGATGGTCATGGCAATCCTCCGTGGTTGGTGGTCTCGTTAACTCGTCAGCGTCTACGGCACGAACGTATTCCCGCAGGTCTGGCAATCCACCTGTTCGTCATCGCGCCAGACCAGGCGGTCGATGTCGGTCTCAAAGCACTGCGGGCAGTGCGGTCCGCCGGTGAGTTCGCGGAACCCGCCCAGCATCTCGATCAGCGTGCCGCGGATGTGGCCCATGGTGCCGGCGTAACCCCAGTCGGCGGGCTCGGCCTCGGCGTTCTGCGTGAATCGGTCCAGCGCGGTGTTCAGGACGGCCAGCAGCCTGGCGACCTCAGCGCGGCGCTGGCGGTAGGTCTCGATCGCGGTCAATTCGGTGGTGGTCTTCATGGTTCGTTGGTCCTTTCCGGCGAGCGTCGTGTCGCCACCCATGATGTACGCTGCGTTTCGCGGAATGGGAAGGCCGGAATAATGGAATTCCCTATAATGTTCCGCATGCGGCATGCGGCCAATTCCGGTACCGCCGGAATGCGACCTGTTCGCCGCCGTCGCGTTTGTTCGGCAACCGTTGGTGGTTTGCTACGCGCGGTCGCGCCGCGTGCGACGTGCGCAAAGCAAAGGCCGCCCGTGGGCGGCCTGGCGGTACTCGATCCGCTGGCGCTACGCGGCGCGGCGGTCGTACTTCCGCGCCAGGTCCAGAAGCTTGGTCTTGATGGCCTTCAGGTCGAAAGCCGTGGCTTCGTCGGCCAGCGCTCCGAAGGTCTTGTCGCGCAGGTCGCCCTTGTACCAGCCGCGGGTCCAGCCCAAGCGGTAGAACAGGCGGTTGAGTTCCGTCTCGCCGTGGCCGGCGCCCGGGCGATCCCAGCAGCTCCGCTTACCCTCGGGCTTGGCGTAGTTCCAGTCCGAGCAGCGCTTGCTGGTCAGGGCCAACTCGACCAGTCCCAGGCACATCATCACGTACCCGGCGACCTTGGTCTTATTCAGCGTGCCCGCGAACGCGCGGAACTCGATGCGGTTCTGCCCGCGGGCCAGGTGCGTCAGGTTGAGCAAGTGGTAGCGGTCGGCCTCGCAGCGGGCCTTGGCCGCGTCCTTGTCGCCGTATTCCTTGATCTTCTTGGTGTAGACCGTCCGCTCGCGATGCGGCGTGCCCGTGCTGGCGAAGATCGCCCGTTCGTGGTTGCCGACCAGCGAGATCAGCCGGGCGAGTGCTGCGGCGTCGCCGATCCATTCGACGGTGACGTGCAGGCCGCAGCTCGCGTTGACCTTCGCGCCACGGGCGTTGATCGCGTCGAGCGCGTTTTCCACCTCGCGAAGCCCCGCCGCGCCGCGCAGCTTCGGGCTGACGAACTCGCAGGCGCGGTGGCCGTACGCCGGGCGGATGCTCGAATCGTGCTCGGCGCGCCAGCCGGCGGGCAGCCAGGGCACCTCGATCCCGCGGTGGTAGCCGCCGATCGTGGTCGAGTCGGTCGTGGGCAGGGTGGTTTCGAATTCGATCCCAAAGGCGATCTGGTTCGCGTGCATCGTTGGTCTCCTCGGCGTTCGCTGCTTTGCGTCGCCACATGTTCATTACGACATGTTTCGCCGGGAGGGAAGGCCGGAATAATGTTTTTCCCTATGAATCTTTCGCGGGCCAAACCGCGCGATTCCGGTCGTACCGGAATGCGCATATCCGGTGTCACTTCATGGCACCGGCGCGTAGAAAGGTGGGCGGCGTGAACGGCGACGACTCAGCGCACGACGACGCGCAGGGCGTACCCCACGACGCGAACGTTGGCCCACGGGCGAACCCGGCGGCGCTGGGCGTACCGGAGGCCGCGCGGCTGCTGTCCGCCGCGGGTGGGCAACGGATCGCGGCCGAGATGATCGAGGCGGACGTGGCCGCAGGCGCGCCCACCAACGCCGACGGCACGATCAATCTGGTGAACTACGCGGCATGGCTCGTAAGGGAGATGGCGACCATTGGCGATTGACCCGCGCAAATTGAAGCCGACGGAACTGGTGCGGCTGTTGAACTCGACGCCGCAGGGCGAGGTGATCAGCGAGCGGCAGCTGCATCGCCATCGGGCGAAGGCGGGATTCCGCATCGGTGACGGGCGCACGCTCGACCTGCTGCGCTACACCGCGTGGCTACGCGTGACGCTGGAGGAACGGCGCGCGGCCCGGGCGCAAGCGCAGGAATCGGGTCTCACCGGCTACGATGCACACCGCGAACGCTCGCGTCAGCGCAACATGGCCATGTCGCTGTCTGGCCGAGACATCGGCGACCTACCTCCCGTCGAGAATCCCGAGCGCAAGGCGCGGGCCGAGCGTGACTTCCGGTTCTTCTGCGAGCAGTACCTGGCGCCGACGTTTCACCTGCCGTGGTCGGATGATCACCTCAAGGTCATCGCGAAGATCGAGCAGGCCGTGCTTGAGGGCGGGCTGTTCGCGATGGCGATGCCGCGCGGCAGCGGGAAAGCTCTGGCCTTGACCACCCCTCTCCCAACGCCTGAAGGCTGGACGACGATGGGCGAGGTCCAGGTAGGTGATGTGCTCTTCGATGAGCGCGGCCGGCAATGCCGAGTGGCCTTCACAACAGGCGTGATGTACGGCAGGCCCTGTTATCGGGTTTGTTTCAGCGATGGGGAGGAGATTGTTTGCGACGCCGAGCATCTCTGGACGGTCAACGACTGCTACAGCCGCCGCAATCCACTCACCGTTCGAACCGCCGACATGGTCGGCCGGGTTCGAATCGGAAACCGACCCCAATGGTCGGAACATCGATATGCCGTGCCGATCACTGAACCGCTGGAGGTTTTGGGAAGCAATCTGCCGATTGCTCCCTATGCCCTCGGCCTGTGGCTCGGCAACGGCACGGCGTCGGGTTCGACGATCACGAACCACCTCCACGATCATGATGAACTGGCCCTGCACGTCTTGCGTTCAGGCGAGGTGCTTGAGCGCAGACCCAGCGGCGACCGCGGACTGGCGTGCCACGCAATCCTCACACGAAAAAAGGCAATGGCATCGTCACGGCCGCCATTCCGAGCTCGGTTGCGGCAACTTGGCTTGCTAGGAAACAAGCACATTCCGAATTGCTACCTCCGCGCTTCGGTGCGGGATCGCTGGGCATTGCTTCAGGGGCTCATGGATACCGACGGGAGCATTAGCGCAGCAGGCAAGTGCGAAATCACGCTGAAGGAGGGATTGCTGGCCGGCGGCCTGAGCGAGTTATTCTCCTCGCTGGGGATCAAGTACGGCGCCAACACGAAATATGTAGAACTCGACGGGCGTAGACATGGTCCCTATCGGCGGTTTCATTTCACCGCCCCATGCGCCGAGCAGGTTTTCCGGCTTCGACGCAAGCGCTCGCGTCTACAACCTGCGCGGCGCCATGGCGGACCCACATCGCGTCGATTCATCGTCGCGATCGATCCCGTGCCGTCCGTGCCCGTCCGCTGCATCCAAGTCGATTCACCATCGCATTTGTATCTCGCCGGACGACGCATGGTCCCCACGCACAACACCAGCCTGTGTGAAGTGGCTTGCCTCTGGGCGCTGGTGTTTGGGCACCGCGAGTTCGTCGCCCTGATCGGCGCAGACGAGGAGCACGCGGCGAACATGCTCGACAGCATCAAGGTCGAGTTGGAATCCAACGACCTGCTGCTCGTGGACTTCCCCGAGGTGTGCTTCCCGATCCAGGCGCTGGAGGGCATTCATCAGCGCGCCGGCGGGCAGCTTCACCAGGGCGAGCAGACGCACATTGGCTGGACCGCGAAGGAGATCGTGCTGCCCACCATCCCCGGCAGCCCGGCGAGCGGCGCTATCATCCGCGTCGCGGGTATCACCGGACGCATCCGCGGCATGAAGCACAAGCGCGTGGATGGTTCATCCATTCGACCGGCGCTGGTACTGATCGACGATCCGCAGACTGATGAGTCGGCACGGTCGCCGTCGCAATGCGCGGCGCGTGAACGCATCCTCGCCGGCGCCATTCTCGGGCTCGCGGGCCCAGGCCGGAAGATTGCTGGACTGATGACGCTCACTGTCGTGCGCCCGGACGACTTGGCTGATCGCCTGCTTGATCGCGAGAAGCACCCGCAGTGGCAGGGCGAACGCACCAAGATGGTCTACGCCTGGCCGACGAACGAGGCGCTGTGGGCGCGGTATGCGCAGGTGTGGCGCGAGGGCATGGCGGCTGATCGGGGCATCACCGACGCGACGGAATTCTACCGCGCCAACCGCGAAGCGATGGACGCCGGCGCCGACGTCGCCTGGCCGCAGCGTTTTCATCCCGACGAACTATCCGCGATCCAGCACGCGATGAATCTCAAGCTCGATCGCGGTGAGGCGGCGTTTTGGGCGGAATATCAGAACGACCCGTTGCCGGAGGACCATGCCGACGCCGAGCTGCTCACGGCCGAGCAGATTGCGGCGAAGACGAACGGCATGAAAAGCGGCGAGATCCCGCTTGCTGCGTCTCACGTGACCATGTTCATCGACGTGCAGGCAAAGGCGCTGTTCTGGTTGGTCGCGGCCTGGGAGAGTGACTTCACCGGCTACGTCATCGACTATGGCACCGAGCCGGACCAGAAGACCCCGTACTTCACGCTGCGCGACGTGCGCCGCACGCTTGCAACCGCCACTCCGCGCGCGGGACTCGAAGGCGCCATCTACGCCGGACTCGAACGGCTGACCGATGCGCTGATCGGCCGCGAATGGCGGCGCGACGACGGCGCGATGGTCCGTATCGACCGCTGCATGATCGACGCAAATTGGGGCCAGTCGTCGGATGTGATCTACCAGTTCAGCCGGCAGAGCAAGTACGCCAGTGTCGTCATGCCGTCGCACGGCCGCTACGTCGGCGCGTCGAGCATCCCATTCAGCGACTACAAAAAGAAGCGTGGTGACCGCGTCGGGCTGAACTGGCGCATTCCCGCGATCACCGGCCGGCGCACCGTACGGCACGTCGTGTTCGACACGAACTACTGGAAATCCTTCATCCACACGCGTCTGGCGGTGCCCATGGGCGATCCCGGCTGCCTGTCGTTATTCGGCCGCAGCGCCGAACGACACCGGCTGATCTCCGAGCACATGACCAGCGAGTACCGCGTAAAGACGCAAGGTCGTGGCCGCACCGTAGACGAATGGAAGCTACGCGTGGACGGCATCGACAACCACTGGCTGGACTGTCTGGTCGGCGCTGCCGTGGCTGCGTCGATGCAGGGGGTGACGCTTTTTGGCACGGAGACCAAGGCGGCCCCCCGGCCGCGACTGAAATTGTCGGCTTTGCAGGAAGGGCGACGATGAACCAACCAACAACCGTTACACTTGATCCTGGAGAACAGCGGGGCATAACCTGTCGTCGCTGCGGAGGCTCGCATTTTCATGTACTCTACACGCGTAAAGTTCGTGGTGGGCGCATCATGCGCAGGCGCGAGTGCCGCCACTGCTGTCAGAGAGTGACGACCTGGGAGAGCATCAGGTACGACAACTGAGCTTTTATCGGAGCAGGCGGCATGGCTAACAACTATCTCGAGCAGCTTGTGACAGAATGGTATGAATATCAGGGCTACTTCGTTCGCCGAAACGTATTGGTGGGCAAGCGCGTCATGGGCGGCTACGAGTGCGAGCTCGATGTTGTCGGGCTTCACCCGGGCAAATCGCACCTGGTGCATATCGAGCCGTCCATGGATTGTTATAAGTGGGAGAAGCGAGAGCAGCGACTGACGAAGAAATTCAAAGCGGGGCGCAAGTATGTCCCGGCCCTCTTCCAGGGGTTCAAAGTCCCGAAGAAAATAGAGCAAATTGCCCTCTTCGTCTATGGCAGTAACGTCAATCGAAAGACGGTGGGCGGTGGCCAAGTTATGACCATTCGCGAGTTGATTGCGCAGATCGCGACAACACTCTTGGGGAAGCGATTGGCGAAGGACGCGATACCTGAACACATGCCGATTCTGAGGACGTTTCAATTCACTACAGAATACCGCACCGCTCTGCTCAGCGCATGGGGTGTGACGTAGCCGTTGCGATGCCCCTCTACATGTGTAATGAATTTCTCCCAACGCGGATTCGGCGTTGCAATCCCAATCTCGGCGGCATACATGATGATATAGACAACTTCACCGGGCATTCCCGGAGGCGAGCGGTCGGCGGCTGATCCCCGCTACCGTCAACCGAACAACGTCACGCCACGCAGGGCTGCGTACCCGCGTGGCGTTTTTGTTTGGCATCGCTTCCGGGAATGCTCGGCAAGAGCGGACGAAATCGATGGCGGACGAACTGGCTGATGCGATCAAGGAGAACGCCCAGGGGCCGAAGAAGGCGCAGGGTGATTCCGGCAGCATCGAGCAGCATGGCCTCGCCGAGCAGATTGAGGCCGACCGGTACTTCGCGTCGAAGGAGGCCGCGAAGAAGGGCCTCGGTGTTCGCATGACGAAGGTCGTCCCCCCGGGAGCGGTATGACTTGTTGAAGTGGCTGCGGCAGATTGGCGCGAGGAAGACCGGCGGCGCACCACCGCCCGGCCGCGTACTCGTCGTGCGCGGGAAGTATGACGCTGCGCAGACCACGCTCGAGAATCGCCGCCACTGGATTCAGGCCGACCACCTTTCCGCAAATGCCGCGATCACCGCAGAAGTGCGGCGCACGCTGCGCAGTCGGGCGCGCTACGAGGTCGCGAACAATCCTTATGCCAAGGGTATCGTGCTCACGCTGGCAAACTACACTGTGGGCACCGGCCCGCGGCTGCAGATGCTCACCGATGATCCAGAGGCTAACCGGGTTGTCGAACATGAGTTTTCACGCTGGGCGAAGGCGGTCGGACTGGCGCACAAGCTGCGCACGATGCGCATCGGGCAGTCCGAATCCGGTGAGTGCTTTGGCGTGCTCGCCACGAATCCCCGCATTGCGGCGCCTGTGCAGCTCGACGTGCGGTTGATCGAGGCCGATCAAGTGGCGACGCCGTGGCCGGTGGCGCGCCGCGACATCAACGCCGTGGATGGGATCATCCTTGACGAATTCGGCAACCCGGTCGCGTACACCATCCTGCGGCGTCATCCCGGCGACAGTACCGCCTTCAACAGCAGCGGCGCAGATTTCGATGTGATGCCGGCGGAGTCGGTGATCCACCTGTTCCGCGCGGAGCGCCCGGGCCAGAACCGCGGCATCCCCGAGATCACTCCCGCGTTGCCGCTGTTCGCCACACTGCGGCGCTACACGCTCGCGGTGCTGTCATCGGCGGAGCAGGCGGCGCTGCCCAGCGGCGTGATCTACACCGACGCGGCGGCGGACGCCGAGGCTGCCTCGGTCGAACCGATGGATACGGTCGAGATGGACCGCGGTACGTGGCTGACCATGCCCTTCGGCTGGAAGATCGGACAGCTCAAGGCCGAGCAGCCGACCACGGTGTATGCCGACTTCAAGCACGAGATCATCAACGAGATCGCCCGCTGCCTGAACATGCCGTTCAACATCGCAGCGGGTAATTCATCGGGCTACAACTACGCCTCGGGCCGGCTGGACCATCAGGCATTCTTCAAGGCGATCCGCATTGACCAATCATACCTCGGCGACGTGGTGCTCGATCGCGTGCTCAAAGCGTGGATTGACGAAGCGGTGCTCATCGAAGGCTACCTGCCGCAGTCGGTGCGCACGCTGGATGTCGATCTTCCGCACCAGTGGTTCTGGGACGGGTTCGAGCACGTCGATCCCGCGAAGGAAGCCAACGCGCAGGCCGCGCGGCTGAACAGCAATACCACGACACTCGCGATCGAGTATGCCAAACAGGGCCTCGATTGGGAGTCCGAGCTGCGGCAGCGCGCCCGTGAGAAGGCGTTGATGCGCGAGCTGGGCCTGGAGGAAGTCGCGCAGCCGAGTCCGCCGCCGGATGATGATGACGACACCGATGATGAGGACGTCACGGAGGAAGTCGATGCCCACGTCGCTGCGTAAACCGAAGGAGCGCGCACCGAAGGATCCGGTCCCTGACCGGCTGGAACTGCTTTGCGCGTGCGATGCGATCACGCTGGAAGCGGCAGCGCCCGAAGGCGAGGGCGAAGTCATCCCGCGCTTCACCATGATCGCCTACACCGGCGAGCCCATGCGGATCGAAGGTTGGCGCTACCCGGTGGTGGTTGATCTGCAGGGGATGTCCATCCCGTCGCAGCGCCGGCCGGTGCGCTTCGGGCACAGCATGTACGCGGGCGTGGGCCACACCGAACGCATCGCCGTGGAAGGCGGGCGATTGATCGCCGAGGGTATCGTCTCGCGCGACACGCAGGCGGCCCGCGAGGTGGTGTCCAGCGGTAAACGCGGGTTCCCCTGGCAGGCGTCGATCGGGGCGCAGGTCGCCGAGGCCGACTTCGTCCGCGCCGGCAAGAGCGTCACGGTCAATTCCCGCACATTCGACGGCCCCGTCTACGTCGCCCGGCGCACCGTGCTGGGCGAGATCAGCTTCGTGGACCTCGGGGCGGATGGAAATACCAGCGCGTCGATCGCGGCGCAACAGGAGATCGCAGCCATGGACGAAACCACGGCCACTCAGACCGAAGAAACGACTACCACGACAACCGAAACGCCGCCCATTCAGGCGACGGCGGACGTGGGTAAAGACAAAACCAACGACCTGGTGAAGGACACCGGCACCGTCAACGCGGTGACGGAGATGCGCGCGCAGGCGCTGGCTGAGACGAAGCGCCTGGTGGCTGTTCGGCGCATCTGCGCGGGCAAACATGCCGAGATCGAGGAGAAAGCCATCGCCGAGGGCTGGTCCACCGACAAATGCGAGCTGGAGGTGTTGCGCGCGTCGCGCCCGAAGGCGCCGGCCATTCATTCCATTGATACCGCGCTGGGCGGCAACGTGCTCGAAGCCGCGTGCATGCTCACCGCGAAGCTGGCCACCGTCGAGGAAATCTACGACGACCAGACGCTGGAGGCAGCGTCGAAGCGCTTCCGCGGCGGGATCGGGCTGCAAGAACTGCTGCTCGAGGCGGCGTGGGCCAACGGCTACGACGGCCGCAACTTCCGCGACAGCCGCAGCGTGCTGCGCTTCGCATTTGGCCACAACCTGCAGGCGGCGTTCTCGACCATCGACATCGGCGGGATCCTGTCCAATGTGGCGAATAAGTTCCTGCTCGAGGGCTTCTTCAGCGTGGAGCGCGTTTGGCGGACGATCACCGCCATCCGCAATGTGTCTGACTTCAAGACGGTGACCAGTTACCGGCTGATCGGCAAGGATCAGTACGAGAAGGTCGCCCCGGGCGGCGAACTCAAACACGGCACGCTGGGCGAGGAGACGTACACCAACAAGGCCGACACGTTCGGACTGCTGCTCTCCATCGATCGCCGCGACCTGATCAATGACGACCTGGGCGCGATCACCACTGTGCCGCGCAAGCTGGGTCGGGGCTCGGGTCTCAAGATCAACGACGTGTTCTGGACGACGTTCCTGGCCAACAGCGACTTCTTCAAGGTCGCGAACAAGAACTTCCTCAGTGGCGCGGACACCGTGCTGGGTATCGACGGCCTGACCAAGGCCGAGGTCGCGTTCCTCAACCAGGTCGATTCCGACGGCAAGCCGATCGGCATCATGCCGCAGATCGTGCTGGTGCCGACGGCGCTATCGGCGATGGGCACGATGCTGTTCAAGAGCCTGGAGATTCGCGACACCACGGCCTCGACAAAATACCCCATCGCCAACCCGCACGCGGGCAAGTTCCGCGTCGAGGTCAGCCGGTATCTGTCGAACGCGCAGTACACCGGATCGAGCGAGAAGGCGTGGTACCTGCTGGCGGCGCCGGATGATCTGCCGGTGATCGAGACCGCGTTCCTCAACGGGCAGGAGTCGCCCACCATCGAGACCGCCGAAGCCGACTTTAACGTGCTCGGCGTGCAGATGCGCGGCTATCACGACTTCGGTTGCGCTCTGCAAGATCCGAAGGGTGGGACGAAAAGCAAGGGCGAAGTCTAAGCGCTGAACGCAGCGAGTGGAGATTGAACGATGGCAGTTGCAACGTTCGTACATGATGGCGCGGCAATCGACTACACCCCCGGCGCCGCTGTCGCCGCCGGCGACGTGGTCGTGCAGGGCGAACTGATCGGCATCGCGAAGACGCCGATCGCAGCCAACGCACTGGGCGCTTTGGCGGTGGACGGCGTCTACGACCTGCCCAAGGCAACGGGCGTGAGCACCGCGATCACCGCCGGCGCGCTGGTCTACTGGGATGTGGCCGACGGTGAAGCGACCACCGCCGCAGACTCCGGTACCAACAAACTGCTGGGCAAGACCATCGCCGCCGCAGGCGACAACGACGCGACCGTGCGCGTGCGATTGAGCCAGTAGGAGTGCACCGCGATGCGAACGCTTCGACATGTGGGGTCGATGCTGTTCTGGCTGCTGGTACCGTCTGTCGGAGTGATTGCTTGCGCGTGGTGTGGATACTCCCTGGCCGGGTGCCTGTGAGCGCCGCGGCTTGCGCAGGAGCGTGATGCATGTCCGGACTACCGCCCAGCCTGCTGCAATACGAGCCGACCGCGCCGCCGAAGCACTGGCGCAGCTTCACGCCTGACGACGGCGACACGTTTCAGTCGCTGTTCGGCATCGAGGGCTGCCGCGGGCTGTGGGTGGGCACCGCCGGCAACATCCGGGTGATCGATCTGGATGGCAACGAAGAGGTGATTCCCAACGTGCCGGTGGGCCTGCTGCCCGGTTACTTCGCGCAGGTGAAGGCGACGGACACGACGGCGTCGGGACTGCTCGCGGTGTGGTGAGATCATGGCGGAACTGATCATCGACAGCGGCGACAGCGCCTGGATCGACCAAGGCGATCCGGATTTCGTGCAGGACGCGAGCGAAGCGCTGGCCGTGTACGGCGGCCTGGGCCCGTACCGGCATGCGCTGCTGCAACTGCCGTTGAGCACATTCCCCGCGGGCGCTACGCCGACTGCGGCCACGCTGCGCATTCATCGCGGGTCCGGGTTCGGCACGAGCACGGGACATTCCGTGTATCGCATGACCGCGCCGTGGTATCCGGAGCAGGTCACCTGGAACGAGCGACTGGCGGGCACGGCGTGGGATGCAGCGGGCGGCGACTACGCGGGCAGTCCGAGTGCAGCGCTTCCCGGCGGGCATGACCAGTATGTCGAAGCGAACGTGCTCGCGCTCTTCGAAGCGGCGCTTGCCGCGGAAGAGACGCACCTGCGGCTGCTGATTCGTTCGAACGACGAGGGCGGGCTCGGCATCACCGAAAAGACGTATGCGCCGTTCGGATCGGCGAATCCGCCGGACCTGACGGTGGAATACACCCCGGTAGGAGCGCCGGAATCTGCAGCGCAGAAGACGCTGGCGCTGGGTATGGGAGTTGGATTGTGACCGATCTGCTCGCCAAGGGCGCGGCATGGCTGGAGAACCAGCGGCACCAGCACCTGACGCGCACGATTACCTATGTGCGGGCCGCGGAATCCGTCGAAATCTCCGCCACCATCGGGCGCACGGAATTCGAGCAAGCCGACGAGTACGGCGCGGTGCGGCGCACGGAAGCGCGGGATTACCTGGTGCGGACTGCGGATCTGGTGATTGCGGGTGAACAGGTATTGCCCAAAGCGGGCGACCGCATCCGCGAATCGGACGCCAGCGTGACGTTCATCTACGAGGTCATGGCCCCGGGCGGCGAGCCGCCGTGGCGCTACAGCGATCCGTATCGCCAGACGCTGCGAATCCACACGAAGTACATCGGGAGCGAGCCGTGAGCACGGTCGTCGACATCGCCGATGCCGTCGCGGCCAGCCTGAACGGCGCGGCCTTCAGCCAGCCGGTCAGCGCGGAGCGCAAGTATCTGCCGGCTGTCGAACTCGCCGACCTGGCGGAACTGCACGTCACCGTCGTGCCCCGCGCGGTCGCGATCACCACCGCCACGCGCGACAGCAGTTACTTCGATTGCACCGTGGATGTGGGCGTGCAGAAGAAGGTGAATCCCGACGACGTCGCCGAACTCGATGCGCTGGTGAACCTCACGCAGGAGATCGTGGACCACCTGCGCATGCGCAAACTCGAAGCCATGCCGTACGCCGCGTGGATGTCGATCACCCACGATCCGGTGTTCGCCCCGGAGCATCTCGACCAGGAGCGGGCGTTCACCTCGGTGGTGTCGGTGACCTACCGTGTGCGCAGGTAGCTGGGTGCGCAGATAAGGAGCAACCATCATGCTGGGCATGAACGCGAAGATGTATTACCTCGCCACCGGGACCCGCGCCACCTGGGGCACAGCCGATGCCGACGGTGTCCACGAGGGCGCGGCCCCGACCAACCTTACCGAGATGGGCAATGTCCGCGACGTGACCCTGAACCTCGAAGAGGGCGAAGCGGACGCGACCACGCGCGCGAATGCCGGCTGGCGGGCCACCGAACCGACGCTGAAGGAAGGCAGCGTCGAGTTCGAGATGGTCTACGACACCAGCAACGCGGGGTTCACGAAGTTCTTCAGCGCGTGGCTCAACCGCACGGTGATCGCCTGCGCCATTCTCGACGGCGACAAGGCGGCTGCCGACACCGAGGGCCTGTGGGCCGACTTCAAGGTGATCAGCTTCAACAAGAGCGAGCCGCTGGAGGACGTGCAGCTGGTCAGCGTAACCATCAAGCCGGCGTATTCGTCCGTCGCGCCGGAATGGGTCCGCGTCACCGGGAGTTGATGATGAAGACTTTCAATGACAACGCTGGCCGCGTCTGGACGGTCGCAATCAACGTCGGTGCGATCAAGCGCGTGAAGGGCCTGCTCGGGGTCAACCTGCTGGAGATTGTTGAAGGCACGCTGATCGAGCACCTGGTGCAGGATCCCGTGCTGCTCTGCGACGTGATCTACGCGGTGTGCAAGCCCGAAGCCGACGAGAAGAACATTACCGACGAGGATTTTGGACGGGCCATGGCCGGCGACGCCATCGAGCACGCCACGCGGGCGCTCCTGGAGGAACTGGTGGGTTTTTTGCCGAACCCGAGGGACCGCGCCAACCTCGGGACGGTGCTGGCCAAGGCGCAGACGGCGCAGGAGCGCCAACGGGACCTGGTGGAACGCCAGATCGAGGGCGGGCTGATCGAGCGGGTGATCGACGCGGAGTTGAAAAAGATCGAATCACGGCTGGCGAGTGCGCCCGGCTCATCTGGGAATGCGCTGGAATCATCGGAATCGATCCCAGCCCCTTCACCCTAGGCGAACTGATCGCGATGGCCGAAGGGCGGGTGGTGGATGCCTGGCGGCGCACGGCGTCGCAGATGGCCCAGCAGGCGAACCTGCACCGCGATCCGAAGAAGGGACGACCGAAGAGGCCGAGTGACTTCTTCAGGTTCCCGAGGCGCTGGAAGCGCGACCGTGGGCGCATTGAGGTCGGCGTGAACGTGCTGCGGGACGTGTTCGTCCCGCGCAAGGGTTAACCATGCTGGACATGCGCATCAAGGATCTGTTCTTCGACAAGGCCCGGGTGGTCCGCGCGGTGGACAAGGCGCGGATCGCGGTGCTGTCGAAGGCCGGCGCGTTCATCCGCCAGCGGGCGAAGACCAGCATGCGTAAACGCAAGGCGGCGAGCGCACCGGGTGAGCCGCCGTCGTCGCACGAAGGCTCGCTGCGCCGCTTCCTGTACTTCGGGTACGACCCCGGCGCGGACACCGTGGTCGTCGGCCCTGCGAAGACCAACCAGGTGTTCTTTGGTCGCGATCGCAAGCCGGTGACCGGCACGGTGCCGTCGGTATTGGAGTACGGCGGGCAGATCACCCTCTTCGAAGAGCGCAAGGGCGGCACGTGGCAGCGCGCGGATCTGCGTTCGCGCCGCAGGCTGGCGGGCCTGCGCACGCGCTACCGCACGGTGACGATTAAGCCTCGGCCTTACATGCGCCCGGCGCTGACGGCGGAGTTACCAAGGTTACCCGCGCTGTGGCGGAACAGCGTGCGGTCGAGTGCGGCATGAGATTGACCCATGGGAAAGGCACATGGTATCCGGGCCGGCGCGCCAACTTGGGATTATGATATGTACTTCAACCATTCGCTTCCGATGAAGTAAGGCATCTCTTGCATGCCGCAGTGAACGACTGTGCCGTCTCGGACAAGGATTTCCAGGCCATGCTCATCGTCCCAGTCGCACTCGGCATTCAGGAAGAAGTACTGATTGGGCGTCGCTTCCAACTGAGGGATGACGATCTCCGTAATCTCGTATCCTGTGCCAAAGACATCGTTCATGTCGCTGCCAGATGTGATCCTGAGAAAACGAGTAAGCCAGCTGTAGGCCCTTATAGCCCTAGAGATCACGTTCATGTACCGGCGGCGGTGAGCCGTGACATAGTCATCAATCCCATCGATGAATTCAGGCGGAATTGGTTCCAAGGACTCCAACACTTGCAACTGTCGAATAGTCGGTTCGGCACCGTCGCATTCGGGAATGATGGTGATCTTGAGTCTGCGGTTCAGAAAAGGAAGACGTCTGCGAGTTTGCCACCCGTACTCGATGCGGCGGAAGTCGTTGGGGATCAAGCGGCAACCTCTCAATCAGGAGCACAAGGCGATTATACCGATCAGAGGGGCGGGACAACACAAATTCAATTGGGGGACTGATGATAAAGACCTTTGCGACATCTGCTATGAGTGAGGAAGCATGCCGAATGTAACGGGCATCCGCGCCGGCAAGGCGTTTGTCGAACTCGGCGTGAGCGACAAGCTCACCGCCGGGCTGCAGCGCGCGCAGAAGCAGTTGCAGGCGTTCGGCGCCGGCGTGCGCCAGATGGGCCAGCGGCTGGTCGTGGCGGCGTCGGGCGTTATCGCGCCGGCGCTGGCCGCCACAAAGACCTTCGCGTCCATGGGCGACAACGTCGCGAAGATGGCCAAGCGCACGGGCGTGAGCGTCGAAGCGCTCTCGGAACTCGGCTTCGTCGCCGGGCTGTCGGGCTCGAGCATCGACGACCTCGAGAAGGGCCTCAAGAAAATGGCCCGCACGGTGCAGGATGCCGCCGGCGGCATGGCCACCGCGAAGAACGCGCTCACCGGCGTGGGCGTGTCGGTCGAAGCGCTGCAGCAGATGTCGCCCGAGCAGCAGTTCAAGACGCTGGCCCAGGCGTTCTCGCAGATCACGGATGCGTCGAAGAAGGCCGCGCTCGCCCAGGAGATCTTTGGACGCGCCGGCACGCAGCTCATTCCGCTGATGGACGAGGGCGCTGCCGGCATCGAAGCACTGCAGGATCAGGCCCGGGCGCTGGGACTCACCATCTCGACCGAGACAGCGGCCGACGCGGAACTGCTCAACGACACGCTCGACATCCTCAAGCGCTCGCTGCAGCAGGTCGTGTTCCAGATCGGCGCTGCGCTGTCCGGCACCGTGGTGGATGCGGCGTCGGCGGTCACGAAATTTGTCACCCGCGCGATCAAGTGGGTGCAGTTGAACCGCCACATCATCGTCACCGTGTTCAAGGTCGCGGCTGCGGTGGGCGCAGCCGGCGCGGGGCTGATCGCGCTGGGTGCGACGATCAGCGCGCTGGGCGTCGGCCTCGGCGGCGTGGCCACAATTGTGGGCGCGATCGGCACAGCCATCGCGGCGCTGATCACGCCGACGGGTCTGGCGCTCGTGGCGGTCGCAGCACTGGGCGTAGCCATTGTGAAGTACACCAAATTCGGCGGCGCAGCGGTGGCCTGGCTGGGTGATCGGTTCCGATCGCTGTGGCGCTTCGTGGGCGACGTGGTCGGCGGGGTCTCCGGTGCCCTGGCCGCAGGCGATATTCGCGCAGCTGCAAACGTGATGTGGGCGGCGCTGCGTGTCGCGTGGGAGACCGGCACCAAGCCGCTGCAGGAGATCTGGGCGAAGTTCTGGTCGCGCGTGAAGGTCACCGGCATCGAGGTCTGGGCGCACATCACCGGCGCGTTCCGGTCGTTCCGCCAGTTCATGGAGTCCACCATCCCGAACCTCACCGCCGCGATCGTCGAAACCTGGTCGAGCATGGTGTTCGCGCTCAAGAGCACCTGGGCGAAGTTCCAGAAGTGGCTCACCGACCAGGTGATCAAGATCTGGGGCTTCTTCGATGAGAGCGTGGACGTGCAGGGCATGCTCGACCTGAACGAACGCGAGCTGCGCTCCGACCTCGAGAACATCGAAGCCGAGCACAGCGCGCGCGTGCAGGAGGCCATGCGCAAGCAGCAGCGCTCGCCCGAGGAAGCGGCGGCTGAGCACGCCCTGGAGGATGCCGCGGCGGAAGCGCGCAAGCAGGATGCGATCGCCGGCGCGCTGGCCCAGCGCAACCAGTCCATCGCGAACGCCGCCGACGAGCTGCGCAAGGCCCAGGAGGAATTCACGCAGGCGCGGCGCGATGCCGCGTCCGCCCGCGCGCGTGCCGACCTCGACGGCGGCATCCCGCGCAGCAAGGGCCCGGCCGGCGAGTTCGAGGACTTGCTCAGCGCCGCCGTCGAAGGTGTGAAGGAGCGCGTCAGCGTCACCGGCACGTTCAACCCCGCGGCGATCCGCAGCCTGTCCGGCGGCAGCGACCAACTCGTGAGATTGGGAACCGAGCAGCGGGATTTACTGAGAACCATCGCGCGCAACCAGCGCGCGTACCGCCCGACGTTTGCGTGAGTCATGGCGATCGAGACCTTCGAGAAGTTTGATTCCCGCTACACCAGCGCCGGCGTCGATCCGGCGCAGGAGCGGCACTACGCCGTGCTGGGCACCGACGACGAATTCGCCGCGCGCCTGGCGGTGCAGGGTGACTCGCCGGTGGTGATCGATCTCTACCTCGACGGCACCGTGCTGGTCTGGCGGCAGTCGATCGACATGGAGCCGGTCGGCGAGGAACAGTGGCACGGCGTGGTGCGTTACTCGACCGTGCGGCCGACCAACGAGAGCACCTTCAGCTTCGACACCGGCGGCGGCACCGCGCACGTCACGCAGAGCCTCTCGACCATCGCGACGCACACGAATCCCACGCAGTGGCTGATCGCACCGGACTTTGGAGGCGCGATCGGGGCCACCGCGGACGGCGTCGAGGGCACCGACATCGTGGTGCCGCTGTACCAGTTCTCCGAAACCCACTACCTGCCCGCGACGTTTGTCACGCCGGCGTACAAGGCGACGCTGTTCTTCCTCACCGGCAAGGTGAGCAGCGCCGCGTTCAAGGGCTTCAGCGCCGGCGAGGTGCTGTTCCTCGGCGCATCCGGCGCGCTGCGCGGCGGCGGCGACTGGGAGATCAGCTACCGCTTCGCTGCCAGTCCGAACGTCACCGGCCTGGCGGTCGGTCCGATCACCGGGATCAGCAAGGAGGGCTGGGATTACCTGTGGGTGCGCTACCTCGATGCGGAGGATTCGGCAGCGAAGGCGCTGGTTAAGGTACCGGCTGCGGCGTACATCGAGCGGGTGTACGCCCGCGCGGACCTGAATGACCTGGGGATCTGAGATGGACAGTGCAGAGCGTCATTCGGCCGCGGATTTGCGCTTTTCGATGACGTGGCAGCAGAGGCGCTTGCAGCGCGCGCAGCGTCCCCAAGTGCACTCGCGCCCCGCGGCCCACAGTCGAATGCCGTATTTGCCGTACGGCTCGGTGAATCCGCACCTGAGGCAGCGAATCACCCAGCCCGGCGCACGCGCCTCGTACACGTCATTCTGCTTATCCTCGAAGGACTTACCCATGCGGGCTGCCCCCAGACTGATCGACTTCGCGCGCATTGTACCGGCAATCGCGGAATTCACGTCATGAGCGACGCGCTGACGAAAGTCCAGCCCGGCATGCCGCTGCAGATTCCGGCGAGGGCGTACAACGCCTTCGTGGATGCGGCGCTCGATCATCAGCGCCGGCAACTGAGCACCACCGCGGACGCGCAGCGCGACCGCGAGCCGGCCAACGTCGTGCTGGTACGCAACGAAAGCGGCGCGGACCGGTCGCGGTTCGACATCCTGGGCATCACCGGCCCGATCATCACCCGCGCGGACAATGCCGCGTCGTTCCAGTCGCGCATCGCACTGCGCGGAGAGACGCCGACGGCGGTGCATGCGGGCCGGTTCGTGGTGCTCGTGGATGCGCTTCCCGACGGCGGGATCGGGCGCGCGTACTTATCCGGCGCGTGCCTGGTGCGCGTGCGCATGCAGGATGAAGCGCATACTGCCGCAGATATTGAAGAAGGAGACGCGAGCCAACTCGCCAGCGGTGAATCCGGCGCAGCGTCCCTGCTCTGGGTCGAGCCTGTCGCGCAGCGCGTCGATCCCGCGATCGCGTGGGCGCTGATCCGCTTCGGCGGTGGAGGTTCCTCCAGCAGCGGCGAGAATTCTGATGATCGTTTCATCCTCGCGCTGCTCACCGGCGTGCAGCGCTTCAGCGACGCCAATCCCGATCTGCCCGCGTACCACTGGAAGGAAGCCGAGATCGACAGCGACGGCGCCACCATCGAAAAACCCCTCGGCACCGGCAGCAAGACCACGCCCAGCTGCGACAGCCTGGTCGTGCATACCGAGAACAGCACGTTCAGCGTGATGGCCGATCCCGCGCTCGACGGGAATCTCACAGACGCAGCCCACGATGCGGTGAATTCCACGATGACCTTTCGCATCACCGGCACTGCAGACACGACGCACACGGTCACCAGCTACCGCATCCAAGTGGGTACCGGCCTGGGTCCGCTGCTGCGCGCGACGTACGGTGATTCGGGCGAGATGCCGCCGGGTGCGCCGCCTACGTTCCTGGTCAGCGGTGTGCCGCTCGCGACCGACGTCTACATCCGCGTGATCACGACCACCAGCGGCGCGGGCACCAACCACAATATATATGTCGTGCAGGTGGGCCTGAACGGCGCACCGGTGGACACAATCGCGGTCACCAACCACGAAATCAACGATCCCGCCGGCGCGCTGCTCACCACACCCACCAGCGGCGAATACACCGGCGACATCGCCGATAACCTGACCGACCTGGCCATCGCGTGGTCAACCGCGCCGGGGGCGACACATTATTATGTCACCGCGGGCACCGGCAGCGGGGACCCCAACACCGATCCGACCACCTGGAACCTGGCCGACCACGACGTGGGCGGGGCCACCACCGATGTCATCACCGGCGCGCCGGCCGACGGCACGCCGTTCTACGTCGTCGTCTGGTGGCGTACACATCCGTCCTTCGACTGGACCTGGAACCGCTGGCAGATCACCGTGACCCCGGCTCCCGATCGCCGGGCGATCAACATCGAGGACATCAACCGCATCCTTACCGAATCGCAGGCGGGTCTGGCCGGACTCACCGAGATCCCCGACGGCAGCGAGGACGACGAGTCCGAACTCGACGTGCCCATCCTGGTGCGCATCTGGCGCACCACCGACTCAGCCGGCAACGACCGCTTCGTCTGCGAGCACGTCGCGCAGGAGTTCATCGGCGAGATCGTGGCCCACGAGCCGGAATGGGAGGATGCGCGATACGACGTCAAGCTGATCAAGGTGAATAACACCGGGGCGAAGGACGAACTCGTATCCTTCACCGACGCCACCGGCGCCGCCGCGAGGGCCGTCACCGCAACCAACCTGGCCGAGGACGGTACGCACAACCTGCCCGTCGGCACGCGCGTCCTCGTGCGCAGCGTGCGCGGAGGCGACAAGCCCTGGATCACACGCTACGTGTTCAGTTCCGGCGGCGCATTCGCCGTGGGCGCGCCCGCCATCTTCCACCGTTACGTCTACGACGTGGACTGGAACAACACCACCTGCGCGTTCGTGGTCACCTACCACTGGCTGGAGTTCGTGCCGGTGAATCTCGACGGCGAGACGTATTACCTGTTCAAACTGGACCACGCGACGAACCCCACCTGATATGGCCGGCGAAACGAAAACCATCCAGCCCACCGGCGCCTGCCTGGAATGCTGCTGCCCGGTGGAACTCGTCGCCACGTCGCAGTGCTGCGAGGGCGCGACCTGCGTGTCCTGCGGCAGCACGCTGGGGCCGACCGTCACCGTGTCCGCGGACTGTTCGGGGGATACCACGATCAAGTGCAACACGACCGAGCGGCTGTACTACCGGCCGGATGACACCGCCGACGTCGATCATCGCTTCCAGACCACCTGGCCGGCGTCCGCCGGGGTGTACTTCTTCGAAAAGCAGCGCATCACCTGGACGGTGGGCGCGGTCACGCGCACGACCGGCTGGATGAATACGCGCGTCGGAAGAATTATCTGGCCGTATGGCGCGGGTGATCCGGCGACCATGACGATCGAAGCCGTCTATCGCCGGCAGGGGCCGGGCTGTTTCGACTGCGGACGCGGGTTCGTCGCCGAGGTGGACGCGAACGGAACCATGGGCCGGCTGACCAACATCGTCGGCTCGGCGCCGCTGGTGGACGAAACCTGCCCGAGCACATACCGGCACGCCAGCGCATGGTCAGCTGCCGCGGCGACGAAGATCTTCTGCCCGATCTTCGGCGGGCTGGGCGACTGCCGCGCCGACGGCTATGCGTTCGAGACCGGCGTCGCGACTTGCACCGACGGGCTGGGTCCGACTGCCGACGATTATTGCGATGTCACCGGCGGCGGTTGCACGCACCGCTACACGTTCCGCTGGTACATCGTGCACATGCACGCAGCGGTGCGCTGCACGTGGGTGCCGGGAAGCGCCGGCAAGGTGATTCCGACGGTCAGCGCGTGGGTCAACATGGGCGCCAACCCGGGCGGGTTCGTGCGCTACATGAAGACCGAACTGCTTGCGGGAACGAGCCCGCCGTGCTTCCCCGCGGCTGACTATGCGTGCGGAATTGCGTTCGGCAGCACGAGCCAGCTCTGGTACGCAGCCGAGAAGACCGGCCCGGAGATCGACGACACCTGCACCGCGATCCGCAACTGGTTCGATGGCACACACACGCTATCGCCCGTGCCGGGGGACACCTGCACGGGCAACCTGACGGTGCAGATCTGGTGGCCGCCATGATGAGCGGCGACCAGGCCATGACAGCCGTCGATCCCGGCGTGGCGGCGAACGATTTCGCGATGACGGCGGAGGAGTTCATCGCGCTCAAGCCGAACCTGTGCGCGGCGTGTGAGTACTTCAAGGAAGACAAATGCAGGTGGCTCGATCAGGAAGATTACGCCCGCGCGCTCACTACAGCCGACGGCCACCATATCGTGAGTTGCCCATGGAATCACCAGCGCGTGCAAGCGCCGTGCAATCCGGTTGCGCCGCCTGTCCTGCCATCGCGCTTCGGCAACTCCGTCACGCGCATCATCACCATGGCCGGCGAGTTCATCACCGCCGTCACCGGCCCACGCGTTGATGAGACGACGTACCAGCGCCGCCTGGCAATCTGCCGCACGTGCCCGCATCTCCGCGAGGAAGCCGGCCACGAATACTGCGGCGCCTGCGGCTGCCCGCAGTGGAAGCTAGCTCGGCTGAGTGTGAAATTGTGGCTTGCGGAACTGGCATGTCCGGTAGGAGGGTGGGCAGCGGAAGCTCGATTACTGCCTGATTATCGTGTGGCCACGACAATAGCTCGCCGCCAAGTGCCGCTTGTCCAACTTATCTGATGACCCGATTGTCGAAGCTCTGTCCTTGCCTCAAACGTTGCAGATTGGTATCTTGGGGCTGGGTCGGGGTACGCAGAAGTACTTGGTCGCTCGCACATAGCCATTTCGGGATGTGCATCCGCGTGCAGGAATTGGCACCGCGATGCTTAGCGCCGTACGCCTACCCTCCCTGGTTATTCCGCTCCGCCCTGACAGGCCCGCGGCCGCGCGCCTTCAACCCGCCTGCCCATCGCATGAAGTATCGCGAACTGAGGTCGTAACTCCCCGGGTCGCAGAAACACCCTTCCTGGTGTTTGCCATTTCATCTCGATCACCTCTGATAAAGGACTGCCGACCATGCGAAAGTCAATCGCGCTCGCTGTCGTCCTATGTTCCTGCTGGTCAGATGTGTTTGCAGCCACGATCTATCTGCGTTGGAGCGGCGAAGCTGGCGACACGATCGAATTATCTCCCGGCGGAGTGGCGGAAGTCGAATTATGGATGGACCTGATCGACGGCGAGTCGCTTTCCGGGTTGTTTTACACGAATACCAGCACGAACGCGCTGCGCCAGATCGACACGGAAATCCTGCTGAACGGCTGGAGCGACGGGTCGCTGGATGGTCTGCTGGGCAACGGTACTCAGCAGATCGTGTTTACGAGTGACTCCTCGGGCGTAAATCTGACGGACGCGGGGGCGTACCTGATCGGAAAGCAAACGATACGCCTAGAAACATGCGTTCCCAACGCGCCGATCGCGCTAACTATCGACCACGGCTCGCTGCACGTCTACAACGCGACAGCCAGCCAGCCGACTTGGGATGCGCGCTACAACACGAGCTACGCGGGCTACATCGCGTACGGGGATTATGGTAACCCCGGATGGGGAACCAAGACTGCACAAGGCCATCAGCCGACGTCTAATCCGCTGTACGCACAGTGTGTGCCGCAACCATTGCAATCGAACCCGGACTGGGGCCAATGCGAGAACTGCAACCTGCCGTCGAAGGCGCTCGATCTGCTAGCAGAGTTTCCCGGTCTGTGGGTCTACACGAACCCGCACGCGGGTTCGGCGGAGTGCGCCACGCTCGTCGATCCGGGCGGATGCAGCGTGGCCGCCCTCTACGGCCGGCCCATGACGGAGGGTGCGACGCCGGAAGTGGCCGTCGAGCTCTGGCTGGCGGACTGGGCGGAGCCGGAGGACAACGTGTTCGGGGTGGACGGGCTTGACTTGCGGCTGGTGCGCAGCAACGCGGTAGGTGCGGGGAATTTCACGGTGTTCGCGTATCGGCAGTACATCGACGACCTGGCGGTGGAGGCTTTCGGGATGGGACTTGCGCGAATCGTTGTCGCCCACACCAAGCCCCCGACAGTTGTCTACGCCAGCGGGCACCTAGCATCCCCGCCAAGCGGAGGTCTGCGGACCGCCGAGATCACCGCGGCTGATGCCGTGGCCGTGGTTCAGGCAATGCCTGTGTATGAACACCTCAGCACAACGGAATCCCCGGTAATCGTGGTACACGCCGGCGGCGATGGGCGGGCTGTAAGGGCTTGGCGTTTTGTGGGGTCGGGCCACGATCCGCAGACCGATGAATTCGAGGCTTACAGATTCTTCGTCGATGCTGCCGACGGCACACTCCTGGGGGCGTTTAGCACGATTCATGATTCCGGCGTGTCCGGGCAAGTGAAGGGGTATGTCACGCCGGGGATGCGGGCATACGATCCGGGCGACACACTGAAGCTCGTGGAGCTTGAAGGCGTCGAGATCGTCGGCACCAACGGGGAACTGACGCGGACCGGCGCCGGCGGCAATTTTCTCCTGCACACGGACGCCAATGAGGTGACGATCAACACCATGCTCGCCACGCCGTGGGCGCGGATATACGACTTTCAGACTGCGGAGGTCCTGGCGGAACAGCCCGTACAGGCTTCCGCGCACGTCGACCTCGTTTTGAACGAGAGCGGCGATGAGTTCACGACAACCAAGGTCAACGCGCTGTACCAGGTCACAAAAACCTACCGCTTTTTCAAAGATCGTCAGCCGGGGTTCCTGGGTCTGGACTATCCGTTGCGCGTCAACGTCAACATTGCACCCACGACGTTCTGCGGCGCATTCTTTTATGATGGCCCGGTGTACGTGATCCAGTTTGAAGCCGCCGGCACATGTCCCAATGGAGGTTTTTCGACGTTTGTTGCCCACGAATACGGCCACTCGATTCACTTTGCGATCGATACCAATTTCGGTGTTCCGGCTGAGGGCGGCGTCGCATTCTACGAAGGGTTCGCGGATGCCGTGTCTATCCTGACCCACGATGATCCGATCATCGGGCGGGACGCGTACGTACTCGACTACAGCTTGCGGGACTATCGCTGTCACCAGATCCCCTACCCCTGTCCCTACCTTGGGGGCGGAAACGACGGGATCTGTAACGATGAGCACCCGGCCTACGCCGCGAACGCTTCCTATGCGTGCGGAATGACGCTTGGTGGAAGCTGGTGGCACATCAAGTGCCAGATTGAAGGGCGCCTGGGAAAGCCGGCTGGTCTGGAAGTGGCGCGGCAGCTTTTCACCGATTGGTCGCAGGTCACGATCGGACCGCGGAATGTGCTGGGAAAAGAGCGCACCAGCGCGACGCCGCTGACGGTGATTGAAGTGTTGCTTGCGAATGACCTGGCGAACGGGAGTGCGACGCTGGCGGACGGAACGCCGGACGATTGTGCCATTTGTCGGGGTTATGCGGCTTTTGGCCTGCCTTGTCCGCCCATTTTGACGCTGGGGGATGACGCGAACAGCAACGGCGTGCCTGATCGGTGCGAGGATTGTAACGGGAATGCGGTCAATGACGGGGTGGATATCACCGGGGCCACCAGCTTAGACTGTAACAGCAACGGGGTTCCGGACGAGTGCGAGCCGGACTGCAACGGAAGTGGTGTGCCCGACGACTGCGACATTTCCGCCGGGTCAGCCGACGACGACAACTCCAATGGCATCCCCGATCTTTGCGATGCCGCGGCGGACTGCAACACGAATGGGATCGCGGACAGCCAGGACATTGTCATGGGAACGAGCCTGGACTGCAATTCAAACGGCGTGCCAGATGATTGCGAGCCGAGTTGCAACGGCTCGCGCGTGCCGGACGACTGCCTGATCATCGCCGGTACGAGCAGCGACTGCACGAGCAACGGCATACCTGATGTCTGCGAGCCGGATTGCAATAGCAACGCGCTTCCGGACAGTTGCGACATTTTCAACGGACTCAGCCGCGACTGCAACGGTAATGGTATTCCCGATGAGTGCGAGCTTGCCGCGGGTTCGAGCGCCGATTGCGACACGAACGACGTGCCGGACGAATGCGACCTGCGCCTGGGTGACGCCGTGGATTGCAACAACAACGGCGTCCCGGACAAGTGCGAACTGGAAGACAACGATTGCAACTTCAACGAAATCCCCGACGATTGCGACCTGCTGCTGAACATCGAAGTGGATTGCAACAGCAACGGCGTGCCGGACGCTTGCGATATCGCCGGCTCGACCAGCAGCGATGCGGACACTGACGGCGTTCCCGATGAGTGTCTGCCTGCGCCGCGGGTGGTGAGCATCGCGAGTGTCGGTTATCACGCACCGTTCGGAGGCTGGACCGGGGACGAGATTGAACTGTGCATCGACCCGGACCGTGGCGCGATTGAGCCGCGGCGGCATGCCGCGCCATCGTCGCACCGGCAGTTATACTTGAAAGTGACCTTTGACCGGCCAATTGATCCCGCCAGCCTTTCCAGCGTGCGTCTGTTGCCGGACAAGGGATTGCGCACGAACGCCAAGCTGGGCAGTTACGACCTCGGCGATCCCTCATTAACCGACCCGCGCATCGTGTCCATCGACTTCCGATATCCCGGTGGCGCGGACACAGTCGAGGTTTCCAGCGGAAGTTACCGCGTGGACATCAGCGATTTGAGAGCGGTGAACGGCGGGCGCGCGGGCGGCGCACGTGCGACGTTCCCGATCTGCTATCTGCCAGGGGACGCGAACCAGGACGGGGAAGTAAATGTTTTCGATTGGTCATTGGGAATCTTTCCGTTCGGAAGCCTCGATCTGGGCGAAGTAGAATTTGAGCTTGACCCGTTTCGCCGATTGGCCGACCTCGACCGTGATGGTCGTATCTCCGCGTCAATCGGTCCAAGCGGTCTGTATATCGGCGGCGAGTTCAACGCCCTGATCGGCGCGCTCTGGGAAAACCCGCCCCAGCCGGTGACCTGCACGCCGGCGTGCAACCTGCCGAACCAGTGCAGCATTCTGGACTGCAATAATAACGGCCAAGTCGATCCCTGCGACATTGCCGACGAAATCAGCGAGGACTGTGACGGCGACCTGGTGCCCGATGAGTGCTCCGACGATTGCAACAGCAACAGCATCTGGGACGCCTGCGAGGTTTTCGCCGGCAGCGCCACCGACTGCAACGAGAATGACCTCCTCGACGAATGTGACATTGCTCTTGGGTCGAGCACTGATTTGAATTCCAATAATCTCCCGGATGAGTGCGAGGACTGCAACCTCAACGGCATTCCCGACGACATGGACATTGCCGAAGGCACGTCGACGGATGTCAACGATAATGACATTCCCGACGATTGTGAACGCGACTGCAACACCAACGGCGTTCCTGATATCATTGAGTGTTTTGAGAATGATTACGACCGCGACGGCGACGCCGACCTGGAGGATTTCGCCGCGTACCAGCGCTGTGTCAGTCTCGAAGAGATCACCTTTGATTGCGCTGCATTTTCGCACTGCGATACGAACGGCGCGCTGGACTTCCCGGCGTTCCGCGATGCCGCATCAAATGGGTTTGTTACAGCAACGGACTTCTTTATTCAGCCCGGTCCGCACCCGCCGTGCTATGGCGAAGAACTGCTCGCGATGCTGCTCGGTGGCGGTGACAGCGGCATGTCCATGATGATGGGCGAGGGATCCGGCTTCATGGACAGTCTGGGCGGCGATGACTTCTCATCGCCTGCGACGCTATCCGCAAACCTATCCATCACCCTGCACCCGGTTGGAGGCGGAACGGCACTGACCGTGCTGGAGCCGTTCACCGCGTACGAACTGCATTATGTAACCGATGCTTCCTCGGTCGGGTTCTATGTGGCCTATCTCGTGATTCCCGATGATAGCGAGACCGAGCCGAGCCTCAGTTTTATTGAAGACGGCGCTTGGCTAACAGAAACGGCCATGTACCTGTCTGCTAGCTCGGAAGGTGATTCTTCACCATTTTTCGGCATCGACTGGAACCGCACTGTAGGTTTAACCAACGGCTTCTGGGGTCTCACCGATGAAGCAGCGCCGGCAAGCGGCCTGTTACTGATAATTGACACTGGTGCTGAAGGTGTAATCGGCGTTGAAGTCTCGATGGGCTACGTCGATCCTTTGACCAGTGTAATGACCACCATGGAGCAGACCGCAGTGTTCGCTGTGAAAAATGTAAGCGAGTAGCCGGGAACGCAGGAGAGAACGCCATGTTAACTAAACGACGGATAATTGGTATTGTAATTGTCGCGCTCTACGTTTTGATACCGAGTGGCGTACAGGCGGACCTGGTGACCTTCGGAGTGACTGGTTACACGACGACATTTGATGCCGATGCTTCTGTCGGGTGGGCTATCCCCATGGGCACACCATTCTACGGAAGCTTTACGTTCGACACCACAATCTACGATGGTCGCCCAGACGATCCAACGGTCGGCCAATACCTTAACACAATCACCTCGTCATCCTTTTGGTTGGGATCTGATCCGGTAGTCGATGCAGAACACAATGGGATAGCCGATAGTCGTATTACAGTGACAGATGATGACATTGACGGCTTCGATACATATTGGGTACGTGAATGGTCAGTTGCCTTCAAGGGTTACGATGTCAGCGTAGTAATCAGTTTGCAAGATTATACTGCGAGCGCCTTTGATAATGATACTTTACCAATCGTTCCGCCGCCGCTGGAAGCCTTTTGGTTCAAATACTGGCAGATTGGTGCCGACTCGCCTGGGTACGAGTTTGCCATTGGCGGCACTGTCACGTCCCTGACATTGATGCCGGAGCCGACCACGGCGTTATTCCTGCTCGGCGGGACGGTTGTGCTGCTGCGCCGAACCGCGCAGATCCACTCAGCGGGGGTCCAAGATTTAGATGCCCATCCGATCCGGCTTCGGGAGCGCGTTAGGATTGACGGAAAGACGACGTAGACATGCGGCGAAGAGGAGTCAATTTCGCAGCGCTCGAACGACCGTGTGCATGTTACCAAAGTTGTCACGATCCGGCGAGCACGACAAACATGATGAGTGACGCGCCTCGGTGAGCGAGCGTCAGGCAGCAGCGCGGTAGTAATGGCGAAGCAGCCCGCCGAGGAACCGCTGGCAGCGGATGGGATCAGATTCGATCTGTTCAGTTGGTGGCGGGTTGTTGCCAAGGGCAGCCGACACTGTCCGATTGCCCAGGCCCTGATGCGGGCGATGCCGATTGTAGTAACGCACGTACTCGCTCAGGATGTGGTCCAGATGCCTGCGGCTGAAACAGAGGAAGTGATCCAGGCACTCGCGCTTGAGCGAACCAACCCAGGACTCAGCGTATGCATTGGCGTCCGGCGCTTTGACAATGCGAGTGCTGGAACCCGTGAAGATCTTGTCAAACGCAGGCGCGAATTTTGTGTCGCGGTCGCGGAGCAGGAACCGGGCATCGATGCCCTCCTCGTGCATCCACATCTGAGCCGCTCAGGCCCTGGCAAACAGGCCCGTTCCCAACGCCGCAGCCCGGTTTGAGAACGGTCTCGTTCGCTCAAAGCGAAGCATACCGAAACGCGGAAAATGTTCGGAGTAGGGAAGCATACGCGAAAAAATGTCTCTGTTGTCGCGCGCGACATTTTTTTGAGAACGGTCTCGTTCCCTCTAAGTGGTTGTCCCAAAGGGACTTGCAGTAAACGCGAGTCCCTTTTTCTTTGCCCTTTTTCGGCCCCGTGTACATTGGTTTGTACATCGTTGAGGCGGCCGAGGGACTCGCGAATCGATGGCACCGATTCGAAGGAGTCCCAACCCATGGCAAGCCTCATCAAACGTGGCGGCACGTACTACCTGCAGTGGTACGTTGGCGCGAAAATCCGCCGGCGGAGCCTGCGCACTGGCGTCCTGCAGATCGCCAAGGAGCAGCTGCGGCAGTTCGAGTCCGCCCAGCATCGCGGCTTGGACGACAGCCTGCCCACCCGCACACCCATCGCCGAGGTGGTCACCGCCTACGTGGAACACATCCGCGACGTGAAGACGCCGAAGAGCGCCCAGACGGACGTCTACTACCTGCGCGAGGCTTTCGGCCCGATCTGCGCGGCTCTGCAGATCACCAGCCGCAAGGTCACCGAGAAGGCCCGCAAGCGCCCCCGCAAGCCCGGCCAGGACCGCCGCTGCCGACAACCGGTCATTGCGGCGGATTGCCTTGAGATGATCACCACCGCCGATGTTGCCACGTTCATCCACGCCCACAAGCGCAGCCGCGGCCTCGCCCCGAAGACGGCCAACCGCTACCGCGAGATCCTCGTGCGGCTGTTCAACTGGGCCGAGAAACATCGCGGCATCCGTACCCCCGGCGGACGCAACCCGGCTGCCAAGGTCGAGCGCTTTGCCGAACCCGCCCCTGTAATCACTTACCTCACGATCTCGCAAATCAAACAGCAGCTTGACGCCCTCGCAATTTTGCCTCACCTTCACGTCATGGTTGCCTGCCTAATTTATTCAGGTCTACGCCGAGAGGAACTACTTTGGCTGCAGCGACAAGATGTGGACCTCCACACAACTCTGCCCCGAATTCAGGTTCGCGCCAAGACTGTTGCAGGCAAATCGTGGCAACCAAAGACGCAACGAAACCGCGCCGTTCCGATTAGTCAAGACCTCATGACCTATCTTCGGCATTACAATCCTCCCCCAACGTCGGGCGATTGGTTTTTTCCAGGTCCACACGGCAAGCGTTGGGATTCGGATAATTTCTCCACCGATCTACGCACCGCCAACTTGAACGCAGGACTTCAGTGGACTTGCCTTCACTATCGCCATACGTTCGGAAGTCAACTAGCGCAGCGCGGGATGTCCCTGTACCAGATCAGCTACTTCCTGGGCAACTCCCCGGAGATCTGTCGCCGCCACTACGCGACCCTTGTCGCGCCTGATCGTCCGATTGACATCAGCTTTATGGATTGCCGGCAGAATGTATTCGAAAGGAATCACAGCGTGCAGTCACAGGACTAACTACGCATGTACCTACTTTTTGGCAAACCACGATCTATCAATGACCTGAATGTCACGCTGTTACTCAAGCCAGCTCAGCGAAGTCTCGCGCGCATTCTAGTCATTGACGACCAAGATTTTCCTTTCCTGTCGCATCTGCAGAATCACAATTACACCCTTTCCAAGCGCGACGACATCAGCAATGTCACCGACGTTGCCGAGTACCCCATCATCCTCTGCGATATACGCGGGGTCGGGAAGGCTCTCGCTAGCCGATTTGAAGGTGCACACGTCATTAAGGAAATTCGCAATCACTATCCTAATAAGATCCTTCTCGCCTATAGCGGTGCATTGTCGAAAATGGCGTACAATGAGTATCTTGCCCACGCAGACTTGACACTTGACAAAGACATTGATCTCGAACAATGGATCGAATCCCTCGACCACGCCATTGCTTTGGCGGCGGATCCAGCATCCGCATGGCGACGAATGCGCCAACGTCTAATTAAGGAAAACGTTGCACTCCATGTTGTCATGCAACTTGAGGATCAGTTTGTTGCTCACATTCAGCAGAAGCTACCAGAATTCCCCTCGAAGCGTCTGTCCTCACATCTCCCCTCTCGCTTTCGCCCGCTTCTGGGGGCCCTTATTGCAACCCTGGAGACGCTGCGAAAAATCAGAGGTTAATCCATGATACCCCCATTCCCATTTGCGAAGGCTGGCAATTATCCTCCCATTGATGGCTTGATTCAGCGCGTCCCCAAATTCTGCAAGGCGAAGGATCGACCCCAGTGTAAGGCGCATTATAAAACGATCGCAAATCGGCCCGGATTCCATACTTGCCCCTTCGGATTCACTTCGTATTGTGAACCGCCGGGTCGCGATAGCTTCGTATACACTTGTCTGCGCGTAGCGGGACATCACAACCGCAAGATGCTACGCGATAAGCTCGCAGATGATGATGTACCGGTAATTCAAGAGACGACAGTCGTTCGCGCAGCCTCCCATTGGATGCCCGACGATGCAATCCAAGCCAAGATTCTCGAAACCGAGCAAAATGTTGGCCGCGCTATGATCTTTCTGAACGGAACCGTCCACGAAATCAGGAAGCTTAATTCTCACACAAAAGTTGCAGCGACTGAACTCTCAAAACTGCTAGACCAATTGACCGGAATATCATGGCAGGACGAGCACATATTCAAGAAAACAATTACGCAAGTATTTCATTGTGCCTCCCTTATTTCCATGCGGCTCAGTTCGACTTTCGCAGTTTACGCAGCCTGTTTAGCCGCGTGAATCAATGCCTTGAGCACTTTTCGGCTACCCTTGCCGGAGATCGGGAGCGCCGAAACCTGTTCGCGAATGCTCTCCTGGCGTA